>Ga0068864_100000099_pt1 | contig 85269 bp, 160 predicted proteins | sample KBSSwiS72_FD_66586 | JGI IMG/M metagenome (GOLD analysis project Ga0068864, IMG submission 66586) | Switchgrass rhizosphere microbial communities from Kellogg Biological Station, Michigan, USA - KBS Switchgrass S7-2 | ecosystem: Host-associated > Plants > Roots > Rhizosphere > Soil ...
GTACTCGATGCCAAAGCTGTCGATGAGCTCGTCGATCTTCTGCTCGTCACCTGCGAGAGACCCCTTGGCCAAGGAGACCGTCTTCACGAGATCGAACCGGAACGGTTCCGCAGCCTCCTCGGCTTCCTCCCTGTCCATCCCGAGCTCCTTGCCGATCGCGACGATGACCTTCGGCAACTGGAGCGACATGTCGTCGATGATGCGGTGCACGCGGTTGTTCTCGATGCGGAGACGACCCAGCGACGCCGTGATCGCCTTCAGGCCGTACGAGTGGAGCGTGGAGACCTCCACGCCACGAGGAGCCTTCTTCTTGAGCTCCTCTGCGATCGACTTGTTGAACGCGACGAAGAGCGTCGAGAAGCCCGGCGGGATGTACTTCATCGACTCGACGATGGTCGTCGTCTTGCCGCTGCCCGCCACGGCCTTGATCACCGTGTGCCCAGAACCGTTTGCCACATCCTCGAAAACAGCCTGCTGATACTTGCTCCACTTGGTCATGAAGGGGGATCTCCTTTTCCCTTGGTGTTGGGGCGGGGGTTACCCGCCCCTATTTTCCGGATCAGAAAGTTCTACGTGCCGATCTGAGAAATCTTCCCTGCCTCAGAACGGAGGCTTCGGACCCCCTGCCGTTCCGCTGCCACTGCCCGCCGAGGGAGCGGTACCCCCGAGCATCTTCAGACGCGCCTTGAACGTGCTCAGATCGACCGGCTTGGACAGCGTCACGGTCCCGACGGTGATGATCTCGAGCTTGGACTGGCCCATCTTCTTGGAACCGTCGTCCGCGGTGTACGGCTCCGGTGCGGTGACCCGACACGGGACCTTGTTCGTGAAGATGTCGTCGAGCTTGTCGATGTCCTCCGGACCGGTGCCCTTCCACCCGAGGAGACGCAGCCGCTCGTAGGCGTAGACCTGAGCTCCCTCGGTGAAGTACAGGAACGTCGTCATCTCCCCGACGCTGTTGTTCTGACCGTCGAACAACTCCATGTTGATCGCGATCTGGAGGTTCCCGGAGTTCGTTTCACCGAACTGCACGCCGCCCTTGACTGCCTTGCCTTCGTAGTTTCCTGCGCTGATCATTTCCCTGTTTCTCCTACTTTGTTATCGGTCGCCTTGGTTGCTTGCTTTTCTTCGAGCCGCGCCGCGACGCGATTGCGCGCCTCGACGATCATTCCGGGGTTCGCGCGCAGGTACTCCTTGACCTGAGCGTCGAGATTCTTGTCGCCGATCTCGGCGAGCATCACGGCGATCTCCTTGCGGAGCGCCTCTGCGCGTTCGGCGTCGGCAGCACGCGCCTGAGCGAACTCGTCCCACGAGAGCAGGATCCGTTCGGGGAACAGCGTGGTTCCGCGAGACTTCGCGTCGAATGCGGGCGATCGCTGGGTGTGGAGCCAGCGGGTGCCATTCGTGACGGCCTTGACATCCCCACCCACCTTCTGCTGAGAGATTTCCTCTCGGGCAAACAGAACGTAGTCGGACCACTGCCGAACCAGGCCGGCGAGCTTTCCGCGCATGGCGAGCTCAAAACGATCGAACCCGGGTCCCGTGGGATCGTCGAAGTGCTTCACCTGCATGTGCCCGACGAAGACGATCGCCTTCCCGGAGAGCCATACACGTTCGAGCACGGAGATCAGTTCGCGCCAACGGGCGACCGCGAGCTCTTCGCCCTTTCCGTATCCCCCGTCGTACTTCGTGATCGTTGTTCCCGGGAAGAACTCGACGTTGCCGAGGTGTTCCAGATCCCCGAGAGCATCGATGACGAGTGACTTGCACTTCACCTGACCTTTTTCCACAGCCTCGATCCATTCGAGCACCTCCGTCCAGCTCCCTGGGGCTACACGCTGCACGTCGTACGCGAAGCTGCCCTTGTTGACGTCGATGAAAAACGGATCCGGGGCTCCCGCTGCGAAACGCGTCTTTCCTACGCCGTCCGATCCGTAGACCGTCACGCGCGGGGCGCGTTCCTGTTTTCCGCCGCTGATTTTCTTCAAGTCGATCATGTGTCTCCTTCTCAAACTGGGTTGATCAATTCTCCGGCCGCCTCGGTCTCCACGATCGCGTCCACTCTCCCACCGAGCGAGAACGTACGCGACGCTGCGCCGGTCTCAGGGTTCACGAGCGGAATTCGGAAGGTTTGCTCCACGGCGATGATCCCGGTCGGTTTGCCCCACCGCGCAGCGTACCCGGTGAGCATCGCCTCCTCTTTCGCACGCACGAACGGATCCTCGGTCTCGAGCGCCTTCTTCGCGGCGTCTAGATCTCCTCCGCTACGACGGTAGACGTCGAGCGCCGCGTGGATACTGTGTCCCGTGGTGAGTGTTTCGGGTTTCTTGATCGGACGCATCCGGAGCACGTATCGGATCTGGAACTTGCGCGGGCACGACCGGTAGGCGCGCATCGCGCTCTGCGTGAGCAGGCTCGCGTCGTCGGTCAGCGTGGTCGCCACACCCTCTTCAGCGAGTTCTTCGTGGATGTCCTCCTCGAATCGGAAGAACAACGGATCCTTGAGATCCATCATGCCTGCGCAGACCGAGAGATAGTCACATTCGCGCCCCCACGAGACGCAGGCGTCGACGTTGCGGGGATAGATGTTGAGCCGGCGTGCGTCTCGCATCAACGACGCCGTGTTCCACATGTCCTGCGCAGCTTCGCGCTCGTCGGCCTCGAGCCGAACGATGACGCCCCTGGCGTAGAACTTTTCGGGAGCCTCTGCGATGGCAGCGAGACACCGTGCGCCGTACTCCTCTGGCGTCTCGGGACGAGACTGGAGCACGTAGCCCAGTTCGGTATCGCCGGTCTGGCGCCATTTCTTGCCGTCCTTCGTTCGGACACGGAGACCGTTCGCGTCGAGAACGATTTTGAGACCGTCCGCGTCGAGGACCGGAACGTTGCTCGGACGTTGATCAGGCTTCCTCAAAACGTCGTAGACGCAGCCGTGAGGATCGTGGCCCAGTTTTCGGATGGCAGGGAGGTAGAGCGAAAGCTGCGGGTCGAGCGTGGTGCGCTTCCAGAAGGTGGAGCCGGGAGAGATGTCTTCGCCGGCCGTCTTCGTCTCCAACAGGTAGCACTTCATAGTTTCCTCCCCTTCGCACCGACTGGCGAACACGTGTGAAAGCGTTCTGGAACAGGATGCGGATCCTCCTCGGTTCCGATCTCCGCTTCGATGCTGCACGCTATGCACTTCGGATTACCGATCCCCGGTTCCTTGCGAATTTTGCTGAGCGTTTGCCAAGCCTCACTGTCCTTGTTCGACGCAGCACGATCGACGGTTACTGCCTCTACGAGAGCCCCCACGTCGTCGGCGATGACGAGGTAGTGCGTCGCTTCCTGCCCAAGCGCCTCACGTACGTTGTCGATCGTTTCGGCGAACGCGCGTGCCTCGCGTGCGGCGGCCTGAAATCTCCGCAGCAACTCCGGCGCGTACAGCCCCTCGACCGCATCGTTGTAGGTGGAGAACGGACGCTTGCGAAACACGAAGCAGTTGTCGATCGCGTGCTGCATCTGCTTCACGAACGCTTCGTCGTTCAGAGCCGGAACGAGCGCCTCCCACTCCCAGGAGTTGCAGCGTAGCTCTTCGAGCTCGGAGGCGGTGACGTTGCCTCGTTCGACGAGTTTTTTGATTTCGTCCCGGACGTGCTCGCTCACAGTGGTACCGATCCAGCGATGAAGACGCGCTCCTGCCAGGCAACCGCGAGCCCAACGGTTATGTCCCGCAGCATCTTGAGCTCCACAAGACGATCGACGGCCGCCATCATCTCCCAGGTATTTCCCGAGCCCGCGGCACTCAGAAGTCGCTCTGCGAGCACTGCACCTGAGCATTCGATGCACTCGCGAGCCTTGCGAACGACTCCGAGAACTCGAAGTTGTCCCTCTTCGGTGAACATCTTCGGCCGCAGCTCCGTGTACTGGTAACTCACGACGCCACCTGCCTCACCTTGAACGGCAACTCCTTCACGTCGTCGATCGCCATCCGGCGCCACCAGACCTTCCGGTCCGGATCCCATCGGAAGCCGGAGTTCTTGACGATGTCCTTCATCTCGAACGGCGCGAGAGAGTGGAACATCGCCTTCGGTCGCATCGCGTGTACGAGCATCGCTTCTAGGTCGTGACCCTTCTCGGCGAGCCGAGTCAGGATGCGCGAGAGGGTGTCCACGTCGCTCATCGCACGGTGAGCGTGCGCGACACCGAGGCCAAGCGAGAGCGCGAGGTGCGCGAGCGAGCCGCCTCGACCTCCTTTGGTGCTGCCGGGCCACGTAATGTCGCCCTCGCTGCACACCCACGGCTTACCCAGATCCGGCGTGAACTGCCGATCGAACTCCGAGTTGTGCGCGATGATGATCTGTGCCGGCTCGATGACCCATCCGACCGCACTCCACACGCGCTCGGCTTCGCGCGCCTCGGGGAGCATCGTCGCCGGGATCCCGTTCGCCGACTGCGCCTCGTTCTCGGCGGGACCTCGGATGAGGCTAGCAAAGCTCGCGACGGGTTGCGCGTGCTTCACATCGAACAGCGCGACCGCCACCTCGATCGTCCTGTCTGTGTCCGGGTTCAACCCGGTGGTCTCCGTGTCGAGGAGCGCAACGTATCGAATGCGCGAATCACCGCCCACGGAACGAGATTCGTCCGCCATCTTCACTCAGCCTTTCTCTCAACTCAACTCTCTAGGCGCACCCTAGCTGGCGCCGTTGCGCTAGTCAACAACATTCGCTACGCTGCATAGCCATGGAACGTCAGGACGTGGTCCTAGGGGCTCGAGTCAGCAAAAACCTACACGCCAAGATCATCGCCGAGCAGCGGCGCATCGAGAAGGAGACGGGGCTCAAGTTGACCACCAACGGGATCGTGCGACTGCTCATCGAGAAGGGGCTCGAGGCGAACGGAAAAAAGCGATGACCATCGCCCTCCGCTTCTGGACCTGGTTCGCTTCCCTCCTCGCGCACCCCCGCGTCATCTACGATCGCGAAGGCAGCTCGCCGTACCTGTCCCGGTACTACCTCACGGCGCGCCCGCGCATGCCGGATGGTTCGGATCCGTTCACCAAGGAAGGCAACGTGCGCCCCGGCGTGCTGGAGCGCGAACGGTTCTGTTCCGTGTTTCTTCATCGTTTCCACCGCGGAGATGACGACCTCGCGTTGCACAACCATCCGTGGCGCTGGGCGGTGTCGCTCGTGCTCGCCGGTGGCTACCTCGAAGAACGCCGCATGGAGAATGGAACCGTCGAGCAGCGCGTCGTACGGCCCGGCACGATCAACATCATCCGAGATACGACCTACCACCGGGTCGATCTGATCGAGTCGGAATGCTACTCGCTCTTCCTTGCGGGTCCGCGCGCGGGGAGCTGGAGCTTCTGGGAGCGCGACACGGGGCGCACGGTGCCGTGGAGACAGTTCATTCGCGAACTCAGAGGTCGAAGGAGACAAGCGTGAAAAATACCGAAGCCATCGATCGTGTGCTCATGTCCGGTGTGAACGACCCGGAACAGTTCGCTGCGATGCTGGGGTCTCTGGGGTTCTCGGTCATCCCGAAAGGCGACGCTGACCATCTGGAGCGCGTGCGACGAAAGATGGGGGGAGTTCATCCAACCGCGCCCGGGCAGTGGCAGATCAACTCTACGCAGAACGGATGGGTTTCGTTCTGGGCCGGGTTCAACAGCAACGAGAGCCCAGGAATGTTCTCTCCGGGAGAGGCGAGAGAGATCGCTGTGGCGCTGATCGTGATATCTGAGCAAGAGCAGGCGCGCCGGTGAAAATCACCGAACACGAGATGCTCCTCACGCTCGCCACCATGGCGATCAAGATGGACGACCTCACGCCGCACGACATCATCGAGGCGTTCCGAGAGTTGGGGCACGGATCGGTGCTCGATGAAGCGAGGCGCGGAGCTACCGTTCCCGGGGTTCGCGTCCAGGGCAGGAGAGTCAGGTGAGCACTTTCGGGCCCGCGTATTCCGGACCCATCGACGGGGATAGACTGTCGAAACAATTCGACAGGATTCTGGCACTGGTGAGAGACGGCCGATGGAGAACCTTGAGAGAGATCGGGGAAACGACCAAGGATCCTCCTGCTTCTGTCTCTGCGCAGCTGAGACACATGCGGAAGCAACGGTTCGGCGGGTATCTCGTTGAGAAGCGCCATCGAGGTGAACCGAGCAACGGTCTATGGGAATACCGGTTGGTGCTTGAGCGGACCAACGACAGAGAATCGAACGCAAGACACCCCGTGCAATTCCTCACGGAGGACATGAGGCTCTGTTTGGAAATTTTGCGCAACATCTATCCGAGTCTGACTCCGGAACAACGGGAACCGATCGGAAAACTAGGACAGTGGTTGGCGTCGCACGTGCAGGAAGAGATACCGTCATGATTCGCTCCGACCTCTCCCCCGATCAGCGTCGCGTCTACGAGTCGATGCTCGACTGGGTGCGAACGCCGAACAGTTCACTGTTGACCGTCGGTGGCTACGCCGGCACGGGCAAGACCACCGTCCTGAGCCTATTCGCCTCCGAGATGTCCGACCTCCGTATCGCGTACATCTGCTTCACCGGTCGCGCCTCGAGTATCCTGGGCCGCAAGCTCAACGCTTCCGGGACTCGCACAACGAGCCGCGCCTGCACGGACGACGATAGCAAACTCGACGGACCGTGGAGCCATCTCTTCTACTCGCCAGGTGACACCGAGGCGAACTACCCGTTCTGCGGCACCATCCACCGCCTGCTCTACCGCCCGTTCATCGACAGCGTCACCGAAGAGCTCCTAGGGTGGGAAAAAAGGACCGAGCTCGATCGGAACTACGACCTCGTCGTGATCGACGAGGCGTCCATGGTCGACACTCGCATCATCGAGGACATCCGAAACCACGGCGTGCGCATCCTCGCGGTCGGCGACCACGGACAGCTCCCACCGGTGATGAGCGAAGGGTCGCTCGTTTCTCGCCCGATGCTGAGGCTCGAGAAAATCCATCGGCAGGCCGAGGGCAACCCGATCATTCAGCTCTCGCGCATCCTGCGTGAGGAGGGGCGTCTCGCCACAGAGCTAGACGACGGCGATCATCTACGATTCGGAAGAAAGAGCGACATCACGCATCCGCGACTCGCGGAGATGCTCGCAGAGAAAAAGCTCGACGCCGCCGTGCTGTGTTGGCGCAACGCCACGCGCGTGCACGTGAACCGAACCGTTCGGGGACACCTGGGGTTCGCGGGGAAGCCACCACAGGCGGGAGAACCGCTCATCGCGCTGAGAAATCACGCGCCCGTCTTCAACGGGATGCGCGGGCTCCTGACCGAGGCGGCGACGTCGCCGTACCAGGAGGAGTTCTGGCTCATGCGCGCGAAGATCGAGTTCCCGGACGAAGGACTCCCGGAGGCGACGTACGAGATCTGTCGCGATCAGTTTCATCGTGCGAGGCCGTTCGAGTCGGTCGACGAGCTCGAGAGGGCGGGTATCAAGGTGCACACGATGGGTAGCGCGGGGCGCCTGTACGATTTCGGTTACGCGATGACCATCCACAAGAGCCAAGGGTCGCAGTTCAAGCACGCGGTTGTCGTTGTGGACTGGAAGCAGGACTACTCGCAGGAGAACACGCGGAGGCTCGCGTACACGGCGGTGACGAGGGCTTCGGAGAGGTTGACGGTGCTGACATGAGTACATCGAAGGTCTCAACAAAAGTCGAGAGCGATGTTCACGCGGATGCATTGGCCTACCTTTCCTTTGAACGCCCACGGCTCTACAAAGGCAAATCTCCGCGGTGCTACTACTGCAATAGGAGCGTTGCTGCTCGTGCCTACGTAAATAATGATGTCCCGGAGTACGCTCGCTCGCCCTGGGACGACGTGTTCCGAGTGTGCGTTAATTGCCTTGGGAAACCTCTCATGGAGAGGCTTCGCTCATCCGGACGCTGCACTCAACAAATCTGCGAGACCCGCAAATTTATCTCTCTATGCGGTCGCCCGCTCCCGTGCTCAGAACACCAAGAAACAAAGCTCGACGTTAAAACGTTCAAGGGACGGCTTAGGTCATGCAGTGGCGGACGTGGAATACAGCCGACAACAAAAAGCGAATCACCAATCGAAACATCGATGTTGTTGGCGCTGAGCCGAGCGCTCCCGTCGTTCGCGTTGATTCTTCAACAGATACCTCTATGCGGAGGTAAGTACAGAGCAGACTTCGTCGTCATTCTTCCTCCGAGTGGCCTCGTAGTTGTCGAATGCGACGGTCACGACTTTCATGAGAAAACGAAAGAACAGGCAGCCAGGGACAAGAAACGCGACCGAGATATTCAGATCGATGGGTGGCGTGTGCTTCGTTTTACCGGATCCGAGATTTACGCGAATGCAGATCGGTGCGCCCAAGATGTGCTCTCACTGCTTCGTCTGAAATAAGCCTCCGCTCTGATGTCCACTCTCCCCCTCTTCGACCGCATCCCCTCCCTCTTCGCCACCGATCCGCCCAAGCTCCGCCCCTACCAGTCGCGCGCCATCCAGACGCTCCGAGACCGCGTGCGCGCTGGCAAGCGCCGCATCCTTCTCGTTGCCCCAACCGGTGCCGGCAAGATGACGATGATCGCGGCGATCATCCGTACGTCCTCGGTGCCGGTGGTTTTCGTGGTCCACCGCATGGAGCTCATCGATCAGTGCGTAACCGAGCTCGCCAAAGTCGGCATCACGAACGTCGGCGTCATCCGCAGCGACGATGAACGCACGAATCCGAACGCTACTGTCCAGGTTGCCTCCGTTGACACTCTTCGCCGCCGCGAGAAGCCTCCCGCTGGACTCGTACTCATAGATGAAGCCCACAGAGCAGTTTCAGATTCGTATGTCGCTCTGCTTGAATACTTTAAAGAAGCCATCATCCTCGGCTTCACCGCCACGCCCACACGTCTCGACGGACGCCCGCTCGGAAACCTGTTCGATTGTCTCGAGATCGTCTGCACGTACGCGGATCTGATCAAGGGTGGCTTCATCGTCGCGCCACTCTGTTACAGCGGCCCCCAGGAGCTCGATCTCTCAACCATCCGCCTTATCGGCGGAGACTACGACGAAGACAAGCTCAGCGACGTCATGCGCAACGAGTCGCTCGTTGGGAACTTACTCGACCACTGGCTCAAGCTTTCTCACCTGTACCCGAGCAGGCACAGTGACAACCCGTACGACGGTCGACTCGTAGAGGGTCCACCGCGTCGCACACTCATCTTCGCCGTCAGTATTCAACACTCGTTAGACATCTGCGAACGCTTCTCGGCGGCTGGGATCCACATCGCTCACCTCGACGGAAAGACCTCTGACACCGAGCGGAAGCGCATCGTGAAGGCAATCGGGTGCGGCGATCTCGACGCCGTAACCAACGTCGGCATATTGCTCGAGGGCGTCGACATCCCGAGCGCGAAGTGCGTTCTGCACGCCAGACCAACGCAGTCGATCGTGCTGTGGAGGCAGTCGGTTGGCAGGATCCTCCGACCGTGGCACCCAGTTCGCGGAGAGAAGAGTTTGACGCCTCTCCTCCTCGATCATGCTGGGAACATTCAAAGGCTCGGTTTCCCCCATGAGGATCTACGCTGGGAGCTCACCGAGAAAGCGCGTCGCCTCGAGAAGAAACAACCCATGCGGATCTGCAAGGGCTGCTTCGCCTACCTACCGGCGCACAAGCGGATCTGCCCGTACTGCGACACAGAGGCTCCTCCTCCTCAGCAGGGTGATGTTCCAACGGAGACCGAAGAGAAACTTCAAGAGCTTGCTTCTACCCCGGAAGCAATGCGCCGCATGTACTACGACACGATCGTCAAGGTCGCGCGCGTGAAGGGGTACAAGCCCGGTTTCGCTGCCGCTCGCTACAAGGACCGGTACGGCGCATGGCCTCCATGGGATTGGAGCGAGCAGACGAGGTCTTCCTTCGCGAGCGATCCCGTGTGGCAAGCGAACTACGAGAAGCACCTGAGCTTCAAGAAGAAGCTCGAGGCGAACAAGCTCGCCAAGGAGCTCGCAAAGAGCGGGCAATTGGATCCGGAGGAGAACGAGTGACCTACGAGTACCAGTGCCGCTCCTGCGGTCACCAGTGGGAGACGGAGCAACGGATCACCGAGGCGCCTCAGTCGCGCTGCCCATCGTGTGAGAAGGAGACGGCGATGCGTCTCATCTCGAAGACCTCGTTCATCCTGGAAGGAAAGAACTGGGAGAGCAAAGATGGGTACTAAGGAACTTCTCGCTGGCATCGAGGCTCAACGAGATCGCCAGCGCTTCATGTCGCTGCCGCTCGAGACGCGCGTTCGGAACACGTGCCCCGGTTGCGGGTGCCGGCTCATCGACAACGACTACACGCGCGCGCTCGTTTTCGTCACCGGTCCAGAGAAGGAGGGGCGGTGCTCGAAGTGCGGATGGGAAGGAACCAAATGAGCCTCGAATCCCAGTTCCAGTCCGCTCTCCTGCTCGCCGCTCCGGCGCGTTTGCCGTCACTGCGACTCTTCCGTCGAAACATCGGAGAGGCGCGTCTCAGGGGCGGCTACACGGTGCAGTTCGCGATTCCGGGGCAGTGCGACCTCTACGGGATCGTTCGCGGGGGCGGGCACATCGAGATCGAGTTGAAGGGTCTGAAGACGCGCGTCGAGCCCGAACAGAGAGCGTGGGCGGACTGGTGCGCCGAGTGGCGTGTGCCGTACCTCCTGCTGAGGCCAGAGAAGAGCGAGACGGTGACGCAGACGGTCTACCGGTGGTGTCACGAGATCGAGAATCAGATTTTGAACTTCCGGTGACGAAACTCTTCTCTCTCCATGTTGATCCCTCTGGCTTCCGATTCAGAAATCACTCCGTCCAGATAGACTCGCAACCTATCGACCGATCCACAGGTTTTGAGTATTCGACTTTTTCCTTCGGAAGATGTCGCTTTCATCTCGGTCTTGATCGAGTACAAAAAGTTGACGCACAACGAACGAACGCGCGCGTATCCCTGGGCGTGGTTTCCAATGAGACCGCCAAATCGCATTCTTGGAAAGATCACGGGGACTCGACGCTCTATTTCGATCGCTGCCTCATGCGTCGGACACCACTCGCTCGGGAGCTGATCGCTCTTGTTGCCGTTGCACGTTGAGCAGGCTCGTACGAGATTCCACGGCTCATGAGGACCACCTCTGGCGAGAGGAACAACGTGTTCTTCGTCGAGCAGGGACTCCTGGTCGCAGTAGAAACAGGTTCCCTGCGTTCGGTACCTTGATCCCTCTGGGCGCTGACTCATCGACTCGATGCGACAACCTGGACAGACGGTACCAAGCGTTTCGCAGTCTCGCTTTCCACAGACCGGACAGAAGAACCGTACCATTACAGTGTTACTTGAGTTGGGATGGTTAGGTGGAGTTGGGTTTTTCACTCGTCACCGTTTCTCGCCACACACTGATGTGACGTAGCATCCCGGATGTTGATTCTATTCTCGGAGATCTAGATAGATCTAGAAATGCAACCGATATCGGGGAGAACCCAACCGTACCCCGTCATCCCCACTCAAGTATTACTGTAAATCGATCATAAGTATTTGAAATATATAGTTTGAAAATATCCGTGCCAAACCACCAAGACAACAAGATCGATTCTACTCGGTAGTGTCTGGTACCAGGGAAAGATTCGGGCCAACAGTCGACTCTATCTTCCACCTCATGACCCCGCCGCCTCCGGATTTGGTAACCAGGCGCAGCCCCCCGATGATGCGCCCCTTGAAGGCGCCCAAACGCTTCCCCAGCTCGACCGGGTCGGGCGCGGTGCTCCTGCCCTCGAACTTCATCCCGCGGCGCCCGACGAGCGTCTCGATGGCGTCCCGGAGGTCTTCGAGCCCGTCCTCTCGAAGGTTCCCTTCGCTGTCCCTGGGTCGCTCGCATTTGTAGAGGAGCTCGACGATCGAACTGATCCGAAACCAGTCGTCTCCCTGGATCTCTCGCAACCTGGTCATGATGCACCGAATGCTTCGGAGGTCGTTGTCGACCTCCTCCTCTGCTTCTGGCCGAGCTCCCATCGGATCGGCTCCGCCAGCAAACTTGATCGCGTGTGGAATGAGCCTCGACCATTCCTCGAAGGATCCCCAGCGAGCGCACCCCATGTCGGGGCGTCCGGCGCACCAGTACGCGCGAAGGAGGAGAAGCGCAGCCGACACCATGCGAGGTCTCTCCTTTCGGATCCACCCAAGCAAATCGTCGTGCTCGAACTTCGTGCGATGCTCGGGACTCTCCTCTGTTGGCTCCAGCCTGGCCATCAACACGCGGCGACTCGTGTCACCGTAGAGACTCATGTTGTTCCCGGTTGCCATCACGAGCGCGCGCCAAGGGATCGTGAGCACCTTGGTGGCCCCGAGAACTCGGAGCTCCACCTCGTCTCGAGCGGTGATGACCCGATCCATCGGTCCCCCTCCGAACGGACGCATTGCCGGGACGTTGTCGAGGCATATGAATGGAGATCCCTTGAGTGCGTACCCAGCGAGTATTTTCTCCAGCTCGATCTCATCGGTCGTGTAGTTCATGCGTGGAGCGCCGCGACCTGTGACCACCATCGCAATGGCGTCTGTCTGAAGGGTCTTGCCTGATCCACGCGTTGAGGCGTCGAATAGGATCGCCGGAATCGATCCAAGAATCGCCGGTCGAGCAACGAGTGTGAGGATCGCTGCGATCGGCACCGAGCGATGAGCGTCGTTCACGTACGGGAAGTCGGCGAAGATCTCGCTCAAGTATTGGAACGCCCAACGCGCGTTGTCGCGCGTCGCGTGGTCGTCGATGATGTCTGGAAACTTCGTGCTCGGAACGTACACGTAGTGCGTGATCTTGTCGTATCCAGCATCCTGAATCACCACGCCGTCGGGGCGAAGGATGGGAGTTTCGACGACGCCGACGATTGTGCGGATCCCGGGCCAGTCTCCTTTGCGCTTGTGCAGTGAGCTGACGATTTCGTCGGTCGGCATGATGGGTACGTACCGCTGCTGCTTTTCGACCCACTTCTGGAAGATCGCCGCCTTGGAGAGCCGCTCGCGAGTGTTCGGCATTTCTAGCTCAATGATCAGCGGCGTTCCTTCGACGAGCTGTCGATGGATCTTGCCGTCATCGCTTGCTACCGGAGCCGAGTTCTCACTCTGCTCCCTCGAAATCTGAGTGATGCAGACGAGCTTCTGCTCGCGCTGGTACAGGTTGTCGTCCGTGCGTAGCGCGACGATCGCCTCGTCGACGTTCTTGAACAGCTCGTGCGTGACCTTGATCGCCGGTTTCCCTCCCTGCGTGATCAGTGGAGATTCGGAGGGTCCCGGAGGCTCGGAAACCCCGCTGGCTACATAGGGACCCGAAGATGGAGAAGAGCTGGAGGTGAAGGTTGAACCTTCCGGCTGCGCCAGCACCATCGGAACCTTGGTGCTGCCGCTCTCTCGGATGCGCCTCTCTGCGCTGGCGATCGTCTTGCGAGATTCGGTTTCGGTGAGCCCGCATGCGCGCGCCGCACGAAGCAACTCGTCGTGCACCCACTGCCACTGGTGTGACAGGTGCATCCCGGCGCAGTATTCAAACATCCTGCACGAGGTGCTGTATAGCGTGTTGTTCCGGTTTCCGTGTCCACATGCGGCGAGTGCGCGCGCTTGGTTCGTGACCGCAACCTCGAGATACCGCTCGGCCCTCTTACGGTGGTTGCCGGGCTTGGTCATCTCGGCCGGCGTGTACTTGCCGACAAACTTCGGGATCTCCAGCTTCGGCTTGAGAAGCTGCATCGCCCAGTGCACCGGAAGCGGCGCGATTGGACCTACGACGGTCCACTCGTACCGCTTCCCGTTGGCGTGCAGCGACGGCGCGACGACGACCTGACCACCTTCCACCTTCGCGTCTACGCCGGGGATCTTGTCCTTGCCGGTCGCGCCGGGGGTGAGCGCAGTGACGTTTTGGAGTTGGTCTGGATCGATCTCGGGCGGGGCGCTGTAGAAGAGACGGTACCCGCGCCCAGAGTCGCAACGAGGGGTAGGTGGAAGCAAGCCGAGTTCTTGCTCGAGAACGGCGATGCGATCAGCCTCGTCGATGTCGATCGCGATGATGTACTCGCCACCGGGCTGCTTGCCGAGTACCAGGCCGATGTTCGGCGTGAACCGCTGGCGAGCTACTTGGTCTCGCAGATCGTCGAACGAGAACTCCCTCTTCTGCCAGTTGGGAAGGATCGGATGCTTACCGATGGAGCTCGAACCGGATGCGGTTTTGTCGTGAGCCTTTCCGCATGAGCACCCGCCGTTTTCCGTCGGAGCGTGCAGCAGGACGATCTTGAGCCCGGTCTCGTAGTAGATGGCGACGGTCTCCTCCACCGTCTTCAGAGACAGGAGCGAGTCAGGGATCGACAGAGACACCTGCGGCTGCGGTGGCTCAGTGGGTCCGGGTGGTTCGAGCTGATCGTTTTCCACGGAATCCATTGGGTTCAGCGAAACAGCGGGAGCTGCTTCTCAGGTTTTTCGGTGAGGCTTCGTACGTAGCGACGTGCGGCGGCGCGGGCTGATTTGCGAGAAGAGGCTTCACCGTGCGACGGACGCGAATGGTGGACGCGCCACACCCAGATCTCCCCGTCGTCCTCGAACACTTCCGCTTCTGCGCCGGTACGCTTGTCGTACGAACGCTCTCGGAGCGCCGTCCAACGCCGAAGTGTGTCGTCGCGTTTCACGCGACCCCCAGAAAAAGAAAACCCGCAGCCCCCGTCGAAAAGGGCTGCGGGCAGGAGCTCGCGCTCGAGGCTGAAAGATAACGTAGCGGGCGCGACGTGTCCAGCGTGGTCACCGACGCCTCCGTTCCGCGTCCGCCATGCGAGAACCCTTCTCGGTGAGAACGACCGCGACCGAAGGTCCATGCTCTGCGAGCGGCAACACTTTCACGATGTCGTTCGCGACGAGCTGTCCCAAGAACTCCTCGGAGCACCAATGCACGACCATCGCTCGCAACGGTGCGTAGCAGTTCTTCTGCTGGTACCGTTTGATGTGCCGGCAGATCTCGTAGGCGTCGTCGATCATCGGATCAGGATCACCTTGTCGCACTGCGTCCCGCACCATCCGCTCTCGTGCGTCGAGGGTCGTCCGCAGCCGCACATTGGATCGCGAGGCACGCGGTGGTACCCGGCGATCCGTAGTGCCTCCTCCAGATCGTCCGCAAACTCCGCGTCGACCGCTCGACGTCGCTGCGCGTACTCCCAGAGGAGATCTTGCGCGGTGACATCCTTCACGCTGAGCGGCACCTTGCCGCGCGGAGTGGTTGGGTACTTGTCGCTCTGAAATTCTCCGTTGATGAGGTGTGGGCGCGTGGCGGACACCGAGAGCGAACCGTTAGGTTCGAGGCGCACTTCGACGTCGTCTGGTATCTCTAACTTTTCAGGCGGATCGCCGATGACTTCCGGGAGATCGACGTATTCCGTATGCACTGCGCAGAGACGTAGGCTTCCATTGAAAGCAACGGCCACGTTTCCGCATTGCGCCCACATGCAGCATCCATCGAGAGGTGAAAGTAGTTGACCGGATGGGCGCGTCGACGGTGACGGTTTCTTCGGTGCCTCGAACGGTCTTGCTGCGACCTTGGCGTTGTGTTCTTCCACCCCTGGAAGCTCCTCGATGGAGCGCACAGCCGGATCACGTCCGCGCGTGATCACTGCTTTCCGCACGATCCAAGAGAGCTCCTGGCGCGCGAGACGTCGCGTCTCCTCTGCTGCTCGTGGCGGCTCCCTCTCGATGATGCACGCAAGATTCGGCGCGATGTACGACAGCGCTATCTTTTCGTCTTCGGTGAGATCTTCCTCGTTTTTCACGGTAGCCCCCACAGCAAGAACGGAACGACGAAGAGCACGAAGACGAGGAAGACCGCCAAGAACAGCCACGTCGGAGGCCACGGTGGCGCGTACTCGACGACGGGTGCGTAGTTACACACCCACGGAACCCCAGTGGTCATGGTTCTGCTGGCTGTGACTTGCTGTCCGAACGCCGACGCTTCGAGCGGCGTGAACGGACCGGCTTCGAGTTTCTGCGTCTCCGACGTCGCTTCCGGACCGGTCAGGGGTCGGAGCAGGAACCTGTAACGCGTCTTCTTCATCGTCATTCCTCGGCGAAATCTCCGTCGTGAATTGCTTGACCTGTCCTCTTGAGACACCCGACACAAGCGTACTGGGGCTCTACCCCTGACTTCATTGCCCGCTCATACACGCGTTCTCCGAGCGCTGTGAGCGGTCGAAAGACAGCGGCGATCTCTACATCTGCCGGTTTGCCGCAAGACAGACACAGCGGCACCTGATGATGAGAAACCATTGAGGGTGGGCACCACAGGGTTGCGTTCCTGCTACCGCACGAGCACAAGACCGGAAGTAGATCGTCCATCCAAGGGAGCGGCAACTCGCAAGTGTCGCATTTCCAAACGTGAACGCGCTCGACGTGACCGCAGTTCGTGCAACCACCATCCGTCCCTGACGCTCTGTTCCAGGTTGAATCCGTCACCGTTTTTCTCCGACGAGTTCGTCCGCCATCGCCCGAAGCACGCGCGCCGTCTCAGCCGCAGCCGCTTCCGGGACGTCGAGCGTGATCTTCGTCGGCTCGGTGGAGGTGATGCGTTCGCGCCTGGTTGCGAACTGAAAGTCGCTAAGATCTCGATTGAATCCGGCCAGCATGGAAATACACGGCACGACTCCGACGGGAAGCTTGCCCTCGACCCTGTGAAACTTCACGCTTCCCCCACTTTCTGCTTCCCCCAAATCCGATCGTACCCCTCGCGATACGCCGGAGTGGCGACTTGCGCCGGTCCCTCGCTCTTGTAGATCGACGTCAGCTCGCGCCAGTGCCCGTCTCCGCACTCGCAGCTCGCGTCGCCAACATGTGCGAGTTCCAATCCGGGCTGCATGGGTTGCCCCTCCTTAGCCTCCCGTACGAGCACCTCCTTCACTTCGTCGTCTTGCTTGCGCAGAGCAATGCGCACGCCGGGGGCCACTTCGGGGCCGATGGAGATCTCATCCTTCTTGGACGACTTCACAACGCCACCGGATTTGGAAACCGGACCTCTGACAGACGTTCGCTGTATTCGTGCGCCATCGCGGCAGCTCCGGCTACGAAACCGCGCCGGTAATGTTCTGCCGCATCCGCGCTGATCTGAGCAAGAAGATCACTCTTCTCGCGCTCGAACTCCGCCGTGACGCGATCGAACTCACTCTTCATCGATAGGCGTTCTGCTTCGACGGCGCGAGCGATAGCTTCGTCTCGTTCTTGCTTCAGGTCTCGGTACCTCATCGACGCTCCTCCTTGACACCCATGGCTTCCTTCAGGTCCCGCACACCCTTCTCGTACCCGCGACGCTCACCGACGGTCCAGGCCGCGAGGAGCGGCAGACCGACCACTGGGATGACCCGCAACCCGACGTTCTGCACTGCGAACGCCATCCACGCGAGCATGACGGCCCAGAGGATGCCGGTGTAGATGGTGCTCAGGATCTCCGCCTTCATGGTTTCTCCTGCAACACCGAGCACACGACGCACCCGCAGAACACGGACCAGGCGCCGGTGAAGAAACAGCCGTGCGTCACGAGGCAGACGCAGAGCGCGATCAGGGCGACGTACATCATCCGGGGCACCGGTGGGTGGGCGACGTAGAGCCGCAGCAGATGCAGACGCAACGACCCTCTCGAGCCAACGTGTCGACACGACGCTGCCATCCCAGGATTGAGTTCGTGCCGCGACCCAGTGGATGAGGGATACGAGCTCGCGCCGTTCGTAGCGGCGGATGGATCCGCGGAAGAGGCTTCGCTCGTTTCGCTTCCTCCAGAAGCGCTTCGTCCGTGATCGGACGGTCCTTGAAAAATGCCAACCTGAGTACCCCGAACTCCCTCCCCTGCCCCAGGCGTGCGGCATCGGAGAACAGCTCGATGACGCCGATGCGGAGCTCCTCGAAGGCGTAGCTCACGCAGTCCTCCCCTGGAGCAGACACGTGTACCGGGTCGACAATGGCTCGACTTCCTTTCGACGTTTCGACGGTGAAGAGGGTGATGCTAGATCCGGGACCCGGGCGAGGTCAAGGATTTCCGTGATGGTTGTTAAACACTACGGATTCGCGTATGGTCTGGGGCGCATGAAGAATGAGTTCATCGGTGTCCGTGTTTCCGGCGAGCTTCGCAGGGCACTCAAGAACGAGTGCAAGCGGATCAGCAAATCTTCGGGCGTCGAGGTGAAAGAGAGCGCCGTGATCCGCTCCATCCTCGAGCAGAAATTGATACCGAAGCGTCGTTCTGTTACGAGCGAGCGCGCAGCGTGAGCGCCGCTGTCATTGCTCGGGCTCAAGACCCAAGGGGATCGGCGCGTCGGAGCCCCACCGCCGGAAACCGCGGACAGGGTGGCAAGTGGTTACACCCAACGACACGTCGACGCATCTACGAGCGCGACGGGTGGCGGTGTGTGTGGTGCTGCGCTCAGGTCGAACGAAATGCGGTAGGAATTGTCCGCCAGGCAACGATCGATCACGTGATACCTCGCTCGCGAGGGGGATCGAACCGAGCAAGCAACCTGATCACCTGCTGCTCCCTCTGCAACGCGAAGCGCGGACACCGCAGCGTTCCGGCGTTCGCGGTGGCTCTTTGTGGTGTCTCGGATCAGGTGCCGCCGGTACTCGTCGGATACCTTCGTCACCTGGAGCCGATCAAAATGATCGTGAGGCGAGTTCGAGCGGCGCAGCGTCGCAAGTTGCCTACCATCCCGGAGCCCATAAAATGAACTTCAGTCAGGCGCTCGAGAACTTGAAACTCGGCAAGAAGCTTCGTCGCAAGGGAAACGCCGAGGTGCTGCGACTCGTCACCCCGGACTCGGATCTCCGTGTGCAAACCGGAAAGGGCACGCGCGGAACGTTCGGAACGTTCATCGGTGTCGTGTGGGAGGGAGGACAGGTCTCTCCTTGGCACGTACCGCACGCCGATCTGCTCGCCGACGACTGGGAGATCGTGAAGTAAATCGACCGCCCGCAGGCGAACGGAAAAGCCTGCGAGCGGTCTAGGGCCCCACAACCGTACTTTGGGAAGAATGGCGAAGGGGCCCTGAAGTTGAAGTTGACACTCGTCGCGGATCTCTGTCAATCTACGCGCGGGAAGAATGGCGAGAGAGTTTCGCCTTCTCTCTGCGAAGGAGACGAAGCGATGGCGACGGAGTTGAACGTGAAGGAACTGTGGGTCGGGTGGACCCGAGATGCGGCTCGGCAGTACGAGCGTCCCGACGACCTCGACGAGGAAGACGTGGTGAGCGACATGGTCGACTTCACGACCGAGTACGCCGATATGATGCTCGAGGAGTACGAGGGCTTCACCGCGAGCGGGCGCAACGCGCGCAAGAAGAAGAAGCGCAAGAAGGTCGAAGAGCCCGACGACGACGAAGAAGACGAAGACGACGAGGATTGAAGGAGAATCAGATGGCTTCCAAGAAGAAAAAGAAGACGGGCTCGAAGCGCAAGTGCGGCGTGTGCGGCGTGCGAGGGCACAACAAGCGCAGCCACAAGCGCGGTGGCAGGCTGGCGCGTAAGTGAGAGCGTACGGGCTCATGAAGAAGACGCCTCCGGGGAAGAAAAAATCCCCGAAGGCGTCGAAAACGAAGCGCGGCGACATCCGGCGCAGGCACAACGCGCGCAGCATCTTGCCGTTCGGGAGACCCGCCAAATGAGCGAGAAGGAAGAGAAGCGCGAGAAGGCGAAGAAGCTCATCGAGCAGGCCCTCGACGACAGCGTCGAGGGGGCAGAGCGAGCGGCATTCGCGCTGCGCGCGATCAAGATCATCCGCAAGTACGAACTGCTGAGTCCTCCGCCGCTCGACGGGATCCTCGAGAACGACACCGTACGCGCTGTGAAATCGGTCGCCGACAAGCTTGCCGATCCGGAGCTCGTGGGCGGGCTCAAGGTGTTGTTCGGCGTGGCGAAGTCTGCGGCGTCAGCGGCGAGCAGGAGAAGGAGATCACGATGAGACAGAAGATCAGCGAACAGCATCGACTCGACGAAAACGAGAACCCGGCAGGCGGCACCACCACTGGTGTCGGGATCCTCATCGACTGGCAGAACGGACCTCTCGGGAGAGGCGCGGACCGCAAGGAGCCGAATGGGGCCTTCGTCGAGGGCGTGATCGAAGCAGCGATCGGCCGTATACGGCACTACCAGACGGCGAACCGCGGCAAGTTCGCATGCCGCGAGAACGCCATCGCGCTCACGAAGCTCGAGGAGGCGCTCATGTGGCTCGACAAGCGCACCGCCGACCGTGAGGCGCGAGAGGTCGAGGGTACGCATCGGGTCTGAAGATGAGTCGCTTGGATCTCGTTCTTCAGAAGCACCCCGAGCACGAAGAGGGACTTCGCCTGCTCGCCTCGCGCGACCCGTCGAAGGATCTCAAGTACATCAACTGGGGTGCGAAGATGCTCGCCTCTGGGCAAGCACTCGCTCCGGAGATCGCCGACATCGTCGAACTCCATCACCAGTTCAGGGGGAGGCCGACCGCCAGCTACCCGAGCAGAAAACGAATCGAGGCGGACATCTACGTGTACCGCCCGCAAGATCTGGCGAAGCTGCGCAACGATCTCTTCAAGCTGAAACGCGCGCAGGATCGCAAACGTCGTGAACGGGAGCGTCTGTACCATCTCGACGAGTCGATCGAGGCGGATGTCGTGTACGAGTCGAACGATCTCATCGTCCGGCACATCAAAAACAAGTCCGCGAGCGCGCACTACGGTCTCGGAACGAAGTGGTGCATCTCGATGGTTCGAGAGGGGTATTTCGAGGACTACGAGACCCAGAACGCGACCTTCTTCTTTTTCGAGCGCAAGAATCGACTCGGAGACGAGTACGACAAGGTCGCGCTCATGATCCCTCGCTGCAACGATGGGCGCTCCGTCGCGGACGCTTTTACGTCACTCGATCGACGTGTCGGCATGTTGGAGCTCGTCGAGGTGTACGGGGTGATCGTCTTCGACGTCTTCCGAGTGGTGTACGAGCGTAGCGCCAGGCATCCGCCCTCCTCGTCTTTTCTCGTGCGTCAGGGGAAAGCGACTGCCGAACAGCTCGAGGACACATTCTCGAAGATCCACAAACTGCCACCGCATGAGACTCGGTCGACCCTGGTGGCAATCTGTTGCAACGACTCGGCCACTGCGACTCTTCTCGAAGAGATCAGAACGCGAGCGCGTTCGATACTCTTGGCGTCGGAGCGACGTCGAGTCCGTGAGTCGGATCGGTTTTACCGCGCTCGTTTTCGACGCACCAGAAGAAGAGGTGTACCTCGAAGGGGTACCAAGGCGCGTACCGAAAAGGCAGTTCGAGATGCCGTTCGAGATCTGAATGCGGCACTGGTGATCCATCTGAACACTCCTGCAAGCGTGAGCTCGGAGTTGAGCAAGACGCTTCGTCGAGCTCATGTGGACATCGGATCGATTCGGCGTGTGGAGGGGGCTCGGATTGAATACAGCACCCCGTGTGGTCCCAACTCTTTACGCCGTCGTCTGCTTCGTCATCGGCGTGTACGACCGAAGACAGAGAAGGCGTTTCTAGCGCGCGCCGGAGTTTGCGAGCGACAGGCCAAGAGGTATCGAGCCAGGGCCGAGAAGGTTCGGCGCGAAGAATCCAAGAAGAAGCGAAGCAAGCGAGGTTGAATGTCACACCCTGGTTTTGTGTTCTACGGTCTAGTCGGGTTCATTTGGTTTTTGGTGAGCCTCAACGGTTTGTTCGTAGGATTCCGTGACGAACACATCTCGGTGAGCGCCGACAAAGACACACCGGAAGCGCGCACCGAGATGTGGTGGCAGATCTGGAACTTGTTTGCGGGCACTGTGGCTTCCGCAGCGCTTTGGCCTCTGTCGATGCCGGGCACCTTGCGTCACGTCGTTTGGTGGTTGAATCACGGAAAGTTGCCGTCCTACCACGTTCGTGTGCACGAAGACCCGTTCCGAGGCATCGACGACGCGCTCCTGGGAGAGATCCTGACCGATCTTGCCGAATGGCGTGAGACGCGCCCGGAGCGTTTCGGTAATCCAGCGGTCTCGGTCGCCCTCATGAACGTCTTGGCTCAAGAGGGACGGAAGATGCTCCAAGACTGGTCGACGAAAGACCGTCGTCTCGCGCTGGTCGACGGATTCGGGAACGTCCTCGACAGTTACGACAAGGCGGAAGAGTCGCTACGCAAGGCGGGGCTGCGCTCCGATCCCTAGTTACAATCCTAGACGGTGACGCTCGATCCGCTCCGCCCGATCTCCCCGCGGTACCGCGGCCCCCACCCCGTCGCCGCGAGGATGAGCGCGACGACCCCGATCGCTACGAGTCCGTACCCGACGGGCTTCGGCGCCGAGATCGCGCCCATGATGATGACCGCGCAGCAGAGGAGGATGACGGCTAGCCACATGCCGTCAGCGTAACCCCGTTCACGTAGGGTGTCGATGTGGCGTTTTGGCTAATCCCAGTCGATCTCCGTGACGATGATGTAGTGCGAGTAATTCCGGAGCAGTTGCGAGGCGATCCTGGGGCCCACGAAGTAGATGTTCCCGCTGAAGATGTTGTAGGCGGTGAACCGTTGGGAGGTCTGCTCGACGAACGTGCGCACGAACGCGCGTGTTCTTCGGGCGTACTCGTCTTCGTCGACGATCATCCCTCGACTCCCCCGTCGCAGAACGGGCACTCCGGATGGGCGTCGGTACCCCTCGCCATGTAGGCACCGCAACGCTTGCAGGAGGGTCGGGGAGGCGGCCTCGGAATGGGGTTGGCTTCCGGTCTAAGGCGCAACTGGCCGTTCTTGTCGAGTTCCACGTCCGCTGGCGTGATCGTGTACTCGCCTGGCTGTAGCGGCTTCCTGGAGGGCTTCTCAGGCATCAGGCGCTCCCGGTATCCTCCCGCCACCGATGACCTTGAACGCCACGATGAGGAGCGGCTCGACCATGTGCTCGGGTACCTCCAGCTTGAGCTCCGTGGACGCGCGTTTCATGGCTTCGTCGAACCGGAGGCGTTCGTTGCCCTCGGCGCCGAGGAGTTCGACCATTCTGCGCAGGACGGGGGCGTACTTCATGGCGTCGGATTTCGGTACGATCATTGCTCGCTCTTGATTTTGCGTTTGGGGGAACCGTCCACGACGCGCGTGAACTCGAATCGTATTTTGTCGCAGAGGCAGCCACCGCAGGACATCAGGTTGAGGAGCTCCTTGGCGTTTGGTTGATCCCAGGCGACGCTGTCGTAGTCGAAGATGTTGTCGGCACACCAGGATCCATCGTTGTACATGAACTCGATCATGCTTCGATCCCAACAGTAAGGGACGTCTAGTTCCCACATTCCGGTGACAGCATCGTCGAAGGACTTGATCCGCACCAGAACGCGTTTTGTCACGATGACGCAGTCTTCTCTGTGCGGACTTCCTATCTTCTGGTTGCAGTAGAAACACGAACCAGGATCTCCTGCTGGGCGGATTCCGTCATCTAGATCATGTACCAGGGGCCAGTTCATCGACGGCACCCGTGAAACCCGTCCGACGGAACCCAGCTTTCCGGGCACTTCAGGTAGCACTCCGACCATCCGTTGATCTTCGCGATCTTGAATGGAAGGCCCGCAGCTGATCCCTGTTCGGGGCACCATTTTTCTGAATGGTTGTTGATCATCTTTTCACATCCGAAGGCCACCATGAAGATGGTGACAACCATGAGGGCGGTGACGATGGTCACTTCCTTGTTCACGGTCGCACCTTCCGCATTGCGCTCGGGCGAGTGATGAGCTCGAGTTTGTTGAGCGCGTTTCTGAGTATTGGGAGAAGTTCTGGGCGAGACGTATCTCTCCCCCAGTTATCCCCGACCCACGCATCCGCCAACTCGCACGCGAGCTCGCTCGACTGTAGGTCCATGACCTCCTGCTCGTCGTCGATGCGAGCCTCGAGCATCGCTTGGCGCGTCTCGGCGGCTCGCGGGTGTGTTTCAAACAGACTCTTTCGTACAGGTTTTGTGGGCATCAGTTCTCTCCCATCGGCTCACACCGATCGTCTTCGGCGCGCATGTGAGCGATGGCCGAATCTACGTCGGATTCGGAAGCGCACATGTCGAGCGCTGCCTGACGGTATCCCTCGTACTTGTCCTTGATCATGACGCCCTTCGTTCGAGTTCGTGGTCGATCGCGATCAACCAGTCTCCGTAATCCATCGGTCTACCCATCTGCCTACGTAGGTTGAAGAGTACGACTGCGTCGGCGTGGATCTCGTCCACAATCGACAGCGCCATCTCGTGCCGATCCGCGTCGCGGTGCACCGTGTACCGGTACACGTCCTCGAGCAGCTGCACCTCGGCGCGGCGTAGCTGCAGCTCCGCCGTTGGAGCATCGGCGACGGCGTCTTTCAGGCTCATCGGAGCCCCCGAGACACGATTCCGGAGAAGGTTCCGGACTTGGCCACGCGGATAGGCCCCCATGCCCCATGAATGCATCGAAGGGCCTCGATGAATTCATCGATCGCGGTGCCCGCCTCCCGAGCCATGTGCGCCTCCAGCATCACCTGGCGCAGGAGGCGGAAGCGGACGCTCTCGAGCGGGTCCTGCAAGGTGGTCACCGTTTCCCCTCGTCTCCGTACTTGCGCTCTTCTGCCACCCGCAGCCCCGTATGGAGGAGCCACGTGCTGACCCCAAGGCCCTCTCGGGAGGCGATAGCCTCGAGCGCCTCCTTCTGTTTTGTCGTGAGACGCACGTTGACGACCTCCTCCTTCGTCTCTTTTGTCGGCTTCTTCGTTCGCGGCATTGGTCACTTGCCTTTCGGGCGGTTCTTGATCCTGGAGATCACTTCGTCGAGGCTACCGATCATCATGTCGGTCACCCCGGTGCGCTGGACCGGGAGTCTCGCGCAAGCATGCCTCAACTCCTCGAGCGTTTGGACGCACTCGTCGAGTTCCTGCTCCGTCGTCGGACGACGGCGCCCGAGTATGGGATCGAGCGTCTCACGCGCGGAGTGGAGCTTCTCACGAGCCTGGGTCACGTTTCCACCGCCTCGTAGCTGAGGGTCTGCGCGGCTTGTGCCGCTGCGTCCTGGGCCGTCTCTCCGAAGAAGACCCTCGTTCCTTCTGGCGTTCGGATCGCGGTCTGGAACTTGCTCGATGCGCTGAGTCTCACGTAGGCGCCCTCCGGGTTCGCACGCATCCACTCCGTGAAGATGTCGAAGATCCTGGCAGCGGCATCGGCGTGCCGGATCCGGGTGCGCTCCTCCGCACTCGGCACTGGCGTGACCGTGATCTTCTCCCGAACCCGGAAGACGAGACGGCATGCCAGATCGATGAAGGCTTCCTCGGGGTCTTTTTCGAGGTAGGCGGTGTCCGTGTTCTCGATGACGTCACGGAGCCCCGCGGCGAGCTCGCGGATCATGTCGTCGAGGCCCATGGGGGGCTGACGGGGGGCGGGGGATTGATCGGGTTTCATTTGGCTCCTTCGATGGGTCGTTTTGGTTTCTTTCGAGCGATGCGAACGACGCAGCGAGCGCAGGTCACCTTCTCGCCGTTCTTCTTGCTCAGGCGGTAGCACTTGAGGCAGGTCGGTTTGCTCACGCAGCCTCCAAGGCATCACCGTCGACTGCCCGAAGAAGCGCAACGACGAGGAGCCCCGCGACGCAGCCACCGATGTGGCACCCGAACGAGACGTTGTCTTCGCCTCCGACGAAGGCGTGCCAAACGTTGATGCCGACGAAGGCGACTACGAAACCCATGAGGCGAGGGCGAAGGACCCCTGCCACAGCAAGGACTCCGAAGATGGCCCCAGAGGCGCCCACCAAGGGCTCACTGGCGTTCGGGTTCACGAGTATGTGGAAGAGTCCGCCGGCAACGCCAGCGAGCGTGTAGAGGCTCAGGAAACGGAGGCTTCCGAGAGCCCTTTCCACGACGGTCCCGAAAAGGACCAGGAAGGCCATGTTACCGCCCAGGTGGATCAGGCTGTTGGGGTCGTGGAGGAAGAGGCTCGTGAAGAGAGTCTCGGGAGCGAAATGGACCGGGATCAGGCCGTAGATGTTGCAGACCGCCCGGCCACCGGCCCCTAACTCGAGGAGGTAGGCCAGAACGTTGGCGACCACGAGGAGGAGGGTCATGACTGGCATGTGTAGTAGACGAAGCCTATCAGAGGTATATTCATTCTGCAACTTTTCCACCCCGGTTGTATGGACAAAAAGCGTTGGCTTCGTGAATACCGGCGGGATACGCTCCGTCTGGCCTCCCATGACCATGATTCACGCGATGAACGAGGCTCGCCGGAGTGCGTTCGATCTGATGCGCCGGCAGAGCCTCCGTACGGGGCGAGGGCTCGCTGAGGTGTACTTCCTCGGCGACGTCACGACCCACAGCATCGCCCACGCGCTCGAAGATCTCGGTTGGTTGACGATCCTCCCGGGGCGCAAAGGCCGTCCTTCGCAGATCCGCCTGACCGACGTGGGGCTGTGGGTGCTCGGGGGCGCATCGTGAGCCGCGTTGAACACTCGTACACGATTCTTCTTCCAGTTTCAGGAGAAGCGTTCGGGCGATGGCTCGACGAAAACCACGCGACCGTCGAGATCTCGTGCGCGCTAGGAACGTACCACGTTCGCGTCAACCGGCACCGTCTCGACTCTTTCAAGGAGTCCGGAAACGTCTCTGTTCGGCGGTGCGGAGACCTCGAAGTGTCCGCCTACAGCAAGACGCTCGAAGAGGCGCTTCTTACCGCCATGCAGAAGTGCATGGAGGAGCCTTTCAAGTGAGCCGCCGCGACACGCTGGCGCAGGCCGCCTGGCGCATTCAAGTGTTCGCGGCGAACGGGCGGGTTACGCAAGAACACCTGTTTTGTACGGGCGACTACGCGGTGGATGGCCACAACGCGCGCAAGCTCTTCGATGGGTTGAACCTCGTCGAAGGAAGTCGTGCCGAGTACCAAATCCGCCAAGAAGGAAAGTCTCGTTTTCAGACGTGGGGGCGCAAGGAACAACGCGACGGTCAAATGCGTCACCGTGAAGGCAAGCGATGATCACCACCGACCTCAAGCTCCTCGTCGACGTCGCCTGGCACAACCGAGACGGCCAGGCCCCCTACCTTCTCGCCAAGGGTGAGTACGCCGCCGCCGAGCGCCTGTTGAAGCGCGGCCTGATCATGAACGGCGGAGGCGGACAGGTGGGCATCACCAGCGCCGGAGAACAGCTCATCGTCACGCTCTGCGGAAGGGTTGCGCGGGGCGGGGTGCGGAAGGCGAGAGGTGCGCTCTGATGGCCTGGCGTTACACCCAAGCGGGACGAGAGGTCGGGCGACCGAGTAGCGAGCACGGTTTTCACGTGGAGGGTCCCCTCACGTCGGAAGACTGGAAGGGGATCATTCACGACATCGTCGAGGAGATGGTCGAACAGGCGAAACTAGAAAGCGAAAGAAAGAGAAAAGTCTGATGTGTACGATCTGGAAATTTCCCGTGCCAGTGAGCGATGAGTTTCCGCTGGTGTTGCCTACCGGAGCTCAGTTTTTGAGCGTTCAAACGCAAGGAACGCTTCCGCAGATGTGGTTCCTGCTCGATCCGAAGGCTCGACCGACGCATCGTCGGTTCGCGGTCTTCGGTACGGGACACGTGATCGAAGATCTAGATAGGCTCGCGTATCTCGGAACGTTTCAGATGAACGGCGGGTCGCTTGTCTTCCACCTGTTCGAGCGGCGTTGAGGCAGATGCCAACCGGAGTCCCTATCTCACTCAAATGCCCCCGTTGCATGCGCGGTAAGTGGGGCAAGCTACCGCGTGTGAAAGGCGTGAGACCGAGCGGCATATTCGAGACGAAGTTGACGGCTCGAAGTACCCGTCGCGTCGGCAGAGGGCCGCGCGTCTACCGGCAACGTGTCGACTGCTTCGACTGCGGGCACTCTTGGTGGTCGACGCTTCCGGGCGTCGCTCGTCCGTGGCTCACTCCTTGACGAACACCGACACGCCGATCTTGCCCTCGGCGTGCTTCTCGACGAGGGACACGAACACGCGACCGTCGGGTCCGTACTCCGTGCGCTTGAAGCCGGGGACGATCTCTGGCTCCTTGCCGATCTCGGCAGCGATGCCTCGCGCGGAGTCCAGGATCTTCGGAGGGATCTCCTTCGGACCGACACGGCGGTACCCGGGTAGCGTCGCTTTCGAGTGGTCCGGGCGTTTCGCCATCAACTTGAGCCAGAGATCGGCGCGTTGCCAGTCGCGGTCTTCCGGCTTGCACTTCCCGCCGCTCGCGAAGCTTGCCAGCATCTTCGCGACCCGGTTCCTGTCGGCGCGCACTCCGATGAACACGCCGCACTGACGCGCCTGCGAGACGACGACACGGAGCCCGTACTGCGCGCACAGGTGCGTGGCATCGGTCCCAAGCCCCACGAGACGCTCCCACACGTCCTGTGGAACTATCCCGGACACATGAAGCTGAAACCCACACCGGGCAAGGCCATGATCCTGCGTCCACGTAGGGTGCTGCTCACCGGCATGGATGCGCTTGTCGAAAAGCGTTTCGCTGTACCAGATCACGGCCCCAGCGGCGGCTATCTCGGTGGAGGTCCACCCGGTTCCGTTCGCGTACGGCGTAGCCTCCTCGGCGAGTGCCGTGGCGATCTGCGTTACACGATCGACGTACTCCTCGCGGGTTTCTCCAGGGGCATGGGAACCCGGGAGGCGCGTCAATTCAGAGGCGAGCCAGGCGGCTACGACGGCTGTTTTCACGAGCCCCCGACAGCGTGTGTGATCGACATGACACGCACCCTAGTCAGATGAGCAACCTTCGTCAATAATGGGACCATGAGCGCTCTGAATCAAGTTCGGGCTCTATCTCGCATCCGTCGAGCGCTCGTAGAGATGGAAGCCGAGGTCGTCGATAGCGAGCGAGAATTCTTGGAGTCTGGGGGCGTCATGCCGGCCGACGTCGACGCCGCTCTCCGTTCGTTCCATGCTCGCCTCCGGATGGCCAACGGGATGGTGACGACGTATGCGAAAACGTTGAGCGCGGACTACGACGATCAGAAGACTCCGGCGCGAACTCCGAGCGCGATGATCCGGGCAGCGAGCCCCGAGGCGATCCAGGCGTTCGAGAAGAGCGTCGAGTTGATGCAGAAGAAGCCGTAGCCCCTACGGGAAGAACCCCTGCGTCGTCCCGGGCGCAGGAGGATTCTTCGCCTCGTACGCCTTCCAGGCGGCCCACGCGAGCACGAACGCTTCGATTCCGAGGGCACCTGCCACGGCGTTCCGAACTAGGTGCTTCCGCTCGCCAGCGACCGCCATGCCGGTCCCGACGAGCACCGAGCGCCCCAGGGTGTGCCCCACGACTCCGACGATCCCCATCGGGTCTCCGGTCATGAGGCGGTAGGCGCTCGTGCCGGAGGGGAGCGCTGGGTACGCGGGAGGGGTAATCGCTTCGCCGAGGCCGATGTGCATCATGGCGGTACAATCGTACCGGAACTTAGTCGCACCGTCGAGCTTGACTGTTCGGTTTAATCGGAGTAAAACCCGATCTCGATGATTTTGAAGGTCAGAAAGTTGGGGGGAAGCCTTGCCTTGATCATCCCGCACGACGTGGCCAAGTTGATGGGGCTCGTCGAGGGTACCGAGGTTCGGTTGACGTTGTCCGGACGCAAACTCACCGTCGCGCCGCAGGTGCCCAAGAAGCCGAAAGGCAAGTCTTAGTGCACATCACCGTGAAACGTGAAGCTCCTGACGGCCTATCGCAGATCGTTTGGGTGTTCTGGTTGTTCGTGGAGTTCAGCGCCACTGCGCAGGTACGCCCGAACGAGTACCGAGAGGAAGAGCGCCCTACCAAGCGTCACAAATTTCGTACCGTGCGGGCCTGGAACAGAATTTCATGGAACCGTCACGACGGCACAAAAACGAAGTGGATCGATCCGCCTGAAGACGTTCGAGAAGAGGTCATTCGGATCATCGTGTCCAAGATCGTTTTCGTAGATCCGTCATGATCGGTTCGCTCTTCTCCGGTATCGGAGGGTTGGAGCTCGGCTTGGAGTGGGCCGGCTTCGGGCCAGTGTCGTGGCAGTGCGAGATCGATCACTTTCGACGCCTCGTGCTCGCGAAACACTGGCCGAACGCCACCCGCTACGAAAACGTCCGGAGCCTATCCGGTAGGAAAAGAGATGGCTCGTACCTCATCGAATCTCTCGCGCACGTCGATCTCATCTGCGGCGGGTTCCCGTGTCAGCCGTTCTCTGCCGCGTCTCGCGGTAGACGATCACTCGACCTCACGCTCTGGAAAGCGTTCGTCGAGGTCGTCGAGCGGGTCAGACCGAACCAAGTCGTCGTCGAAAACGTTGCGAACAACGCGACGAAGCACTGGTTGCCGGCGGTGCGGCAAGATCTGCTCCTGCTTGGTTATCGAACGCGCTCCCTTCGGATTGACGCGCGAGACGTTGGGGCTCCCCACGCCCGTGCCCGCGTCTTCGTTGTTGGCTACGCCGACGCGAAAGCACAACCAGCTAGCGCCCAGCATGGCCAAATGGCCCGGGTGCCGGCGGCTGCAAAAGCTGGCAGGGCGTGGCGGAAACCCCTCCCCGGAGCTCTACGAATGGATGATGGGGTTTCCTTCGGGGTGGACCGACTTGCGGCGCTAGGCGACGCGGTCGTGCCGCAGGCTGCCTTCGTCGCGGGAAGCGTTCTGGTGGATTGGGTTCACGCCCACTCCGGATCGGTCTGAACGGCTCTTGCCGCATCCTTGGGCGTGTTGAAATCCGCGTAGTGAACCTGAACCCACTCGTCCTCGTCCTTGAGCTCGTACAAACCGAGCTCGACCGGGGATTCCGGATCGCGCGGTTCGTGGTCGTCTTGTGTCATGACCAACAGACGTCTACGCCCGTTCTTCGAGTTCAATCCGCGAGTCGCAGCGCTCGCGCTGATCTCGTTGTTCCAGCCGACGCTCCATCCTTTCAAGACGTAGCCGAGATTGTTCGATTCGCGGAGAGCGTGAGGCGTACCGCCTTCGATTCGCGCCGACGCCACTCCGAGCTTGTACCAGCTAGAAAAATGGTACTCCCCGTGATCCCGCAGTTCTTCGCCCATCTTCTGGGCTTCGTGCTCCGTTAGGTTTTTGCCGATTTTCTTCTTGAGGATCCTCACGGCTTCTTGAGTGTTCTCGACGGGGACGCGCTCTTCTTTGGTCAGTATGCGTTTTCCTTCATGCTGTCCGCTTTCGGTCCACGTGATGATCAGCGTTTTTTGAGGGGCGGTCAGCGCTTGCGGCGTGGCGCTGACCGTTTGGCTTTTGGGGGACGCTTCTCGCGCTTCGAGTCGCGATCCATCGCTCGCGTCACCGCCGTCCCGAGTCGCTCGAGAGCACGCGCGTGGACGACGAACAGCTCCCCGCGCTGCGTCTCTACGAGTACGGTGCCCTCTCCCTTGAGGAAGCGCTTGTTGTGGTCGTCGAGAGCCGCCAGGCGCCGCGCGTCGGGCTCGACGACCGTTCCAGTCATGCCGCGGTACATCGAGTCGGAGCCCGCGACGCGAACGGGCGTCCCGGGGCGAGCGGTCGAGCGGGTGAGGCGACCCGTGCGAGGGCCGCGTCGACGGTCTTCTTCGACGTCCCCACCGCCCATCTCGCCCTTGATCCGCAAGAGTTCGTCTGCGAGCCACCCTCTTGAACCGTCGAGCGTCTTCCGGAACCCTTCCCAGAACGCAGCGTCTTCGTCTAGATTTCGCTTCGTGTCGTTCTCCAAGTCCTGGAGCATGTTCCGCGCGATGACCATCGCGTCTCGCTTCGTTTCGAGCGGGAGTACGTCCTCGGGAGGCATCTTGCTGGCCTCGATGAGCTGAGTGCGAACCCAGTCCATGAAATGATCACTTTCGAGCTGACGGGTGGCGTACTCGATACCTGCGGTTTCGGCGCGAGCGGACATGTCTGTAGCGGGCCTGTAGTTTCGGCGTGGCGCATCAGCGTAACCGAACGATCGGCGTCCACCTCGCCCACCACCGTACTCCTCGATCGGTACAGCGGAGCTCGGTAGCTGCGTCACCTTCTTTCGAGAGCTAGGCCCCTCCGTGTGCCAGTACCCGCCTTCGGAACGTACGTTCGCCTCGTCGTACGCGCCGTCGCTGCGTGGGAAGTAGAGTTTCGTTGCTCCTTTGCCTGTCCCTCGAATGAGCAGCGAGACCAGATGCGTCGCTCCCTCTCCGCGCGCGTGCGCGACGAGGTCGTCTAGCGTGTTGAAGTCGGCGACTCGGTGGCCGGCGGCTCGTGCCCGCGGGGAGACGAAATGGCGCCCGGGTTCGGGAGGCTTCTGGTAGCGGCGAGCTTCGCTCGTCCCGCTAGTGTCTGGCGTCGGCCACACTTCGCGTTTGCGGCCCATATACGCGCGAATGAACGCTCGCGCGACCTCTCCGTTGACATCGATCATGCCGCGTGAATCGACGATGCCGAGCTTGTACGACAACTCTCCGACCCACCACTCGGCGCGTTGCTTCGATCGTTCGCGGCCCAAATCGTCATCGTGGTTCGCAGCTTGACGCGCCTGCTGACGCATCGCGTGTTCTTGTTCGCGTGTCATCGCGGTCTCCTTCGAGCGTGTCCCATGTGCTGCTCGTAGATGGTGTCCGGAGTTACACCATTCTGATTGAACAGCTCGGCGATGAGGTGGGTGGCTCCGTCGGCTTCCACCGGTCTCGTGTCGGTGCCCTCTTTGTCGAGGTGCGCGAAAGGGCGTCCGTTGAAGGCGAGATAGCGACCGGGTTCGACCGTCCATCCCACCTCGAGTGGCCGATGCGGCCCACGCGGCGCTGCCACGCGCCCCTTCGGTGCCTCGTCGACCAGCTCACTCTCCGGATCGTCGAGCGCCTCCTGAAGCGCGTCGCGGATGTACCGGAGCTCGTCGATCTCGGCTTTGGAGAAGGTACCCTTCCCGAGCTGAAACTTGTTCCTACCGAGCTTCTTCACGCGGGCAAGATCACTGTCGATGTTCGCGATGGCGTCCGTGAAGACCCATGCGTAGTTCCAGCCGCCAGATGACGAGATGGCGTAGAGCGGGTCGGTCTCACCGCCCGTCCACCCCTGCATCAGCTTGAGCGCTTCCTCGTCATAGACAGCGATCTTCCGCATGTCGCGCTCGTCTTTCTCGGGCGCGGGATCGTCGTCGTAGGGGATGGGCTTGGACATCAGCGTCCCCTCCGAGCTGCTCGAGATCCCACGGGTGGGCCGCGACGGGGAGCCTCTTCGACCTGATCCTGATCTACGGTGATACCTTCTGCGTCGATCTGCTGTTGAACGTCACGCTCCATCGCGGCATGGGCGAGCGCGGCCCAGTTGATCGAGTCACCCTCGACCGCCGGTTGCCCGTATTCCTCGCTGTAGGCGTCGTGGTTGTCCGAACACATGAGCACCTGAAAGTTCGCATGTGTGTAGATGACCCAGTACGAACCATCGACCGTCTGGTGTAGCCACTGGTCCAGGCTTTCCTGATCGGTAACCTCTCCGTCCTTGATTGCACGTCGGAGGTCTTCGACGGTACCGCGCACGCTTTGGTAGTATTCGGCGCGCAACACGCGCATCGCATCCTCGTGCTGTTCATCGGTGATGCGTCCGTCGTTCTTGGGGTTTGCGCTGCCTGAACTACCCCTACGACCGCCCGGCGCGCCGCCCCTTGAGATCTTCTTCTTCGGGGCCATCATGCTCTTCTCCTGAAAATGTCGTTTCACGGGATCCTCCCAACGTTGTTCACACGGATCTCGAAGCGCTCGAAGACGCTCGCTTCAGGATCTTCCTTGTACTGTGCGACGGCCTCCGGGCCGCCGTAGAACTTCGCGCCCCACGTGCTGTAGATGAGCACGTCGAGGTTGGCGCTACCGGTAGAGGCGGCCATGCCGAGCGCGAACGAGGCGGCCTCGTCCCAGGTCTTGAAGATGCGATCCTTGCCGCTGCCGTCTTCGACCGCGTACTCGACGTCCTTGTGTTTGCGCTGGGCCATCAGTCTTCTCCTTCTCTGGAATCCCACACGAGTTCTCCGTCGCGCGTGATGACGCGCACGTAGTCTCCCTCGAAACTGGAAGAGTCGGCGATCTTCTGCGCCTCACGGATCGTTTCGTCCTCGTCGTCGTAACCGTATTCGTAACCAGAGACGAGAGTTCCGTCAGAGTAGAGCCCTTGGATGACGTACTCCGGATCGTCTTCGTTTTCCTCTTCCTCTTCTTCCGGCTCGTCGATCTCGATGAACTCCGCAGCCTTGGTGCCCTTGATGGCATCGGCAAACTCGCGCGGTGAGAGTTCCCACATGATGCCGTCGAACGTCTCTCGGAACACTTCGCTAGCCGCCTCTCCGTACTCCTTCTCGAGTTCGGCGTAGTATCCGGGGTTGTGATCCATCTCCCACTCTTCGAGGATCTCGTCGGCCACCTGGAGCGCTTCGTCGATGTGGCCGCCTTGCGTCACGGCAATCGCGCCGACGTGCGGCCCGTAGCCCTGCACGTTGACGACGATCGCTACCGAGACGGGATCGTCATCGTCGAGATCGATTGAGTTGTTGTCGACGATTTCTCCGCCAACGAGGAGGACGCCCTTCGCGAGCACCTCTTTGAAGTTCTCCAGGTCTTTTGAAATTCCTCTCGGCATGTTCATGTTCTCCTGCGCTCGAACCCGAGCGTTTGATTCTTTGACGTACCCGTCGTGGTACCCGAACGCGCCGGGTACTACGACGGACAACGGTTCATCTGCGGGGCGGATTGCATCCTCCCACGTGAGTCGCTCGCGTACCCACCACGATGGTACGCCCTGGTCCCATCTGCGGGGGCTGATGCGATCTACGAGCTCGTAGATCTTCTCGCCGACCTTTTCCTTCGCGTCACGAAGCTTCTCGAGCTTCTTGCGCTCCGTCGAGGAGAGCCACTGCGTCTGAAACTTGTGCCCGTGCTTGCCGCCGAGCTGGATCTCGTACGCGAGCAGCGCCTCACTCGCTTTCGCATAGGCCGCGTGCAGCGTGTCCCACTTCTTCTTATCGGCTGCCGTCGCCATCATGTTCTCCACTCGACCCAACCCGGGTCGACTTCTAGCGGTAACTCTGACGTGGGCACGCCCACCGTCTTCAAAACTCCTCGGAGCGTCTTCCACTCTTCGGCGGCGATTTCCGTGAGGTACTCCTCCTCGGAGTCGCTCTCGATGCCGTTCAAGCCGCCGCTCTGAAGCGTCTGGAGGATCCCCTCGATGTTGACGTCAGCTTCGGCGCGCGCGCTCACGAAACTGAACTCGCCGCGTCGGTACTCGTCGCGACGATCCTCGAACTCGTCCTGGTCGAGGTACGAAGCGTCGGCGTCTTCGTCCTGGTCAAAGATCACACGGATCGCCTGCAACCTCACCGCCGGTCTACGGGCGGGGGCTGCGACCACGCGGCGTCGCGTGCGCTCGGAGTCGACCATCTTGTGCCTGTAGTGTCCCCGAGCCCGGAGGGGCCGTCAAGAGGGCGGTTGCAGAAGGCTCACGGAGGGTGTACGGTAGGTGAATAAACGTCGAACCCGCTCCGTCCGAGCCAATATGCCGTCGAAACCCCAAACGTGGGCACAATGGGCCCGCGCCTGCATCCGCGACCCCAAGAGCCCATCCAAGATCACCAAGGACATGCTCGCCGCCCTGACGGGTACCGACGCCCGCGCCCTGGACGCCATCGTGGCGTGCTGGACCGTGTACGCCTACACGGGCGACCCGTTCGTGTTCGAGGCCGTGCGGGTGCTCGTGCGCATCATGCAGGTGCACACGCGCCCGCTCGCGCGAGAGCTCATCCCGTTCGTGCTCGACTGGGGCGACCGGGAACGGTTGTGGCCTCTCGTTCAAGTCACCCACGTGGAGGATCACGGATGAACGTCGTGAGCTCGAAGCAGAAGTCGAAGTTGCAACACCTCGCCGTCAGCGGCGACCCGCAGGCGGCGCGCGCCGAGGAGATCCTCCGGTGCCTCGACAAGGGCATCGTGCCGCCACCGGAGGCGGTCGAGTGGCTCATCGAGTGGCTCCGGCGAGGAGCAGCGTGAGAGTTGAACTACTCGCCGAACTCGCCGACCTGTTCTCGCGTGAGGCGATCAGAGCGAAGAAGTGCGGAGATCCGATCGAGTCTGATCGACTCGAGGAACTGGCAAACGAGTGGCAAGAGCTGTTCGCGAAAGCCGATCGCGCTGAGATGTTGAGGGCGCTTCGGTGACTCGTCGCGGTAAGACGCTCGGTCAACTGTTCCCGCGAGCGGCGAGACGGTGGCCGAGAACGTTCTTGCTCGGAATTGTCATGTTGTCCGGCACTGTCGCAAGCGTCGCCGTGACTTGCGTTGCGTTGTATCTGAATCCCAACGGGCCTCTCTACTTTGCTGCAGCAGTGGTTCTTGGGTTGATGGTCTGCGCGATACGTGCAGACATCCAAGATCGGAAGGACCAGTGAAGAGATCGTTCTCTCAGTTCGTGAAACGCCTCGGCGCCGTCGGGCTGCTGAACGGCGTCGAGGATCGCTCGCTCGCTCTCCATGTCTCGTTGAAGGAGCTCTACGAGGGTCCGAACCGCGCGCCATCGATCACTGCCGCTCGACGTGCCGTCTACCTGTGGCTCATGGAGGAGGGCAAGGGGAACAACGAGATCGCGCGGCTCTTCGACCGGGCGCCGAACAGCGTGTGGAAGATGACGAAAGGGAAGTCATGAGCGAGAAGAACTCCAAGAAGATGAAGCGCATCGTGCGAGACTTGCAGGAGCTTCGAGGTTGCACGTACACGGCGGCCCTTCTCGAGCTTCGGGCGCTGCCGGAGGGCACGGACTGGAAAGAGCACGTCATGCGTGTGGCGCTGCAAGAACCGGAGGAAGGCGCGCAAAAATGAGTGATGAGCGCCACGTGATCGCGACGTTCTACTCGGACCATTCGCTCTCGTCCGAGCGAACTCGAATTGAGATCTGGTCCGACGGCGAGATGTCGCTGGTCGTTCCGGGGAAAGAGCCCGTGCAGATCGCGAAGTGGGGCGAACGTCCATATCGAGGCAGCAAAAGCATGTTCGAGCTTTGCGCGCTGCCGACGAGGGAGTCGTGAGCCACACCTGCCACTCCCCCGACTGCACGCGCCCAGTTCCGCCGCGGATGCTGTTCTGCTTGCCCCACTGGCGAGCGCTTCCGAAGAAAGTTCAGGACGCCGTCTGGCGTGAGTACCGCTCGGGTCAGGAGATCGACAAGAAACCGAGCCTTCGCTACCTCTCCGTGCAACGGCTCGCGTGCGCGCATTCGGTGTTCAAGCCGGACGATGAAGAGGCGGCGCTCCTCGCGCTCGTCTGTTTGAAGGAAGCCGTCAACTACTCCAGGGCGGCGGTCGAGGCGGGCCTGGGAGATCCGCTCGAGAACCTTGCGCCAAAGGACGGGCTACTTGCGAAAGCGCGCCTCAGGGTGGTGAGGTGATGGCTGATCTGTTCGTCATGGTGCACGACGACCCCCGCGTGTGGAGGTTCACCGGGCAAACGAAATCCTTCGTCACGCTCGAGTCGCACGACGGGACCGCATCGGCAGCGGTGAAGACGCTCTGCCGGGTCGGGACCGCGCGGGACTGGCGCACGTCGGAAAGCTTCGCGAGTGCGTGGAAAGCCGGTGGCGGGGAACGGTTCAGATGAGCGCCGTCAAGGAGGTGGAGTTACGTCTCGAGGGGCTTACGGACATGGCCCTGATCGGATCCGACGATTCGATCTGGCTCGTCGTTCCGCTCCGGTGGTGGGATTTGGCGACGCTCATCTGGTGGGCGTTCGTTCCGAACGACAAGAAGGCCACGGTGAAACTCACCCTGGCGGACGGGAAAAAAGTCAAATGCAAGACGGTACGTGTCGCAACGAAACACGTGCGAGTGCGGGGGATAAGCGCGTGACTACGTCCGAAGCACCCCCCGTTGCTCGACCTTTCCTCAAGTGGGCAGGAGGCAAGGGCGCTCTGCTACACGAGATCCTTCCGCGCCTTCCGAAGAAGATCGAAACGTACTACGAACCATTCGTCGGTGGTGGTGCAGTGTTCTTCGCGCTCGCGGCGGAGAAACGGTTCAATAGAGCCGTGATCGGAGACACGAACGACGATCTCATCGAGACGTACTACGCGATCCAGAACGATCTCGACGAGGTCGTTCAACGGTTGAAGATTCACGCCGGTAAGCATTCCGAAGAGTATTTTTACAAGGTGCGCGCGCAACGGGGTTCCTACGTTGCGGCTCGGATCATCTATTTGAACCGTACGTGCTTCAACGGGCTCTATCGCGTGAACCAGAAGGGCGAGTTCAACGTTCCGTTCGGGAAGTATGCGAACCCGAAAATCTGCGACGAAGAGAACCTGACCGCAGTGTCAGAGGTGCTGCATGGGGTAGATCTAGAAACGAATGACTTCGAGACGATGGTGGTCACCGCGCAGCGAGGAGATTCGGTCTACTTCGATCCGCCGTACGCTCCTCTCTCGGATACGTCGAACTTCACCGCCTACACCGCTGGAGGTTTCGGTTCGTCCGAACAGGAGCGTCTCCGAGATGTCGCGAAAAAGCTCATCGACCGCGACGTGCACGTGTTGCTGTCGAACAGTGACACGCCGTTCGTCCGAGATCTCTACGGCATGACGCGCGTGTTCAAGATCGAGGAGGTTCAAGCGCCTCGCCGTGTGAACTCGAAGGGCAAGAAGCGAGGGAACGTCGGAGAGCTTCTCATCTCCGGGAGGACGCGATGAGAAAGTGGATCACAGAGTTACTCTCCGCGCTGGGGTTCGCCTTGATCCTTGGTGGCATCGGCTGGTGGGTGGCGTATCTGCTGTCAGGGAAACCGCCCCCGTGTGTGCTTCTCACGGATGCCCAACCTTTCAACCTGGTGATACGTGACGGGCGCTTCATGCTCTGCCGTCCGTTGAGCGACGAAAGTATCGACGTGGTGTGTCGCGTCTTGGAGGAGAAGCCATGTCGGTGAAGACGTTCGTGGGAGAAGCGCTCGCCTTCACCGTAGGCGCGTTCGGCGTGCTCGTCGTGAAGGGCATCGTGAAGCTGCTCGAGGTCGCGGCGGAAGCGGACCAGGCGTGGAGACAGAGGGGTTCGAGATGACGGGGGAGGAAGAGCTTCGGGCGTTCGTAGAACGGGTCGTGAAGAAGATTCACGAACGGTACGACGCGATGCGCGAGGTCGTACGTAGGCGCGGACAGGATGCGCGGGACGAGCAACGCCAGAAGGATGAGCGCGAATGAAGCAAGAGACTCAGCCCGTCCCCGAGGCGAGCGCGCCGGTCGATTCTGACGACCTGACGGAGCGCGAGCTTTGCGAGTTGTCGTGCTTCATGCCGAACCTTGCATGCGTCATCGAGCGGGAGCCGCCTCGGATGGTTGAGGAGACGAGGCGTGCCGCAAGACAGGAGGTCGCGTGGCTGCTTCGCGAAATCATCCGCCTGAGAGGCGGCGCAACATGAAGAAACGTCACCGTTGGGACGATGCCGATCGGTGCCGTGACTGTGATGTCAGGCGCGAGGGGTATGGCGGAGGTCGGACGGGCTTTCTGTGCTACTACCGCGCGGACGGGACGTTTATCGGACTCACGGCGCCGTCGTGTCAGGTCGGCGGGACTGAAACCGGCAAGGGCTCTCGAAGATGAAGCACGGATGTACGGCAGGCCGCGCGTATCGGGACACGAGACGGTCTAATCTTTCAGAGAGGAGCTACCAATGAACGCTTGGCAGGAATTGCAGGAGTCGCTGGAACCGGGAGAGACCGTGGAGGCGATCGTCTTCGGTCCGTGGGGATGGGGCTCGGCCCCGACCAAGGGCGAGGACTGGGAGCCGGGCTATGACGAACCCGACCCGCCTCCTGTGCCGTTCGACAAGCGCGGTATCGTGTTGAAACCAGAAGAGGCGGAGCCGTTCATGCAGACGTGGAAGTTCTCCGGCGGCTTCGGTGCGCCTAAGTGCTACGCGGTGCGGATCTGGACCAACCGCCGTATCTTGTGGGTGACCCAATACGACGGCTCGACGGGTCTCGATTCGTCGGCGCGCCATCCGTATGCGCACATGCCGGACATGCCCGGTGGCTAGCTCAAGAGACGGAGTCGCGAAGATGAAGCATCAGAAGGCGGCTGTCCGGAAACGACCGGTCACGCGAACGGTTGAGCCCTCCACCAAGAAACACATCTGCATTGCATGCGGTCATGTCGCGGTCCCCAGACGCCAGACGTTTCATAGCGGGTGCTCCGGCGAAGTCTGCGCGAAGTGCGGCTCCGAGGACATATTCGCCTACGAAACTAAATCGGACATCGCGGAGCACAAGCGCGCGTGCGCAGAAGATCAGGAAGCGAAAGAGGCCGCCGCTAAGAGGCGCAGGCGGTCGGAGTATTGGTGAGCGCGCACATGAAAGACGAATTGAGCCGCGTGAAGCAGCCCGACACGACAACTCCGACCGAGCCCGTCACGCGCGAGTTGAGTGCTCCACCTATCGGCGCGACGTGCACCCACCCACGGATGCGCTGCCCGAACGGGACGCACGGATGCGGCAAGGCGTGCGGTCACTGGTGGTGCCCGGACTGCGGGCTGTCTTGGGACGAGGGCATGTGATGGGCTGGATCTCTGACCGCCACATGCGCCGCGGCGGGTCGATCGGCCCCGGCGGCCTCAAGGCGCATAAGCGCGGCGCGCCGCTCCGGAAGATCGTCGGCATCGTTCGCCCATCGGAGAGCATCTTCGAGCCCGCGCGCGTCACACTCGAATGCGGGCACGAGGCCGAGTCGTGGGGCGGTGTCCGAGCTAGGTGTGTCGCGTGCAAGAAAGCTGCGGTGCAACCGTGAAGCATCAGGAAACGACAACCCCGACCGAGCCGGTCACGCGAATGGCAGATGCTCCACCTAGAGAGCCCGTGTGCTGGTTCGCGGGCGTCATGGAGGCCAAGCTCCGCGAGAACGACCACAAGGGCGGATGGGGGGACTGTGACTTCGACTATCTGGAGAAGCGTATCCGGGAGGAGCTTGCCGAGCTCGCAACGGTGCTCATGCAGTACCAGATCGCGGCCCTCTCGCCGCATGAGGTGACCCGGACGCGATACCTCGGAGAGAAGGCGAAGCGCGAGGCCGCGGACGTTGCGAACTTCGCGATGATGATCGCGGACCGGTTACGCGGGGAGCTTCTGGATCTGGATAGCCCAGAACCAGAAGAAAGCGAGCGCGCCCCGTGAATCAGTCGAAGCCGGCAGATCCCCTCACCGACGACATCAAAGCATCGATCAGTCTAGCGGCTCGAGTAGCAGTCGATCGTTCCGTCCCGCTCACCGAACTCTCGGACCTACTACAGAAGGAATACGAGTCCGCCCAAGCCATCAAACAGCGTCCGAAAGCGTTCGAGCCAGCACGCCCCGGTTCCTTCGTCACGTACGTCGATCCGAAGAAAGGCCCACTACTGGCGCACGTGCTCGACGTGTACGAGTCGAACAAGATCAAGTTGCGCGCGCACCTGACGGCGCAACCGGACTTCGACAGGGACCAGGTTCCGTTTTCGGACAAGCCGTCGCCGGGACATTGGAGCTTCCGGTGAAGTCACGCTGGAATCCGAAAATGGGGAAGAAGCTGTTCATGCGCGACGTAAGGGAGAACATGATGACGCGAGGTAGTTTTGTTCTGGCTCTCCTCCTGACCGGTTGCGGGGGCTCCCCGTTCGACGCTCCGGCGTTCACGGAGACGGACAGCGGCGGGGTCGTCGCTCCGGCGGCCGACGCTGACGGTACCGGAGGCGGCGCCTCGCTCGGGACCGGTGGTGCTACGCCCGGAACAGGAGGCGCCATCGGTGCTGGCGGCAGCATGGAAGAGGACGGTGGGGTGGTAGAGGGCTCGGGAGGGGCCCTGGGCACCGGAGGCGGCGTAGTCGCTGCCGACGCGTGCGCACCCGTCACGCACGACAACGGCCTCGGGCAGACCTGGCAGGACTGCGTCGCGCTCGGCACCTACACGCAGGTGCAAGCGATGAAGGCGTGCGCGGCATCCGGCGCAGGAATGTGTCTCGCGCTCAACGGATGCGGCGGCATCAACTGGGAGGTGCGTGGGTACACCACGGACGGCTCTCAGGTTCTCGGTTTCTGGATGTACGGTGGATCCGGTACCGGGCTCGTCGCCCCGGGGGCATCCGGATCTCCCCCTTGCTCAGGTCCGACTGCGTTCACGCACCAGTGGGAGTAGCGCGCGCGAGCTCGAGGTATCGCTCGAATGGAAAATGGGCGCCGGGGTCTGTGTGATCCGGCCAGAACCCCATCGTTTTCGGATTCGGGAGTCCGTAGTGCTTCCAGTCCTGATACACGCGGGTCGAGTCGAAGTGTCCGCAGATCCCACCTCGACTACCTGAAAGTTGTCCGTGCAGTACACCCTTTCGGATCAGCGCGTCGCGCGTGCAAACAGCGACCTCGTCGAGCGACAGGCGCCTGAGCTCGAATCCGAAGTGTTGCGCTGCCTTCGCCGCGTGTTGCGCTGAGAGGCGAAGCATGGCGCCGTTGTCCGGACTCGCCCAGTCAGCATCGAGCTCTGCTGAGTACCCTGCGTGCTCTACGTGGTACCCGTTTGAATTCGCGCCAGGAGCGCCCCACGCGACGTCGCGCGGCAGAACGTACTGGACCCCGGAGTCGCGATCGAATCCGGCGTGCGCGCTCGCCTTCGGCGCGAACCCGGGCGGCGGGGGCGACACGGGCGACTGCGGTTTCGCGAACCAGGCCCCGACCGCCTCCGCCGTATTCGATCCTTGTCGCGCTTCCATCACATGGACGATGAACAAGTTCACGAATCGTGGAACGGACACCCTCGTGTACCCGCTCGCCTGGATGAACCGAAGCGACGTGTCGAACAAATCCGGGGAAACGATCTCGGGACCCGGTGGACGATCCACAGCAGAGAGGGTACTCGGTCCGACCTCTCCGTCGGCCTTGAGCCCGTGGTCGTGTTGAAATTGGATCGTCGTCTTCTCGGTGCGCGGTCCGAAGTTGCCGTCCGCCTTCGTCGGATACCCGAGCCGATCCAGCGTGTTTTGCCAGTCGAACACCACCAAACCGTGTGACCCTAGCTTCAAGATGGTCGTCATGTTGGGTCTCGCATGTTAACATGCACCCCATGTTGAAGACAGGGCTCGAGTTCGCACCCGGAACCAGCAACGACTGCAAGAAGTTGATCGGACGACTCTTGACCCCAGAGAACATTCTGTCTGCGTACCGCACCGCGCGTGAAGAGTGCGGAACGAGCGACATCGTGCTCTTCTTGTCCGATCAGGATCCGACCATCCACGGAGGATCTCGAATCGCGTACTGCAAGCACCTCCAGAAAGTTTTCGGCAGAGCCGCCTCTGGCTTCAGGATGTGGAGTCACTCCGCGCACGGGGTCATGAAGCTACCGAACGACTCGGAGGCCACGTGGCTCGTCGTCGACGTTCGAGGGGCGGACTTGCCGGTGATGTGCGTGATCTACGCGATGCCGTACGAAGTCACCATGAGCCCGAACTGATCATCGAGGCCGCGACGGAAGCTTCGGTCGAGGCAGTGGGCGTTCCTCTGGAGGTGTCGAATCATCCGAGGAGTGACTGTAGCGCGTGTCTTCTGGTGGCCGAACCCGCTGCATCTTGTCGGTAGAGTCGCTGCTCCTCATACCGGCCGGGACGATGTCCACAAGCCGATGTACACCGGTAGGCAAAAGCTCACCGGTTTCTTGCGCTGCACCGATCGACAGCACGTAGCTGGCCATCTTGTGAAAATCTTCCTCTCGTGCTTTCACGAGCGCGTCGTGCTTCTCGCCGAGTCGCTTCAAAGTTTCCTTCGCGTCTGCCCGTTCGCGCTCGCGTTCTTCGCGTTCGTGTTTCAGTTCGGCCTTCAGTGTCGCGATCTCTTCTTTCCGCGTGACGCCGATGGCGTTCCAGATCGCCTTCACCGCGAGCACGAGTGCTCCTCCTACAGCAGGAAGGATTACTCCCCACTCGATGGCGCTGATCTGGTCGGCCACGGATCTGTCTCTCACGGATCGCTTTGCGGTTCGTCTTCCGCCGCCTTGGGCGGCTCGATTCCCAGCCGTCGCTCGATCTCATCGAGCCTGAAGTCGGTTGCGTTCTGAGATGTCATGAGACGGTGCGTGCGCTCTCTCAGGCGTTTGATCTGCTTGTCTTGCTCCACGAGCTTTTTCGCCTGCTCGTCGGCGCGCTTCGTAGAACGCTCGTAGTGCGCGACGATCTGCGAGCCGATGTCTCGGATCGCCATCAGGATGCGCTCATCTCGCTTGTCGATCTGATCGATCAAGTCTTGCCGGAAGTGACTGAACACGTCGAGCACGTCCTCCGCGGTAGGCGGTGGCATCGGCTGCGTTGCGCGAAAATCCGGAAGTCCCTCTCCGGTCTTTCGTTCCCACGGCGGTGGGGGATCCCCGGTCGGATGATCTTCGGGTATCGGGGTCTCTCGGTCGTTTTCGATGTCGCTCATGTTCGTTGCGGCTCGGGGAGAGTTGGGGTCGATCGGTGAGGAACGTAGTACATGATGAGCGCGCCGCCGACTACGACGGCAGCGATGGTGGCGGTGATCCACACCCACCGAAACGTGTTCGGTACCTCTTCTGCGGCTCCCTTGAGCCCCTTCGCAACGGCCTGCGTGACGTCCGCCGCCATCCCGAGCTCGTCTGCGACGCCGTACCCGATGAGCTGGAGCACGCCCTTGGTGGTGATGTACGCACCTTCTATGCGCGCACGGAGCTCTTGCTGCGCGCTGAACGACGGAACGTCCGGGAGCTTCACCGGGCTGAGGTGAAAGTTCTTCTCGATCTCGCGGAGCTGGTTCGCGTAGTCGCGACCGACCCGCATCACGGCGTTCTGCTGCGCGGCGAGCATCGACGGAGCGCCTGCGACGATGTCGGCAGCGGACTTGTCCTTCCACGCGTTCCACTGCGTGAGGATCCCGCCCGGATCGGTGGGGCTAATCTTCCTCCTCGTGAGCGAAAGTGCGTTGCAGAAGTCGCTGACGCTCGTCGACGTCGTTGCCGGCAGCTTGTCGAAGATGCCAGTAGGACACTGCTGCGCCATCGGGTTTTGCTCGAAGGCGTCGTTCAGGTCGCGCCAGATCTGGAGGTGCGCAGAGATGAAGGGTTCCCACATCTGTCGGTAGGCGAGCAGGTCGCCTGCGTCTCCGACTCCGACCCCTTGAAGCCCCGGGTTCAAGGCGATGACCTTGCGACCCCCGTAGTAGATCCCCTCCGGTCGAATGATTGGGCATTCGCCGAGGAACAGGTTCTCGTGCATCATGTCAGGCTCGCGTTCTCTGGCGCTTTTGCTGGTGCGCGCGCGATGTTCGAGAATGTGATCTTGTCGGCCCAGTAAGACGCCAGCGGCAACGAATTCGGTAATGTCGTAGGTCGCGTAGGAGTGAGCGCGAATGTGATGACGCCTACGTCGGTGACGTTGAAGACGCGCTGGTCGAGAATTTTGAGTCCAACATCAGTTAGAGCGGCCCGCACAGCGCGTTCTACCTCGGTCTCGTCGTATCCGTTGCCCCTAATCAGATTCAACTTTCCGACGGCTGTCCATACTTCACCCGGCTGCATTTGCTGAGACGAAGAGGATACGGCACCGGATACGCGTATCCCAAGGAGTGAACCGGCAACTCCTCCGAAGACGGTTCCCGTAGCCGTACCGAGAACACCCTTAGTGATGGCGTGTCCCAGGTACGCGCCACCGACGGCTCCGAGAAGACCTCCTAACACGAACCCTTCGTAGGAACGCTTCTCCGAGTCCTCTGTGGAAATCGCCGCACCGAATCCGATGACCGGTGCTGCTCCCAAGTAGATCTTCTCGTGCATCATTTTCGTTTCCCTCGCACGCTGCGTGCGGCTTCTTCGATGACCCATCCGGCGGCAGCGCTCATGACGCTCGTCGCGAGCGCTAGTGCCCACGAAGGTGTCTGCGCGGTGGCCGGCGCTACCACCTCGGACTGACCGAACCCCGCGCTCGGCGCGTCTCCCAAAAACAGTTGCTCCATCACCCGCCCTTTTTCAGAGAGTAGATGGTGGCGATCGTTCCCGCCGCGAGACTGGCCGCCGTGAGTATCGTCACGGCCTTGCTCCACTTGCTCTCCTCTTCAGGAGATTTGATCCCCTCCGCATCCGGGGTGCCGCTCGGTAGGAAAACGCTTCCAGCTCGGAAGCACCCTTGCACCAAGTTTCCTTGCTCGTCGCGTCCCCACGCATGCGGCTCGACTCGGATGAGCGCCGTGATACCCGGCAGCGGATAGCTCTCGGTCGCCCCGAGCGGGACGGACGTGTCGGACGCGATAGCACCGGCTCGCTTGGCGAGCGCATCGGGGACGGGTCCATCACTCTCCAACCAAGGTCGCCAGCCGTCCGGCGGAGGTACGCGGGGACACTGCGCGGCAAGCTCTGGGCCGACGCCGTACTGTGCCATCCCGCAAGAGTCTACGTGTGACGGCTTGACACGTCTACCTGCGAGCCTGTAAGTATGCCAGAGGGTGACCCGAAGGTGACCGAAAGTAAAACCCGGATGAAGAACACCCCGAAGCCGATCTCCAAGAAAACAAGGGTGGCGGTCGTCAAACTCACCCCGGAGCAGTACGAGCTGATCGAACAGCGCGCTTCGGAGTGCGGAGTACGGGTTGGGCACTGGATGCGGTCGATTCTGATGCAAGTGGCGAATCGCCCCGCGAAGGGTTACCTCAAAATCCGCGAGCCGAACGGAGCATTGAGCTGATGGATCCGCGCAACATGATGGGGTTCGACATCCCGGGCGACCAGCGTGTGCCGGTTCCGGTTCGGGACTGGAACGCGATGAAGCTCGCGGTCTGGCGCAGCCGAGTGGGTTGGAAGATCGCGGAAGATCGCGCGATGGAGATCATCGCGTCGTGTCGTCACGCGGACGGATGTCAGGGGAAGGACATCGAGACCGCTCCGTGTCTGTCCGGTTGCCCGGATCGCGAGTACCGCATGAGCGCGCTCGTCATCTTGAACGCCGCTCGGATGTTCGCTCCGGTTCACGCGCCGAAACCTGCGGACGCGCCGTACTACGCGCCGAGCCGAGAGTATTTCAGCGATGTGCTGGCGGAGCTCGCCGGATCGCAGGTCGAGATCTTGCGACTGCGCGAGATGCTTCGCGCGGCTGGTATCGAACCGTCGCCGCCTTCACCGGATCCGGCGCTACCGCCGTCCGCGTCTGTGCCTGCTCAGCTCGAGGAGAAAACGTCGTGAGGGAACCGAAGAACAAGTGGATGGTCGGCAAAGCGATGCTCGCCAAGATGCCGGAGCGAACCATCGTCCTGGTAGGGGATCCGTCCCGAAAGGTGACGCGCTACTACCTGATCGAGGACGTGAGCGAAGAGGCGGCGGCACAGGGGTACAAGTCTGGGGACATCGTACTGGCGCGCGTAGCGCACGACATTTTCCTCAGAGCGGGAACAGAGCACGCTGTGGCCATCGAGACGCACGAAGTGATCTACGTCGAGCGAAGCATGGTGCTCGCCGAATTCACGGATCTGCAAGGCGCGCCGATGGTGGTGCCCGAGGCGGCGCAATGAATCCGCTCCTGCGGAAACATGAAGCGTGCGCGTGTCGCACTCCGAAGCGAACGCTCGTGCGTCCTCGCGGTCCGCGCCTGGTGCGCGAAGTCTCCGAGTACCAACGCCCGAAGCGACCGAGCGGTACGGAGCCCGTCGTCATCGTGGGTAAGCCCGGCTCGAAGTGCCGACCATTCCTCAAGATCGAGAAGGATGCCGACAAGTTCGCAGCGTGCAACGCGCTCGCCGACGAGCTGGGCGAGATCGACGCGCCCAAGAAGGCGTTCCGTATCATCGAAGATGCGATCGGGGACGAGGTCAACGAGGTGTTCGGCGTGATGATGCTCGACATCCATCTTCGCTTCAAAGGTCTCGCGGAGACCGGACGCGGGGAACCGGCGAGCGTCATGGCGCCGCTCCAACCGACGCTTCAGATCGCGCTCGCTTCGGGAGCGAATTCGATCGTCATCTGGCACTGCCACCCCTCGGGGATCGAAGCGGAACCGAGCGAAGCCGACAAGGAGACCACCGAAGCGTTCGCCGAAGCGTGCGAGATCATCGGTCTGCCTCTCATCGATCACGTCATCGTTGGGGGCACGTCGCGCAAGCGCAGCTACTTCTCGTTCGCAGAGGCCGGCCTGCTGTGAGAACCGTCCCCCGTTCACACCTTTCCCACGGAGTTCACCCCGCGATGCTCGAAACGAAGACCACCGAACTGCCTCCGCCGAATCCGGAAGCACCGATGCTCGTGACCGTATTCACCGACAATCTCGTCCCCGACGACAGGGACAACAACGCTTCGGTGGTGTGGGCTGTCAGCAAATCTCACCCGTACGTACCCGGGGTGAAAGTCCTGCGCATGTTCATCGCTCTCGAGCGCGGCGGAATCGAGATTTACTCCGTCTCCGAAGACGGGAAAATCTGCATGCGCGATCTGGTGCCGATGAGCCGCCTTCGTCTGGCCCAGGAAGCGATGACCTCCGAAATCTTCATCGACGAGCTCGCCGCCGCGGAAGAGGGCGGTGACGACGACGAAGACGAACCGGAAGACGAGCCCGAAACAACCCAGCCCTCCGCCAACGGGCAGGCGGCATCCTGAACCGATGTCGACACGTCGTAAACGATCCACCACGGAGCGCGAGGAGCGCTCTGGTTCCGTTCTCCTTCCCGATCAGGACGACGAAGCCGACATCTTGCGTGAGGTAGGCGCCGAGCCCGACGAGAACGGAGGCATGGTCGCCGACGAAGACAAGGTGCGCGAGATCGGGGCCGTGGACGCCGAGACCGTGCGCGCGAATCGCAGGATGGAAGAGTTCCGGAAGCAGAAAGTCGGCAACGTTCCGGGCGTCATGTTCGGATCTGACGACGTGCTCGAGAAGTACGAGGCGATGTTGAGGGTGTGGCCCGCGAGCACTCTCGACATCTCCGTCAAGCGTCTCACCGGTGACGGTTCGACTCACACGATCAAGAGTCGTCCGCGTTCGGGGCACGAGCTCTACGAGGCGATCCTATCCGTACACGGACAGAACGATGTCACCGAGTACGAGGTGAAGTGCTTCGACACGACCAGCAAGCAGTACCGCATCCACGGAGGGCGCATCAAAATGCCGGACACGCGTCCTCCGACGCAGCAAGGACAACCCGCACCCATGCTGTACCCCCCGCCCGGGTATCCTCCGCAGCCTCCTTACTCGGGGTACCAGGCTCCGCAGCAGCCGGCGGCACCAGCGGCACCGGCGCATCCGGCCCCAGCTCCCGCCGTCGTCGATCCGATGGCGATGATGGGGCAGCTCCTTCAAATGCTGCCCCAGATCCAGCAGTTGTTGCAGCCGCAGCCACAGCCGCAGGTTGCGCAGCCGCCTCCGCCTCCTCCGCAGATGCCGCCGATGCCTCCGGCGTCCGATCCCGGCGCGATGCTGGTGTGGCTCCAACAGGCGGTGCAGACGATTCAGCAGATCCAATCCACGGCGCAGCCTCACCCTGCTCCGCAACAGCCTCCTCCGTATCAGCCCCAGCAGCCGCCGCAACAGCAGCAGCCTCCGATGCCGCAAGGCCCGACGCGCGCGGCTCCTCCGGGCATGGCGTGGATCTGGGAACCCGGGTACGGTTTCGTGCTCTCCCCGGTCGGAGGAACTACTCCGTCGACTCCGATGTCTCCGATGGCGCGCGGACCGCGTCCCTCTTACTACAACCCGCAGAGGGACGATCAACCGCATCGGGAGCCGCAGCGGGAAGCAGCGTTGCCACCGCCACGCACGGCCGCTCAGCAGTTCCAGGACTCGATCTCGACCATCCGTACCACTGTGGAGATGATGCGAGAGCTCAACGATCTGATTCCTGGCGCGGATCAGTCGAGCCCGTCCACTCCTTCTCAAGAGAGCGACAGCCCGATCGCTGTCATCCCCGCAGGTCCCGCCAAGATCGTCGTCAACACGTCGGACGGTTCGCTTCGTCTCATGGAGACTGCCTTCGCGAATATGGGGCCCCTCGCGAATTGGGTTGGAGAACAGCACAAGATCATCCAGAGGGCTGCGGCGGATCGGCAGCGCCAGCAGCAGCCGCAACAGCAGCTCCAGGGACACGCGGTAGTGGAGGAAGCACCAGGAACGGACCTTCCTCCTCCTCCAGAAGACGTTCCGCCTCCGATACACACAGGCAGGCGGACGTGGGAACCGCCCACGATCCCCGAAAGATGAGGCCGTGCGCTACCGAATCATCATGAGCGTCGAGGTCGTGGCGCGCGACGATCGACAGGCACACGAGAACGCGCTCAAGCTAGCCGATCTGCTCAAATCCCCCATGGTGAAGATGGCGGTTACCAGCGCAGGGATTCAGCTTTCTGGCGATGACGGGGATCCGATCGTACACCGTCCGCAACGCTCGGTTGCCTGAAGTAGCGGGTAGCGCGTAGTCTTCTGGGTATGCGCCTCTACGAAGTGCGGCCTGGCGATAGCCCCGCGGGCATCGCTTCTCGCCCTGACATGGCCGGCTGTCCCAAGTGTGCGATCGATCTCATCCGCGCGAATCCGCACAAGGAGGCCGTCACGCTCCCGAACGGTTTCGTGACGTTCAAGGAACTGCGCGAGGGAGAAAAGCTCAACCTTCCGGACAAGTGGTTCAACGGCAGCTTGGACGCTCGTCCGAAGGCGTACTTCGCGGCGTTACCGCACCCTGACGGTACCTCGCCATCGAGTCTAGGACTCGCGGCAGCAGCAGGAGTGCTCGGCGACTACGCCGCTCTCGACGACGCAGTCGCCAGCGTGAACGCGCTCTCGACCATGGACGATCTCGCGTTCAGCTCGGCCGTCGAGGACGCTAGTACTCTGATCGGTAGAGCTGTGACCGAGGCAGCGAGCAGCACCAACCAGGTCGCCTCCGGTGCCGCAAAGGACGCGCAGGCGGGCGCCGTCTGGGCGATACGACGAGCTGTCGAGATGGCGTCCGCGCTCTCCTCAGGAGACCAAGCGACGGTCTACGCTGCGCGCCAGGACACGCAGAACGTGCTCTCCACGGCGCTCGACAGCGCTAGGACCGCATTGCGTGCTCTCTACGATCAACCTCAGGTGGACGTTCAGATCGGACCGGTCACCGTGGACACGTTCCCTGCGAACGTCGTGGACACGGCCAAGCGCGCCTCCTCTGCCATGGCTGCCGACGCGAACTACTGCGCGTCCGTCGCTCGCGCCGGCACCCCGGTGAACTCGAACGTGCACGCCTTCAAGACCGCGTGGAACGCGTCGCAACCGAATCCGGTGCCGATCAACACCGGAAACTACGAGCAACCGACCGCCGATGCGCTTGCGAAGGTACTCGGGAACGCCCCATCAGCGTGCTCGACCCGAGCCGCGACTCCTGCTCCCGCTCCGATTCCTGCGCCGGTACCGGAGCGCATCGTATCCGTTCCGCAGAAGAAACCGATCAGCACTGCCGCAATCGCAGGCGCTGCCGCACTCGTTGCAGGCGCGGTCGGCGGCGTGGCTTACCTGGCCTCAAAGAGTCCGAAAAGAAAAAGGCGACGATGACCCTGATCGACAAGCCGGTGGAAGGTGTGAAGACAGACGCTCGGCCTCATCCGGCTGGAGCGAAGGGTGCTCGCTTGTCGCTCAAGGAGGTCGCGGAGCGCGCGTGGAAAGCGCGCATGAGTCCGCGTCTTCGCGCGTGGGCCACGCAGGTGCTCGCCAAGGCGAACGTCTCGACCGGGAACCGTCGTCAGAAGGGGAAAGCGATCCTAGACGCGTACCGAGCGAAGGTTCCGTACATCGCCGATCCGGTGATGGGCGAGTTCATGGAGACTCCGGATCAGACGCTCTGTCTCGACGAGGGCGGACTCTGCTTCATCGGAACGGACTGCGACGGGTCCGCGATTGCGCTCGCTGCGGCGATGATGTCGATCGGGATCCCCGCGATGATCGTCGGCAGCTCGCACAAGAATCCGTCTGACACTCCGACGCACGTGTTCATGGCGTTCGAGGACGACGACGGATCGTGGGTACGCATGGACGGAACGACGAAGCACGAAGTTGGCTCCGCGCCTCCGCGCAAGCGCGAGTGGTGGGTCGAGCCCGGCGCGGAAGCGAAGGAGCGCGGTGAGGGAGACTTCGTCGGAATGAGCGGAACGAACTCGTTCCTCGGGAACAGCTCCCCCAAAGAACGTCACCCGTCCATTTCACTGCTCGATCTGCGCTATCCCACGATCCGATAGTGATCCTGAAGTGATCCACTGAGATCACTTCTGTGTTCCTTATCTAGATCGTCGCGAGACACGTAGAAGGCCGTTTGGAACGGCACGTGTGATCCGCGTAACCGCACGGTTTGGTTGCCGTTTTCGCGCACGTGTGGATCTGGTGACGCACTCGACTTTCTCGTAACCACTGCTGTCGTGCGAAGCAAGTGCGCACGCTCGTATTGACTCATCGAATTCGTATTGCGAGCCTGTTCAGGCACCGTGACATGGGCCTTTACGACGATCGACTTGCCGATCTCAGCGAAAAGCGGAGAAGCCGTAGCGTCGCGTCTCGGGGAAACCCGATGCTTCGCTCGGCAGGCAAAACTCGCTCGGGCTCAATGTCCGTCCAATCGCTGCTCTTCGATCGCAGCGCTGGCTGGACGGAGAGCAGAGCCAAAGCGTGGGCGCAGTCGCACGGGTACAAGCACGGCAAGGCGGACGTCACCGACCGGTACGTTCGTCTTCGGCAGTCCGATCCAAAAGGGTTCGACGTAAAGAGGACCGTTCCATTCGGCCGCGGAATTCGAGCGGTCGTTGCACGCGAGGAAAGCAAAAGCATGGCCACCACCCGAAAGTCCACCCGTCGCCGTCCCCGCCGCTCTTCCAAGAAGAAGACGGCGCGCAAGAGCCCTCGTCGTCGTGCTCGTCGAGTGTCCGCCGTCGCGGCACCCCGCCGTCGTCGGCGTCGGCCAGTGCGGGCGGCAGCTCCCAAGCGCGCGCGTCGCTCGTCGATGGTGATGGAGGCCCCGCGCAAGCGGCGGCGCCGGAGTCGGCGTCGCACGACGGCGCGCGAGGCGTGGCGCGGCGACTCCCAGGGGCACGCGAAGGCGGCCCGGAAGGGGTGGCGCCGGAAGAAGAAGAGCGTCAAGCGTCACGGTCGGCGTCGTGCGCGCGAGTCCACCGTGATGGAGGCTCCGCGTCGCCATCGTCGGCGTCGCTCGAGTCGTCGGGTGCGTGAGACTTCGGTGGCCGCGCCGCGCAGGAGTCGTCATCGCCGTCACGCCCGGCGACATCACCGCATGCACGCGCCCTCGCGGCGCCGCGGTGGAATGGGCATCGGCATGTTCGCCGTCGCCGTCACCTCGGGCGGGTTCGGCTTCATCGCCACCGACCTCATCGATCGTCTGCTCGCGACGTACGACCCGTCGGCGTCCGAGAAGCCGAAGGACCGATTCACGAGCGACGGCGCCGGCACGCTCGCGAACGTGCTCAACGTGGGCTCGCGTCCGACCCTCATCCGGGCCGGAGCAGGCGTGGGCATGACGGCGCTTCCCGCCATCGGGTCCATGTTCGTCGACAACCCCTACGGCAAGGCGGTGCTCCAGGGCACTGCATTCGGCGCAGGCGTGTCGACCCTGAACATGCTCTGGAAGACGCTCGTCATGCCGATGCTCGTCGGCAAGGACACGAGCGTTCCGACCCTCCAGAAGTCGTACATCGCGCGGCTCTACCCCGCCGAGGTGGCAGCGAAGATCAACCGTACGCAGAACCAGACTTCCGTCTCGAGCGCAGGCTCTGGCGCGCTGTCGGGTTCTCAGGACGTGGGTCCGTTCGCGCTCGCGGACTCTTCGCCGTATCCGTCCGCGGCCGATGCGCTTCGGCATCAGGCGGGAGTTCACGGTGACAGTCCGTACCCGAGCGCCTCGCAAGCGATCGGAACGCACGGCGACTCGCCGTACCCGAGCGCGAATCAGGCGCTCCGTTCGCAGGCCGGCATGGGTTACAACCCGGGCCCGCCCGACGGCCCCGGTCCGGGTCCCCAGGCCGAGCCGCACAAGGACGCAGCGTGCAGCTCTTGCCTCGGTGATCCGACGATGCGGTTCTCGGCGTTCCTCGGAGACTCGTCCTCGGACGAATCGGCGACGCGCTGACCTCGACCTGAACCCACATCTCGCCCCGGTAGGACCGAAAGGAGCCCCGGGGCCGAGGTGTCAGAAGAACAAATCCTCGCGGCGGACAACCGGAACGGCGAGGTACGGAGAAACGAAATGGCCAAGCAGCAGAATCAGAGCAAGAAGAGCCCCAAGGCGATCATCGGTCGCCAGATCCACACCTTCCAGCGCGAGAAGGGGCTTCCCCAGAAGGCGAAGTTCGGTCTCGGTCAGCCCGCGCCGAAGCTCGACGAGGTTGGACTCGGCAGTCCCGAGGCTAAGGTCGGTCTCGCCGCCGCCGAGAAGTGCATTCGTTGCAGCTTCGGCAACGTCCCCGTGATCGAGGAGGTCGTGTGGACGATCCCGCTCCCGCTCACGGCGGAAGAGGCGCTCTCGACCCTCGGCGACACGGTGAACCTGCTCTCGGGCAGCTCCAGCGTGCCGGGCGTGGCGTCGATCGACTCCACGTTCCTCATCAACGGCATCCTCCAGACGGACATCCTCGCGCAGGGCGTGGGCGTGCACGTGTTCTGCGAGCCGATGTCGTTCTCGACGATCGGCAACGCGTTCAGCGCGCCGGACACGACTGTGGCTCCGCCTCCGTCGCCGGACGTGTTCACGTCGAACGATCTCGACAACGGTGCGTTCCCCGCATCCGTCGAGACGGACGGGTCGAACTTCGGTCCGGCCGTGTTCGAGTTCGGCAACCCGGTCTGGCGCGCGGGCTGGAACTTCATCAACGCGTACCAGTTCCAGTGGCGCACGTCGCAGCGCGAACTCGTGCTGAACGAGCTCGCGGCGGACGTCTCGTACTTCGGCTCCTTCGCGGACGCCGAGGCGGCGGGCACGAGCGAGGTCGCCATCATCGAGTACGTGGCTGCGGTCAACGCGACGTACCGCTCGAAGGGCAGCGCGACGATCTTCCTCCCCGTCAACTTCCGGCGGGTGGGCAGCGTCAACACGACGCCCGGCGACGCGACGACGAACACGGGCGTGTTCCACCCGACGCGCGACTTCGATCTCGCGCCGGTCACGTGGGGCGGCATGCGATTCCAGGGCTACGGCTGCCGAGGCCAGATGTACCGGCCGATCGAGAGCCCGTGCTTCCTCGAGCGCGGCATCCCCATCGGCATGCTGTTCCAGGTGCAGGACGCCGTGCACCAGGCGCAGATGCTCGAAGCGGTCACGATCAACAACGAGCCGCTCGGCATCAACGTCAGCCCGGACGAGAACCTGTCCGACACGACGGCCACCGGCGCGGCCGTCATGCTGGAGCAGACGCTCGACGCGACGCCAGCCAACGTCCCCCAGCAGACCAACGTCTCCCGTCAGGTCTTCAAGGGCGGCATTCTCAAGCTCGCGATCAAGATCAAGGGCTGGGAGATGCCCGGCGGCTGGAAGGCGTTCTGCGCGGACTCGGGTCTCATCCCGAAGGCCGGCTGATCCCCAGACCGAGTAGCCCACGGGCGGCGCGACCGAACTGCGTCGCGTCGCCCGTAGTCTTTTTCAGGGACCGCGAAGGAGACCATTCGAGATGACCCAGCCGAGAGACGATCAAATCCGCAACCTCGCTCTGTACGCGCCGAAGATCGCGTTCGGGATGGTCGCAGGCGTGCCCCGCGTTCCGTTCGTCGATGAGATCCCGGTTCAGTTTTCGTCCTCGACGGTGAACGCGCCGCCGGTGGTGAACAACTTCCAGAACAACCTGTCGCAGGACACGTTGATCGAGCGCATCTCGTTCAACCTGTTCCAGCAGAACAGCTTTCCGGGCTCTCCGTTCCAGAGCACCTACTTCAACCAGCTCAAGCAGAGCGGCGCAACCGGCATCGGCGTGCAGCTTCAGGTGTACGGCGGTCCCAAGTACATCGTCTCGAACACCTTCGTCGATCTCGGCAACCTCGCCGACGTGCTCGCTGTGACGTGGCCGGCAGGATGGCCGCTCGCGAAGCAGAGCAACGTGAAGGTGAGCGCGATCCTCACGGAGACTCCCGTGAGCGTCCCGTACAACGCCACTCTCACGTTCCTCGGGTGGCAGTTCCTCGACAAGACGCTCGACGATCTCAGCGACGACGATTGCCGCGACCGCCTTCGGTCTCTCGGCATCGAAACTCCCGATATCAAGAAGCTTCTGCTCCCGAAGTGAACATGAGCGTCCGAGTCGACAATCTGATCCGCTTGCAGACGCACCCCAACGGTGCGCTCGGTGAGCTGCGATCCGTTCTCGATGACGGGCGCTACGAGATCGTCACCAACGGACCGAACCCGGAGTTTTCGTTCATCGGGAGCGACCCGTACAACACGAACGCCGGAACAGGGCTCATCGTTCCGACGACTCCATCGAGCGAGATCGACGATGCGCGGTATCTGTTCGTGCTCGCGCGCGCGAGTTTCGGGGTCGGAGAACAGAGCTCCGAGTACCGCGGGGTGCGACTCGTCGGAATTCGACAGTACGCGGAGCTCATCGCCCGAATTCCGCCCGGCACCCCGCCGCTTCCGAGTGAAGGAGGACCGTCGGGTATCACCGTCTTCCGCAAGGAGATCGTGAGCCCGCTCTGGCACCCACCGGACGGGGACATCTCCTGGCACGTGATGATCATCAACAGGGTGCAGCGCGACAAGAGGAACCCGTTGAACTCGGACGGGCTCATGTTCCAGGACTCGCTCAGCCCGGCGATGCTCTACCAGACGATCGCGGGATCTTCGATTTCGCCCACCGCCTACACCGCGCCGAACGGCGGGCGTCCGTGGGGAAAGCCGCTCGCGGCGAGCCTCGGCAACATCCACGAGATGCGGTACCCGTGGCGCATGTTCAACGGGGAGTACGCGCTCGACATCCCGATCCCGGTTCCTTCCGACGTCGTGCTGTTCGCGAGCGTTCGACAGAACGATCCCGACACGAACCCGACGCTCGACACCACCGACTGCGCGTTCTTCTCGGCACTCTCCGAGGAGGATCGGTTCATGGTCGCCTACCACGAGTTCGCGCAGTACGGCGCCATCGCGGGGGCACTCACGTTCGAGGAGAACCTCGGTAAGGAAGTCCCATGAGCCGTTTGGGGATCGTGGCGAGCAGTATCCTGGGGTTCGGTATCGGTGGTGTCGTCGGAGGCTTCGCCGGTAGAGAACTCGAGAAGCAAATTGGATCCCGTGCGGCGCTGTCTCAAGACGAAGCGACGCTCGGTGGCGGTGTCATCGGAGCGGCGATCGGATCTGCACTCTTCGCGGCGTTCGCTGCGACTCCCGACGCACCCACGAAGACGGGCGTCGGTGATCTACCGCGCGTCTCGCACCCGAGGTTTCCATGACCACCCCCGCACAAGTCACCGGTCACCCCGACTTCATCACGGACGTTCCGGTTCAGGGCCCGACTGATCAAGGACTCCGTGAAGCGGATTGCAGGTGGGCGCGTGATCGCTCGCTTCACAATCCGTCGTGCGTCGACTGCACGGGCACGGTTCCGGCGTGGGCACGGAGCAAGGGACTTCTAGCAGGAGCACCGACAATGATCGCAGAAAGAATTTCTCTGGGAGGCGCCACGCGCCGAGGTTTCTCGCTCGGCGCCGCGGGAGATCCCGACATCTGGTCGTCTCTCTCGAACGCGCAGCAGACGTGGGTCGGCGCGACGCTCTCCAAGTTGAACGATCTGATCGTCAAGCAGACCGGAACGACGTGTCCGCAGTGGGCCCCCACGATCCACCAGGCCGGGTTCTGCTTCCAGGGCTGGTTCAACAGGCAGAACTTCGGAATGACGAAGGCCGACGGATCTCCGGTCGTGCTTCGTACCGACGGCGCCTTCGATCAGGACACGCTCGACGCGCTTCGCACCGTCGTCGCGCTGAACCAGAAGGACTTCCCGACGCCGTATCCCGGTACGTCGCTTCCGGGCGAGACCGGAACGGGCGAGAAGAAGCTCTCCACCGGAGCGATGGTCGGAATCGCAGCCGCGGGTGCCGCGACCCTCGGCGGGGTCATCTACGCCCTCACCAGCGGGAAGAAGAAGTCAAGGAGACGCTGATGAACAGCTACAAGATCCAGCCGGGTGACAGCCCGGCCCTCATCGCGCGCGCCTTCGGCGTGCCGTTCGACAAGCTCATCGCGGCGAACCCCCACAAGCCGACCACGGTCGTCGCGGGGCGCCGCACCTGGAGCGGTGTGATCCCCGGAGAGAAGGTTCGCGTACCGGTCGGCGTCGGCGACGCTGTGGCGGATGCGATCAACGCGCTCGTCGCAGCGGGCGGCCCATGCCTTCAGGCGAACGTCTCGCTCGTCTGCAACGCGCAGCGTGCGCTCGGCGTCACTGTCGACGGAAAGTGGGGCAGCGGATCTTCGACCGCGGCTCGCGCTCGAGTCTCGAGCGCGCCTGCTGCGTGCTCTCCGCGCCCGGCATGGTGGGCTCCCGTCGGACAGAGCAACTGCCCGACCGCGGCGGCAGCGCCCGCGCCCGCTCCGTCGGTCTCGGTTGCAACGGTTCCTCCGGCCGTGCAGGCGCTCGTCGGAATTGATCTGTGCAACCCCGCAAACGTTGCGATCGTTTGCGCCGCTCAGAAAGCGCTCGGCGTCACCGTAGACGGGAAGTACGGAAGCGACACCGCGAACGCGGCGTACCGCCGAAATCCGAACGTGCCGAAGGCGTGTAGCCCTCGTCCTCTGTGGTGGGCGCCTGCCGGCAAGAGCAACTGCGGTGGCGTGACGACCGCAACGTCGACTCCGGCGGCACCTCCGCCTCCCCCGCCGTCCGGGCCCATCCCGGCAACGACCGTCGCTCCGTCGACGTCTTCGGCTCCGGCCGCGGTGCAAGCGCTCCTCACGATCAACCCCTGCGCGCAGTCGAGTGCGCCCGCAGTTGCCGCTGCACAGCGCGCGCTCGGGGTCATGATCGACGGCAAGTACGGGAACGACACCGCCACCGCCGCACGACGCGTTCTCCCGAGCGCGCCGGCAGGTTGCAGCCCGAGACCGACGTGGTGGGCCCCCGCGGGGCAGACCAACGTCGTGCCCACGACGAAGACCCAGTCGGCGAACCAGGCCGCTGCCGCTGCGCAGACGGCGACGCAGGCGGCCCAGGAGGCTCAATCCAAGGCGGCGGCGGCGCCCGGAGACACGCAGGCGGCAGCGGCGGCACAGGCCGCGACGCAGGCGGCCCAGACCGCTCAGACGGCGGCTCAGGCGGCCCAGACGGCCTCCTCGACGGATGCGGCTGCAGCGGCAGCTCAGACGGCGGCAGCGGCGGCGCAGACGGCACAGAACGCGGCCCAGGGCGGCCTCGTGGCTCCCGAGCAGAAGAAGCTCTCCACCGGGGCAATCGTCGTCGGAGCGGTGGGGGCTGCGGCCCTCGTCGGCCTCGTCGCCTTCGCCGTATCGGGCAAGAAGAAGGGCGGTACTCGGTCTCACGGGCACAGCTCGCGGCGCCCGACGCATCACCCGAAGAAGCGGAAGCCCGCGCACAAGAAGAAGAGGAAGTGATGGGCATCCGCGTCGCAATCGACAAGGCCACGCTCAAGCTCCACCGGGCTTGCCGCGCCGCCTACACTTCCCCGGAGTGGAACGAAGCGGAGCAAGCGCTCATCTACGAGGACTGGGACGCGACCGTGAAGCGCCACCTCGCGATGGGATTCGACAAGGACGGGATCCACATCGGGCTGTACCGCCTCGAGTGGTTCGTCAACCACGGCCTCGTGCCGATGACTCGAGAAGAGCTGAACGCGCTCAAGAAGGCGCACGGAGGATCGGACAATGGGTGAATTCATTTCAAGACTGGGTGGAGCAGGCGGAAGCTCGAGAGCGCACCACGCCTACCCGGACAATGCACGAGCCGCTGCGCTCGCTCTCTTCGCGCGGAACTACGCGACGGGGCCGAAGGTCGATACGGCGGTCGGGGCACCCACCGAGATCCCGTGGAACGCGATCGATTCGACCGCTCTGGCGTTCTCGGTGGCAGCGGGAGGCGTGACCGTTTCCATCCCGGGAGACGTCACGAGCCTGTTCACCAACGGTGACTCGCTGACCATCCTACCGACCACGCCGGACGTGCTTCCGACGGTGTCCCGATCGGTCGCGAGCGTCCCCGCGTTCGCTTCCGGGGTCACGACGTTCGATCTGAACTCGTCCATCGATGGATCCACGACCGGCGGGGCCATCGAGAACAATTCGACTCCGTCCGCCGACGTTCCGATCACTCCGCGATCCACAGGAGTCGTTCTCGTCTCCGGTGTTGTCACGGTCCTGAACGACACGGGTGGCCCGATCGATGCGATCGTCAACGTGATGGTCGACGGAACGGCACTTCCTGTTCCTTCTTCGATCACGACCACGATCGCGGCGGGGGAAACGGCAGCGATCCCGTTCATGGCGGAAGCGTTCCTTCCCGTCGGAACGACCACGCCCATCCAGGTTCAGGTGACCGGTACGGGCGCCACGCTCGTCGCGGACTCCTCGGTCGTGAACGTGCAAGAGGTTTCGGTCGCGACCGGCTGAGAAGAGGCGATCATGGAACGAACCAAGGTCCACGACGAAGTTTTACAATGTGGCTACAAGAGATGTTGCCCTCGCGTCGAAGTCTTCGACGACGGATCCGTCGAGATCTCTGATGACGACGCGGAGACAGGATCGGTCGGAACGATCAAGCTTCGCCCGAAGGCGGCCGCCCGCCTCCTCGAACTGCTCTCCGCGAACAAGAAGTGAACGCGTGGCGGGGTTTCCCGTCGGAAGGGTGTGATCATGGCTCGAGTCATCGGAAGGGGTCGATACGCGACCGAAACGTATCCGGAAGGTCCCGGGGGCGGCGGAGCAGCGGCAGGAATCGTTCCTCTGTCCAGGCAACGCTTCGTCGACGGCGACACGGCGACAACCGGGAGAACCGGATCGGTAGCCGAACCGTTCAAGACCATCGCCGAGTTCATGGCGGCGCGCGGTAACGCGTCGGTAGCGGACGCGACGGCAAACTTCGTCGGGTGGCTGATGCCGACGCTTGCCGGGTACGTCGAGAACGTCGCGTTCCCTCCCTACGCCTCGACGGAGCTCCGCGCTGATTCGCTCTCGCTTGCCGCGGGGACAATCATCTCGGGGAACGTGACCTGGGGCAATATTCTTGGAGCAAAAGCGGCCAGTCCCGTGGCGGCAGTGGCGATGCACAACGTGTCCGTAACAGGAACCGTAACCATTACGGACGACCCCGGAGCTCCCACCTCGATCTTCAGTTTCAGCGCCGACGAGATCGGTGACGACTCCGCGTCGATCGTCGGTGGTTTCGTGTCGAGCGCGACCACGAAGCTGCAAACGGCGCTGTTCACCAACGCCTTGATCGACGACATCAACGCAGGAACCGCGGCAAACAGCGCGTTCGTCCAACTCTTCTACTCCACGATCTCCGGCACGATCTCTGCGCAGGGATTGAGCTGCGTAGGATCAAGGATCGACGTGTCCGCGATCACGGTCAACTCGAACGGCCTGTGTTCGTTCCAAGACACCAACTTCGCCTCGGGGTCCAACCCGGTTCTCACTGCTATCGCAAGCGCGAACTTCGATGGGGCCTCGTGGCGAAGCTTCCTGGAAGCAGGAGGAACACGCGCTCCGGCAGGCGACGCAGGTACTCCGGTGCTGGTCGTCGGCGGATTCAGCGCAGGAGCCGTCGAGGGCGCCGTCACGGCGGGAGGTTCCGGAACGTTCGACGTCTCTCTCAACGGCGCGGGCGCCACCGCGGGGCTCCAGGGATCGAACTCGGGGAACAGTTACGCGTTTACCGGAATGGGCGGGGATGTCACCGTCAACCTCCAGATCGGAGGGGCCAAGGTCGGCGACACCATCATGATCACGAAGCCCGGCTTGGACGCGCACACGATCACGGTCCACAACAGCGGCGGAACCCCGGCGGACATCGGAATCATCCCATCGGGCGGAAGAGGGTTCCTCTTGGCCCGCTTCGACGGAACGGACTGGAAGTTCGTTTCAGGAGGGTCGCTCGCGGCCTGATGCACGAGTTCCTGATCGTCTCCGCGCTCATCGGTGCGACGCTGCTCGTTGTGCGTAGCACCATCTTCCGTTCCGTTCGACGACTCTATCCGGCACTGCTCGAGTGCTGTCAGTGTTCTGGAACGTGGATCGGAGCGGCGGCGGGCGTGAGCGGAGTTGCGAGTACAGGACACGGACGAGTGATCGATGCGATCGTCGTTGGCGCAGCAACGAGCTTCCTATCGATGCTTGCCGATGCGATACTTCTACATCTGCTCGGGGATCCGAGTGAAGGAGACCAGTCATGAGGCGAAAATTGCGCAATTTGAAAAACAAGAGCGGACACTCGGAAAACGGTTGTCCGCGCTCGCTCATCGACGAGGCCGTTCACCGCGAGCACATCAACAACGCGAACGTGTTCGCCAACGCCGGAAGCGATCCCGGAGACCCCTCGCCGCACTACGACACGGAGTACAGCGGTTGGTCCAACGCTTCGCGCCCGCGCGACCAGGCCATCTCGCTGAGATCCATCACGCCGCTCGATCGTCCGGACTGATCGAGTTCGCGGCAAGGAGCCGCAAGAGGCTCCTGAGGACGCAGCCCCATGAGCCACATCATCGGAAGAAGGCGCTACGCAGGGGAGACTTACCCTCTCCCTCGTTTCGCAGGCGCTTCTCCGCCCTCGTTGCTCGGGTACGGTTTGTACGCTGCCAGGCCCGCCCCAGGGAATCTTGGGGCTCGGTACGTGTGCTCGGATGGCGCGGTTGAGTTCGTCGACGACGGAACCGTCTGGAAGCCACTCGTCAACGGACGTCCGGGCACGCAACCGCCACTCGTCTCCGCGTTCACGGCGCTCTCTTCCGCGGCCGGCGCTACCTGGACCGACGTGGCCGGCACCATCGTATCGGTTGCATCTCAAGTTGGGGGAGAGGCGGCACTACTCGTTCAGGAGAAGCCTGCGACGTGCGAGCTCGTGATCCATGTCACCGACGTGCAGCTCGGAACGAACGGTGTCGAAGGGCTCGTAGTACGGAACTCTGCGAACGATTTCTTCATCATCTTCGGGATTTCTGCCGGCGGCGTCTCGGTCGCTCTGTGGTCTTCTCTCACGAACCGAATCGACAACGAGTACACCGGATCAACACGACCTATCGGCGACACGTGGCTTCGCTTCACTGACGACGGTGCCACGTTCCGATACTTCATCGCTACGGACGGGCTCACATGGCTCGACCTCACCAGCGACGTGAACCTCGCGAATGGCGGACGAGACATCGTTGGAAACGCCGATCAGATTGGACTCGGAGTCGAGCGTACCGATGGACCGGTGACTGTGTACCGCTCGTACGATTTGCAGTGAAGGCAACACCATGGCCATTTGTTCCACAGAAGGTGACCACAAGGTTCTCGTCGATGGCGACGACACGACGCCTGACTACTTGGCGCCTAAGCTAACCGGATCCGGCGGGATCACGCTGACTGTACTGAACCCGGGAGGAGACGAGCAGCTCGACATCGACGGTGGAAGTGTTGCCGGAGATCACAAGTCACTGGTCAATGGCGCAGACACGACTCCGAACTACCTAGAGCAGAAGGTAGTTGCCGGAGCGAACATGGCGGTGACCGTCGTTGATCTTGGCGGCGGAGATTTGGCGTTATCGCTCGCGGCCGTCGTCCCGCCTGGAAGCTCCGATCACAAGGTAATCGTCGACCTAGCGGACACGACCCCAAACTATCTTGGTTCCAAGATCGTCGCTGGATCAAACGTCACCTTGACGGTGCTGAATCCTGCTGGAAACGAGCAGATCCAGATCGACGTCGCCGGAGCTCCTCCTACAGGAGCAGCCGGCGGAGATTTGGGAGGCACGTATCCGAATCCGACTGTGATCGCTGTAGAAGAAACCGGAGGTCCCACTCGCCTTACGATCGGAGCGATCGCTGACACACAAGTGCTCACGAGATCCGGAACAACGGTGATCGGTACGGCTCCTAGCTCGCTCGGGATCACGTGGGCGAACGTACTTGCATCCGGTAATCTTTCTGGGGGTACGAATCCGACCATCACATCCGGAGATTCTATTCTCGGTCAGACCGGTGTCGGCGTAGGCGGCGCGGTCCCCATTGTAGGGGCTGCCGGAGCAGCTACATTCGCAGGTGGCGCAACAAGCCTAACAGGAGGCGCAGGTGGCACATCTGGAGCAGGAGGCGCCTCAAGCGTTGCAGGAGGAATTGGCGGAACCACCGGAATAGGAGGTAGCGCATCGCTCACCGGAGGCGCAGGAGGCAGCGTCTCAGGAAACGGAGGTGCGGCTGCGGTCGTGGGCGGAACAGCCACCGACGGAGCGGGCGGCGCTGCTTCGTTGACCGGAGGAGCCGGCGTAGGAACCAACCGCGCTGGCGGTCAGGTCAACATTACCGGCGGATCCCCTTCAGGTTCAGGAACTCCCGGATCCGTCGTGATCGCAGGAGCCTCCGGAGTAGGATCCGTTGGAGCGGTCGCTTCCATGACGGGCGGAGCCGGCGCCGCAACATTCAACGGTGGCGGAGCAAACCTCACAGGTGGAGCTGGAAGCACCTCCGGAAGCGGAGGTCAAGCTCGAGTCCTTGGTGGAGTTGCAGGAGCCACGGGAACCGGCGGAGCTGCAGCACTTCAAGGTGGTGCCGGCGGAGCCACGAGCGGAACCGGTGGAACTGTGTTCGTCACGGGAGGACCCGCGAGCACTGACGGAAATGGTGGTGGAGTTTCTGTTCAAGGCGGCGCAGGTGCCGGAACCTCACGCGCGGGCGGAGCAGTCGCCATCAAAGGAGGAACATCGACAGACGGAATTGCCGGAGCCGCAGTCAACATCACCGGAGGAACTCCCGGTGTTACAGGTGTCGGCGGGTCCGTGTCTCTTGCCGGAGGAGCAGGAGGAACTACTAGCGGAGCAGGTGGTGCCGCAACCGTACAAGGAGGAGACGGTAAGGACGGCGACGGAGGAAACGCAAACGTTTTCGCGGGAGACGGTGTCACCACAACCGCTGCAAACAGAAACGGAGGATCAGTTATAGTTCGCCCTGGGATCAGTACCGGTACCGGTCTGGCCGGATCAATCCTGCTGAGAGACGATCAAGGAACAACGATGCTCGAGGTTGCACGGCTTGGGGGAGCCCGATCTTTCGTTTCTCTTTGTTTCGGAGCTACGCTGACATCCACGAACCTTCCAGCAAATGGGGGAAGCGGAGTCATTTTCATCGCCAACTGCACAACGGCTCCGACTACAGGATTCCCGGTAGGGGGATACACCATGTACGCAGATTCTACAGGATTGTACGTTCTTAGTCCCTCTGGAGCGTTAACCCAACTGGCACCCCCGTAAATGCGAAATACCACACTAAACACAGAGGCGTGCTCGTACTTCCTGAAAAATCCGGAAGCGGCGTTCTGCGACTCAACCGACGGACGCGTCATCAACATCTTCTCCGAACACAACGCGGAGACTATGAACTACTTCAGTCGATGCCCAGATGCGGTGTTCTATGACCACTCGATCGACGGGCGCATTTTCAACCCACACGTCACATACCCGCTGTTCGAGGGAGCCCCAGTTTCCGGTAACGCTCTTGCTTGCCTTCTGTCGCAGCTCGACAGCGAGATCCTGATCTCCGAGCTCAAACGCAGGGGGCATACGGCAAAGCGAGAAAAGGGAGGATTCTGATGCCGATCTGGTCGAACTACGGCGATCGGGCAATCATCGACGTCGACTACGCAACCCTCGCGGCGTTGCCGGCCTGCACGTATAGCAACGGATCCGGCGGAGTTGGCTCGAAGCTCACCGGCAACGCAAACGGGGCGCTCGCGGCGATCGACGGCATCACTCCCGCGGCAGGAGACGTTGTGCTGGTAAATCAGCAAGCTGCAGGATTGCAGAACATGATCGGCATCGTCGATGATCCGGGGTCTGCTGGGACACCTTTCGTCATCCGTCGCTCTCCGGCCTGCAATCTCGCTCGCACGATCGCCGGTTCCGAAATTCGGGTCAACGGCGGCACTCTTCTCGCGGGGACGTCGTGGTACCTCGCGGCGCTCGCGAGCGCCATTACCGTGGGCACTACGGCTCTCAGCTGGAAGCCAAGAGCCGTCATGCTAGGCCAGGTCTTCGGGTGCGTCCAAAACCTCGGGCTCACCACGAATCCTCGCTACCTGGTCCCCTCCCCGCTCACCACAGCGAACACGGCCTCTCTCGGCGTCGCGCAAGTACCGATCCCGTATCCTGGCGTGGTCTGCGGTATGTACTGCATCCACGGCACCGGTCTAGCGAATGATTCGCAGACGTATACGGCGAATTTGGAAGGCGCGGACACCAACATGGTAGCCGTGATCGCCGCGAACGGGCTTGCCGCGAACGACACGGCGATAGCGCACTGGTTCAAGGTGAACGCCGGGGACAAGGCCGCAACGAAGTCAGTGCAAAGTGGGACGCAGGCAGCGGCGAACCTCTCGATCCGAGTTTCCTGGGCGATCATTCCGACGGGGTAAAACGTGGTTGCTCCGCTTCTTTCGTTCAACACGGTGTTCGCTGGTGACTCGATCACCGAAGGGTCCGCTGATCTGCCGAAGGGCTTCGCGTACTACGTCAGCCAGCTTCTGTTGGCCGAGATCGCCGGGAACACCCTGCCCGCAGGAGTTTCCCCTACGTACATCGGCTCCGTCGGCGGAGGTCAGTCACCAGTCGTGAACCGGAACGGTGTAAGTGGAAGCACGGTGCAGATTCACATTGGTCATTCAGATGGGTCCGGAGATTGGTACGGAGCGGGCAAGCCGTACAACTGCCAGGTGCTCGTCAACTGCATCGGCGTGAACGACATGACCACCGACGCGGGACTGGCCGCGTATCAAGCGAAGCTAACCGCACTCGGTCTTGACTATTTCTACCGTCACCAGGCGGCAGGGATCTACGATCTCAGGCTCGTCATGCTTTACATGCCAGAATGCACAGCCGCCGACCGCGCCGCGCGCATAACCCTCGGCAATCCTCTCATCCCGATCGTGTCGGCCGAGCTGGCGGCGCACGGGATGAATGTCTTCCAGGCTGCACCGTTCAACCTCGGACCGGGGGACTTTGCTGTAGACGGCGTGCACCCCAACGCGAACGCTCACCAGAACATCATGGCCCCGATTGTGTGGGCAGCTATGAAGCTAGCGATGGGGTACTAGTTACTTCTCCTCAGGCTTTTCCATTGTCGCTCCGGTAATCTCGCGCATGTACGGGATGCACGACATTGCACCGACGACCGAGTACGTAGTCGCCTTCTCGACGGAACGCTTCAAGCGTTGCCAGTCCTCGTCCTCGAGCGCGATCACGTCGCCTACTTCCGCCGCCATTACCGTCGTGAGGATGACCTGCGCACTAAGAATCATCGGCATGGTCCAATGTACAGTATTCGGATCCTTTGGCGTATCGCTAACAAATGCCGGATCGATGAGTCGCCACCGAATGAACTCTTTGTGAGAGTGCGTGGCGATCTTGTCGGTCTCCTTGTCTCTTGCGTCTTTGCCATCGAGGTCTTTCAAAGTCACGTCGGGTAGCAACCGGAAGTAGCGAGCGTTTTTCATCTTGGATTTCAACTTTTTTTGTACGAGACGTCGGGTGATGCGACTCGAGGCCGCTTGCCAGATGATCTGTTGGAGGGTCGCTTCGTCGACCATTTTGGGACGAGACTTCATCCGGTAATCGTACGACGGAGCACGTGCAAGGTCGCACTGAGTGCCCCCAGAATCGAGAACGACGCGGGAGCGTGTGAGTAGACCATCGAGAGAGTCTGCTGATTCGGAGCTAGCCCCACGAGCACATACTCGTTGATTCGTCCCTGCTCGATGTCTCGAAGGAAAGAACGAGCGCGTTCCTTGTTCGGATCGTTAGATCCGCCCCCCGGAAGGAGCTGCAACACAGGCGCGCCATATTCAGCCTTCTGCTTCGCGAGAAGGTTCGCGAGGGAAGCTTCTTCCTCTGGACTCATCGCTCAGAATCCTTTCTTCAACCACTCGCGAATCGCAGCCGTAACCCCGTCCGCGATCGACCGACGTTCTCGTGCGCATCGTACGCGCAGCGACGTCGCATCTTCCTTCGGAATGTGCACGTTGATGCGTTCCATTTCTCCGTCGCTCTTCCGTCGAAGGGACGATGCCGATTTCGTTCGCGTCACGATGGGCACCGTAACCCACTAGACGCTGACGTGCAACAAGGTTTCCAGAACAACGAGTAAACACGAGGTTTTCCGCTTTCCAGCCAAATCGAGTAGAATCCGAGGGCTGTGACACGCCGCATCCCCTGGAAACCCATCGCGATCGGCGGCGCCGTCCTCGGGGGCATCGGCGCCCTCGTGCTCGTCACGCGTCGCTCCTTTCCGACGCCCCCCAGGCGCGTGGCGCTCATCGGGGACTCGTACGCGGTCGGGCTCGGTCCGGAGCTCGCGAAACTATTCCCGGAGTTCAAGTTCTCCGGCGTCGTAGGAACGAACACGTCGCAGTGGGCACACCACTCTTCCGCTTGCGGATCGTGCGGCGACTGGATTACAGCATTCGCGCCGGCCGTCGTCCTCGTCTCTCTCGGCGTCAACGACGGCACGGCACCAAATCCGGCGAACTACCAGACCATCGTGCGTGGGCTCCACGGAATCGGCGCACGCGTCGTGTGGATCGAGCCGCCCGCGGGAGTCAACGCACCGGCGGTACGCGCCGCAATCGCATCGCTTGGAGTGAGCACGGTGCCGGCGACGACAGCGCCGCTCGCGGCTGACGGTTTGCACCCACAGAGCTACGTTTCATGGGCTCAAGAGATCGCGGAGGTCGTGAACCGTGGCTAACCTCGTGTGCTCCCCAAACGCCGCCGTCGCGTACGACTACCTCGTCTCCAAGGGGCTCCGCGACTTCCAGGCCGCCGCCGTCATCGGAAACCTGCAAGAGGAGTCAGGTCTCAACCCGCAGCTCGCCGTTCCAGACACCAACGGTCTTCCCAGTCGTGGCATCGCGATGTGGCAGCCGGCGCGCTGGCAGAACTTGCTCGCGTTCGCCGCCGGACGAGATCCATGGGCGCTCGACACGCAGCTCGACTTCTTGTGGTCCGAGCTACCGAGCAACGGACTGGCGCAATTGCAGAACTCTTCGACGCTCGAGGATGCAGTCGTTGTGTTCCAGAACCAGTTCGAGAGACCGAACGCTGCGCTCGCACACACGGACGTGCGCACCTCCTACGCACGATCTGCGCTTCTCTCGTGCCCGAACGTGAGGGCGCCAGAATCACCCGGAAAGGGACGTGTGTGGTGGGTCGCCGGCACCGTCGCAGCGGTCACTGCGGTCGGGTACGGCGTCTACGGGCTGCTTCGATCTCGGTTCAAGCCCGAACCGGAACCCCCGCTGCTCCCCCGTCGTCGTTTCCGTCCGCCGCCGGACATCGAACCCGAGTTCGACTATCGGAGCCGACTGTGAAGCCGCTTCTGTGGGCCGCAATCGCGGGAGCTTGCGCACTCGGTGCCGGACTCTTCGCGCGGAAAGTTTTCACTGCCTCACCCGTGCCTCCTCCTGCACCGGAGCCGACTCCAGCTCCCACGCTGTACGGGGAAGCGATACGCGTGGCTCTTGCAGTCCCCGCAGGGTGGCGACGCGTGACGAGCGCCGAGGTATCCGCACTCCCCGAGCTCGCCGCTGTCGCATCCATGCTGCGATCTACTCCAGGGTTCACGTCGATGCCGTACGGAACGCTTGCGCCATTCGTAGCGAGCAACGGGCAGACGTACGCGACGTGGATCGAGCAGCATTACCATCCGCCAGGAGGCGACGCGCAGCCGTGGGGGTACCACCACGGGGTCACCGTGCTCGCGCAATCCGGAGCCGTCGCATGATCGCGCGCCTGATCTGTTTCCTGCTCGGACACGTGCTCGATGAAGCCACGTTCTACAACGGCAACGTGCGCATCCGAAAATGCGCGCGCTGCAAGGACGTTCTGAACTTCGAGCTTACCGATCTTCAGAGCGAGGAATCCCCCTGGGTGGCGGAGGCGACCCCCACGGAGCCGCCCCGACGAGAGCGGTAACCCGGCGAATTCGTAGAAGATCTACACACTCCCGTCCTTTTCCTGTTGATGATACGCTCCTCTCATGCTCGCAGCCGCGTACGGACCCTACCCGAAGGCAGGTGTGCTCGGTCTCGGTGCTGCGGAAAGCGTGAAGGTCACTGCCGGGTGGACGACACCGGAACGTGAACTGATCTCCGAGTTCACGCACGATCAGAAGCGTCCTCCGACGTCGGTCGAGATCGGAGCGTTGCGACACCTGGCAGAGCGCAGCAACGAAGTGCTCCGTCGCATGACCGGGGGTCACAACCCGGATCGCACTGACCAGGCGGACTTCAACACGGCGCAGGGGCTCATCAACTTCTACCTGGTGAACGGTCGAGGCCCTGACAACAAGGACCCGTGGGCGCCGCCACGCGGGGGTCCAGAGATCGAGGCGCTCGTCAAGGCGGCGGTGAGCGCGGTGCCTCAGAAGCAGTCGTTGCTCTCGAAGATCGTGCATTCTCCGATCGCGCTCGTGGTGAACCCCGTCGACACCGTCGTCAAGAAGGTGATCGGAGACAAGGCTTATTACTCCGTCGCGAAAGCCATCGGGGGAGACAAGGTCGAAGCGGCGCTGCGCGCGGGCAACGATCTCTCGAGCCATTCGCTTTCCGATCTCTCACACGGATCGACAGTCAAGGATCTGGCGAACCAAGGCGCACGCGTCGCTGCAGTGGTCGCTCAAGAGAAGCTCTCTCCAGAGCAAGCGAAGACGGTGCTCGCGGCGGTGCACCCCGAAGCCGCTAAGGTGGCCGTCACCGAGCTCAAGAGGGTCGCTCCCGCGGTCGCTCCGAAGATCGCTGAGCTCTCCAGGAAGCCTCCAATAAAGACCCCTCCGTCAGCTGCCCGCGCTCCGGGCCAGTACGGCCCTTACCCGAAGGGCGTCGGCGTGGCCGGCACGGGGGTCGGCTCCTTCCTGCGTCCGAGCGCGCGCTGGCGCTGGTTCGCCGTGTACGCCAACGGGCAGCCAGTTGCGCAGCGGGGACCGATCTGGCTCTCCGACTACGACGCGGATCTCGAAGCGGCGTCTTTCCTGGAGTCGACGCAGGGGCGTGATTACATCGGAACTGTAAAGCGCTGGAATTGGGACCAGGGCCAATGGGCTCTCGGCGACCCGCTGGACGCGCCGCCGCACGGAGGGCACGGAGGACACCATGGCGGCGGTCACGGGGGCGGCCGAGGGCGGCCGGTGCTCTCCCGCGGCGGACGGGGGATCCCCGGCTGGTGGGGGCCCTGGTGGGGCACCACGGAGGTCGTCACGACGACCGAGACGTGCCGCACCTGGGGCGATCCCATCGAGATGCCCCCAGAGATGGTGGCGCCTGCGAAGGCAGCCTTCGGCGCCTCTGGAGGGCGTCCCGTAACGGTTCGCGGTCCTGACGGGGGGCTGTACCTCCTGCAACGAGAAGGCAGCACGATGACGGCCCGTCCGTGCGCCGCAACGGTGACCTCATGACGCATCGCCGCAAGAAGAACGACCTCCCAGGCTGGTTCCCGTTCGCGCTCGTCGCGTCCGGACTCGTGGCGCTCGCCGCCGGCATGAAGTCGAACTGGGGACGCGCTACGGCCGCCGCGCCGCCTCCGGAGCCGTCTCCGACGCCGCCGGTGCAGAAGGCGGGTGTGGTCCAGGGGTGGCCTGGCGTTCGCTACGGCTGACGTTCATCCTGCAAGCTCCTCAGAAAGACGTGTTGCGCCTCGTCCACCCGTGATGAGCTCCAGCCCACGAAGCCGGCTCATGTACGTCGAGAACGTGCCGCTCGCGCTGCTGACGCCAGCAGTCTCTCCGATCTGCTCATTGGTGAGCGCTTCCGGGTAGGCGTCAGCGAGCGCCTCGAGCATTCGAGCGGCGCCGCTGTTTCCGAGCTCGGCGAGCCAGTACGAGAGCAGTGCTGCGCCCTCGGGTAGCGCCTCGAACTCACCTAGCGCTACGAGCCCCTCCTGGGTGACCCGACGCTTCTCTCCCTCGTCGACGATCCATCCTGCCTGTCGCGCGCGACTCAGGTACGTCGAGAAAGTGCCAGACTGAGAAGAGAGCCCGGCGCGAAGCCCGATCTGCCTGTTGGTGAGGCCGTCGGGGCGCTGCGCGATAGCGATCAGGATACGACGAAGACCGCCCCTTCCGATTGCAGACTCGGGAGCAGCTCCGTTCGCCGGCTTTGGTGCACGATGGACGATGGAAGGACCAGCGGGTGGGGGCGGCGCGCGACGCGCTACTGGCGCTGCGGTCTCTCGAAACCGGATCGGCGCAATTGCCTCCTTCAGCTTGTCGACGAGTCCGAGTGCAGATTCGGTGCTCGTCTTCGCGAGGTCTAGCGCCTTCTCCAGACGCTTGGCCATGTCTGCGGACACGGCGGGCACCTCCACGCGTTTCGTATTGGCAGCGGGCCTCCTTGCGAGTTCCTTCTCGAGTTCTGTCACCCGAGTCTGATTCGCCTTGAGAAGTCGAACGAGCTCCTTCGGGTCTTCGGATTTTGCCCGCTCGATGGTATCCGCCATGCGCGACTCGAGCGCCTTCAGATCCACCTTGGATAGCTTCACACGCGCCCCAGACTTCGACTCTCGAACCGTTGCGGGATCCATCGACCGAGTCTTCGAGATTTTGATCTGCTTCGAGATCCCGAGCCACTGCGGGCTCCACACGTGAGCGTGCCCCACCGCAAGCTTCGGAAGCGTTGCAACCAAGTCTACGTCGATGCCCTTGTCAGCCATCCATGCGGCGATGGCCTTGCGCTCCTGAACACCGCTCATCTGGAAAGCGAAGAGGCACTCCGTTTGGTTCAGTGCCTTCTTGTTTACTTCCTGCGGGCGCTGCGAGATCAGCGTGACGCCGATCTTGAAGTTCCGTCCGACCTTCACGATACGGTTGAAGACGTTGACCGCACGCTGGATGCCGCCTGCGAACCCCTCGGTGTTCTGTGGCACGATGTCTTGGCACTCTTCGAGAAAGAGGTGCACGGGTGACGGTGCGGCCTTCTTGCGCTGAAAAAAGCGCTCGCCGAAAGCAGTCGCGAAGCGTACCTGCTCGGAGTCGATCATCTGGCTCGTGTCGAGCACCGCAGACGAACCCGTGTCGACAATGAAGTCCGCGACGACAGCGCCTCCAGTAGGTTCGAGCGGAACGTCTCCGTACAGACCGCCAAGCACAGGAAGAGAGAACGGCTTCGGTCCTAGGCGAAGAAACGGCCACACCCCGACCGTATCGATCACGATGATCTGCGCGCCGGCCTCGAGCATGAGCTCCGCGAGCTTCTTTGCGGCGTACGTCTTTCCAGAACCGGTGCGTCCCAGGAACGCGTACTTCTGCCAGATCGCACCAGGGGCACCGTCGAGCGAATCGAACGGGAGTTGTAGATCATCCGAGATTGCTAGCTTCTTCTTCATCCGACAACCTTTCTCAGGATCGCACCACCCAGCAGGAACACGGCGCGATCCACGTCGTCCTGCGTGAGACCGACCTCGTGACTCGTTTTGATGTGACGCTCCGCCAGGTGTGCCATGTCGGAGTCGTCGTCGAGGATGACGAACGACTCGACGTCAGAGTGCCCCTCGAGCCACTCAGCGATCTCAAGACCGCGCTGCGTTCCGTTGTGCGGGGTTTGCCCGATGATGGCGCCTGTGAATCCGCACGCGCACAGCGTCGCCGCCGGCTTCATCTCTGCGATGATCCTCCACGAGGAGGAGATCACCACGTGCGCTCCCGTGCGTACGACGAGCTGGTTCAGGAGTCCGATCGCTGCCGGGTCCAGCAGGTACAAGCGTTGATCCCTGGTGTGCGGCGGCTGGCGCGCCCACCATGCCCACGAGTTCAGGACGCCGTCGAAGTCGAGGAAGATGACCTTCATGGCATCCCGGAGTTCCGTGGCGTGTTGATCTCCGCGATGTACTCCAACAGCTCGGACACAGGACGAAACCATTCGCCCCGAATGCGCGCATGATCGAAACGGTTGTGAATCGTCCACTCCACTTCGCGACCGCCATCGATGGTTGCAAGGAGATCGATGGCGTATGGCAGAACGCGAGCCAGTTCTGCCAGTCGTTTGCTCAACTGTTTTGATGTTCCGATTTTGATTGCTCCAGTTCCGCTTTCCCGAACGAAGTAGACTTTTGTTTCACCGTCAAAACGGAAACGGTCATCCTTCAGTGCGGCAACCGTGATCTCGTGGAACGGTTGCTCCGGTTTGGGTACAAGCATCAGGCCGCAATCCGCGGACCAGCTCGCTAAAAGTTCTCGTGAAATTCCAAGCGCTCCCATTTTGGTGGTCAAGTTTCCTCTTTCTTGCGTTTGGCCAGCGCCTTGTTGAGCAACCCGGGTCCTGCTGCGTCCTCGAGTCCAGCACGTCGGATGTACTCGTTGACCTGATTCACTCCGTGATGTCCGGTGGACGCTGCGATGTCCGACGCTTTTTCCCCCAGCCTGTGCGCAGTGGTCACGAACCCGCTACGCAACGAGTGCCCTCCGAACTCCGACGGATCCAAACCGAGCCGTTTTATGTAGTGCTGGATGCGACGTGACACTCCTTCAGGAGCGAGTGGAGAGCTCGAGATTTTGCCCGTGACCATCTCGACTCCTCGAAAGACGTAGCCGCTTTCGATCTTCGAGACGGAAAGCCACTTCCGCAGCGCTAAGACGGGACAGTACCGCTCGTCGTCCGACGGCTTCATCAGCACCACGAGGCCCTTGCCGACCTGGTCCGCTTTGCTGCGGGGGATCGTCCAGCGGATGCCCTCTTCGATCTCGGTGAAGTGTTCGACGCGTGCGGCCGTGATCTCGCTGCGACGGCGACCGCTGGACCATCCGACGAGGAGCAGCGCTCTGTCCCTAACCCCTCGTACGTCGTCGCTTATCAAATCGCAGACACGGAACAGAAGTGCCTCCCCGGTCGCTTCGAGCGCACGCTTCTGGTTCTTCGGTGCTTTCCCCAGCGTCCTCGCGAATTTGTCACGCACGCCGTCGATAAGCGGGTGCTTCCAGGGACTTACGTGCCCGGATTGCTGATGGCTGTGGCAGATAGCGGCGAGCGCGCGCATGAGCGAGCTGTACCCGAGCGGGCCCTTCGGTTTGCCCTTTGGAACGTCCGCCTTGTCGCGCCCGGTCTCTGCCAGCTCTTGAAGGTAGGCGCGCAGGACGCGCGGTTCAGCCGGCATCGGTCGGACGCCGTGGCGCCCGCACCAGGAGACGAAGCAGGCCAGCTCGAACTCGTAGGCCCGCCTGGTATTGGCGGGAACGGCCCTTTCGGTCTCGTCCTGGGCTCGCTCGTCGAGCGCGAGTAGCTCGCCCTGCGCGCCAGTGAGCGCGCCCTGCACGGGACGTTCGAGCCGCACGAGTTTCTGATCGGTTATCCGGTTATCGGCCACTTGCGCGAGAACAAGGCTTATCACGCATGGTACGGAACGTCCAGCGCGTCACGAAGGACCCTGAAAACAGCCTTGCGCACGCACCGCGAGCGCCGCACCCCCAGGCTCTCCACGGGGTCTCCGCTGGCCGTCAAGCGGCCCCCACGTGGCTTTTGCAGTGGACGCCTCCACCGGGCTTCGGGACCACCCCTCGCCGGTGTACCCTTGTGGCATGGCAAGCAAGATCATCCTCGCGTGGACCGTCGACATCGCAAACACGCCGATCGGGGCTACCCAGGCCGCCGCGCGGCTCGCGGCCATCGATCTCTACGAGAACGACGTCACCGATCCGGTGCTCGGGCAGCTTTTCGGGCTCACCGTGGACGACGACGCCACGACGAACGACGCAACGAGCGCGACGCGCACGTTGACGCTGAACATGGACAACTCCACCAACGGGCAGGCGCCTCCCCCGTTCCCGTGTCACCCTCGGACCTCGACGCCACCCGAGCTCCCGTACCCGCTGCGCAGGGCCGTCACGCTTCCGGGCTCGTTCTTCGTCACCAACGGATCGGCGAGCGTCGCGACGGCGGTGACGCAGCTCCCATCGATCGAGGCAGGCGACACCGTCCAGTTCCTTTCGCAGAAGGGCGTCGTCTACACGGTCCTGGCCGTGCCGGATTCGACCACCCTCACGCTCACGACTCCGTTCACGGGAACGTCCGGCAACACGGGAGCGTTCAAAGAGGTCGTGGCGCCGATCGCGCTGGATCGCCTCGCGGTCTACTCGACCTCGGATCTCGACACGGACGGGGTCTCGACCACCCCTGCGATCCCGGCCGGCACCGGAGCACAGACGGTGGAGTTGACCTACAACGATTCGACCGGAGCTGGTCCGTTCGCGGCGTCGGCGTCGCTCACTGGAAAGCGACCGGCAGGTTTCACGTTCGACGATCCGTCCAGCGTCGACGTCGCGGAGATCCTGACGTTCGTCGTCGACAACGTCGGATCCTTCGCGAACAGCGTCGGGCAGATCACGCTCGTCGAGCTCTCCGACGATCTCCCAGCGATCCCGTCGAACGCGACACCGCTGGACTTCGTGAGGCTCACGGACGAGGCGCAACTTCTCATCGAGCAGGCGGTGGCCTACATGACACCGAGCTACTTCGCGATTGCGCAGCAAAGCACGAGTCGTCCGCAGCTTGAGGGAGACTTCTTGCTCACTACTGGATCGACCAACGTGCCCACGTCGGAAGATCAGACGAGCGTACTGTCGCAAGACGACGTCATCCAGTTCGCCGAACAGATGACGCTGAACTCACCATTCGGAACGACCGACGTGCTCTACACCATCGCGGCGGTGAGCCCGGGGTACATCACTCTCACGACGCCGTTCACCGGAGTCGACAACAACAACACCGGCACGAACAACGCCGGCACCAACAGCAACATGGGCACCATGGGGAACCTCGGCGCCGAGGTGCAGAAGAAGAGATCTGGTGCTTTCTTCGCGGGCGCCGCTGCACCGCCGTCCAACGATCAGCTCTCGGGGCCTCTTGCGCAGTTCGTAGCGCTCGAGACCGCGTCCCCTCCCCCGAACCCTCCCGGAGCACCGGCTACGGTGCCGGCGCCCACGTTCCTGAGCGGACTCTTCACGCGGACGCTCTCAATGGGGCTCAAGGGGATCCCGATCACGTCAGCGACGATTACGTTCTCCTGAAAAGGGGCGGGGAGGATCTCAAGGACGCATCACGCGCCAGCGACCACCACATGCGCGGCGCACGAACGTAGGCTTGTCGAACTGCGACTCGGGGATCGAGCGCGGGTGCATCCGGGTGGATTCCGCTTCGCGCGTGCGCGCCTCGCGAAACGCCTCCTTGCGTGCCCATCGGATCTTCGCCACCGTCTTCGAGAATTGCTCCAGGTCGTAGTCGCGGAAACTGAGTGGCTCACGAACGTAGATCGCGGGCGGTAAGGTCGCTGTCACTCCTCCACTGAGGAAGATGATCGTCACGCGCGCGTTCGAGCCGTACATGGGCGCCTAGTAGACCACAAAAGCGAAACGGCCCGAAAGCATCGAGCCGTTTCTGGCGTTTCTAGCGTTTCCGAAAAATCGTACCGACAGGGAGCCCTTTTCCGTTTTGGGCGCGGTCTACGTCCCGCTCGAGATCTACATGGTCCGCTTCCTTGGACGCATCGAAGAGTGGATTCATTCTAACACAAAAGCGAAACGGCCCGGGGTAACCGAGCCGTTTCTGGGGGCGAAAGGGGTTACGAGATTGCCCTCTCGTTCTTTCACCCTCCACCACGAAGTGATGGATCCCTTCCAAGATCCAAGACTTCGGTGGAGCCGCCGGGTAACGAACCCGGGTCCGCGAGATGTCCAGCCGATCTTCGTTCACGCGTCGTAGTCGGTGGCACGTCACCGACACCGTTGCTCGACCCGTTCGCGGGATACGAGCGTTGTTCGAGGCTCCTGGTTACCGACTCGACTGCAAGCCCTATTCAGAGGAGTCCGGACTCGTGTGGGTTCATGCTCGCCTTGCTACTCGAGTTCCTCACTCGGCGAACAGCTCAGGCCGCGATGCGGTCGTGAGCGATTGCGTTGTCGTTCGCAACTACGTTGCCCCTTGTTACGGGAGGGCGACCCTGACGCGCAGACCTTCCTTCCATTCCCACGTCGAATCAATTCGGCCCCGTGATAGATCCAAGAATGCTACTTCGCCACGACCTCCGCAAGAGCGAAAAACGGATCGTCCTTCGGCAGGTATCGCATCTCGTGGTACCGATCTTCCTTGGTGTAAAGCGCCGCTGCGGATTTCATGCCTCCGCTCCACCCGAGATCCAGGTAGAAGACCGGGATCACACGGTGTGTTCCGTCCTGGTCGTCCCACGTCGCTTTTCGCCATGCGAGACCAGCCGTGATGCCCAGCTCGCGCTCTCCTGGGTCGTCGTCGTCGAGCGCGTCGGTGAGCATCCGGTGACTCGCATAGGGGCTTTCGCCGCGCGAGATGCAGTCGCGGATGCACGCGCGGAGGTAGCGCAGGTTGCGGGTGACGTCGCCCTTGTATGGGCTCTCGATGATGACGAGTCTCATCGCCGCACCTGCTCGAACCGAACCTTCGGATCCACGGCGTCGTAGGAGTCGACGACTCCTCGAATCGAACCGATGTCTCGCGCCCAGGCGGCATTGTCCATGGTGAGCACGGCGCGGATCGTCTCCACGTTACCCTTGGGCGGCCACCCGAGCATGTTCGCGTCGCGCATGTACGTCGCGAGTGCCGCTGCAATCCGAATTCGGCGCTCCGGCGTTGGGGGGCTCGGTGAGAAGTCGTCTGGATCGAGACGATGGTATTCCGACGTGTTCCACGGAAGCTTTTTCAGGGCCATGGCTGATTCTCCTTTCGTCGTAGAGCCCGCGACGCCGCTCAAGACGCCGCGGGCTCCGCGCTCAGAACTACAGAATCGTCAGCGAGAAGTTCCCTCGCGTATCGATGATGATCGGCGCACGCACGCCGGGCGGGAAGTTCGGACCCGCAGGCTGGTCGTACCGCACGAAGTCGTTGATCGTCATCGATCCGGAACCCGTAGCTCCAGCGTAGATCCCGGTACCTCCGGTCACGTTCAGGATAACGGTCTCGTTCGGCGCAGCTGGGTCGAAGCAGATCGACTGCGTCGAATCGACGTTGGCGTACACCGCGTCGTTCGAGTTCAGCGATCGGAAAGTGAGTACGCCGAACGGTTGCAGCAGCAGGGAGTTCGGTCCCGCGCACCCGAACCCGATGAGGCCGGTATCGAAAGCCCCCTCGAGCGTCGCGAATCGGAGTTGCCCGTTCGCCGTGAGCTTGAACGTGCGCGCGAAGACACCGTCTCCGTTCATGTCGATGGGCGCGGTGGCGAACGCGGTGCCGCCCCAGCCTCCGTTCACGGAGATGGGACCGCTGGCGTTTGCCCTGTGCGAGATGACGAGCGAGACCGCGATGGCGATCGAGAGGACGAGGACACTGAGATACTTTTTCATCGATGCGATTCCTTTTCTGTTCACGTGTTGTTGGGTTTCATCCATGGCTGCGGGAAAAGTCCCGGCCACCGTTCGACGCAGATCCGTTTCCACTTCCGCGCAAGCCGGAGGTACTCGAGGTCGGCTGCTTCGTGGTCCCGCTCGCGAAACATCTTGGCGAGCGCGATCGGGTTCGTCGTCCACACGAATGACGTCTCACAGGCGTGCGAGAGGTAGGGGCTCGCGCTCTCGAAGATGCGCTTGCGATCCATCCCCTTCGGGGCCTCACCGCGCAACGCGGTGTGCTCGACCGTGCGCCGCTTGATGTAGTCGCTGTATTCGGTGTAGTTGCGCCCCATCGCGCTCGCGAAGTACATGAGCTCGTCTGGATTGTCCAGAATCGCGGGATGCGCGACGTAGCATCCTGAGTGTTCGACGTACCTCGTCGATTCCTGCGACGGAGATCCCTCTTCCGTCCGATCGGCGCCGACGTAGTGCCGGATGAGCTCGTGTGAGACGCGACGCGAGACGCCCGCGATGAAGAACGTCATCTTCGCGTGGTACATGATGCTGGCGTGCGGAACGTCCCCCTGTTGCGTGTTCGCGATGTACTCCGCGTTCGACTTGCGTCCCGCCTTGAGCCCGAATGAGTTGTAACACTTGCGTCCGGCGAGCTCGACGAGAAGCTCGTTGTCCGTCTCGAGCAGGTCACCGTGCTCGTTCTTGAAAATGTTTCTCGGAAACAGTGTCGACCAAGCCTGCAAATCAGTCTGCTTGTATTCGTCAGGCATGCACTCCGGACTTCGCGAGCGCACCCACTCCGCCATCTCGTTGATGCCGTTCGCATCGAGTTGCATGTCTGCCATGACGGTGACGACGGGTTCTTCTTTGAGGATCTTCACGTTGTGGGACATTTTCACTTTCCTTCTTCTCTTCGAGTTGCTTCGCGCGCCTCTTCGACACGCCTGTCAAGTTCCGCTTCTCGTTCGGCGTGTTCGAGCTCACGCTCACGCTCGCGTTCACGTCTATTTGCCAGTTCTTCTTCTAAGGTTCGCTGAAGCGGCGTCTCGTCTGGATCACGCTGGTTCCACGCGGCGCGTGCCGCTATCGCAACCCTTGCGGATTTGTCGAGCGAGCGACGTCTATCGTACTCCGCGTTGACCGTCATCCATTCGCTTGAGGTGAGTGGCGTTCCCTCTGGGTAGTGCACCCATCCGCATGATTCCATGGAGTACGCCGGGGAACCGTAGCTCAGGCACTTTCGGTAGCGTCGACCGTTGAAGATAATCTCGTCCCACCCGTCGAGATGATTCACCGAGAGTAGCGCGGGATCCTCATCTCCCTCTTCTTCCTCAACGTCTTCCTCGATCTTGCGCCACTCTTTTTCAGCTTCCGATTGAGCTTGCACAAACTTGAGGCACCATCGCGTCACAAGCGTTCCGCAGACGATCAGCGTCACCACAACGAAGGCGAAGGCGATCATCGAAACTGTTTCCAAATCTTCGACGGAACCGGTCCCATCGACGCTTCTCCCGTGTAGTTCCCCTCGTAGAGCTTCGCCTCACCTTCGATCGTGTGAAACCGGATCTGGCAGAACCGCATCCCGGCGTAGACGCGTGTCGGGTACGTCACAAGCACCTCGAGCGTGTACTGCCCGTCGAAACCAGGATCACCGAACCCTGCCGTCACGTGCACGAAGACGCCCAGGCGCCCGATGCTGCTCTTGCCGTCGAGCACCGGGACGTACCGCGTGGTCTTCACGCGCTCGACCGTGTGCATCAGATAGAGCGTTCCAGGATGCAGGCGTAACCCATCTGCCGGTATGTCGTACTCGTGACAGAACGAAGACGTCTTGCAGTCGAGTTCGACCTCGTCGATGTGCGCGCCAAGATAGACTGCGAACCTCTTCCCGAGTCGCAAATCGAGGCTCACCGGATTCAGATGCGCGGGTTCGTACGGGTCGACCTCGATGTCTCCGCGCGCGATTGCTCGTTCGATCTCCTTGCCTCCGAGGATGCTCATCGGACCCTCACGAGCCACGCCCCACCGTCGATCGTGACGTTCTCCATGTCCGCCGTCCCGCGCCCACCGGGGAACGCCACGGTGCCGTCGGGCTCGAATCCGGCGAACATGCGGCGGTTCCGGATCGGCCCTGCCGCTCGCCCCTCGGTGGCCCAGAGCGCCAGGTACGTCCTATACGGAACGTTTCTCGCGCGAGCCCATTCGAGCGCCAGCGTGTCGGCGCCCCGAGCCCCGCCGTGGGCGATCTCCCGCGGACGGAGCTCGTCGAGTACCATGAAGACCCGCTCGCGGTCGACGTAGTCACGGCCGCCACAGACGATGAGACGGGCGTCGCGAGCGGCGTCTTCGAGGGAGATGATGCGACCTGGGGTCATCTTCTATTCCTCTTCGCTTGAATCATCTCTCCGATGTTTGCGACACCGGGAACACGGTGCTTCGGACACCTGAAATTGCTCCCGTCTTTCGACCACCCAGGCTCGATCAAGCGCCCGGTATCATCGAGATGCGTGTACGCAGCATCACCGCTTCTTCCGTCGCAAAGGAAACACTTCACCCGGTGCGATCGGCGAGCCATCTGGGCGTCCGCCTCTTCCTCTTCGCTCCACTCGACGATTCTGGGAGCCAGGTCTTCGACGTCGATGATCTTTTTTCTGTTCAACGGTTTCACGATGACCTCTTCATCCACTCGGATATGGTCTCTCCGAGTTCGGCGATTCTGGGACGGATACAACCCGGTATCGATGTCGCAGACATCGAACGTTCCGTCTGCATTGATGGGACCTACTGTTGCGCGATGTCCAGCGCGCTCCGTGCTCTCTACGGTATCGAGAAATCGAAGCGTGTTCCCGTCTGCATCCGCTGTCGTTCTGACAGTCTCGTGCATCGTCCTGAAGGTTCCAGGAGTCGGAGGTATCATCGCGGCCTCCCCGACTTCGCGAACTTCTCCTGCGCCTCGATCGCGAGATCGAGACACTGGAGCACGTCGAGGCCGAGGTCGTCGACCCAGCGGATCGTTGAGAAGATGATGTTGCCGAGCTCTTTCTTGAGCTCCCGACAACCGTTCGCCCACTCGACGTCGTCGATGTGATCGGGGTCTCGGATGCCGCCACCGTCCCGTTCGAGACGCGCGAGATCGCCGACGCCGACCATCAATCGAGTCAAGATTTTCGATAGCGGCAGCCGATCGGCACCCCAGATCTGCCGCCCCTGCACCCGAAGCGCCGAGATCCCGGCGTGCACCTGGTCTCGGATCGCTTTTTGGTCTCGCATGTCGATTCTCACTGCTTCTTCTCCGCTTGTTTGATCTTCTTGTTGATCGCGTACATCCACGGCGGGACGTGAGCCGCCGTAGCTTCCGCCTGCTTCCTTCGCGCTGAGCGTCCTGTTTTTCGGTTTCGCCTTCGTCTGTCAGTTCTCATGCCCGCACCTCTCTCCACTCACCCGCCCTGAGCTTCTTCAGGAGCTCCCCAGGCACGTCCTTCCACTTCTGATCGATCCAGGCCGCGATGTCCGTAGCGACCGCGTCTTCCGCCTTCTTGGTGGCCTTCGGGGCGCCGTTACCGTGCCCGTTCACGATCTCGCGCGCCTTGCCGGCGTTCTTGCTGCGCTTCTTGCCAGGCGTTCGGGGCGCGTGCTCGATGAGCTCGGCGACCCTATCCTTGGCCTCCGCCGGCTCCAGGCGAGCGAGCTTGTACCCGTCGCTCGTCGAGATCTTGCCAGCCTCGACCGCGTTCCTCACCGCTGCCGGCGCGTCGAGCAAAGACAGCATGTTCTTCACCGACGCCTGGCTGATCCCGAACAGCACCGCGATCTCCGCCTCGTCCCGGCCGAGCTCGAGGTACCGCTGGGCCTTCTTCGCCCTACCGATCGGCGTGTCGTCCTGACGGTGTTCGTTCTCGCTGATCAGGATCCCCATCGCGCCGTGCGGGTTCACTCGACGAATCATCGCCGGGACCCGGATCAGCTCCATACCCTTCTTCTTGAGCCGCTTGTTCGCTTCGCGCGCGGCCTTCACGCGCTGACGACCGACGGCGACCTCGATCTTTCCGTTCTCCGGGTTTCGGACGACGGTGATCGGCTCGAGGACACCCTGCGGCACCCCGTCCGGGGCGTGCAGCATGTTGAGCACGAGCGCCTCGTTCACCGGCAGGTGCACGCGCTCGTCGTAGAGCGGTGACTTCTCGTCCGTGACCAGGACGAGATCTTCCGGATCGAACATGTAGGCGTCGCGCTTGCCCTTGGCGTTGAGTGAGTCTCTGGATGCTTTCGGCACTGTATTTTCCCTTTCAAAAACAAGATTCTGCTTTGGTGACACCCGTCAACAGATGGCTTGCCACTACGGCCGCCATCGGCTCGGACTTGAATCGCTCCTGAAGCACACGAGCGAAGAGCTTCGCCGTGTGCGCCACTCCCTGCTCGTCTACGAGCCGCGCGAGCATGTTCTCCCTGCGCGCGTCGGAAGGAGAGTAGGAGCCCTTTTTGCGACGCCCGATCATCGGTGTTCCTTCCTGTGCTCGTTGCACCTCGCGTATGCCTCTCGTGCTCGCTTCACCATGCGTTCGAGCACTGCTTCGACCGTGCCGGTGCGGTACACGCGCGCTGACTTGAAGATCGGGTACACCTTGTTCGGCGTGGTGAGCAGCGCCACGACCCGGATCGCGTCCGCCCCGCACCCGCGTGCCTCGCTCCTTCCTCGCTGGACCGACGAGTACACCTTGACGGTGTAGCGGCTGTCCTTGTCGTGCGCGCGCTCGTAGATCTCCTCGCCGCGCGTTGCCGGTAGGAGTTGGAACCCGGCCGCCACCAACCTTTCACGGATGGCGGCGGCGGGGACGTCGACGAAGCGGCTCACTGGTTGCGGCCCTTCTTGTTGAACTCACCATGCACCATGACGAGCCGCTCCTGAGCACGGGTCGCGGCGACGTAGTAGAGGTTGTCCTCCTCGATCTCCGGCCGGCGACGGTAGGTGCCAGCGAGCATCCACACCGTGTGACGCTCCATGCCCTTCGCTTTGTGCGTACTCGACAGCAGGATCCTGTTCGAGTCGTCCTTGTCGGCAAACAGCGACTCGATCCTGCCGATGACCTCGAACACCGTGTTTGCGCCCTCGCTGATCGCCAGGATGCACTCCGCACGGTCTTCGACTGCCTGCGTGTCACGTCGCTTCTCCGCGAGGCGCTTGCACTCGATGTCGCGCCACTCCTCGACGTAGCTGCGAAGCGTTGCAACGTCCTTGGCGGCACTCTTCTTGACGAACGCCGCGAGCGAGGCACCGATGTCTCGCCCCTGGATAGTCGCCGCGCGCCCTTCCTTGAGGAAGGATAGACAGAGCGAGACGAGCGGCGCGTTCGTGCGGCTCAGGATGAACTCACCCGGCTTGACCTGCGCCTTCATCTCCAAGATCGTCGCTTCTTCCACCGAACCCTCGATCGCGTTCGGGGCCCACTCGATTTCGGGAACGATCTCCTTCGCCGTTTCGACGACCTTGCGGCAACACCGGTAGCACACGCTCAGCGGCAGGATCTTCGCGTCGAGTCGTTTCACCACGTTCTCGACCGCAGCGGAGTCCGCGCCACGGAAGCGGTAGATCGCCTGGCGCGGGTCACCGACCGCGCAGATCCGGCCGTTCGACTTGACCGCTCGCATGGTGAGCTCGATCTGGCACGGGTTGAGATCCTGGGTCTCGTCTACGAATACACGGTCGAACTTCCGCTGACGAAGATCGAGCACCACCGGAAGCCAGATCATGTCGTCGAAGTCGATCATGCCGTCGCTCGTGTCGCCGCAGCGAGTCATGACCTCGTACGCATCCTTCACAAACGCTTCTCGGAACTTCGCCTGGAGGTGCTCCTCCAGGATGACCCCCTGGAACGGAGAGCGCCC
>Ga0068864_100000101_pt1 | contig 84095 bp, 73 predicted proteins | sample KBSSwiS72_FD_66586 | JGI IMG/M metagenome (GOLD analysis project Ga0068864, IMG submission 66586) | Switchgrass rhizosphere microbial communities from Kellogg Biological Station, Michigan, USA - KBS Switchgrass S7-2 | ecosystem: Host-associated > Plants > Roots > Rhizosphere > Soil ...
CGCGTGACGGCGCCCCAGAGGACTTCGGCGCTCAAGTCTGCGTGCGACTTGCCACGGGGGAACGCGCGTCGCTGCTCATGGCAGGAGACCGGGCCTGGGCCTCGCGGCCACGCGACAACCCCTGCACCGAAGGGCTGCAGGGAACCGTTCCGGCGACACGAACGCCCTCGCCGGGAAGGTTGTCGATCTCGAGCCGGCCGCCCACGCTCTCGATGCGCTCGACCATGTTGATCAGGCCCCGTCCGGCGCCGGCGTGTCGAGTTGCCGGCATCCCGGCGCCATCGTCGGAAACGCTGAACTCGAGCGAGTTCGCCTGCCTTCGCAGCGTCAGCCGCGCCGTCGCCTTGGGCCCGGCGTGCTTGGCCGCGTTCTGCAGCGCCTCGAGGCAGCAGAAATAGACCGCCTGCTCGACGGCAGGCTCGCATCGGCCCACCTCGTCGATCTCGACCCGGGTCCGGATCGCCGCCCGGTGGGCAACCTCGCGCAGCGCCCCGGGCAGGCCGAGCTCGACCAGAGACGGCGGAACGAGCCCCTTGGCGAGCCCGCGCAGATCGTCCAGCAAGGCATCGACGTCGCCATCAAGCTCACCGACGAGCTGTCCCGCGCGTCGCGGATCGTCCTGCAGAAGCCGGCCGACGACGCTCAGCTTCATCCGCAGGGCGATCACGCGCTGCTGTGCGCCGTCGTGGAGATTGCGCTCGATGCGCTGCCGCTCTGCGACCACCGCGGAGACTTCGCGCAAGCTCGACGCACCGATCTCGGCGTCGAGTCGATGGCTTTCGAGCGCCAGCTGCATGCTGCTCGTCAGGGCCTCGAGCAGCGTCGGCTCCTCGAGGAGCGCCACGTCGTGGACCAGCGCCGACGACGGCGTTCCGGCGGCGTCGAGCAGCAGGGTCGCAACCCGCCCGTCCCGCGGCGCGGGATAGGGAACCGCGACGGCATTGCCGTCCGGATCGACCCAGCGGGACGTCTCCTTCAGCCAGAAGGCGATCGACAGCGTCGGATCGCCGAGCGCCTTCGCCATCACGTCGCGCAGCGTGCGCACGTCGGGCCGCCCTCGCAGTCCGCCCACCAGCCGCTGCAGGGTGCGGGCGGTATAGAGGCGCCCCCGCACCAGTCCCAGTGCAATGGCCAGCGGCACCGCCCACAAGGTCAGGGGATAGGCATACCCCGATTGGCCGAGCGCCAGGATGAACCCGAGCGCCACCGTGCGCACGATCGAGGCGACCAGCACCGGTCCCAGGCCGCGCCGCAGCAGCGGCGTCGCGGTTTGCAGCCGGATGAAGAGGACGAAGGCGGTCGCGATCAGGATGGCGATGCCAAATGCGCGAAAGGCCACGAACAGCGCCTTGGACAGCTCCGGCCGATCGACGATGAACAGGACGTTGCGGGGGCAGTCCGGGTGACACTGCGTGAACGGGCCGGGCAACGGCACGCTGGTCGAGAACATCACGCTGGGCACCCAGAGCAGCAGCACTGCCAGCGCCGCGGCGAGCACCAGGGCCCGTTCACGCCGCCCTGGCAATCGGCCGCTCGGGAAGGCCAGCATGACCCACACGAGCAGCACCTCGGCCGCCGGACGGGAGGCACGCCCCAGCGTGAACAGGTAAGGGTCGGACGACACCACCAGCACCTGCGTCGCCAGGCCGGCGGCGAGGAGGAACAGAAGGGATCCGAGCCGCCGCTCCGGGTAGCGCAGCCGCACCGCGACCCCCACGCCCCAGGTGAGCAGCAGCCCGATGCTGGCCAGCGCCGCCGTCAGCACGCGCTCGGGGCCGGGACTCTCGAGCAGCACCGCGGCGGCGGCGGCGGCGAGCAGCCACCCGGGGATGCCGAGCAGCAACCCGGCGCGACCCCAGCCCCTCATGCCTTGCGCTGCGCCAGGTACAGCAGCGTCGCCTGGACGCGCCGGCTGCTCGTCTCGTCGGTCGCGAGGCCGAGCCGGCCGAAGATCTCGCTGACGTGCTTCTCGACCGCTCGCTGGGTGACGTTGCGCTCGGTCGCGATCGCGAGGTTGCTCTTGCCCGCGGCAACGTCGGCCAGGATGTCGCGCTGGCGCGGCGTCAGGTTCTCGAGCGGCGACCGTGGACGCCGGCTTCGCCGCTCGAGCAGCTCGTCGATCAGGCGGGCGTCGAGCCGGCACTCGCCGCGGGCGACCGCCTTGATCGTCGCCACCAGCTGATCGAGGTCGTGGATGCGGTCCTTGAGCAGGAAGGCGCGGCCGCCGGCGCCCCGCGTCAGGAGCCGCGCGGCCAATTCCTGGCTCTCGTGCTGGCTCAGCACCACGACGCCGACGTTCGGATGCTTTTCGCGCAGACGGCTGGCGACCTGCACGCCCTCGTCCGACTGGCTCGGCGGCATGCGCATGTCGGTGACGACGACGTCGGGCGGATCGGCGTCCACCGCCGCGAGCAGCGAGGGCAGGTCGGCGTATTGGCCGATCACGCGAAGCTCGGGCGAGAGGGCCAGCACCTGGGCCAGGCCCTCGCGGATCAGGTAGCTGTCGTCGGCGATCGCAACACGCAGCACCTCACGCTCCTGCTCGGCTCCGGACGACCGTGATTCGTCGCGTCGACCGTCCTGCATCTCACAGCCCTTGGCCCTGCACTCTCACGCCGGAGGACCGCTTGCCATTGCTCTCTCGTCGAGTCTACTCGACCATGTCATCCGGACGAGCGGCCGACCCCTGGACACACCAGAAAGCCGAACCCCAGTGCTCGTGCCCGCACCCTTTCGCCGATCGCGCTCCGTGCGGACACTTCTCGCTGCGGGTGGGCGCTACCGCAAGCAGGCGCCTCATGAACGGAGGAATGAATGAACATCATCGGGTTGGTCATTCAGTTGATCTCGGGCGCCGTCGGCGGCAACGTCGCGGGTGCGCTCATGAAGAACTTCAGCCTCGGTCCCTTGGGCAACAGCATCGCGGGCATCGTCGGCGGAGGCATTGGCGGTCAGATCCTCTCTGCACTGCTGAGCGGCGGGACCGCGGCGGCGGGTGGTGCGGCCGCAGGCGGCAGCGTCATCGGCAGCATTGCTGGCGGCGGCATCGGCGGAGCCGTCCTGTTGATCATCGTCGGGATCGTCAAGGGCCTGATGGCGAAGAAATGATCCTGCAGCGGTGACAGAGATGGCCTTCGAGCACCCACTGCTACCTCATTGATCGGCGAGAACGAGCTTCATGGCAGTCCAAGGCATCTCGTGGTCGGGCATCCTCATTCGCGTCGCGATCGCTGCGGCCCTGGTGCTTGCGACCTACAACCCCACCGGCCACTCGTTCTATCACTGGCTGACAGAGCCGCCGCCCGGCATCGACGCAGTGAAGACTCTGTTGGGCGTGATCCTGCTCATCGGCTGGGTGGTGTGTCTGCGCACCGTGCACGTCGCGCTCGGCTGGCTGGGGGTGATCCTCGGGATGGCCTTGCTCGCCGCGCTGGCCTGGGTTCTCGTCGACGTGAAGTGGATCGATCTCGCGTCGCCGACGGCGGTGACATGGGTGGCGTTGCTGATCCTGGGCGTGGTCCTCGGCGCCGGCTTGTCGTGGTCGCTGATCCGGGCGCGGCTGACGGGGCAGATCGAGGTGCGGTGACGGCCCGAACCGAACGTCTCGAACTTTCACCTGGATAGAGGTTCACCATGAGCGACATGCCGGATTTCTCGAACGTCGACAGCGGCTCCAGTTCGACGGCAATCAAGATCCACGAGGTCAAGTCGGGCGACAGCCTTTCCAAGATCGCCAAGCAGGAGTATGGCGACGCCGCCAAGTGGCCCCTGATCTTCGAGGCGAACAAGGACGTCCTGAAGGACCCGAACAAGATCTTCCCCGGCCAGAAGCTGAAGATCCCGCCACTCGCCTGAGGCTCGCGGCGGTCGCGCGTCACGTTTACGCACAACGGCACATCTGCTGGAGAACTCGCCATGCTGTCCAGGTTTCGTCATATCGCCATCGCCACGGCCGCCGTCGTCGTGCTCGTCGCGTGCGGCAAGAAGGAGCCGCCCGTCGCCCCGGCGCCGGCGCCTGCGCCCGTTCCCGCCCCGGCGCCGGCCCCGGCTCAGGTCGGTGTCACCGTTTCTTCGGTCACGCTCGGAAGAGCGGTCGGTGCCGACAAGAAGGTCACCGCGTCGACCGAAACGTTCGCGAAGGGCGACACGATCTACGCATCGGTCGATACGAGCGGATCCGGGTCTGCCACGCTGAGTGCCCGTTGGACGTACTCGAAGGACGGCAAGACCGTGCCCGTCAAGGAGGACACGGCAACGATCAGCGCAACCGGTCCGGCGACCACCGAGTTCCACATCAGCAAGCCGGACGGCTGGCCGGTAGGCACGTACCAGGTGGAGGTCGCGACGGACGGCAAGACGGCGGTCGGCAGGTCGTTCAAGGTGCATTAGACGGCACCGCGCCACCTGGCGGAGAGGCGCGTAAGGGCGACAGCCGAGCGACTTCCATGAGCTTCTTCGCCCTGTTCCGACCGACCTTCATGTCGCGACCGGAAGGCGCCGCTCCGGGGCAGTGGGCGCCGGAACGCCGGCGGCACGTGGCGCGATGGTGGCTGCGCGCGCTGGCTGCGACGTTGGCGGCCGTGTTGCTGCTGTGGGGCGTCCTGTGGCTGGCCGTTCCGCCGCTGCTCAAATCCCAGGCAGAGCAGCGCTTGAGTACCCTGCTGGAACGCACCGTGACCATCGGCGCGGTCCAGTTCGCGCCCTGGAGCCTGCAGTTGACGCTGCGCGATTTCGCGATCGCCGGAGCGGGCGCAGCCGACCCGCCGCTCTTGCACGTCGATCGCATTCATGCCGATGCCGACTGGCGCTCGCTGTTTCGCCTGGCGCCGGTGATCGAGGCCCTCGAGCTCGACGCGCCGCAGATCCATCTCGCGCGCACCGCAGCCGGCCACTACGACATCGACGACATCATCGAGCGCCTCGCGCCGGCGCCGAGCGCACAGACGGAGCCCCGGCCCCCGGCACGGTTTGCCCTGTACAACGTGCAGGTGCGCGATGGCGCGCTCAGCTTCGACGACCGCCCGGTAGCGCGCCGCCACGAGCTGACCGGCCTGCTGCTCACGCTGCCGTTCCTGTCGACCCTGCCGTCGCAGCTGGCGGTGGCGGTCGAGCCGCGGCTGGCCTTCACGTTTGACGGCGCCGCGTTCGATACCGGCGCTCAGTCCCGGCCGTTTTCGCGCGACCGCGAGACGGCGATGACGCTGCACATGGGGGAGTTCGACCTGGCCATCGCCAAGCCGTACCTGCCGCCCGACCTGCCGGTCGAGTTGCAGCGCGGCCGCGCGCAGGCCGACCTGTCGCTGCACTTCACGGTGGGCGATGACAACAGCCCGAGCGTGTCGCTGCGCGGCGGCATCAAGGTCACCGACCTCGCGCTGGCCGACCGACGCGGCGCACCGTTGGCAGCGTGGCGCGAGCTGAACGCGGAGCTGGACGACGTGCAGCCGCTGCGGCGCAAGGCGGCGCTCGGGACCGTGCGCTTCGACGGGCTCGACGTCGCCCTGGCACGCGACGCGCAAGGCCGAATCAACGTGATGCAGCTGGCATCCCCGGGGGCCGCGGCAAGCCCCGGTGCACCGGCCGACAACGATGCGGCGGCCGTCCCGCCGTGGCAGGTCAGCATGCAGTCGTTCGAACTGGCCGGCGCTCGCATGCGCCTGGACGACGCGCTCACGCCGCGGGCCGCGGCATTGAGCATCGATGCCATCGACGCCGCGATCGGCCCGATCACCTGGCCGGTGACGCAGCCCGCCAAGCTGTCGCTGAAGGCGCAGCTGCAGCAGGCTGGCCAGGATGCGGCAGCAGCCAAGCTCGAGCTGCTGGGCAGCGCCACCCAGACGCGGGCCGACGCCTCGCTGCGCCTGCAAGAGGTGGACCTGGCGGTGTGGGCGCCCTACCTGGCGCCCTACTTCAAGCCGCGCGTCGAAGGCCGGGCCGCGCTCGACGCAAAGCTCGCCTGGGCAGCGGACCCGCCCGCACTGGCCCTCAACCTGGCCAGTGCCAGCGTCGACGCACTGCGCATCATCGATGCGCAACAGCGGCGGCGCGGCAAGGAGAAGAGGCCGGGCGATGCCGTCGCCTGGAAGCGCCTGGAAGTGGCGGACCTGCAGCTCGATGTGCCAGGGCGCAAGTTGTCGATCGCCCAGATCGCCTTGCACGATCCGCAGTTCGTGGTCGAGCGCGCTCAGGACGGGGCTATCAACGTCGCGAAGTGGATGGGTCCTGCGACCGGCGCTTCGGCGGGCGCCGCGGCCGCGCCGCGGCCCGGTGCGGAGGCGATCGCGACGGCGGCGACGTCGGCATCGTGGCAGGTGGAGCTGGCGCAGATCTCGGTCGATGGCGGACAGGTGTCCTGGCGCGACGAGGCCGCACCCGGGAGCGCGGCCGACGATCCGGTGCAGCTCGAGGTCCACGCGTTGCGCGCCACCGTCAGTGGCTTGAGCTGGCCGGTGGCCACCGCGCAGGCGCAGGTGCAGCTCAGCGCCCAGGTGGCCGACCCGGCGGCCGTGCGCGAGCAGCGCCGCGTGCGCGGCGGCAGCATCGATTGGAAGGGCCGCGTCGTCGCGGCGCCATTGGCATTGCGCGGCGCGTTGCGCATCGAGCGCTTTCCGGTGCACGCCCTGGATCGCTATGCCAGCGGCAGCGTCAACGCCAGCATGCAGCGCGGCCAGCTGCAATGGCGCGGCGACGTCGCGATGCGCGAGCGGCCCGGCGGCATCGAGGCCAACGTGGCGGGCGATCTGCTGCTCGCCGACCTGCACGTCTTCGGCAAGGACCCGGCCACGCGCGTCGTCTCGCAAGAGGAGCTGATCGGCTGGCAGGCGCTGTCGGTGCGCGGCCTGGAGGTCGCGCTGACGCCGCAGGCGCGGCCGTGCATCGAGGTCGGGGAAGCGGTGCTGAGCGACTTCTATTCGCGGCTGGTGCTCGACGAAGAAGGCCGCTTCAACCTGCGCGACGTGGCGCGCCAGGGTGCACCGCCCACGCCGCCGGGTGGCTTCGCGGTCGGGCGACAGATCGCGCCGACGCCGGTCGAGCCGGCGTCGGCCGTGGCCGCCGCACCGCGGGCCGAGCCCGCCGCGGCGGCCGCCAGCGAGCCGGCCCCTGCGGCGAGCGTGCCGCGGGCCAAGCTGCCGATCGACCTGAACGTCGGCGGCGTCCAGCTTGTCAACGGCCGCGTGGACTACACCGACCGCTTGATCAGGCCCAACTTCAGCGCCGCGCTGAGCGAGCTCAACGGGCGTGTGGGCGCGTTTCGCTCCGACTCGCCCGAGATGGCCACGCTCGAGCTGCACGGCCGAATCGCCGGCACCGGTCTGCTCGACGTGCAGGGCAGCTTGAACCCGCTGGCCGATCCCCTGGCGCTGGACGTGGAGGCCAAGGCCAGCGAGCTGGAGCTGGCGCCCTTGTCGCCGTATGCCGGCAAGTACGCCGGCTACGCGATCGAGCGCGGCAAGCTGTCCATGGACCTGCACTACAACGTGCAGCCCGACGGACGCCTGGAGGCCAGGAACCACGTGGTGCTGAATCAGCTGACCTTCGGCGATCGCATCGAGAGCCCGAGCGCGACCAAGCTGCCGGTGCGCCTGGCGGTGGCGCTGCTCTCCGACCGCCATGGCGTGATCGACATCAACCTGCCGATCAGCGGTTCGATCAGCGACCCGCAATTCAGCGTCGGCGGCATCATCTGGCAGGTCATCGTTAACCTGATCGTCAAGGTCGTGACGTCGCCGCTCGCGCTGTTCTCCGGTGGCGGCGGGCCCGACCTCAGCGTCGTCGACTTCCGGCCGGGCACCCCGCTGATGGCCGATGATGCCAGCGCCGCGCTCGACAAGGTGGCCAAGGCGCTGGAGGAGCGGCCGACCCTGCAGATGACGGTGACTGGTGCGGCTGATCCGATCAGCGAAGGCGACGCCATTCGCCAGGCCATGCTGGAGCAGCGGCTGGCGGCGCAGCGGCGCAACGAATCCCTGCGCTCAGGCGACGCCGCCAGCGCACCGCCGGCGCTGTCCGCGGAAGAACACGATCGGCTGCTCCGTGCGGTGTACCGCGACGCCAACCTGCCCGACAAGCCGCGCAATGCGATCGGCCTTGCCAAGGACATTCCTGTGCCGGAGATGGAGGCGCTGCTGAAGAAGGAGATGCGGCTCAGCGAAGACATCGCGCGCCAGCTCGCCTTGCAGCGCGGCCTGGCGGTGCGCGATGCGCTGGTGGCCAAGGGGCTGGCCAGCGAGCGAATGTTCCTGGCCGCACCGAAGCTGCGCGTGGCGGGCGAAGGCGATGCGGCATGGACGCCGCGGGCGGAGTTGTCGCTGGCCGTGAAATGAGCGTCGTGGCCAAGCGTGAACGCCCCGCGCCTGCCCCTCACTGCGAGCGCCGGACCGGGACCTAGGCAGCACCAAGGCAGCACCGGCCACGCTCCCCGAGAAGCGGGCGGCTACTTGCTAAGCCGCTCGATCAGCCAGCGAGGCATCCGCAGCCCTTCAAAAGGGGCCCGGCCCGCTATCCGGCGCATCTTCGAGAATCTCTCGAGGCCCGCGCGGCCCCGATAGCGGCTCATGCGCAGTTCGGTCTCGGCGGACGGCCGGTGCCCCTCGCCGACGAAGCGCGCGTTCTCGATCGACACTTCGTCCGAAAGGACCCTGTCGGCCAGCATCTCGACGATCGTGCGATCGCGGCTGAGCGGGAAGATCAGCGGCGGGCAGGGCCCGGCGTTGATCTGCGCGATGACCTCCTCCAGCGAGGCATAGGGACACACCGGCAGGATCGGACCGAGGATCTCGTGCTGCATCAGCGCACTGTCCTCCGGGGTCCCGAGAACGAGGTGCGGTGCGATCCGGCCGGCGGCGCGGTCGACCGCCGGACCGGGCATCAGCGCTTCGATCCGGGCCCCTCGAGCGCGGGCGTCGTCGAGCGCGCTCATCAGGCGATCGAATGACCACCGATCGACGATCGACGAGTATTCGGGCGAATCGAGGCCCGAGTAGGAGGCAGCGACGACATCGCGTGCGTGCCGGACGAACTCGTCGACCCGGTCCTGGGGCACCCAGGCGAGATCGATGGCCGTCCAGTGCTGCCCCGCGTTGAGGCATTTCGAGCCGAGGATTCGCTCGGCCGCCGCACGCATCGGATAGTCGCCGCAGACGATCGCGGGCGACCGGCCGCCGAGGTCCATCGTGACGGGGCAGAGGTTCTGCGCCGCGGCCGTCATCACGGCCCGCCCGGCCTCGCTCGAGCCGGTGAACAGCAGATGGTCGAAGCGCAGCGCGGAAAACAGGGCGCCGACGGTTCCGTTTTCCGCGAAGACCTGGAGCTTTTCGGGCGGAAGGTAGGCCGGCATCCGCTCGACGAGCAACTGCGCCAGGTGGCACGAGTTTCCGCTCATCTTGATCATCACGCGGTTGCCGGCGGCGAGCATGAAGATCAGCGGAACCATCGACAGCTTGAGCGGGAAGGTCGAGGGCACGATCAGGCCGACGACGCCGAGCGGTTGCGGCATCGGCTCGCGCCGCCGCGGCCCGATCCACGCGGTGAGGTGCCCGAGCACATGGTCGAGGTCTTCGAGCGTGGGCGCGATCTCCGCCAGTCGCGTTTCGCGAGGCGAACGGTACCCGTAGTCGGCGCTGATCGCGTCGCAGATCGCCTGCCGGTTCTCGCAGACGAATCGACGCAGCGCCCGCAGGTCGAGCAGACGCTCCTCGAGGCTCGGAACAGGATGCGCGAGTGCCGCGTCGCGTTGCCGCGTCAGGGCACGCTGCAGCACAACGGCCGGTTCGGCGTCGTCGGCGATCACGCGTCGTCCTTGCCTCGTGGTGGGTGGCGCAATTTCTGCGGGGCTCGGGCCGCTGGAATCGGCCCGGTCCGACTGTGGGCCGCAATGCCGCTCGCCGAAAGGGCGCAGGCATCACTGCGGACACGCCAGAAAACCGAACCCTCGCTGTGGTGGCCGCCCCATTTCAGCGGCGTTCCTCACGCGAGACAGTCCCAGGTAGCGGCGCCGGGCGATCGTCCCAGGCCTCCATCTTGTCACTCGAGGGAAACTAGGCATGAAACGCAGAACGATGTTGAACGGGGCCGTGGCGACAGCGGCGGTGGCGGTGGCACTCCTGGCCGGTTGCTCCACGAACACGGGGGCCAGCGCCACGCCGGAGCAGCAGAAGGCCGCGATCGAGAAGGATGTCGCCTCGACACTGTCGACCCTGTACGCGAGCGTGAACGGCTCCCAGGAGCTCGCTTCCAAGGCGCGCGGAATCCTCGTGTTTCCCAAGGTCTACGCTGCCGGACTCGGCATCGGCGGCGAATACGGCGAAGGCGTGCTTCACGTCGGCGGCAAGACGGTCGACTACTACAAGACGACCAGCGTCTCGTTCGGCTTCCAGGCGGGCGCGCAATCGAAGGCCCTGATCTTCATGTTCATGACGCAGGACGCGCTCGACAAGTTCCGCAGCGGCAAGGGCTGGACCGCCGGCGCCGATGCCTCCGTGGCGCTCGTGAAGGTCGGTGCCAACGGCACGATCGACACATCGAGCGCCGGCGCCGCGGTCAACGCCTTTGCGTTGGCCAACGGCGGCCTGATGGTGGCCGCCACGATCGACGGCACCAAGGTTTCCAAGATGGAACTCTGAGTCGGACCTTCCCCCGGCGTCGTCGACAAGAGGTCAGTCCGGTGAAGGCGCGCTCCCGCTCGCACGGCTGCCGACGGGGGCTCGGCGTCGCCGCCATGGTCGTCGCGACGCTCGCGTCGGCCCAGGAGCGCGACGGCGACGACGAGCTCGCGGCCAAGGCGACCGACCCCACCGCGTCGTTGATGTCGTTCCAGCTCTACGACTGGTTCACGCCGAGCTATCGCGATGTCGACGGCTCGACCAACCAGATCGTCTTTCGGGCAGCGATCCCGTTCTCGGTCGCCGGCACGTCGCATATCTTCCGCGTCACGCAGCCCTACGCGACGTCATCGGTCGGCGGCGGCGACGGCCTTGTCGACACCACGCTCTTCGACCTCATGGTCTTCAGCCAGCCTTGGGGCCGGTGGGGCGTCGGCATCGCCGCCACCCTTCCGACCGGCAGCAGCGGCCTGACCACCGACAAGTGGACCGCCGGGCCGGCGACCGGCTTCGTCAACGCGTCGGACAAGCGATTCAACTGGGGCCTGTTCGCGCAGACCTTCTTCTCGTTCGCCGGCAAGGGCAGCGCCGCCGACGTCGGCATCGTCAACGTGCAGCCGATCTTCAGCCTGCCGCTCGGCCAGGGCCGCTCGCTGTCGCTCGGCAACAGCGCGCTGATCTACGACACCCGCAACTCGCGCTGGTCATCGCTGATGCTCGGTGCGAACTACGGCCAGGTCGTGAGCTTCGGCGGCCACAAGTGGCGCCCCAACGTCGAGCTCGACTACGACTTCAGGGACGGCTTCGGCACGCCGCGCTGGACCTTCCGTGCCGGAGCCGCGTTGCTCCTGCCGACCCTCTGAGCCGATCGAGGCATTTCACCGGTAGCCCGCGACATGACTCCCCATCTCCCGACTTCACTGACCGGCTCGACCTCCGTTCGCCTTGCATTCGCGACCGCCGCGGTCCTGTCGATGCTGGGCGGGACGGCCGAGGCGGAGGAAGGCGGCACCGGCCACTACCTTCCCGGCTCGATGGCGTCGTTCATCGACTCGGCGCCGGCGAAGGAGTCCTTCCTGATGCGGCTCAACGTCGTGAACTACGACGGCTCGATCGGCAAGAACCAGCCGCTGCCGATCGCCGGGCTCACCGCGGTCGGTGTCGACGCCAAGTCGACGGGCGTCGGCCTGACCGCGGTCTGGCGTCCGTCGTTCGAGATCGGCGAAGGCTGGAGCTACGCGCTGACCGCCACCCTGCCCTACGTCTGGCTCGACGTCTCGGCCGACGTCGGTGCGCAGGGACTCGCCGTTCGCCGCAGCAGCAGCGTCAACGGCCTGGGCGACATCGTCCTGCAGCCGCTGCTCATCAACCAGAACGTCAATCCCGACTTCAACATCAACTACCGCGTCTCGTTGTACGCGCCGACCGGCAGCTACGAGGTCGGCCGCCTCGCGAACACCGGCAAGAACTTCTGGACGGTCGAGCCGACCGTCGGCTTCATGTACTTCGGCCAGAAGAACGGCATCGAGGCATCGACCTTCGTCGGCGTCGACTTCAACCGCACCAACCCGGACACCGACTACAAGTCCGGCACGCAGGTCCACGTCGACGCCACCCTCGCCCAGCACTTCCCGTGGCAGGGCGGCCTCGTCGGCCTGGGGATCAACGCCTACTACTACCAGCAGGTCACCGGCGACAGCGGCGCCGGCGCGACCCTCGGCGACTTCAAGGCCAAAACGCTCGGCCTCGGGCCGGTGGCGTCGTTCGTCGGAAAGGTCGGCGGCCACGACCTCGTCAGCGAGCTCAAGTGGGTTCACGAGAGCTCGACGACGAACCGGCTGAAGGGCGACCTGATCTGGCTGAAGGTTCTCTACAAGTTCTATTGACGAGTCGGACCCGTGTCACGCGGTTCGTGGTATGTGTTCGCGGCAGGAGGGAAGCAACCTATGAACTCTTTCAACATCACCCGGTGCCTGGCCTTCCTCTCCCGCGTCGGCGCGGTGTGCACGGTGTTGTCCGCCACGGCGGCCGTCGCCCAGGAAGTCCTGCCGTTCCCGCCCACGCCATCGGGCTCGAAGGCAGGGCTGACGATGGCCGATTCCACCTACAAGAAGCGCGTCGAGCCCACACGTCTCCAACCGGGCGCGCCCAACATCCTGATCATCCTGATGGACGACGTCGGTCCGGGCACGCCCTCGACTTACGGCGGCGAGATCGCCACGCCCACGCTGGATCGGGTGGCGAAGATGGGCGTGTCGTACAACCGATTCCACTCCACCGCGATGTGCTCGCCCACGCGGGCCGCACTGCTCACGGGGCGCAACCACACGTTTGTCGGCAATGGCCAGATTGCCGCGATTGCCAACGATTTCGATGGCTTCAGCGGAACCATCCCGAAGAGTTCCGCAACCGTTGCCGAGGTGCTCAAGAACTACGGCTACAACACCGGCGCCTGGGGCAAGTGGCACAACACACCCGAGGAGCAGATCACCAGCAAGGGCCCGTTCGATTATTGGCCCACCGGCTACGGCTTCGAGTACTTCTACGGCTTCCTCGCCGGCGAAGCTTCGCAGTACGAGCCGACCTTGGTGCGCAACACCAGCGCGGTCGTCCAGCATCCGAAAAAGGGCTATCACCTCACCGAGGACATCGCCGAAGACGCGATCCAGTGGCTGCGCGAGCAGAAGTCCTACGCACCCGACAAGCCCTTCTTCATGTACTGGGCGCCGGGTGCCTCGCATGGCCCGCACCAGGTGATGAAGGAGTGGGCCGACAAGTACAAGGGCAAGTTCGACGACGGCTGGGACAAGTACCGCGAGCGCACCTTCGTACGCGCCAAGGCCAAGGGCTGGATCCCGCAAGACGCGTTGCTCACGCCGCGGCCCGTGTCGATGGCGTCGTGGGACTCGATCCCGGAGGCCGAGCGGCCGTTCCAGCGCCGCCTGATGGAGGTCTTCGCCGGGTTCACCGAGCACGCCGACGCCAACGCGGGCAAGGTGATCGACGAGATCGAGCGCCAGGGCAAGCTGGACAACACGCTGATCTTCTACATCTGGGGCGACAACGGTTCCTCGTCCGAGGGCCTGTACGGCACGATCAGCGAGCAGCTCGCGCAGAACGGCATCCCGACCCAGATCTCGCAGCATATCGACGCCTTGAAGGAACTCGGCGGCCTGGACGCGCTGGGCGGCCCGAAGACCGACAACATGTACCACGCGGGCTGGGCCTGGGCCGGCAGCACGCCGTACCAGGGCACCAAGCTCCAGGGCGCCTACTTCGGCGGCATCCGCCAGCCGATGGCCGTGGCCTGGCCCAGGCGCATCAAGGCCGACGCGACGGCACGGCCCCAGTTCCATCACGTGATCGACATCGTGCCGACGATCTACGAGCTGGCGAAGATCACGCCGCCGCGGGTGGTGAACGGATTCGAGCAGGATCCGATCGCCGGCGTCAGCATGGTCTACACGTTCGCCGACCCCAAGGCACCGGGCACGCGCAAGACCCAGTTCTTCGACATCATGGCCAGCCGCGGCATCTATCACGACGGCTGGTTCGCCAGCGCCAGGGGGCCGCGCGAGCCCTGGGTCGGCGGCGTCCCCAAGGGCGTCAAAGAATGGTCGCCGATGACGGACAAGTGGGAGCTCTACCACATCGACACCGACTGGAGCCAGGCGAAGGACCTCGCCGCCGCCAACCCGCAGAAGCTCGAAGAGTTGAAGGCGTTGTTCCTCGTAGAGTCCACGATGAACAAGAACCTTCCCATCGGCGGCGGTCTGTGGTCGACGGCACTGTTCCATCCCGAGGACGCACCGGCCTCGTCGCTCACCGAGTGGACTTTCGACTTCCCGATCACGCGCATGCCGGAGTCGGCGGCGCCCAAGCTCGGCAAGGTCGGCAGCCTGGTGAGCATGGAGGTCGACGTGCCTGCCGACGCCAACGGCGTGCTGTATGCGCTGGCGGGGTTTTCCGGAGGCATCGCGTGCTACGTGAAGGACGGCTTCCTGAACTACGAGTTCAACCTGTTCGAGGTCCAGCGCACGAAGGTCAAGTCGCAGGGCAAGCTGCCGCTGGGCAAGGTGAAGGTCGAAGTCGAATCGAAGCTGACGGGCCCCATCGGCGGGCCGATGGACATCACGTTGAGGGTGAACGGCGAAGTCGTGGGTCAGGGCCAGGTACCGGCGGCCATGTCGCTCCACTTCACGTCGAACGCGACCTTCGATATCGGCACCGACCTGGACTCGCCGGTGTCGCTCGACTATTACGACCAGGCGCCGTTCGCGTTCAACGGGACGATCGGCAAGACCACGATCGCGTACACGAAGAAGTGAGCAATAGAAGGAGTAGTTGATGAAGGTCCTGCATCGTTTGAGCCTGGCCGTCCTCGTGTGCACGGCCGCGAGTGCGGCCCTCCAGAGTCACGCCGCGGGGACGTCGGCAGCGACGCCCGGAGACGGCTCGGTGCTGCCGTTCCCGGCGGTACCCACGGCCAGCATTGCGAAGCCGCGTCTGCAGGACTCGGTGCACAAGCGTCGCGCCGAGGCACAGCACTTGAAGCCCGGCGCACCGAATGTGCTGATCGTGCTGCTCGACGACGTCGGCTTCGGCCAGGCTTCCACCTTCGGCGGCGAGGTCAACACGCCCACGCTGAGCAGGCTGGCGCAAGAGGGCATCAGCTACAACACCTTCCACACGACCTCGATCTGTTCCCCGACCCGTGCCGCGCTGCTGACCGGGCGCAACCACCAGCGCGTCGGCAACGGCACGATCGCCGAGCGCGCCGTCGACTGGGACGGCTACACCGGCGTGATCCCCAAGACCTCGGCGACGATCGCCGAAGTGCTGCGCGACTACGGCTACAAGACCGCGGCGATCGGGAAGTGGCACAACACGCCGGCCGACCAGACCACTTCGATGGGCCCGTTCGATCGCTGGCCCACCGGCCACGGCTTCGACTATTTCTACGGCTTCATGGCCGGCGAGACCTCGCAGTGGGAGCCACGCCTGGTCGAGAACACGAACCAGATCGAGCCGCCGCACGACGAGAAGTACCACCTCAGCGAAGACCTGGCGCAGCACGGCATCGACTGGTTGCGCAGGCACCAGGCGTTCGCGCCGGACAAGCCGTTCTTCATGTACTGGGCTCCGGGCGCCGGCCACGGGCCGCACCAGATCTTCAAGGAATGGGCCGACAAGTACAAGGGCAAGTTTGACACCGGCTGGGACGTGTATCGCGAACGCGTGTTTGCGCGCCAGAAGCAGCTCGGCTGGATCCCGGCGAACACCAAGCTCACGCCCCGCGCCGCGAACATGCCGTCGTGGGACAGCATCCCCGAGGCGCAACGTCCCTTCCAGAGCCGGTTGATGGAGATCTACGCCGGCTTCGTCGAGCACGTCGACGTCCAGGCCGGACGCGTCATCGACGAGCTCACCCGGCTCGGGATCCGCGACAACACGATCGTGATCTACATCGTCGGCGACAACGGCGCGAGCGCCGAGGGTCAGAACGGAACGATCAGCGAGCTGCTGGCGCAAAACGGTATCCCGAACACCGTCGAGCAACAGATCGCGGCACTCGACAAGATCGGCGGCCTGGCTGCACTCGGCTCGCCGAAGACCGACAGCATGTACCACGCGGGCTGGGCCTGGGCCGGCAACACGCCGTTCCAGTACACCAAGCTGATCGCCTCGCACTTCGGTGGCACGCGCAACCCGATGGTGATCTCGTGGCCCAAGGGCATCAAGCCCGACACCGTGCCGCGAGCGCAGTTCCATCACGTGAACGACATCGCGCCGACGCTGTACGAGATCATCGGCATCAAGCCACCGAAGGTCGTCGACGGCTTCACTCAGGATCCGATCGACGGCGTGAGCATGGCCTACACCTTCGCCAACCCGGCAGCGCCGACACGCAAGAAGGTGCAGTACTTCGACAACAACGGCAGCCGCGCGATCTATCAAGACGGTTGGGTGGCGGCGACCTTCGGTCCGCTCGTGCCGTGGCTGCCCGGCGCGCCTGGCCTGGCGGAGTGGGATTCGGCCAAGGACAAGGGCGAGCTCTACCACATCACGCAGGACTTCTCGGAAGCCGACGATCTGGCCGCGAAGAACCCGGCGAAGCTGAAGGAACTCGCGAAGGCGTTCGACGCGCAGGCCGTGGCGAACAAGGTCTATCCGCTGGGCGCCGGCATCTGGCTGCGTCTGCACCCGGAGGACCGGATCAAGACCCCCTACGAGAGCTGGACCTTCGACGCGACCACCAACCGCATGCCCGAGTTCACCGCGCCGGGGCTCGGCCACGAGAACAGCACCGTCACCATCGACGCCGACCTCGGCGACAAGGCCTCGGGCGTGCTGTACGCGATGGGTGGAGCGGGCGGCGGGTTGACGCTGTACCTGGACAAGGGTCAGCTCGTCTACGAATACAACATGATGATCATCGAGCGCTACGTCGCGCGCTCGGTGTCCCCGGTGGCGGCCGGCAAGCACCGCATCGTCGTCACGACCCGACTGGCCAGCGCCAAGCCGCTCTCGCCGGCCGACGTGGTGCTTACGGTCGACAGCATGGAAGTGGCCCGCACGACCGTGGGACGGACCGTTCCCGCCGCGTTCTCAGCCAGCGAGACCTTCGACGTAGGCGTCGATCTGGGCTCGCCCGTCTCGCTCGACTACTTCGATCGCCGGCCGTTCAAGTTCGACGGAAAGATTGCATCGGTCAAGGTGCAGCTGAACAAGTGACATCAAGCCTACGAACGAGAGCAACGCATGAAGCAATACAGCGCTGAATTCCTAGGAACCTTCTGGCTCGTCCTCGGAGGCTGCGGCAGCGCCGTCCTGGCGGCGGCATTTCCCAACGTCGGCATCGGCCTCCTCGGCGTCTCGCTGGCCTTCGGCCTGACGGTGCTGACGATGGCCTATGCCATCGGTCCGATCTCGGGCTGCCACCTGAACCCGGCGGTATCGGTCGGCCTGTGGGCCGGCGGCCGGTTCCCCGCCGGCAAGCTCCTGCCCTACATCGTCGCCCAGGTGCTGGGCGCCATCGCGGCCGGTGGGGTGCTGTACGTGATCGCCAGCGGCGCGCCGGGCTTCGATGTGACCAAGGGCTTCGCCTCCAACGGCTTCGGCGCGCATTCGCCGGGCGGGTATTCGCTGCTCGCGGCGCTGGTCTGCGAAGTCGTCATGACGATGTTCTTCCTGATCATCATCCTCGGTGCGACGGACGAGCGGGCGCCGGCAGGGTTCGCGCCGATCGCGATCGGCTTCGCGCTGACCTTGATCCACCTCATCAGCATCCCGGTCACGAACACCTCGGTCAATCCGGCGCGCAGCACCGGCGTCGCGCTGTTCGTCGGCGACTGGGCAGTGGGCCAGCTCTGGCTGTTCTGGTTCGCGCCGATCGTCGGCGCGCTGCTGGGCGCCGTGACCTATCGCGCCATCGGAGCACGGCAATGAACCGCCTGCGCGATCTGGCCGTCGACGGCGCACTGCTGGCGCTGCCGCTCGGCGCGGTGGCCTATCTGCTGCACAAGGTGATCGGCCTCCTGGGCGAGGTCCTGGCGCCGATCGCCCACCTCCTCCCGCAGGGCCGTCTGGTGGGCATCGCGGCACTCGACGTCGCCGCCGTCGTCCTGCTCCTGCTTTCGCTGGTCGTGCTCGGCGCGTTCGCCCGCTCCTCCCTGGGCCGGCGCCTGGCGCAGACGATCGAGCAGGTCGTGCTGAGCAAGATCCCGTTCTATCTCGTGGTCAAGTCGATGGTCGCCGACATGTCGAGCACGGGCCCCGATTCCGGAATGCGCGCGGCGATCGTCGCCATGGACGATGTCTCGGTCCTCGGTTTCGTCGTCGAGGACCTGCACGGCGCCGAGACCGTGACCGTCTTCCTCCCCGACGCGCCGGCCTCCGCCGCGGGCAGCGTCGCGCTGGTGCGGCGCGAGCGGGTGCAGCCACTCGACGTCGCGACTGGCTCGGCGATGCGAACGATGAAGCAGCGCGGCGTCGGCCTGCAGGCGCTCGCGCGGGCCAAGGCGAAGGGTCCGACGCGCGCCGCGGCCTCGCCTTCCGAGATCCGAGTCCGGCGCCGCGCCCTGGCGTGACCTGCCGGCCCCCTTCCCCCTTGCGGCGCTGACCCCGACGCGGCAAGACACCGAACCCACACCCATAGGACCCATGATGAAGATGAACCCCACACCACGGACGACGGCGCGGCAGGCAACTCCGCGCGCGCGCATGCTCGTCCTTGCCACCGCGCTGCTGCTGCCCTTCGGCATGAGCGACACGGCCTGGGCACAGGCGGTCGCTCCTGCGACCACCGCGGCCCCGGCAAGCGCCAACGTGATCAATCCTGGCGCGATCGCCGCCCTCAAGAACATGGGGCTCTACCTGCGCACGTTGAAGTCGTTCACCGTCCGGGCCGAGTCGACCATCGACGAGGTGCTTGAATCGGGACAGAAGATTCAGTTCGCCAGCACGGTCAACCTGAAGGCGAGGCTGCCCGATCGGCTGCGCATGGACGTCAAGTCCGACGTCAAGGAGCGCGAGCTCTACTACGACGGCAAGACGATCACCCAGTACGCCCCGCGCCTCAAGTACTACGCGTCGGTTCCGGCGCCGGGCACGGTGCGCGAGTCCCTGATCGCGGCGGCCAGCAAGTACGACCTCGGCCTGCCGCTGGCCGATCTCTTCTTCTGGGCGACGGACGCGTCCAGCCTCGAGGGCATCAAGTCGGGAATCTATATAGGCCCCGCCATGGTCGCTGGACTCGAGTGCGACCACTACGCCTTTCGCCAGGAAGGTGTCGACTGGCAGATCTGGATCCGCAGCGGCAAGACGCCGCTGCCCTGCAAGCTGCTCGTCACCACCGTCGACCTGCCCGAACAGCCGCAGTACGCGACCACCCTGCACTGGGACGTGACCACCGCGGTCGCCGACAAGACCTTCACCTTCGTGCCGCCCAAGGACGCACGGAAGATCGAATTCCCCCCGGTCGTCGCCGCAAAGTAACGGAAGAAACTGCCATGAACCTCAACCCCATCCGCAAGCTTCCCCTGGCCGGACTGCTGAGCATCGCGATCGCCGCTTCCGGTCTCGCGCTTCCGGCGGCCGCCTTCGCCCGCGACGGCGGCGGCGCCACCAAGAGCAACGTTAACAAGGGCGCCAATTCGAACCACAACGCCAACGTCAACAAGAACTCCAACAAGAACGTCAACGTCAATTCCAACAAGAACACGAACGTCAACGTCAACAGCAACCGGAATGTCGACATCGACGTCGACGTCGACTACGACGACCATCACCATCCCATCGGCACGGCGATGGCGGTCGGCGCGACGGTGGCGGTCACGGCGGCGATCGTCGGCTCGGTGACGACCTCGCTGCCGCCGGCCTGCACCATCGTCATCGTCAACGGCCTGACCTACCAGCAGTGCGGCTCGACCTGGTATCAGCCGCAGTACGTCGGCAGCTCGGTGCAGTACGTCGTGGTCGCGCCCATTCGTTGAGGGAGCGGAGCCGAGCGCACGCGGGGGCCGGCTCCCTGCGTACGCTCGACCGGCGACCGTGCAGCACAATCGGCTCGAAGGAGAGCCTCGGATCGGGCCCGACGGCGTCAGGCGACGCGGGTCATTGAGCGCACACCACCGCTGACCATGCACAGAAAAGTCGGGGCCTTGCGTCCGCTGCTGCGCGGCGTCGTGCTGGCCGCCGTCTTCCTGGCCGCCGCAGACCTGCTTCTGCTGGCGCTCAGCCACTGGCCCGGCCCGAGCCTGCCGAAGGTGTTGGCCGACGACTACCTCAGTGTCGCCATCTCGCTGGTGCTGCTGGCCATCGTGCTGGTACTGGCGCGCCGGCTGGCACGCGCGCTCGACCAGGCCGAATCCGCGGCGCGGCTTCAGCAGCAGGTGCTCGATGCGCTCGAGGCCGGCCTCGTGCTGTTCGATGCCGACGGCCGCATCGTCTTCTGCAACCGACATTTCCGCACCCTCTATTCGAGCCTGGGGTCAGCCGCGTCGCCCGGCGCCAGCTACGAGCAACTGCTGCGCGAGGTGGTGGCCCAGGGCATGGTGCCGGACATACTTGGTCGGGAGGAGGCGTGGATCGCGCGCCGCCTGACGGAATTCGGACGGTCCGACACCGCACTGATGCGGCATATGCCCGACGGCAGCTGGCGGCGCATCGCCGAGCTGCGCCTGCCCGACGGCGGCGTCCTCGCGCACATCGTCGATGTCAGCGAGATGGTGGCCAAGGAGGAAGCTGTCGAGGCGGCGCGCCGCGACGCCGAGCAGGCTCGCGAGCGGCTCGCCGGCGCGATCGAGGCGCTGCCCGCGACCTTCGAGCTGTACGACGCCGACGACCGCCTGGTGCTTTGGAACCATACGCTCGCCGAGACCTATCCGCACATCGCGCCCCACCTCGACAAGCAGCCCACCTTCGAGCAGCTGACGAGGCTGAACCTCGAAGGCGGCGGTCAGCCCGAATACGCCGGTCGCGAGCAGGAGTGGCTGGACCTGCGGCTGGCGCAGCGCCGCCGCGGCGAGCAGCCGTCGCAGCTGATGAACAACGGCCGCGGGCGCTGGCTGCGCATGGCCGAGACACGGCTGCGCGACGGCAGCCTGGTGGCGATCCGGGTCGACGTGACCGACTTCGAGGACCAGCGGCGCGCGCTCGAGCAGGCGCAGCAAGAGCTGGCGCGTTCACGCCAGCGCCTGGAGGACGCGATCGAGGCGCTGCCCGCGGGCTTCGAGCTGTACGACGCCGACGATCGGCTGATGATGGTCAACCGCACCAACCTGCGGATGTACCCGCTGCTGGCCGACCTGGCCGAGCAGCGACCGACGTTCGAGCACGTGGTGCGAACCAACGCGGCGCGCGGCGGCTTGCCCTTTCTGGAGACGCCCGCGCAGCTCGACGCCTGGATCGAGCGCAGGCAGCAAGAGCGCAGGCATCCGTCCGAGATGGCGGTGCACCAGATCGCTGAGAACCGCTGGATCCGCACCTACGAGCGGCGCATGCGCGACGGCGGCTTGGTGGCGATCCGGCTCGACGTCAGCGAACTGATGCAACGCGACCGGGAATTGAGCCTGCTGAACGACCGGCTGGCGCGGCTGAACCAGGAGCTGTCGGTGCTGTCGCGAACCGATCCCTTGACCGGCCTGGCGAACCGGCGCGCGTTCGACCAGCGACTGGACGAGGAGTTGTCGCGCGCCGCGCGCCACCACCTGCCGCTGGCCTTGCTCGTGCTCGACATCGACCATTTCAAGGCCTACAACGACCGCTACGGCCATCCCGCCGGCGACGCCTGCCTCCGGCAGGTGGCGACCGTGCTTCGCGAATGCGCCGCCCGGCCGACGGACCTCGTGGCACGCCTGGGCGGCGAAGAGTTCGCGGTGTTGCTGCCGCACCAGGGCAGCGCCGAAGCCATGCAGGTCGCCGAGCGCTGTGCGCGGGCGATCGAGGCCGCGGCCATCGCCCACGAAGGCTCGCCCCTCGCCCGGCATGTCACGGTGAGCGTGGGCGTCGCGGAGTCGGCTCGGCCGGCCACGGAGGCCGCCGCGCTGCTCGCCGCGGCCGACGCCGCCCTTTACCGCGCCAAGCGGCAAGGTCGGCGTCGCGTCGTGCTGGCCGAGGCCGACTGAGCCGACGCCGCGCGGCCGGGCCGGGACGACCGGTGCACGGAAATCGGTCGCATCGGCTCGGCCCGCCAAGCGCGCCGCTCCCTAACTGAGCATGGTCGCATCGTTCGACAATCCCGCGCTTGATTGGCGTCAATGGCCCCTGGGGCCGCACTTCTAGCATGGCCTCGAAGAATCACAAGCATCGGGAGAAGGCTCATGAGAGGCGCGGTCGGGTCGGCCTGCGTCGGCGCGGTGATGGCGCTGGCGCTGCTGGGTTGCGGCGGGGGCGGTGATGGAGGGGGAGACGGCGGCGCAAGCGGCAATGGCAACAACCTGCCGCCCGCGACAGGTCCGGGTGACACGGAGAACTTCTTCCCCGTCGCGACCGGAGACACATGGAGCTACTACGTCACCACGACCGGACTCGCCGGCACCGAGCCCTCGAGCTTCCTGGACACCGTGACGGTGACGGGCAACCGAACCGTGCTCGGCGCGCAGGCGACAGTGTTCCTGGAAACCGATGCGACCGGGACGGGCCTGCCGATCGAGGGCTACTACGACAAGACCGCGGGCGGCATCGCCTACCTCGGCACGAACGACAGAACGGACGTCGTGACGCCCTGGCTGGTGCCCTACGAGATGGCCCGCTTTCCGCTGGCCGCCGGCACGATCGCCCAGTTCACCAAAGGCGGCCTGAGCTTCGGCGAAGACCTGGACGGCGACGGCATCTTCGAGAAGGTCGACGTGACGGTGACCACGACGATCGCCGGCTTCGAGCCGCTGGCCATCGGCCTGGGGACGTTCCCGCGCACGGTCAAGGCCACGGAGACGCAGTCCGGCAACGTGACCCTGTCGTACAGCGGGACCTCCGTGCTGTTCTCGTCCACCGTGACGCGCTGGTCCGCACCCGGCGTCGGCTTGCTGCGCACGACGCAGGACACCACGGTCCAGTCGATGACCGTCGGCACGCTCATGGAAGCGCGCGGCTATGTCGTCGGCGGCACGCAGCACGGCTTCGGCGATGTCCTGCCCATCGCCATGACGCTGGCGCAGACCCCCACCACGACGCCGACGCTCGCGAGCGACGGCACGAACTTCCTCGCGGCGGCCGAGACACCCGCGGGCCTCGTCGCCCAGGTGTTCGACGGCCGCGGCACTGTCCTGGGTACCGCAACCGTCAGCGGCACCGTGGGGCCGGTCTATCCCGTGGCGGGCTTCGACGGCACGAACTACTGGGTCACGTACACGCCGTACTCGAACGGAACTTCCGGCAGCGTGACGCAAGTGCTCGCGCATCGCCTGTCCGCAGCCGGTGCGCTGCAGGAAGCCGGTCCCCTCGTGCTGGCGTCCATCACCAGCAGCCAGGCGTCGATCGGCTTCACCGCACTTGCGTTCGGTCCCGGCGGCGGCCTGCTCGCTTACACGGCCTTCAACAACACGACGGCCCAGCACGAGCTCTGGGGCGTCATCGTCAAGCCGGACGGCACGACCGGCGCCGGCGAGCCCTTCCCGATCGCAACCGACAACAGCACCCATCTGTTCCCGGCGATCGCATTCGATGGCAGCAACTTCCTCGTGAGCTGGCAGCAGCACACGTCGAGCGGAGCGACCGCGGCCAGCATCCTCGCCACGCGCATCTCGCCTTCGGGTGCCAGCGTCGACGCCTCGCCGCTCCTGGTGGCCGCGACGGCGAACGGGCAGTACCAGCCATCGGTCGCGTTCGACGGCACGAACTACCTCGTCGCGTGGCAGGACCTGCGCACCAACCCGAACGTCGCGGAGATCTTCGGTGCCCGGGTGGCGCCAGGCGCCACGCTTGCGCTCATCGACGGTCCGGCGACGAGCGGCGGCTTCGCCATCGCGACGGGCGGAACGGCGCCGCGCACGGCGCCGCGCGTTGCTTTCGACGGCAGCGAGTACCTCGTCGTATGGACGTCGTCGGGCTATGCCGGCAATGGAGCGCAAGGCGTGCAGGCAACGCGGGTGACGACGGCCGGCGCACCCGCCGTGCCCAGCACGATGGCGATCGCGGTCACCGGAGCGCCGCTCGCGACCACCAGTGCGCAGTACGACCCGCCGGTCGTCGCACGCCGTGGAAACACGATCTTCGTGATGTGGCGCCTGGGGCAGACCCCGGCCGCGAGGCTGCAGGCCAGCGTCTTCGCGCCCTTCTGAGGCCTTCGGGTGGCTGGGAACGGCGCCGCACAGACGCCGCCCCGCCGCTCACCCGCGCGGCGAGAAGGCGTCGACCAGGAATTCGATCAGCACCCGCACCTTGGGCGACAGGTGCTTGCGGGTCGGGTAAACGGCATAGATCCCCAGTTCGGCTCCACGGAACTCGGGCATCAGCTCCACGAGCGTGCCCGCCGCCAGGTCCTCCCCGATCAGGAACACCGGTTGCATGACCACGCCCTGATGCGCCAGGGCGGCGGCCCGGCAGGTGTCGCCGTTGTTGGTGTGGAAGCAGGGCTGGGTGCGGACGCTGACCTTGCCTTGCGGCCCGTCGAAGTGCCATTCGTCCTTGGTGCCCAGGTAGGTGTAGGCGATGGTCGAATGGCCGGCCAGTTCGCCGGGGTGCGTGGGCGTGCCGCGCTTGGCCAGGTATTGCGGTGTCGCGCAGAGCACCAAGCGGGTGGTCGAGATCCTCCGGCTCACCAGCGTCGAGTCCTGCAACGTGGCGATGCGGATCGCCAGGTCGTAGCCCTCCTCGACCAGATCGACGACCCGATCGTTCAGGGTCACGTCGAGCGTGACCTTCGGGTGCCTGGTCCTGAATTCGCCCCACAAGGGCGCGAGCTGGCGGATCCCGAAAGTGACCGGCGCGTTCACGCGCACCAGGCCGCTGGCGTCGACATTTCCGGAAGCGATCTCCGCCTCGGCCTCTTCGATCTCCGAAAGCAGTTCCCTGCACCAGGCGTAGAAGGTGCGACCCTCTTCGGTCAGCGACAGCCGCCGCGTCGTTCGGTGCAGCAGCCTCACGCCGAGGCGGGACTCGAGGTCGGCGACGTACCTCGACACGGCAGCCTTCGACATCGCGAGCGAGTCCGCCGCCTTGACGAAGCTGCCCGCATCGACGACGGCCGCGAAGGTCTGCATCTCGACGAACTTGTCCATTGTCTCGAAAGAAGGAACAGTTGATCTCAGGATACGCTGTTTATCCCAGCAGGCCGGATGACTACATTGAGTCCATGGGCTGACAGCAATCGCCGCACGGCCCGGAACTACCAATGGAGCCACTCATGAATTCCGATCTGACCCGTCGCCTCTTTTCCACCCGCCCCGGCTGGGCACCGCTGGCCGTGCGCATCCCGATCGGCATCATCTTCGTGGCGCACGGCGCCCAGAAGCTGTTCGGCTGGTTCGGCGGCTACGGCCTGCATGGCACCGCGCAGTGGATGGATTCCATCGGCCTGTCCCCTGGCACGGCGCTCGCGCTTCTCGCCGGCGGCGCCGAGTTCCTCGGCGGACTGTCCCTGCTCCTCGGCCTCCTGGTGCGGCCCGCCTCCGTGGCCCTGGCCTTCACGATGCTGGTCGCGATCTTCAGCGTGCACTTCAGCAAGGGACTCTTCCTGAGCAACGGCGGCTACGAGTACGGGCTCGCCCTGCTGGCCACGACCATCGCCTTGTTCATCAGCGGAGGCGGTCGCTTCTCGATCGACGGTGCGCTGGCCCGTGGAGCGGGTGCCGCGAGAGCCTGACCGTTCCCGGTCCTTTCGCCCCGGCGGCCGCGGCCGCTGGTGCATCATGGCTCCCCGCTTCACTGGAGGAGACACTGATGCATCGACTGATCGCCGCCGCCGTTCTCGGCGCCGCCGCCTGCGCCGTCCAGGCGGCGGGCTTCACCCTCTCGAGCCCGACCGTCAAGCCCGGCTCCATGCTCACCGACGCGCAGGTCTTCAAGGGCTTCGGCTGCGAGGGCAAGAACATCTCGCCGGCGCTGAAATGGAGCGGCGCACCGAGCGGTACCAAGAGCTACGCCGTGACCGTGTACGACCCCGACGCGCCCACCGGCTCGGGCTGGTGGCACTGGGTCGTCTACAACATCCCGGCCTCGGCCTCCGAGCTGCCCGAAGGGGCGGGCGGCGCCGACGGCAAGGGCATGCCGGCGGGCGCGGCGCAGGGCCGCACCGACTTCGGCGCTCCGGGCTTCGGCGGCGCCTGCCCGCCGCCCGGCGACAAGCCGCACCGCTACATCTTCACCGTGTACGCACTCAAGACCGACAAGATCGACGTGCCCGCGGACGCCACCGCGGCGCTGGTCGGCTTCATGATCAACGCCAACAAGCTCGGCAAGGCGAGCTTCGAGGCGAAGTACGGGCGCAGCAAGTGAGCTGAGGCGGCGTCGGGAGTTCGAGCCGGTCGCGAGCCGGCGCGCGGCGACGCACGGCTCGATGCTTCCTCACTGCCGCTTGAAGTACTGGACTTCGCGCTCGTGCTTCTCGGCCTGCTCGCGCGTGGCGAAGGTGCCGAGGTTGCGCCGCTTGCCGGTCTTGGGATCGGGCTTGCGCGAATAGAGGCGGTACCCGCCGGTGGCGAGCTTGCGAATCACGCCAACCTCCTGCGCCGGCTGAAGACGATCATCGCCAGCGGGATCGTGGTCAGCACACCGACGGCCATGAGGGCCCAGCCGATGCCCTTGCGCTTGTCATCGCTCAGCTTGTCGGCCAACAGGAGGCCGACGCCGGCGCCCAGCATGCCGCGCGTTCCCGCGAGCAGAGCCAGTTCGGGCATGAGAAGTTCGGTCGCGATCATGGCGTTCTCCTGGACGGTGAACGCTTTGATGGGGCAATCGCCGTACCTGTGGATCCGCGCCGAACGCCGACCGGATGTCGGCTAGCCACAAGCGCCGATGTAGCCGCAGGTGGTGCAGAACTCGCAGCCGTCCTTGTGGATCAAGGTCGGATTGGCGCATTCCGGACAGCGTGCGCCGGCGATCGGCGCCGGGGCGCCGCCCGGGCGCGGCTTCTCGCCGGGGATCTGCAGGATGCCCATCGCGTTGAGCGGAAAACCTGCCGCATCGAGCACGCCGAGCATGGCGTAGCGATGGATCACCAGGCGCGCGATGTAGGCCACCGTCGACGGCCACAGTTGCTGCCGGCGCTCGCCCGGCACCGGTGCGAGGAACTGGCCGAGCGGCTCGCCGACGTTGAGGAGCTTGCGCAGCTTCATGCCGATCCACGCCGGGTCGAGCACGCGCATGTCGAGCGACAGGAGCCGCGCCAGGCCGTCGAGCGCGCGCGGGTAGTTGCCCGAGAAGCCGATCGCACACGGTCGCGTGACGAAGGCTTCGCCGGCGCCCGCGGGCAGCTGTACCTCCTTCAGCGTCAGGGTGAACGACTCGCCGCTCGCCGGATTGGACACGTCCACCGCCCACGCCAGGGTGCCGGAGGTGCTGGTGCGCGGCTCGTCGCGGCTGAACATCGCGTCGACCACCGGCGTCGCGCCGCCCTCCTGCAGCGCGCCGAGCTGCTCGCAGCGCCAGCGGATCACCGCCGCGGTCGCCGCGACCACGCCGGGGAACAGGCGCGGCTCGCCGTGCGGCGGCATCGGCATCTCGAACGAGCGCTCCTCCGACACCGTGGCCAGCGCATCGAGCTTCAGGAGCAGCCACGCAGCGTCGTTGGCGCGCATGTCCATCGACAGCGTCTTGGCCAGCGCCGCCAGGCCCCGCGGCTGCTCGGCGCCGTTGACCCAGACCTCGAACGGCAGGTTGCGCGCGAACAGGCCCGACTCCGGCCCCGCCTCGGCCGGCAGCTCGCCGACGAAGAGCGAGAACTCGCCGTGCGGGTACTGGACCATGTAGCTCCAGGCCGGGTTGCCGCCGGGGAAATCGGGGCGGCTCGGCCAGCGCAGCGAGGCCAGCACCGGCGCCGGCAGACGCTCGACCCGCAGCCGCTGGTTGGCGCCCTCCCCGGCCACCAGTTGCGGCGGGGCCGACGGCGCCGAGTCGACGCTCAGCACCGCACCCATCACCGCGTTCGGCCGGTAGGTGGCCAGCCCCTTGAGCCCCGACTTCCAGGCGCCGAGGTACAGACCCTGGAAATCGGTGTACGGATAGTCGGCCGGCACGTTGACCGTCTTGCTGATCGACGTGTCGATGAACGGCGCCACCGCGGCCACCATCGCGGCGTGGTCCTCGGCGCTCATCTCGAGCGCGGTGACGAAGGCTTCCGTGAGCGGCGCGGACTCGCCCTTCAGGTGCCGGTACAGCCGCCAGGCGTGGTCCTCGACGGCGTATTCCTTGAACGTGTCGTCGCGCTCGCGCTTGCGCCGGGTGTAGTTCCAGCTGAACGGCGGCTCGATGCCGTTGCTGGCGTTGTCGGCGAACGCCAGGCTGATGGTGCCGGTGGGCGCGATCGACAGCAGGTGCGAGTTGCGGATGCCCTGAACGCGGACCTTGTCCTTCAGCGCCTGCGGCAGGCGCGATGCGAAGCTGCCCCGCGACAGGTAGAGGTCGGCGTTGAACAGCGGGAAGGCGCCGCGCTCGCGGGCCAGGTCGGCCGACGCGTCGTAGGCGGCGTCGCGCATCACCTCGGCGATGCGCGCCGCCTCGATCCGCGCGGCCTCGGTGTCGTAGCGCAGCCCGAGCATCGCCAGCGCGTCGCCAAGGCCGGTGAAGCCGAGGCCGATGCGCCGCTTGGCGCGTGCCTCGTCGTGCTGCTGCGGCAGGGGCCAGACGGTGGAATCGAGCACGTTGTCGAGCATCCGCACCGCGACCTTCACCACGTCGACGAATGCCTCGTCGCGAAAGCGCGCGCCGGGCTCGAACGGCGCTTCGATGAAGAACGTGAGGTCGATCGAGCCGAGGCAGCAGCAGCCGTAGGCGGGCAAGGGCTGCTCGCCGCAGGGGTTGGTGGAATCGATGCGCTCGCAGTAGCCGAGGTTGTTGTCGGCATTGATGCGGTCGATGAACAGCACGCCGGGCTCGGCGTGGTCGTAGGTCGAACGCATGATCTGGTCCCACAGGTCGCGCGCGCGCGGGCGCCGGTAGACCCACAGGCCGTCGCCCGGCCGCCGCGCCGCGCCGGCCGCCTTCTGCGCCGCGCTCGGCTCGGCGCGATGCACCAGCTCGATCTCGCGGTCTTCCTCGACGGCACGCATGAACGCATCGGTCACGCCGACCGAGATGTTGAAGTTGGCGAGCTCGCCGCTGTCCTTGGCGCGGATGAACTCTTCGATGTCGGGATGGTCGCAGCGCAGCACGCCCATCTGCGCACCGCGCCGGCTGCCGGCCGACTCCACCGTCTCGCAGCTGCGATCGAACACCCGCATGTAGCTCACCGGCCCGGACGCGCTCGACTGCGTGGTGCCGACCCAAGCCCCCTTGGGCCGGATGCGCGAGAAGTCGTAGCCCACGCCACCGCCGCGGCGCATCGTTTCCGCCGCCTCGGTGAGCGCGACGTAGATGCCGGGGTAGCCCTCCTCGGGCTCGGCGATCGAGTCGCCCACCGGTTGCACGAAGCAGTTGATCAGGGTCGCGCCGAGCGCCGTGCCGGCGGCCGAGGCGATGCGCCCGGCGGGAATGAAGCCGCTTCGCTGCGCGTCGAAGAAGCGCCCCTCCCACTGCGTGCGCAGGGCGGGCGCCTCGATCGCAGCGAGCGCCCGGGCGACGCGCGCACGCACGTCGTCGGCGCTGCGTTCTTCGCCCTTGGCGTACTTTTCGAGCAGCACGTCCTGGCTGATCGGCTGCTCCGGCAGCGCCAGGGCCACGCGCTGCATTGTCAAATCGGACATGGCTGAATGCTCCCTCGAGGGAAAGCTGTATGGAACAACAGTATCGCGCGAGAGCCGGCCCTCTGCAACGGCTTGGCCGCCCCTCGCACGGGGTTTGATCGCGTCGACTTGACATCGACGGCCCGATGTCCGGCCCGGCGGACGACGGCGGCAGGAGGACGGCGAGCGGCGTCCGATCAGCCGGATCCCGCTCCCGGCGTGAGTGTTCGCTCGGCCTGGTCCGCGGTCACGACGCTCACGGGGACGCCGAACCGCTCGATGCGGTGGGCGAGGTCGAGGTGCAGCCACCGGGAAACCCGCTCCGGCAGCGTCGAGACGATGACCTCGTCGTACTTCTCGCGCTCGAGCGTCTGCCGCACCGCCTCGTAGGGGTCGGTGGCGCCGACGATCCCTTGCACGTGCGAGCCCGCGGCCGCGTCGAGCAGCGGGATCGCGAACTCGAGCGTGATGGCCGCCTCCTCGGTGTCCGGGTCCCAGTACGGCCGGGGGACCAGGAGCGTGAACCTGCAGGGCCCGCGTGCGGCCCGTTCGGCGACGGCGGCGAGCAGCTTGGGCGAGGCCGCGGTCCGATGCGCCACGATGAGGATGCGACTGTCAGTCATGAGGGGTTCCCTCCTCGACCTACGATCTCGGTGATCTGCCGCCGATTGGGAATCGGACGAACAGCATATCCTCCTGGCAGGTTGTGGTTTCTCGAGGATCGCTGCCGCGGCTCCGTCGCTAGAGCGTGGCGACCCACCCGAGAATCGCCTCTGCGTGTTCCCGTCTGCGCGACGCATCGACGTGATCGACCCGACGGTTAACCCGTAGCCTATCGCTCCATCACGCGTGCCGATCAGGTCATCCAGTGATTGGGGTCGAGGTGAACGAGCCGCCGGGCGCGTTCACGAGACGTCGGCTCGCAGGACGACAGCAGCGGAGTCGCCGTCCTCGACGGCGTATCGCCGGCCTCCCGGGCTGAGCGTCGAGCGCGTTCGCCGCGACTGCACCAGGGGATAGAACATCTCGACGAACCAGCGCTCCTTGCCGTGCATCAGGTCGTCGGGGAGGCCGACGGATGCCGGGTAGCGACGCGTGATCTTAGCGGTGCCGAAGAGCACGTCCCAGAAGAACAGCAGGTTGCCGAAGTTGCCGGTGTAGTGACCGATGCCGTCGGTGTTGGTCAGGGCGTGGTGCCCCCAGTGCGTCGCCGGCGTCGAGACCGTGCGCTCGACGACCCAGGTGAGCGGCGCCAGGGCCTTGATCCGGTACAGAGGCTCGTCCCAGCGAACCGCACTGTGCGCGCCCAGGATCACGGCCAGCTTGACGACGATGTAGACGAGATAGACGGTGCCGAACCCGAGATAGATGAGCAGGCCGGAGATCCACAGCCCCGGCATCATCAGGTAGTAGAAGAAGTTGTTGCGGTAGGTGATGCGGATGCTCATGTAGTGCGCCGAGTGGTGCGCGCGGTGCAGCGGCCACAGCAGCGGCGTGTGCGACGCGCGGTGCCACAGGTACTGCGTGAGGTCGTCGCCGACAAGAAGGATCGCCGTCATCGCCCACCACGGCAGGCCAGCCCACGCATTCCTCTGCTCGGGCAGGAGCCAGTCGCCCAGCATGCCGGTGATCTTGAAGATCAGCGGCTGCGAGATGGAGATGAGGGCGATGAACATGAAGGCCTCGAGCTTCGTATCGTCGGCCGTGGCGTGAAACTCCTTGTGCCGCCCGGAGGCGATCTCGAGCGCCGCGAACAGGGCAATGATGGCGGCCAGCACCAGGTTCTGAGTCAGGTTCATCGACGATCCCTTTGACGATCGAGAGAGAGGTGCGCCGCGGTCCCCCGCTCGCGCCGCGAAGTCTGGCGGCGCACGGGCTCTCCGTCCAATGCATTACGGAACTAAGATCGATGCACTCGATGCATGCCCGACGGGAGCCGCGATGGACTTCAGACGCCTCACCCACCTGGTCGCGCTCGCCGACAAGCGCAATTTCGCCCGCGCCGCGGAACAGGTGAACCTGACCCAGCCGGCGCTCACGCGAAGCGTCCAGGCGGCGGAAGCGGAGTTCGGAATGCGCCTCTTCGACCGCGGCACCGTCGCGGTGAAGCCGACGCCTGCCGGGGAGTTCGTGCTCGAGCGGGCCCGCCGGCTGGTGTTCGACAGCAGGTGCCTGACGAGAGACGTGGGCCTGTACCGCGAGCGGGCGCTGGGCGACACCGCGTTCGGAGTCGGGCCCTTTCCGGCGGCGACGTTTCTGGCGCCCCTGCTCGCCGGGCTGCGGCGCGAGCATCCCGGCGTCAATCTGCGGGTCGAGGTGAGCAACTGGGAACTGCTGCTCAAGCGCCTCGTCGATGAGGACATCGAGTTCTTCGTCTCGGACAGCCGCGACATTCCGCGCGATCCGGGCCTGCGCATCGAGCACCTGCGCAAGGAGCCGGGCTCCTTCTTCGTCAGAGCCGGTCATCCCCTGGCATCGGCAGGGCCGGTCGAACTGCGCGAGGCCTGGTCGTACGGTGTCGCCTCGGTAAGGGTGCCGAAAGGAGTTCGCGCGGCGCTGGCCCGGCTGCTTCGTCTCGAGCCCGGCAGTCCGCCGCCGCTGGCGATCGAGTGCGACGACGTGGAGATACTCAGGAACGTCGCGCTCGCTTCCGATACCGTCCTCGCCGCCCCGAATGCTGCCGTCGAGCGGGAAATCGCATCGGGCGCACTGGTCGCGCTGGCAGTCGAAGGCCTCGAGCCGCTCTTCTCCGAGATGGGCATCGTCAGCCTGCGCGGGCGAACGCCCTCTCCGATGGCGAGCGCAGTCATCGCCCGGCTGCATGCCCTGCCTCCCACGGGCGATCCCGCCGCGTCGCGCCGCCGAGCCGACCTTGCCCCAACGGCGCCGCGGCGGCGCAAGGGCGCCTCTCCGCCAAGGCGCCATTGATCGCGAGGGCGCTGGCGATAATGCCGAAGCGGCAATCAGTCGACTTCCATCGTTGACATCCAAATGCAGCGCCGACCCTTGCTATCTGGAATTGCGGCCAGCCTGGCGGCGCCGGGCCTACTGGCCCAACCTTCCTCGACGAAGGCGGCCCCGCTGGTCGGCGTGCTCATCACCACGTCGCTGACGCAAGGTCTGAACGCGCAGACCGTCGCTATCCTGCGCCAGGAGCTGGCGAAGAGCGGCTACGTCGACGGGCAAACCCTCAGGCTGGACATCCAGTCGGCCGGCGGCGCCCCGGAGAAACTGGCCGGCCTCGCCAAGGACCTGGTTGCACGCGACGCGGCGGTGCTGTGCGCATTCGGTCCGGCAGCCGTCAGGGCGGCGCGGGCGGCGACGGTGACGGTGCCCATCGTCGCGCTGGATCTCGAGACAGATCCGGTGCGCGAGGGCTGGGTGCGAACGCTGTCGCGGCCGGGGACCAACGTCACGGGCCTGTTTCTCGACCTGTCCGTGCTGACCGGCAAGTGGCTCGAGCTGCTTCGTGCGGCGGTGCCGAGAATGCGGCGGGTGGCCGTGTTGTGGGACGCCTCCACCGGGTCCGCGCAGCTCGATGCGATGGCGGCGGCGACGGCAAGCATGGCGGTCGAGGCGAAGATCCTGCGCTTCGCAAACGCGACCGACCTGGACCGTCTGCTGGAGGAGAGAGGCCGCGATGGCGTGGACGCCCTGTCCATGCTTTCGTCGCCGATTGTCCGCAACGCTTCAAAGCAGCTCGCCGACTACACGAGGAAGATGAAGCTGCCGGCCATCTCGCCCTTTGCACCCTTCGCCGAGTTCGGCGGCCTGATGGCGTACGGGCCGGACCTCACGAACTTCTTCCGACGAAGCGCCGCCTTCGTCAGCAAGATCCTTTCGGGCGCGGCTCCCTCCGAAGTTCCGATCGAGCAGCCGACCAAGTTCGAGATGGTGATGAATCTGAAGACCGCCAATGCGCTCGGGCTCACGCCTTCGCGCGAGCTACTGCTCAGCGCGGACAAGGTGCTCGAATAGCGCGAACGCGAGCACTGGCCGCATCGGCGGCGAGCGCGTGGAGCCAGTCGTGCCGGCGGTCACAGGCGTCGCGTCACCGCCAGCCCGATCAAGAACGCACCCAGGCCGGCCGCGATCAGGATCACCCTGGATGGAGGGCCTTGCCTCGCGCGGGTCTCCAGGGTGCCGTCGGCGACGGTGTCGGCGGCCTGCTCGGCCGAGCGGGCCGCGCGCGCTGCCAGCGCGGCTTCCATGGCCATCGTTTCGTGGCTCTGGGTGCCCATGTACTTGAGAGGACTCGGTGGGTTGCTCATCGTGACCATGCCCTGCTCTTGTGTGCCATTGCGCCCTCCATTTGCGACTCCGAGGCGCGTCGATCATCTCCTGCGTGCGCCGGCCGGAGCGATAGGAGGCGGGATACGGGTGATGTAGGCGCAAACGCTGCCGGTGACCCGTTGTGAATGGGCCTGGGCGCTTGCGTCATTGGGTCCGCACCTACACGCAGTCGGGAACAGCGCTGGCTGAAGTCCCGCCCTCGCCCGCTGATCCTTCCGATCTCCCGCTCAGTGAATCGCCGCCCGCCAGCCGCGCGACGAAACGCTGAGATTCATTTGATATCGACATTCGCATCACCGAAAGGCAACTCATGGCACTCACCAAAGCTTCTGACTCTCGTATGGTCACCGGACTCTTCCCGGACCGGGACAGCGCCGAGCGCGTCTACGGCGACATCTCGACGCGCGGCTACGGGCATGAGGACGTCAACGTCGTCATGAGCGACGCCACCCGCAAGCGCCACTTCTCGGATGCGGATGGCCGCCAGACCGAGCTCGGCACGAAGGCAGCCGAAGGCGCAGGCATCGGCGGCGCCATCGGCGGCAGCGTGGGGGCCATCGCCGCCGCCATTGCCGCGGTCGGCACGACCATCGCCCTGCCCGGGCTCGGCCTGGTGATCGCCGGCCCGCTGGCCGCCGCCATTGCCGGAGCCGGTGCCGGTGCGGCGACGGGTGGCATCGTCGGCGCGCTGATCGGCTGGGGCATCCCGGAGGAGCGCGTCAAGCAGTACGAGGACGGCATCAACAACGGCGGCATCTTGATGGGCGTCACGCCGCGCTCGGACGAGGACGCGCACTACTTCGAGACCCGCTTTCGCGAGCACGCAGGGCAGCACGTTGTCGGCACCGGTGCCGGCGCGGCGGCCGGAGCGGTGACCGGCGCAGGCCTGGGCTCGGTCGGCGGACCCGTTGGCATGGCCGCGGGTGCGGCGGTCGGCGCAGTCGCCGGCGGACTCGCCGGCAGGGGCGCCGCCGAGGTCGTCAATCCCAAGGCAGGCGACGACCGGGGCGAGCACAACCTCGCCAAGGGGGTCGGGGCCGGCGGTGGTGCGGTGACGGGTGCCGCGCTGGGTGCCGCCGGCGGCCCGGTCGGCATGGCAGCGGGTGCCGTCGTCGGCGCCGCCGCAGGCGGACTGGCGGGCAAGGGAGCGGGTGAAGTCGCGAATCCCACGCCTGAGGACAAGCTGGCTCACCACCATCTGGCCGAAGGCGTCGGCGCAGGCGGCGGCGCAGCGGCCGGAGCTGCTATCGGCGCTGCCGGCGGCCCGGTCGGCATGGCGGCCGGCGCTGCGGTCGGCGCAGTCGCGGGAAGCGCGGCAGGGAAAGGCACCGGTGAAGTGGTGAACCCCAAGCCGGACGACAAGCTCCGCCGATAAGGCTTGCCGATTCCACGGGCGAAGCGGGGCATTGCTCCGCTTCGCCTTGTGGAACCTCGAGGCGCCAAGCGCGCCGGATCGCCGAACAGGCAGCGCCGTGACGCCTCGACTCAGAGTCTCTGGATGCTGACCGCCCGCTTGACCGCCTTGGCGAGATCCACCGCCTTGCCCTTTCCCCAGTAATGCAAGAACACGTAGCGCGGCGTTTCCTGCGTCATGTGCTGGTGGATCGCGACGATATTGATCCCTTCGGCACGCATGATCTTGAGGACCGGCTGCAGCTCGCTCTCGAGCATCGCGAAGTCGCCGTCGACGACCGCCTGCTGGTCGCTGCCGGCGAAGGCTGCCCAGGTGTTGACGCCCATCTCGTTGCCGACCTCGACGCCGTGCATGGTCGCCTTGCGGCCGATCACGACCTTGACCATGCCGTTGCTGGTCTGTGACTTCATTCCGAACACTTCCTCGATCGGTGTCGCGGAGATGCTGCTGGTCGCCGGGATGTCACCCGGGAATGCGCTCGACGGCGCGGCTTGGGCGGCGCGCACCTGAGCAATCCGGTCGTAGATCGCCTTGACGCCGGACGCCAGGCGACCCGTATCGCCCATGCCGCCGATGTGCATGAAGTAGATCTTCGGCTGATCGAAGAAGAAGTGGTTGTGCAGCGCGGTCACCTCGAGGCCCGCGTCGAGCGCGGCGCTCATGGCAGGGTTCACCTCGTCCTCGAGCAGCACGGTGTCGCCCATGACCATCGCGCCGCCCACCATCGGCGTGAAGGCAGCATAGGACGTGATACCCATGAAGGGAGGCAAGGTCCAGCGATCGACGTTCGGCTTGACGTCGGTGCGCGGCTTGCTGATCTTGAAGACGTTCTCGGCTTGGTTGAAAGTCCCCGTCAGGCCGGTGATCGATTCGATGCGCGTGGTATCGAGGGCGGGATCGGCGGCATGGGCCATCGATCCGAGAAGGGCCGCGGCCAGCGCCGTCGCCGTCGCCGTGGGGATGGTGCGGAACATAGGAACTCCTTCGTGAAAGCTGCCGAGAAGTCCCTTTCGGCGCGGCTCCCTCCCTCGGAGTTCTTGATCGCTCGCGAGGTGACCCAGAAGGCGACTGCGCTGGATGTGGTTGTCCTCGGCGCGGATTGGTGCGTGCCGTCGAGCAAGACGGCAATCCTCGTGCCGGCAAAGTCCACACAGCAGCGAGCGATTGCCGTGGGTGGGTCCCGGAGCGCGGCCGCTCCTGGCCGAGAGCGTCAGGCCGTCAGCGCCCGCACGAGGAACGGCAGGCTCGTATCCATGCGGTAGTCGATGTCGGAGTGGTTGTCGTCGAATTCCTCGTACATGTGCTCGACGCCCAGCTCTGCGAGGCGAAGGGAGAGGAGGCGCGCGCCATAGTGGATGCGGTACTGGTCGGCCCAGCCGCAGTCGACGTAGATCCCGCGCAGGCTTTTCAGCGCCTTGGCATGGCGCTTGACCATGTGGATCGGGTCGTGCGCGAGCCAGCGCTTCCAGCGCGACTCGATCCGCTCGCCGGTCTCGAGGTGGAACGGCAGGCGAAAGCCGTTCGGCGCCTTCGGGTCGGGGTCGTAGGTCGCCGCCATGCAGAGGTTCATCACCGTGTGCCCGTCGTCCTTGCCGAGCTTCTTCTTCCTGTGCAACTCGGCGATGAAGCGAGCGACGCGGCCGTCGTCGAGTCCCTCGGCGAGGCCCTTCGATGCCGACGCGAGCGCGGCGACGTCGATCGGCCCTTCCTTGCGCTTGGGCGATGCGAACTTGGCGAGCGCGTCGAGCGTGTTCGGCCAGTCGGCGGCGTAGACGAAATCGAAGTACGCGTCGCCTGAGTGATCGGCGATCGCGCCCCACACCTTCGGATGCAGCATGCCGTGGACGATGGCGCCGTAGCCGCCCGAGCTCTTGCCGAAGCAGCCGCGATGCTCGCGCGACGCGAGCGTGCGGAACTGGGCGTCGACGAAGGGCACGAGCTCCTGCGTCAGATAGTCGGCGTAGCGGCCGACGGCGGAGGAGTTGATGTACTGGTTGCCGCCGAGCGCAGTGAAGCAGTCGGGGAAGACGACGATCGCCGGCTCCATCTTCTTCTGGTGGATGAGGCGCGCCGCCCGCTCGGGCACGTTCTCGCCAAAGGCCTTCCAGTTGGTGTGGCTCGCGCCGCTGCCCATGAACCCGACCAGGTCGAAGAGGACCGGAAAGCGCCGCTCGGCAAACTCCTTCGCGTCGTACTGCGGCGGCAACCAGACGTGAACCGGCCGCACGAACGGATCGCCGAGGGCATTGCCCTTCAGCACCTTAGACGTGTGCGTGAGGACGGCCACGCGGCCGGGCGGGGTCAGACGGTGTTTGGTCGGCACGGTCGCTCCAGAGTTGCGGCGCAACGATAGCCTCTTGCGCCGGCGGGTACGTGTGCCGGCCGAATCGCGGCGGAAACGTGCCGTCGGATCAGGGCTTGCCGGTGGTCCGGGGTTTGACGCTGCCGCAGTCCGCGGAAACCCATTTGCCGACGCTCTGCACGTCCATGCGGTCCGGCTTGCCTTGGTGGACGCTGTTGACGACCGCGCGGCCGGTGAACGCCTTGTTGCTCGAGAAATGCATCTCGCCTTCGCCGTTCGATGGTTCGTTGCCGCCGCACGCCCACCTGACCTTCATCGAGCTCGAGGTTCGCGACACCACGTCCTGCTTGCAGTCTTCCTTGCTCATGGGCAGCGGCTCCATTCGCTCTGCCTGCTCCTTGGTCACGCAGACGCGCAGCGTCGTGCCCTCGGCGTCGAACGACATGCCCTTCTTGGCCATCATCTGCTCCACCATCTTGCGCTGATCGGGCGGCAGCGCCGCCATCTCCGCCTGCATTTCGGCCTTGCTCTTCTCCATCTCGCCGCTCTGCGACTTGAACTTCACGCTGTGCTCCCAAAGCCCGGGAGCCATCCCTTGAGCAGCCGCAGCGAAGGAAGAGAGGGCGAGCGCAGCGAAGGCGCTGGGCAGGACGAATCGCGGGTTCATGGCGTCTCCGTGAGCGGTGGGGGATGCGAGAAGGGTGCCTCCAGAGAGGCACCATCCTGGCCGATCGGGCCGATGCCGATATGTTCCATTGGAACAAATCGCGTGATCAAGGTCTATCTCTCGAGGGCGCCGATGAGGCAAGCTTAGCGTTCGGGAAAGTGGAGCGGTGGCGAGCGGGGCCGGGAGGCCTTCTCTGTGACGTGATCGGGAGGACTGGTTTCTGGGCAAGCTTGAACACACCCTGGCTGAATTCGTCGCCGGCCTGCGCCTGCCATCGGTTCCCGCCGAGGCGCAGCGCGTCGTGCGGCGCGTCGTGATGGCCGTGGCCGGCACCGGTTTCGCGGGCGCGGCCGAGGACGGCGTCCCGGCGCTGCGGGAGTTGCTCGTCGAGGTCGGAGGGACGCCGCAGGCCACGGTCCTGGTCTACGGCGACCGGCTTCCGGCCCGCGCCGCGGCTCAGTTGAACGGCACGATGTGCCGGGCGCTGGATTTCTGCGACGCGATGGCGCCGGGCCCGCACATCGGCGCCGCGTTGTTCCCGGCGGCCTTGGCCGCGGCGGAGCTGGCCGGCGGCTGCTCCGGCGAGGAATTCATGGCCGCTTTGGTGGCAGGTGCCGAGCTCAGCTCCCGATTCAACCTGAGCGAGGCGCAATACGACGGCTTCGACCCGACAGGCATCGTCGTCGTGTTCTCGGCGGCAGCAGCCGCCTCGCGAATTCTCGGGCTGTCGCCGGAGCAGACGCTGCACGCCCTGGCGCTGGCGTTCAACCGGTGCGGGGGCAGCTTCCAGAGCCATGTGGACGGCTCGCTCGGCGTGCGCGTCGTGCAGGGCTGGGTCGCCGAGGCCGGGGTCCAGTGTGCGCAGATGGCGCAGCGCGGGATCACCGGCCCGGTCAACTTCCTGAGCGGCCACTACGGCTTTGCCCATCTGTACGGTCGCGACACGCTCGATGCGGAGTCCGTGACCCGCGGCCTCGGCGAAACCTGGAAGCTCGAGAACATCGTCTTCAAGAAATACCCGAGCTGCGGCGTGACGCAAGGGGTGACGGAGCTTGCGCTCGGCCTGGTGTCGGAGCTGGGACTGCAGCCGTCGGACGTCCGCAGCGCCGTGGTTCGCCTGCCGCCGTACGCTCATCGGCTGGTCGGGCACGCCTTCCAGATCGGCGCCAACCCCCGGGTCGACGCCCAGTTCAATGCCGGCTACTGCGTGGCCAACGCGCTCGTGCGGCAGTCTTCGCTGCTGCAGCACTTCGCTCCGTCGCAGGTGCGAGACGCCCGCGTGCAGGAGATGATCGGCCGCATCCAGGTGATCGCCGACGAGAAGCTGGATGCGCGCGGCCACGCCGCCGTGGACCTGCTCGTGACCACCCGCGAGGGGCGTACGCATCTGCGCCAGCTCGACATTCCGCCCGGTTTCCCCGGCGCCGACCTGGACGACGCGCAGCACCTCGCCCGCTTCAGGGACTGCCTGGCCTATGCGCCCCGTCCGCCTTCGACGACGCAGGCCGAGCAGTTCCTGCAGTCGCTCGAAGGGATCGCAACCCTGCCGGACGTCCGCGCGCTGGTGCCGATGCTGGTCGTTCGCCAGGGCGCCGGCTGCCTCTGATCAGGGCTTGATCTCCTGCAGCGGGCCTTGCAGGTCCGCGAAGCCCCGCGTGCTCAAGGCCGCACGTGGCGAGGATCAAGGCCAGGACGCCGACGGGGCCGACGCTCGCGGCAGCTCGGAAGGAAGTCATGACGTCTTTCGCAAGAGGTCGGCGGCGCCGGTGTGCTCAAGGCGTGAGGAAGACGTAGTCGGCCGTGTAGGGCACGCTGACCGAGGCGCCGAGCGAAGCGGCACCACAGCCGGCCTCGGGTGCGACCCCGCCCACTGTGTTGATGCGCTGCACGTTCGCGACGCGGCTGAAGCGTCCGGTCCCGCCCTCGGACGTGGTCGTCAGCAGCAGCCAGGCGATGGCACCGGCGCGGGGGGCATCGGCCCGTGCCTTCACGCTGCCGACGATCCTGCTGCCGTCGTCGGCTTGCCATCGCGGCCCATCGAAGTGCCTGCCGACGCGTCGGCCGTCGGCGTCGAACAGATCGGCTTGCGGCGCCACGAAGACCCATTGCGTCGGGCCCGACGCTACGCCCGGCGTGGCCCGGCACTGGTAGACCTGCACGCCGCGCGCGGTCAGCCGCTCGGACGAACTCACGCTGCCCGGGGCGAGGTCCGGGAGCGTGCCGAGGTCCGCACCGGTGTTCGCGGCACCTGCGGCCGCGGTGACCAGCACCAGGCTGGCAAAGAAGTCGTTGGTGAACATGGGGGCTCCGGTGAGTTGCTGGATATCAGTCGAAGGGCGGGCAGAGGCGATCCCGCTTCGCCCATGCGGCGGCGCAGCTCCCGAGGCGAGAGCGGTGCCGGCGTAGGGGTGCGGCGCGCCCGGTCCGGGCGGTGCTTCAGCCGCGGTAGAAGTACGGGTCGAGCACGCGCACCGGCGTGATCGCACCGACCGGCTGGTTGTTCCTGGCCGCGACCTGGCGGATCGCTTCCGGGCTCGGCCCGTCGTAGACGCAGAACGTCTTGACCAGGTCCTCGCTGACGTAGGAGTGGACCCAGGTCACGCCGCCCTCGGCGTTGTTCTGCACGACGTTCATGCAGGCTTGTGCGCCCTGCTCGGTGAGCGGCACGCGCAGTCCCCCGGGGAAGCTTCGTTCGACGATGTAGCGAGCCATGTTTCCAGGTCCTCGAGAGGTCAATGGGAGGTAGATTCCAATTCGCGGCGAAAGGGTTCAAGACGCCCCGTCAGCCACGAACGCAGGTTAGGCCTGCATCCCCTCTCGGCCCACGGCAGGCCTGCCCATACGGCGCCCGCGCCTTGCCTATTTCCGTTCGACGATCCTTGCCTGCAGCGCCTTCGCCACCGCCTCGGCGCGCGAAGTCACGCCGAGCTTGGCGTAGACGGCCGCGAGGTGATGATCCACGGTTCGGACCGAACGGACGAGGCGCTCGGCGATCGCCGCGTTCTTCATGCCTTCGCACAGCAGCGACAGCACCTCGATCTCGCGGGCCGTCAGCTGGAACGGATTCGCCTGGGTGGCCGGTCGAGCGACCCGAGGCAGGTCGCGCCGGCCCGCCTTGCGCAATCGCTCGCGCAGCGCGTCCGCCGCCGGCCTCGCGCCCATGGCGTCGAGCCGCTGCCAGGCGTGCAGCGGCGCTTCGCCCTCGCCTTCGGCCAGGGCCCCGGCTTCCTCGTACGGGCAGCCGAGCTTCGACCAGGCCGCCGCGGCGTCGGCCCAGCGGCCTTCGACCTGGAGCGAAAAGGGCCCGGCGGAGGGGTGCGCAACGGTGGCCACGGCGCCCGCCTTGTGCAGCCAGTACGCCAGCTCGCCACCAACCCAGGGCTGGCCCCGTTCGACGACCATCGTCAGCGCATCCCGCGCCTCCGCCACGACGGCCTCCATGTCGCCACGCAGGAAGGCCGCCTCAGCACGCGCCGCCCGCACCGGACCGAGGTGCCTGACGGCATTGCTGGCCCGAGCGAGGTCCAGGGCGGCGTCGAGGGTCTCGGTCGCCGCCGGATCGCCGCGCCTCGCCTGCACGCGGCCGAGCGCCAGGAGGGCGATGAAGCGACTCGTGCTCAGCGACGAGGCATCGCGAACGATGTCGAGCGCACGGGCGGCCGCTTCCTCCCATCGCCCGAGAAACACCTCGCAGAACGCCAGCCAGGCCAGGTAATAGCCCCGGTTCCTCTCGAATTCGTCGCGCTCGCACAGGGCGAGTGCCTGGTTCAGGGTGAGCATGGCCTCTTCGAGGCGGAACCATGCGCAAGACGCCGCGGCAAGGTTGTTCATGGCATTGGCCGCGGCGAAATAGCGCCCGTCGGCCATGCCCATGTCGAAGGCACGCAGCAGGTGCTTCCGGCCGGCGTCGTGGTCGATGAGGATCGTGGCCGCGCCCAGCGTGTTGGTGGCGAGGATCACCGTCTCGCGCTCGCCGAGGCGCTCGGCCAGCTCGAGCGACCGGGTGCTCCAGGCGATGGCCTGATCGTGCTCGCGTGCGAGCATACGCAAGTGCGCCTGCACGCGCCAGGCGGTCGCCAGCGCCGCGCCGGGCGGCAAGGGCTCGAGCAGCTCGATCGCCCGGCGACTCGCCACCTCGGCATCGGCGTTGCGCAGCACCAAGGTATAGGCCATCGCGAGCTGGCTGAGGTTCTGCGCTTCGCCGCTGACCTGGCCGGAGCGCCGGTACACGGTGGCGAGTCGCTGGCGCGCAGCGATCAGCTCATCGACCTGATCGGCACGCTCGCAACCGCCCGAGTAGCCCTCGAGCCAGAGGGTCACGCGTTCGGTGTCGTCCGCCATGCCCGCGCTCTCGGCATGATGGAGCGCCGTGGCGTAATGGGCGGCCGCCTCGCGATACGCACCGCGTTGCCGCGCGAGCCGAGCCGCTTCGGGTGCATAGCGCATCACGGCGTCGTGGTCGCCGGCCCGCACGGCGTGATGAACTAGGCGGGCCAGGGACACCTCGGACGGTGCCCCGACCCGCAAGGCGCCCAGGACCGCGGCATGGAGGCTGCGCGCCACCGGCTCCGGCATCGACGACTCGATCGCCACCCGCGCGAGCTCGTGCCGGAAGCTGCACGACGCGGCATCGGCGCCGAGCAGGCCGGAGTTCAGGCAGGCCTCCATCGGTGCCACATCGGTGCCGAGCAGTCTTTCGACCAGCCACCGCTCGATCCTCGCCGGCACCACGGAGGTCAGCCTGACGATGGCCTGGGCTTCGGGGCCGAGCTCGGCGTAGCGCGCCAGCACCAGGTCCTGCACCGCCCGGGGCACGGGCGTGCCGCCATGGCGCAACAGCTCGCTGACGAAGAAGGGATTGCCTTGCGTCGCGGCGTGCACGCCTTCGGGCGACTGGAGGGCACGGCGCGCCATCATCTCGACGGCCGCGGGCGAGAGCCGCGGCACGTCGATGCGCGTCACCCGGCCGTGCGGCAGCTGGCCGATCAGCCGCCGCAGCGAGTGGGTCGCCGTGAGCTGGTCGTCACGGAACGAGATGACCAGCAGGCAGGCGACCCGCTCGATGCGCCGACCGAGGAACTTGAGCAGGTCCAGGGTCGCGTCGTCCGCCCAGTGCACGTCCTCGACGATCGCCAGGGTCGGGCGGCGGCTTCGCTGCAAATCCGTCAGCACCGCCTCGAAAAGCGCCGCGCGGTCCGCCTCGGGCGCCAGCAGCGCGCGAAAGCCGACGTCAGCGGTCCGCGCGATGTCGTGCAGCGGCGCCAGCGGGTGCGGCGTCTGCAACGCGTCGCACACGCCCCACCAGAGAGCGGCGCCGGTGCTCCGCTGCGTCAGGAGGTGAAGCAGGCTGGTCTTGCCGATCCCCGCTTCACCGCCCAGCAGCACCACGTGTCCGCCACCGCCGGCCACCTGGCGCATCCGTTCCTCCAGCAGACGGATTTCGCTTTCGCGCTCGATCAGTTCCACGTCTGGCTTGCCTCGGCTCGAGGGTCCGTCGTCGAATGGCCACGCAACGCGCCGACTGTAGCCGTCGCGGGGCTCGAGGACAGTCCGCCCTGCCGGGCATCGCCGACCGAATGGGCAAGGGCGGCAGGCAATCTAGGCAAGCCCACCGTGGGTCGGAACGAGGTCGCTCGGTAGTCTGGCGGAGCGGTGCATGCAGTGCCGTCCCACCCTCAGGAGTTCCTTCATGCCTCGCCCTATCCTCGAACGAACCGTGCCCGACGGATCGGCCGTCGCCGTCGACCCGGGTGCCGTCAATGCAGCTTACGCCCGCAGCCTGATCCTCGTCGCCCTGCTCCTTTGCGTGGCCGGCGTCGCGTTCGCGACCGACAAGACGGTTTCGGTCGTCGAAACCGTCGACATCCCGGCATCGTCGTCCAGAACCTGGGCGACGGTCCAGGACTTCCGGGGCTGGCAGGCCTGGCACCCCGCCTTCGCCAGCACCGAGATCGTCCGCGGCCCCGGCAATGCCAAGGGCACCGTCCGCGTGCTGGCCGCCAGGGACGGCGCCAGGTTCACGGAAGAGTTGCTGCTGCACGAGGACGTGTCGCACGTCGTCCAGTACCGGATCCTCCAGTCGCCGCTGCCGATCACGAACTACGTGTCGAGCCTCAAGGTGCAGAGCACCTACGAAGGCAGTCAGGTGATCTGGAGTTCCACCTTCCAGGTAGACGCCGGGGCCCGGGAGGAAGACATCAAGAAGGCGATCGCGGGCGTCTACCGGGCGGGGCTCGATCACCTCGGGGCGGTCATCCGCTAGGCCGCCGGTTCAACCTTCCTTCAACCCACCGGAGATATGACATGCGAAGCACGATACTTTCACTGGGCGCCGCGGCGCTCATGCTCGGTGCCTCCGCGCAGGCAACGACCTTCACGTTCAGCGGCGACCCCTTCGCCGGCAGTACCGCGCCGACCACGCCGGGGCGCCAGGTTGTCGGCGGTGAGCCGTTCATCGAGTTCTCCGCCCCTGCCGACGTGTTCTCTTTTGAGGGCAGCTTCTTTGCCTTCGTCGCCGACATCGGCTTCGCCAATGGCACGATCGGCAGCATTCCCGCAGCAGGCACGAACGTCGCGGTCCTGCGGACTTTCGATGACGACAACAACGCCGCCACGGCCTTCGGCGCGGGCAACGCGGCCAACCTGCTTGCCGAGCAGATCACCACGCCCGGCGCGGGACTCTTCGTCTACTTCAACAGCGGCCTGAACCTGGCGCGGCTCGTGTACTCCTCGGACCTGTCGGACAACACGGCGGATCTGAAGATCCTCGCAAGGATGACCAACCTGACCGGCGTTCCCGGGCAGGACGCGATGGGCCAGTTCACCGCCGATAATTTCGCCTTTGCTCCTGCCGTTCCGGAGCCGGCCACGATCCTGCTGCTCGGCTCGGGGCTCGCGTTGATGACGCGCCTTCGTCCGGGCCTGCGCCGGGCCGGGCGCAAGGACGCCTGACCCCTTCGGATCGGTGGGGCCAGGCCAGGCCTGCCCTCAGACGTTGAAGTAGTACGCCGCGGTGCTGCCGAGCTGGCCCCTGGCGCGCGCCAGCTCGGCGCGGGCGATCGAGCGCAGGTGCACTTCGTCCGGGCCGTCGAAGAAGCGCATTGCCCGCCCCCACGACCAGAGGTAGGACAGCGGCGTATCGGGCGTCACGCCCATCGCCCCGAAGACCTGCATCGCCCGGTCGACCACCCGTGTCTGCAGTTGCGCGGCCACCAGCTTGATCGCCGACACGTCCAGATGCGCCGCCTTGTTGCCGAAGGTGTCCATCTTCCAGGCCGCCTGCAGCACCAGCAGTCGCGCCTGGTCGATCTCGACCCGCGAATGGGCGATCCAGTCCTGCACGTTGGCATAGTCGCTCAGGTGCTTGCCGAACGCCCGCCGGGTGAGGGCGCGCTCGCACATCAGGTCGACCGCGAGTTCGCACTGGCCGATGGTGCGCATGCAGTGGTGCACGCGGCCCGGACCGAGCCGGGCCTGGGCGAGGGCGAACCCGGCGTGCTCTTCGCCGAGCAGGTGGTCCACCGGCACGCGCACGTCGGTGAACGTCACTTCGCAGTGCCCTTCCGGGGCATGGTGATGCATGATCGGCACGTTGCGCACGATGCGCATTCCGGGCGTGTCGAGCGGCACCAGCACCATGGAATGGCGCCGGTGGCGCGGCGCCTCCTCGCTGAAGTCGGTCACCCCCATGACGATCGCCAGCTTGCACAGCGGATGCATGGCGCCGCTGGTGAACCACTTGCGGCCATTGATCACGTAGTCGCCGCCGTCGCGGCGGATCGAGGTCCGGATGTTGGTCGCATCGGAGGAGGCGACGTCGGGCTCGGTCATCGCGAAGCAGGAGCGAATCTGTCCTTCGAGCAGCGGCTTGAGCCAGCGTTCGCTCTGCTCCGGCGTGGCGAACAGGTGCAGCAGCTCCATGTTGCCGGTGTCGGGCGCGCTGCAGTTGAACACCTCGGACGCCCAGGGGATGCGCCCCATGATCTCGGCCAGGGGCGCGTACTGCATATTGCTCAACCGCATGCCCGGCTCGTCGGCCTTCAGGCCGGGCAGGAACAGGTTCCACAGGCCCAGGCTGCGGGCCCGCTCCTTCAGCGGCTCGATGACTTGCGACGGGAAGGCGCCGCCAGTGGCGATGCGCTCGTATTCGGACAGGTGGGGCAGCACCTCGTCGTCCATGAAGCGTCGCAGCGTCCGCTGCATCTCCTGGACGTCGGCCGGAAACTGGAAGTTCATGGATGGCTCCGTCATTGGCCCAAGCGGCCGCGTAGCGTACGCCGACGAGTATCAATTGCCATCGTCACCGTCTCTGCCTATCCTCTCCTTCGCTGTGCACCCGTCTCCCCTTGCAACCGGCTCCGTCGCGGACAGCCTGGCACGCTTCGTCGATGCGACGTGCGGCGCCGCAACCGCGGTCGAGGGCCTGCGCGTGATGGAGGCCGGTCATGCCGGCCTGACCTTCGGATTCGATCTGGTCGGGCCCGAGCCCGGCGCGCGGCGCGGCCTGGTGCTCAAGCTCGCCCCCGCCGGCGTGCGCCGCTCGGGCAATACCGACGTCTACAAGCAAGCGCCGCTGCTCCGCGCGCTTCGCGCGGCCGGCCTGCCCGTGCCCGGCGTGCCGTATGCAGACCCGGGGGAATCGTGGTTCGGCGTGCCGTTCATCATGATGGAACGATTGGCCGGCCTGCCGTTCTTCGTCTGGCAGCCCGATCCGGCGTTCGACCGCTCGGCCGCGGCCGTGACGCCGCTCTACGAGCAGACGATCGAGGCGATGGCCGCCATCCATCGCTTCGACTGGCGGCAGCATCTGCCCGACTGGGAGGAGCCGCGCCCGCTCGTCGACGAGATCCTGCGCTGGGACGCCATCCTCGCCAAGTCGCCGCGTGCCGATTGGCTGCAAAGCGGCCGCTCGGTGCGCGAGCGTTTGCTGGCGACCCGACCCGACGGCGCGCCGATCGGGCTCGTGCACGGCGACTGCCAGCCCGGCAACGCGCTCTTCGACGCCGGCCGGCTGACCGGGCTGATCGATTGGGAGCTGGCGTCGATCGGCAGCCGGCGCATCGATGCCGGCTGGATGATGATGGTCGCGGACCGGTCGAGCTGGCCGGACGACTGGCGCCCGGTCTGTCCGCTGCAGCCGGCGCAGGTCGCGGCGCGCTACGCGAAGGCGATGGGCGAGGCCTGCGACGACCTGCCGTGGTACCAGGCTTACGCCGGCTATCGGCTCGGCGCGATCTCCTGCCTCAACGTGCACCTGCACCGCAGCGGCCGGCGGCCCGATCCGATCTGGGAACGGTTCGCCCTGGCGATCGAGCCGATGTTTTCGCGTGCCGCCGCGCTGCTCGACCGCCTGCCGGTCACCACGGAGGCCGCTCCATGATCGACTTCGCCCTGCCGCCCGAGCACGTCGAGCTGCGCGAGCGGGTCGCCGCCTTCATCCGCGACGAGGTGATCCCGCGCGAGAACGATCCGCGCCAGGACGCGCACGGCCCGAGCGACACCTTGCGCCTCGAGCTCATCGATCGGGCGCGCGCCGCCGGCTTGCTGTCGCCGCACGCGCCCATGGCCTGGGGCGGTCTCGGCCTCGATCACCGCGGCATGGCCGTCGTCTTCGAGGCCGCCGGGTACAGCCTGCTGGGGCCGCTGGCCCTGAACATCCAGGCGCCCGACGAGGGCAACACGAACCTGCTGATCAAGGTCGCGAGCGAGGCGCAGAAGGAGCGCTGGCTGCGCCCCCTGGTGGCGGGGCAGATCCGGACGGTGTTCTCGATGACCGAGCCGGACGACGGTGCCGGCGCCGACCCGTCGCTGCTGAGGACCGCGGCGCGCGCCGACGGCGACGACTTCGTGATCGATGGCCGCAAGTGGCTGATCACCGGCGTGCCCGGAGCCGCGCTCAACATCGTCATGGCGCGAACCTTCGATGCCGGCGGCCACGACATCGGCGCTAGCATGTTCCTGGTGGATATCGACGCACCGGGCTTTCGGGTCGTGCGCCAGCTCGACACGATCGACGCGGTGTCGCCCGGCGGCCATGCGGTGGTCGAGTTCGAGGGCGTGCGCGTGCCGCGCAGCGCGGTGCTCGGCGAGCTCGGCCAGGGCCTGCGCAACGCCCAGGTGCGCCTCGGCCCGGCGCGGCTCACCCACTGCATGCGCTGGCTGGGCGCGGCGCGCCGGGCGCACGACGTCGCCGTCGACTACGCGCGCCGCCGCCACGCCTTCGGCAAGCTGATCGGCGAGCACCAGGGCGTCGGCTTCCAGCTTGCCGACAACGAGATCGAGTTGCACTGCGCACGCCTGGCGGTCTGGCATGCCGCGTGGCTGCTCGATCAGGGCGAGCACGCGCGCACCGAGACGAGCCAGTGCAAGGTGTTCTGCTCGGAGGCGCTGAGCCGCGTGGTCGACCGCTCCCTGCAGGTCCTCGGCGGGATGGGCATCACGGCCGACACGGTGGTGCAGCGGATCTACCGGGAGATCCGGCCGTTTCGCATCTACGACGGTCCGTCGGAGGTGCACCGCCACGCCTTGGCCCGGCGCATCGTCGGCGCCTGAACCGCGCAGTTGCCGGGAGGACGTTCGTGCTGATCACCCGCGCGGCGACCTTCGACGAGATCTACCGCAGCTTCCGCTGGCGGCTGCCCGAGCGCTACAACATCGCCCGCGATGTCTGCGACCGGCATGCGGCCGGCCCGGAGCGGACCGCGTTGATCCACGAGCGCGCCGACGGCAGCGTCTCCCGCTACACCTTCCTGCAGGTGCAGCGCCTGGCCAACCAGTGCGCCAACCTCCTCGGCCACCTCGGGCTGGTGCAAGGCGACCGGGTGATGATCTATCTCGGTCAGGATCCCGCCACCGCGGTCGCCCATGTCGCCTGCTGGAAGGCGGGGCTGATCTCGGTGCCGACGTCGCTCCTCTTCGGCACCGATGCGCTCGCCTACCGCCTGCGCGACAGCGGCGCGAAGCTGCTGATCACCGACGCCGCGCACCTGCCGGTGGTCGCCGCAGTCCGCGAGCAGGTGCCGGCGCTCGCCCACGTCCTGCTGGTCGACGGCAGCGCCGAAGGCACGCTCCCCTTCTGGACCGAGCTCGCCCGCGCCTCCGACGCGTTCGAGACGCTGACGCTGACGCCGGATACGCCGGCGTTCATCAACTACACCTCGGGAACGACCGGGCTGCCCAAGGGCACGCTGCAGGGCCATCGCTCGATGCTCGGGCACATGCCCGGGCTCGAGCTCGTCTACGACTTCATGCCGCAGGCCGACGACGTGATGTGGTCGCCGGCCGACTGGTCGTGGCTCGCCGGCCTGATGGACGTGCTGATGCCGGCGTGGTTCTGCGGCCTGCCGGTGCTGACCTACCGCAACACGACCTTCGACCCGGAGGAGGCCTTCCACCTCATGGGCAAGCACCGCGTGCGCATCAGCCTGCTGACGCCGACGATGCTGCGCCGCCTCAGCGTCGTCGCCGACCCGCTGCGCCGGCACGGCGTCGCCCTGCGTTCGGTGATCAGCGGCGGCGAATCGGTCGGGCGCGAGACGCTCGAGTGGGCACGCGGCGCCCTTGGCATCGAGGTCAACGAGGTGTTCGGCCAGACCGAATGCAACATCGTCCTCGGCAATTGCACGCAGGTGCTGACGCCCAAGCCCGGCTCGCTCGGCAAGGCCCTGCCCGGTCACGTCGCGGCGATCGTCGACGATGCCGGCACGCCCCTGCCGGCCGGCAGCGTCGGCCACATCGCCCTCCGCCGACCCGACCCGGTGATGCTGCTCGAGTACTGGGGGAAGCCCGAGGCGACGCGCGACAAGTTCGCCGGCGACTGGCTGCTCACCGGCGACCTCGGTCGATGCGACGAGGACGGCTACTACTGGTACCTGAGCCGCGCCGACGACGTGATCACGAGCGCCGGCTACCGGATCGGTCCCGGAGAGATCGAGGACGCCCTGAACGGCCACCCGGCGGTGGCGATGTCGGCCGTGATCGGCGTGCCGGACCCGGTCAAGACCGAAGCCATCCACGCCTTCGTCGTCCTGCGCCCCGGCCACGCGCCGGGCGCCGAGCTGGCCGAAGCGATCCGCGAATCGGTGCGCAGCCGGCTGGCGCGTCACGAGTGCCCGCGCGAGATCGAATTCGTCGATGCGCTGCCGTTGACGACCACCGGCAAGGTCATGCGGCGCGAGCTCCGCCAGCGGGTGCGGGCGAAAGGGCAGACCTAGGGAAATCCTTGGCGGCGCGCTCTTGCACAAGAGCGCGGCGGCGAGGAATATCGCTGCCGATGGTTACCCGCGGGTAACCCGAGCCGAAAGAACCATCGTCGACCCGCGACAGACGGGCTCGACCCAGGAGACGCCCTTGGCTGTTGCCGAGCTCGACGCATCGCCGTGGACGCGCCCGCGCGAACGCGGGCGCGAGCGCGCGATCAAGCGCGATGCGGTGCTGCGCGCGGCGGCCCAGCTCTTCAACGAGTTCGGCTATCACGACACCTCGCTGGCCATGGTTGCGGCCCGCCTGCAGGTGACCAAGCCGACGCTCTACTACTACGTCCGGAACAAGGAAGAGATCCTGTTCGAGTGCGTCCGGCTCGGCCTCGAGCTGCTGCGCGCGGCCATCGCCGACGCCGCTGCCTCGGGCGGCAGCGCGGTCGACAAGCTCAGGGCGGCGATGCACGAGTACGCGCTGATCGTCACCCGCGACTACGGCATGTGCCTGATCCGGGTCGGCGAGGAACCGCTCGCGCCGGCGGCCCGCAAGGAGCTGCGCCGCCTGAAGGCCGAGCTCGACCACGAGTTCCGCACCCTGATCGAGCAGGGCATCGCCGAGGGCCTGCTCGCGCCGTGCGACCCGAAGCTGGCCGCATTCACCCTGGCCGGCGCCCTCAGCTGGATCGGCCGCTGGTACGACCCGAACGGCCCGCTCGGCGCCGAGGCCGTGGCGCGCGAGAGCACGGCGATCCTGATGAAGGGCCTCGCGCCTCGCTCGCGCGCACGCCGAGCGAGCCCGCCATGAAGCGCCGGCCGATCACCCAGCAGACGATCGTCTTCACGATCTTCGTGCTGATGTTCGCCGGCTTCGGCCTGTTCCTGCCGGGCTTCCTCACCGCCGGCAACCTGCTCGGGCTGCTGCAGAACGTGGCCATCCTCGGCATCCTCGGCCTGGCGATGGCGATCATCGTCATCGGCCGCGGCATCGACATCTCGATGGTCGCGGTGCTCGCCGTGCCCGCCGGCCTGGTGCTGCAGCTGGTGCAGGACGGGCACTCGGTGCCGTTCGCGTTCGTCGCCGCGCTCGCCCTGGCGCTCGCCTTCGGTCTCGTCAACGGCTGGCTGATCGCCTATGCCGAGGTGCCGTCGCTCTTCACCACCCTCGCTTCGGGCCTCTTTCTCGCCGGGCTCGGCCAGGTCGCCTTCTTCCGCCTCGACATCGTGCAATGGAGCCCGCAGCTCGACCAGCTCTCGTGGGTCGGCAGGGGCACGCTGCTCGGAGTGCCGATGCCGGTGATCATGTTCGCCGCGGTCGCCGTGCTGGTCTCGTTCTTCCTCCGGCGCACGCGCCTTGGCACCTACGTCTACGCGATCGGCGACAACCCCTTCGGCGCCCGCGTCACCGGCATCCCGACGCGCCCGGTGATCGTGCTGCAGTACGTGCTCGCGGCACTGATCGGCACCTTCGCCGGCATGGTGATGGCTGCCTCCGTCAACAGCATGCCGACGCGGATCTACAACTCGACCCTGATCTACGACGTGATCCTCGTCGTCGTGCTCGGCGGCATCGGCCTGTCGGGCGGACGCGGCGGCGTGGTCAACGTCGTCATCGGCACCCTGCTGATCGGCACGCTGCTCAACGGCATGACGATCCTCGACGTCTCGTACTCGGCCCAGAACCTGGTCAAGGGCGTGATCCTGCTGATCGCGATCCTGATCGACTCGTTCGTCAATCCCCGCAACGAGGAAACCGCGCAGCAGGGCGATATCTGAAGACCGCGTCCTTCCGATCCCGACGGCGGCCGCAGCCGCTTCCTTCCGACGACACCCAAAACAGCAGGAGACAGACATGACATCGAATCGCCCAACCACCCCCCGCTTCGCCACCGCGCTCGCGGCCGTGACGCTCCTCGCCGGCCTCTGCGCCGGCCAGGCCGCCTGGGCCCAGGGCAAGGGCATCGACGAGCCGTTCCGCGATGCCTACCGCAAGACGCTCTCCGGCAAGACGGTCGCCTACGTGCCGGTCGCGCTCGGCTTCGACCTCGCGCAGGGCTGGCTCGAAGGCCTGAAAAAAGAGCTCGAGCCGCTCGGCGTGAAGATCGTCGTCCGCGACCCGAACTGGAACACCAACGCCGGCGCGCAGGCGGTCACGACGCTGATCAGCGAGAAGCCCGACGTCATCGTCGTCCACAACCCCGACGTACAGACCTACGCCAAGCTGCTGCAGAAGGCTGAGTCGCAGGGCATCCAGATCGTGCAGATCAACATGCGCTCGGCCTATCCGTCGGTGGTCTACGTCGGCGCCGACTGGGTCGAGGTCGGCGAGAAGGCGACCACAGCCGTCGTCAACGCCTGCAAGGGCAAGTCGAACAAGATCGCCATCGTCCAGGGGGCGCTGTCGGCGGCCGCCAGCGCCTACACCTTGAAAGGCGTCGAGAACGTGCTGGCGAAGAACCCCGACATCAAGGTCGTGTCGAGCCAGGCCGCCGACTGGGATGCCGCCAAGGCCAAGGGCATCACCCAGACGGTGCTGAAGCAGCATCCAGACCTGTGCGGCATCGTCGGCTTCTGGGACGGCATGGACTCGGGCACCGCGGCGGCGATCAAGGAGGCCGGGTTGACCGGCAAGGTCTTCCTCGCGACCTCCGGCGGCGGCGAGCAGAAAGGCGCGTGCGAGCAGGTGAAGTCGGGCGCGTTCGACCTCGACCTCAGCTACGACGTGCCGACGCAGGCGAGCAACATGGCGGCGTCGATCAAGTGGCTGCTGCAGAACCCGGGCAAGACCGGCACCGCGAAGGGCTCGATCTACACCACCCTGATCCCGATCACGAAGACCAACGCAGCGACCGAAGGCACCTGCTGGAAGCTCGGCAAGAGCTGACAGCCGCGTGGATCGCACGACCGCACCGCTCGGTCCGGCGCCCGTCGAGGAGCGCTGGACCGACACCCTAACCCGCTGGCGCTACCGCTACTGGCCCGACCACGCGCTCGGCGAGATCCTCGCCAAGCGCTGGATGGAGACGGCGATCCCGGTGATCGTCCTGCTGCTGGTGGCGTTCGCGCTGTCGCAGGCGATCCCGAACTTCCTCTCGCCGGCCGCGCTCGCCGACACCGGCCGGCAGGCGGGCGAGATCGGCTTCATCGTCCTCGGCATGGCCCTGGTCATGATCGTCGGCGGCATCGACCTCTCGGTCGGCTCGATGTTCGCGCTGACGAATTTCTGCGCCCTCTACCTGATGCACGTGCTGAAGTGGTCGGTCGCGCCGGCGGTCGTCGTCACGCTGCTCTGCGGCGCCGCGCTCGGCGCCGTCAACGGCGTCCTGATCGGCTACTTCCGACTGCGCGCATTCCTCACGACGCTGATCACGCTGATCATCTATCGCGCCACCTACGACCTGCTCACCGCCGACTACGCCACCGCGATCGCCGGCGGCCTGCCCGAGTCGCAGGTCTGGGACTTCATCGGCAACGGCGACTGGCTGGGCGTGCCGACCGTCGTCTTCGTCTACGCCGCGGTCGCGATCTTCGGCCACATCTTCCTGACCCGACTGCGCCCAGGCTGGCACGTCACCGCCATCGGCGGCTCGCGCCGCTCGGCCTACAACACCGGCATCGCGGTGCGCCGCACGGTCGCGCTCTGCTATGTCGCGAGCGGCGTGCTGACCGCGCTCGGCGGCATCTTCTTCGCCTCGCGCCTGGCCACGGCCGGCGGCGACATCGGCGTCAGCCTCGAGATCACGGTGCTCACCGCCGCCGTGCTCGGCGGCATCAGCCTCGGCGGCGGCAAGGGCTCGGTGATGAAGGCGCTGGTCGGCACCCTGATCGTGCTGCTGATCATCAACGGCCTGACCACCCTGTCGCTGCACGGCGGCTACAACCGCATGGTGCTCGCCGGCATCCTCCTGCTCGCCGCGGTGATCGACATCCGCTGGCTGAAGAACCGGCACCGGATCGTCAACAAGGTGTACGTCAGCCCGACCTACCACGGCATGCCGCCCCTGCCCTCGACCGCGGCCGACAGCGGCACGGCCTGGGCCCTGAACGACCGGCTGCGGCCGGCGACGCCGATCGGCCTCGGCCGGATCGAGGGCCCGGAGGACGTGATCCTCGACCGCCACGACAACCTCTACGCGGGCTCCCGCCACGGCGACATCATCCGCTTCCTCGCCCCCGACTACGAGCGGATGGAGGTCTTCGCCCACATCGGCGGCACGCCGCTCGGCATGGCCTTCGACCGCAACGACAACCTCTACGTCTGCATCGGCGGCATGGGCCTGTACCGAGTCACGCCCGACCGCAAGGTGGAGAAGGCGACCGACGAGACCAATCGCAGCTACTCCTCGATCAACGACGACAGCCGGCTCCGCCTCGCCGACGACCTCGACATCACCGACGACGGCCGGATCTTCTTCTCGGAGGCGACGGTGCGCTTCGAGATGCACGAGTGGGCGACCGACGGGCTCGAGGCGCGCGGCAACGGCCGGATCATTTGCTTCGATACCAACACCGGCAAGACGCACACCGTCATCCGCGACCTAAAGTTCCCCAACGGCGTCTGCATCGCCAGCGACGGCCAGTCGTTCCTCTTCGCCGAGACCTGGGGCTGCAGCGTCAAGCGCCACTGGTTCGACGGCCCGAAGAAGGGCAAGACCGAGATCGTCCTCGAGAACCTGCCCGGCTTTCCCGACAACATCAACAACTCCTCCGACGGCAACTACTGGATGTCGCTGGTCGGCATGCGCTGCCCGGCGCTCGACCTGGCGTGGAAGATGCCGGGCTTTCGCAAGCGCATGGCCAAGCGCGTGGCGCGCGACGAGTGGCTGTTCCCGAACATCAACACCGGCTGCGTGCTGAAGTTCAACGAGAAGGGCGAGGTGCTCGAGACGATGTGGGACCTCGGCGGGCAGAACCACCCGATGATCACCTCGATGCGCGAGCACCGCGGCTACCTCTACCTCGGCGGCATCATGAACAACCGGGTCGGCCGGCTGAAGCTCGACGGCGCCGATCCCGACTTCATCCAGTACGACCGGCGCTGGGGGAAGGCCGCATGATCGACGCCCTCCTCGAATGGAAGGACCGGCTGCTCGGCCGCGGCGACGCGTCGATCACCGTGCCGGTGTTCGACGGCGCCCTGAAGTCGAACAACCTCCTCGAGGAGGCCGCGACCTTCGCGACGCTCGGGTCGCCCGAAGACCTGGCCACCGACGGGCGGTCTCTCTTCGTCGCCGACGGCGGCACCGTCCTGCGCTACGAGCCCGGGGTCGCGCCCTCGCCGGCCCAGGCCGGCGGGAGCCCGACCGCCAGCATCGTCTACAGCGGCGCCCCCGCCGTCACCGCCCTCGCCTGCCTGCGCGACGGCGGTCTCGCCCTCGCCCTCGACGGACGCGAGCTGCGCATCGTCGGCGGTCCGCACGACGGCCGCCGCTGGGATGCCGTGGGCGGCTCGAGGATGAACGCGGTCAACGCCACCGGCGTCGCGCCCGACGGTCGGCTGCTGGTCACCGACGGCTCGCTCGAGCATCCGGTCGCGCACTGGCGCCACGACCTGATGAGCCTGGGCCGCAGCGGCCGCCTGTTCGAGCTACACCCGGCGAGCGGCGAGGCGCGCGTCCTCGCGAGCGGGCTGGCCTACGCCTTCGGTGCCTGTGCCGCCGGCACCCAGACCTGGGTCAGCGAAAGCTGGTCGCACCGCGTGCGCGCCTACGCCAGCGGCAAGCGCGGTCGCGCGGTCACCGACTCGCTGCCCGGCTACCCGTCGCGCATCTCCCCCGCAGCCGGCGGCGGCTTCTGGCTTACCTGCTTCGTCCTGCGCACCCAGCTCGTGGAATTCGTGCTGCGCGAGCCCGCGTACAGGAAACGCATGCTCGCCGAGATCGAGCCGCAGCACTGGATCGCCCCGGCGCTGAACTCGGGCAACACCTTCCTCGAGCCGATGCAGGGGGCGCAGCTGAAGATGATGGGCGTCGTCAAGCCGTGGGCGCCGCCGCGCTCCTACGGTCTGGTGATCCGGCTCACCGAAGAGGGACTGGTGCGCTATTCGCTGCACAGCCGGTTCGACGGCAAGCACCACGGCGTGGTCGCGGCGGTCGAATGCGGCGGCGACCTGTTCGTGCTCGCCAAGGGCTGCCGCAAGATCCTGCGCCTTTCGGTCGCCGGCGCCGAGCGGAGCCTGCAATCGTGACCTCGAATCCGCCCGCCGTCGCCGCGACCATCCTCGAGCTGCGCCAGGCGACGAAGAAGTACGCCGGCGTGCCGGCGATCGACGGCGTCGACTTCGCCCTGCGCACCGGCGAGATCCATGCGATCGTCGGCGAGAACGGCGCCGGCAAGTCGACCCTCACCAAGGTGATGGCCGGCGTCGTCACCCTCACCTCGGGGCAGATGCTGGTCGAGGGCCGCGAGGTCAATCCGCGCACGCCGAACGAGGCGCTGCACCTCGGCGTGGCGATGGTCTTCCAGGAAACCAGCCTGGTGCCGACCATGACGGTGGCGCAGAACCTCTTTCTCGGCCAGGAGAAATACTTCAACCGGCTGCGCGGCATCTACATCGCGGCGCAGCAGTTCCTGCAGTCGCTGCAGTTCGACGTCGACCCGACGGCGGTGGTGAGCCTGCTCGGCGCGGCCAAGAAGCAGATGGTCGAGATCGCCCGCGCGGTGCTGCACAACGCCAAGGTCATCATCTTCGACGAGCCGACCGCGAGCCTGACGCCCGAGGAGAAGAAGTATTTCTTCGACCTCGTGTACCACCTCAAGGCGCGCGGGGTCTCGGTGATCTTCATCTCGCACGCGCTCGAGGAGGCGCTGCTCGTCTCCGACCGCATCACGGTGCTGCGCGACGGCAAGCATGTCGTCACCGACGACAAGGCGGCCTTCGACCGGGCCCGCATCGTCCAGGCGATGGTCGGGCGCGACCTCTCGCAGACGCTCTACGGCCAGCGCAAGACCACGGTGCGGCCGCAAGGCAAGCGCGTGCTCTCGGTGCAGAACCTGCGCATGGCGGCGATGGTGAAGAACAACTCGCTCTCGGTCTTCGCCGGGCAGATCACCGGCGTGTTCGGCCTGGTCGGGTCCGGCCGCACCGAGACCTTCAAGGTCGTGGCCGGGGTCATCAAGCGCGACTTCATGCACGGCGGCGAGGTGCTGCTGCACGACCGCCCGGTGCGCTACTTCGTGCCCGCCTCGGCGGTGCGCGACGGCATTGTCTACGTCACCGAAGACCGCAAGATCGAGGGCTTCTTCGAGACCCAGTCGATCGCCGGCAACGTCTACCTGGGCCTGCTCGCCAAGCTGCGCGGCAAGCGCACGCTGGTCTCGAAGAAGGAAGCGGCCGAGGTGGGCATGCACTGGATCAAGCGCCTGGCGATCCGGGCAATCGGCCAGGACGTGAAGGCGATCGAGCTGTCGGGCGGCAACCAGCAGAAGCTGGTGATCTCCAAGTCGCTGGTCCAGGAGCCCGAGCTGATCATCTTCGACGAGCCGACGCGAGGCGTCGACGTGGGTGCGATCACCGAGATCCACCAGCTCATCAACCGTCTCGCCGACGAAGGCAAGGCGGTGGTCGTGATCTCTTCCTACCTGCCGGAGGTGATGGCGCTCTCCGACCGCATCCTGGTGCAGCGCATGGGCAAGGTGGTCGAGGAGTACTCGGCGCTCGAGGCGACCGAGGAGAAGATCATGTACGCGGCGATTCACTGAAGGACTTCGCCGTGACCCCGGCCCCGATAGATTTCTATTTCGACTTCCTCTCCAGCTACGGCTACTTCGCGAGCCTGCGCATCGAGGCGATCGCCGCCCGCCACGGGCGCAGCGTGCGCTGGCACTGCATGCTGCTCGGCGTGGCGGTGATGAAGGTGATGGGCCTGAAGCCGCTGCTCGAGACGCCGCTGAAGGGCCCCTATGTGCTCAACGACGTCGCCCGGTACCAGCGCCGTCACGGCATCGAGATGGCGCGCAAGGTGAGCGACCCCATGATGGACCCCCGCCCGGCGGCACGCGCGTTCTGCTGGGTCAAGCGCCATCACCCGGGACGGGAAGGCGCCTTCGCGCACGCCGCCTTCGACCGCTACTGGCGCCTCGGCCGCGACCTCTCGCGCAACGACGAGATCGCCGCGCTCGCCGCGCCCCTGGGGCTCGACGACGCCGCGCTCGTCGCCGGCATCGAGAGCGACGAATCGCGCACCGACCTGCGCGACGCGGTCGCCGCCTCGCTCGAGCGCGGCGTCTTCGGCTCGCCGTTCGTGTTCGTCGACGGCGAGCCGTTCTGGGGCTCCGACCGGCTCGAGCTGGTCGACGACTGGCTGGCGCGCGGCGGCTGGTGAGCCCGCGCGGCGCGGCACACCGAGCGGAGAACGACATGCAACCCACGCAGCCCGACACGACGGAAAGCCCTCGGCCCCTGCCGCTCGCCGGCATCACCATCATCGACCTGAGCCGCGTCGTCGCCGGTCCGTACTGCACGATGATGCTCGCGGACCTGGGGGCGACGGTGATCAAGGTCGAGCATCCCAGCGATCCCGACTACGTGCGCGACTTTCCGCCGCATGTCGCCGGCGGCGGCAGCGCCTACTTCGCGCAGTACAACCGCCACAAGCTGGGCGCCTGCCTGGACCTGAAGCATGCCGAGGGCAAGGCACTGCTGCTCGAGATGGTGCGCAAGGCCGATGTCCTGGTGGAGAACTTCCGTCCGGGAATCATGGACAAGCTGGGCCTGGGCTGGGCGACGCTGCAGGCCGCGAACCCGCGCCTCATCTACACCGCCATCAGCGGCTTCGGCCACAGCGGGCCGAATGCGCCGCGGCCCTCGTTCGACAGCACGGCGCAGGCCGCCGGCGGCCTGTGGTCGATGAACGGCTACCCCGGGCAGCCGCCGGTGCGCGTCGGCAGCATCATCGGCGACCTCGCGGCCTCGTTCTACGCGACCATCGGCATCCTGGCCGCGCTGCGCGAAGTCGATCGCGGCGGTCCGGGCCAGATGGTCGACATCTCGCAACAGGACTCGGTGGTCACGCTGACCGAGAGCGCGATCGTCAACTACACCGTCGACCAGACCGTCGCCCGACCACTCGGCAGCGCCCATCCGTTCGCCCGCCCCTACGGCCAGTACCCCTGCAAGGACGGCTTCGTCTTCTTCGGCTCCTACAGCGACAAGCTGTGGCGGGACACCTGCGCGATCTTCGGCGAACCGGAGCTCGCCGACGACCCCGAGATCGACACCATGGTCAAGCGCTTCGACGAGGCGACCTTCAAGCGCCGCATCGAGCCGCTGATCGAACGCTGGTTCATGCCCCGCACCAAAGCCGAGCTCGAGGCCATGGCCGGCCACCGGATCGCGTTGACGCCGATCAAGGGCATCGACGAGGTCGTGGCCGACCCACATCTCCGGGCGCGCCGCATGTTCGTGGACGTGGCGACGAGCGGCACCACGGTGGAGGTGTTCGGCTCGCCGATGAAGCTCTCGGCGACCCCGGTGCGGGACAGCGGCCCGGTGCCCGCCCTCGGCCAGCACAATCGCGAGGTCTATGTCGACTGGCTCGGGCTCCCGGCGGAACGCTACGAGTCCCTGCTGGCTGGCGGCGTGATCTGAAGGACCAGCGGCCGGCCGGCAGGAGCGGCTCGTCCTAGCGCTCGCTAAGGAAGCGCAGCGTGGCGGCCCACGTGTCCGGCGAGTTGAGGATCCCCAGGTGCGTGGTGGAGAGGATCGGGTCGTAGATGCCCTGGCCGGTGAGGTCCAGCTCCCGCGCTCCCTTCAGACTTGCACTCTGCGAGAAGTCGATGGGCAGGCCGAACGAGTCCTCGGCAGGCACGGGAGCGAGCACGCCGTCCTGCTTCGAGAAATAGACGAAGCTCGTGTCGGCATTGCGGATCACCAGCGTGTCCTTGCCGGCACCCGGCGCCTCCTGGCCCTTGTTCAGCCGCTTCAGGAACGGCGTATTCGGCGAGCCGAGCTCCTCGCACACCGCGCTCGCCGGCGTGAAGCCGCCGAGGGATGGTGCCTGCCAGTAGTTCAGCGGATCCGGCGAGCAGTTGATGATCCCGTGGTTCGCGCCGTCGATCGCGACGAAGCGCCGCACGAAGCGACCCTCCTCCGGATGCTGGCGCAGCCACTCGCGCACGATCACCGAGCCGAGGCTGTGCGCCACGACGTCGACCTGGCGCGCGCCGGTGTAGCGCAGCACCGCGAGCACGAAGGCGCGCACGTCGGGCACGTTGGCGGAGGTCGTGTGGGCGGGACCCGAGCGCAGGGTCGGGTCGAGTGCCAAGTCGCACTGGTCGCCTTGGTAGCCCACCGCCCACAACTCGCTCAGGGCGTAGCCGCTGTCCGCGAGGAACTGCGCGAACGCCTGCACGCGCCCGTAGGGGTTGCACCGCTCGGTGGGAAAGGGCGTGTCGTTGTTGCCGTGCACGAACACGACCGGCGTGCGCGTCACCGTACCGGCGGCGCCGAAGCCGAGCAGCGGCGCGTTGAGCGACGCGTCGATGGGTACCGGGAAGCCCGCCGGCAGCGTGATGCCGACCGACCCGTCGGCGTAGGCGCTCGCGACCGCGAGGCAGGCGCTGGCGGCGAGCAGCAGGCGCGCGGCGGCACGGGTGAGTGACTTCATCCGGTTCTCCTCGATGGGGGTCGAGCCATTTTGCAGGGCGAACGACGATGCCGTCAGTTCTTGGCCTTGTCCTTGTCCTCGCCCTTGGGCGCGTAGTTGAACTTCTGGCCGCCGATGCTGGCCTCGTACATCAGCCCGCCCTTGGCGAGGGTGAAGACGGCCATGCCCTTCTGGTAGCCGCCCTTGACCTGGGCCTTGTCTCCGCCGACGTTCTTGCCGGCGCCGGTGCCGCCGGTCGTGGCCTGCGCCGTGGCGCCGGCGGTGATCGCGACCGCCTGGGCCTGCGCTCCGAACTCGAACTGGCCGGTGGTGAATTCCTTGAAGGCGCGCTCGTCCTCGAAGAAGATGATCTGCCTGAAGGCCTCGCCCCCGAGTTGCGCGCCGACGGTGACCTGGGTCATCGAGGTGTCGCCGACATAGGCGCCCTTGACGTACACGCGGCCCTTCCCATGGGCGCCGCCGATGCCGATGCCGCCCTTGCCGATCGTGGGAAAGACCGCGTAGCCGTAGGCGTTCGAGAAGAAGCTGGCGCTCTGGCTCGCCTTGCGGAACGCATCGGCGGCGTCGGAATATTCGTCGGCCAACGCCGGTGCGAACGCGAGCAGGCCGAAGCAGAGCAGAAGCCAGGTTTGCAGTCGACGGAACATGATCGCCTCCTCTTGATGGCAGAAGCTGCGATTCTTGTCAGGACCTGGTCACCCCGCTGGCAAGGTGGATTCGCAGGCTGCATCATCGAGTCCGCATCGACCCACTCGCGACAGGACCGATCTCCGATGGACACTTTCGCGGCCTACCTCATCGAGGGCACTCCGGCGCAGACGAGCGCACGTTTCGCCGAACTGAGCGAGGACGATCTCGACCCCGGCGAGGTGACCCTGCGCGTCGCCTACGCCAGCATCAACTACAAGGACGCGCTCGCCGCCACCGGCAAGGGCCGCATCATCCGGCGCTTCCCGTGCGTCGGCGGCATCGACGCGGTCGGCACGGTGGAGGCGTCGACCGATCCGCGCTTCGCGCCGGGCGATCGGGTGATCGCGCACAGCCACGGCTTCGGCGTGTCGCAGCACGGCGGCTACGCGCAGCGCGCCCGCGCCCCCGCCGACTGGGTCACGCGCATCCCCGCGGGACTCGACAGCCTCGAGGCGATCACGATCGGCGTCGCCGGGTATACGGCCGCCCTGGCGATCGACCTGTGCGAGCTGAACGGGCTGACGCCGTCGCGCGGCAAGGTTCTCGTCAACGGCGCGACCGGCGGCGTCGCCAGCATCGCGATCGACCTGCTGGCGCAGCGTGGCTTCGAGGTCGTGGCCGCGACCCGCAAGCTCGCGGAAGCCGACTATCTCAAGCGGCTCGGTGCCGCGGAAGTCGTCGACCCGGCGACCCTCGGCAGCGGCGACAAGCCGCTCGAGACCGCACGCTGGCAAGGCGCGATCGATTCGCTCGGCGGCGACCCCCTCTCCCTGCTCACGCGCACGGTGCAGAAGGACGGCGTGATCGCGAGCATCGGCAACGCCGCAGGCCTCTCGTTCTCGACCACGGTGATGCCGTTCATCCTGCGCGGCGTGCGCCTGATCGGCGTCAATTCGGACAACGATCCGGCCCTGCGCTCACGCATCTGGCAACGCCTTGCCGGCGACCTGAAGCCGCGCCACCTGGCCGCGATCGCCAACGTGCGTCCGTTCGACGAGCTGCCCGCCCTGATCGACGCGGTGGTGAACGGACGGATCCGCGGCCGGACCATCGTCGCGTTGCCGGCGGGCTGAACATGGCATCGGCCAGGAGTACCGTCTCTCATCAAATAGGGGAATCTCCGGGCGTTCTGGCGCAAATGAATATCAGGGCTGGCACGGGGAGTATCGAACTCGGTTTGCAGCGCTCCTAAAGTGGCAGCCGCTGCCGCATCGCACGGCAGGACCACTCACGACAGGAGACGGACCATGAAGCTCACGGCAACACTGGCGGTCACGGCCGGCCTGGTGATCGCATCCTCCGGCGCCGCCGCCACCGACCTCGTGATCGCGACCGTCAACAACGGTCACATGATCGAAATGCAGAAGCTGACGCCCTTCTTCGAGAAGGCGTATCCCGACATCAAGGTCAAATGGGTGACGCTCGAGGAAGGCGTGCTCAGGCAACGGGTGACGACCGACATCGCCACCAAGGGCGGCCAGTTCGACGTCATGACGATCGGCATGTACGAAACGCCGATCTGGGGGAAGAAGGGCTGGCTCACCGAGATCAAGCCCGACGCCGGCTACGACGTCGACGACCTGCTGCCGGCGATGCGCAACGGCCTGTCGGTCGACGGCAAGCTCTACGCCGCGCCCTTCTACGGCGAAAGCTCGATGCTGATGTACCGCAAGGACCTGGCCGACAAGGCGGGGGTCACGTTCGCCGAGCGCCCGACCTGGGCCCAGGTGAAGGACGCCGCCGCCAAGATGAACGACCCGAAGGCGGGCGTCTACGGCATCTGCCTGCGCGGCAAGCCGGGCTGGGGCGACAACATGGCGTTCATCACGACCATGGTCAACAGCTACGGCGGCCAGTGGTTCGACATGTCGTGGAAGCCGCAGCTCGAGTCCAAGCCCTGGCATGACGCGATCACCGACTACGTCGAGCTGCTGAAGAAATACGGCCCGCCCGGGTCGAGCGCAAACAGCTTCAACGAGATCCTCGCGCTCTACAACGAGGGTAAATGCGCGATGTGGATCGACGCGACCATCGCCGCCTCGTTCATCACCGACCCGAAGCAGAGCAAGGTCGCCGACAAGGTCGCGTTCGCGCAAGGACCTTACAGCGCCACGCAGAAGGGCGCCAACTGGCTCTGGGCCTGGGCCCTGGCGATCCCGGCCGGCACCAAGAACGCCGATGCGGCGCAGAAATTCATCAATTGGGCGACGTCGAAGGAGTACATCGCGCTCGTGGCGAAGGAGAAAGGCTGGGGCGCGGTGCCGACCGGGACGCGCAAGTCGACCTACACCAACCCGGAGTTCCTGAAGGCGGCCAAGTTCGCCGACGCCGAGAAGAAGGCGATCGACTCGGCCAACGCCAACGACAGCACGCTGCCGAAGAGCCCGTACGTCGGCGTCCAGTTCGCCGCGATCCCCGAGTTCCAGGCGATCGGGATCGCCGTCGGCCAGCAGATGAGTTCCGCGCTCGCCGGCAAGGTCAGCGTCGACGAAGCGTTGAAGGCGAGCCAGGTTGCCGCGGATCGCGAGATGAAGAAGGGGGGCTACTACAAGTAGCGCCGCGGCTCGAACCCGCGGCTGGCGCGGCAACCGGAGCCACGCACGATGAACCGCCTGCTGCCACGCGCCCTGATGGCGCCGGCCGTGGTCACGCTCTTCCTCTGGATGATCGTGCCGCTGGCGATGACGATCTACTTCTCGCTCGTCCGCTACAACCTCATGCAGCCGGGCGAGAAGACCTTCCTCGGCCTTGCCAACTACGAGTACTTTGTCACCGACCCCGACTTCGGGCCGTCGGTGCTGAACACGCTCTCGCTGCTCGGCTCGGTGATTGCCATCACGGTGGTCCTCGGCGTCGCCCTGGCGCTGCTGGTCAACGAGCCGTTCCCGGGCCGCGGCATCGTCCGCGTGCTTCTGATCTCGCCCTTCTTCGTGATGCCCACGGCCAACGCGCTGCTGTGGAAGCACATGATGATGAATCCGATCTACGGCGTCCTCGCCCAGGTCTGGATCTTCTTCGGCGCCGGCCCGGTCGACTGGCTGACCAACCATCCGCTCCTCTCGGTGATCCTGATGGTCGCGTGGCAGTGGCTGCCGTTCGCCTGCCTCATCTTCATCACCTCGCTGCAGTCGCTCGATCGCGATCAGATGGAGGCAGCCGGAATGGATGGCGCCAATCCGCTGCAGAAGTTCTGGTTCCTGACCCTTCCGCACCTCGGCCGGCCGATCGCCGTGGTGGTGATGATCGAGATGATCTTTCTCCTGAGCGTGTTCGCCGAGATCTTCACGACCACGGGCGGCGGCCCGGGCAACGAGAGCACCAACCTCGCCTTCCTGATCTTCAAGCAGGCGCTGATGAACTTCGATGTCGGCGTCGCCTCGGCAGGGGCGCTCTTCGCCGTGCTGCTCGCCAACATCGCGGCGGTGTTCCTGATCCGCCTGATCGGCAAGAACCTCGATTGAAGAGCGCCGCGGCATGAAACACCTGGCTTTGCTCGTGCGCACCGTGGCGGCCTGGCTCGTTACGCTGCTGCTCGTCTTCCCGCTGATCTGGCTCGTGCTCACCGCCTTCAAGACCGAGCTGCAGGCGATCGCCGTGCCGCCGCAGCTCTTCTTCACCCCGACGCTCGAGAGCTTTCGCGAGGTGAACCTGCGCAGCGATTACCTCCATCACGCCGCGAACTCGGTCATCACCAGCTTCGTGTCGACGCTGCTCGGCCTGGCGATCGCCGCCCCTGCCGCCTACTCGATGGCGTTCTTCCGCACCCGGCGCACGCGCGACATCCTGATGTGGATGCTGTCGACCAAGATGATGCCCGCGGTCGGCGCACTGGTACCAGTCTACGTGATGGCCCAGACGGCCGGCCTGCTCGATTCGCGCACCGCGCTGATCGTCGTCTTCACGCTCTCCAACCTGCCGATCATGGTCTGGATGCTGTACTCGGGATTCAAGGACATCCCGCCCGACATCCTGGAAGCGGCCCGGATGGACGGCGCCAGCATCTGGGGCGAGTTCACCCAGGTGATCCGTCCGCTCGCGATGGGCACGCTGGCGTCGACCGGGCTGCTCTGCCTGGTGCTGGCGTGGAACGAGGCGTTCTGGTCGCTCAACCTCAGCTCGGCGAAGGCCGGGACGCTGGCGGCGCTGATCGCCTCGTACTCGAGCCCCGAGGGGCTGTTCTGGGCGAAGCTGTCGGCGGCCTCGCTGATGGCGATCGCGCCGATCGTCGTCGTCGGCTGGTTCAGCCAGAAGCAGCTGGTGCAGGGCCTCACCTTCGGCGCCGTGAAGTAGCAAGGAGACCGCATGTCATTCCTCGAACTGCGCGGCGTCGAGAAGCACTTCGGCAGCCTCAAGGCGATCAAGGGCATCGACCTCGCGGTCGAGAAGGGCGAGTTCGTCGTCTTCGTCGGACCGTCGGGATGCGGCAAGTCGACGCTGCTGCGCATGATCGCCGGCCTGACCGAGATCGACCGCGGCGTTCTCTTCCTCGACGGCCGCGACATCACCCGGCTGGCGTCGAGCAAGCGCGACCTGGCGATGGTGTTCCAGAGCTATGCGCTCTACCCGCACATGAGCGTCGCCGACAACATGTCGTTCGCGCTGCGCCTGGCCAACGTCGACAAGACGACGATCCGCGAGAAAGTGCGGCGCGCCGCCGAGATCCTCAACCTGACGCAGTACCTGGAGCGCACGCCGAAGGAACTCTCGGGCGGCCAGCGGCAGCGGGTCGCGATCGGCCGCGCGATCGTGCGCGCGCCCAAGGTCTTCCTGTTCGACGAGCCGCTCTCCAACCTCGACGCCGCGCTGCGCGGCCAGACCCGGGTCGAGATCGCGAAGCTGCACCGCGAGCTCGGCGCGACGACCATCTACGTGACCCACGACCAGGTCGAGGCGATGACGCTCGCCGACCGCGTCGTCGTCCTGCGCGACGGCTCGATCGAGCAGGTGGGCTCGCCGCTCGAGCTGTACGACCATCCGGCGAACCAGTTCGTCGCCCAGTTCATCGGCACGCCGCAGATGAACATCGTCGACAGCACCGCCCTGCCCGCCTTGCGCGATGCCGCGGGCGTCACCGGGCCGGCCGACGGCTTCATCGGCGTGCGACCCGAGAGCGTGCTCGTGCGGCCGGCCGGGCGAGGCCGTCTCGCCGGACGGGTCGAGCTGGTCGAGTCGCTCGGCGCCGACACGCTGATCTACGCCAACGTCAGCGCCGGCCCCGCGAGCGAGCGGCCGGTGCAGATCGTCGCGCGCCAGAACGAGCGCACCGATCTCCAGCCCGGCGACGCCGTCGGCCTGGACATCGTGCCGGCCTCGTTCCACCTCTTCGACCGGCAAGGACAGCTCGTCTCCGGCAGCGCGCGAGGCTGAGAGTTGAACGCACCGTCTTCCCCCCGCTCGGAGCGCACCCTCCTCCACCTCGGCCTGGGTTCCTTCCATCGCGCCCACCAAGCCGTCTACCTGCACCGGCTGCGCGAGTCGGGCGATCGTTCGTGGGCTATCGTCGCCGGCAACATCCGCGCCGACATGGAGGCGACCGCCGCGGCCCTGGCGGCGCAGCACGGCGCCTACACGCTCGAGACGGTGACGCCCGCAGGCGCACGGCACTACGAGCGGATCACGTCGATCCGCGAGGTGGTTCCCTGGGAGCCGACGCTGGCCCGGCTGGTCGAGGTCGGCGCCGAGGCATCGACCGGGATCGTCTCGTTCACCGTCACCGAGGCGGGCTACTACCTCGACGCCCACGACCGTCTCGATCGCTCGCACCCGGACGTGCAGGCCGATCTCGCCGGGCGGTCGCGCGCGACGGTCTATGGCGCCGTCGCGGCGATCCTCGGCGCGCGCATGCGCGGCGGGGCGGGTGCCGTCACCCTGCTGAACTGCGACAACCTGCGCAGCAACGGCACGCGCTTTCGTGCCGGACTGCTCGACTTCCTCGCCGCCCGCGGCGAGGCCGCGTTGCGGCAATGGACGGAGACCCATGCCGCCTGCCCGTGCGCGATGGTCGACCGCATCACGCCGCGCCCGCCGCCGGATGTCGCCGAGCGGGTGAAGGCGGCAACCGGAGTCGACGATGCGGCACCAGTCATGGCGGAAAGCTTCATCCAGTGGGTCGTCGAGGACCGCTTCCTTGCCGGACGTCCGGCCTGGGAGCGCGTCGGCGTCGAGATGGTGGCCTCGGTCCACGCCCACGAGGAGGCCAAGATCCGGATCCTCAACGCCAGCCACAGCTGCATCGCCTGGGCCGGCACGCTGCGCGGCCTCTCGTTCATCCACGAAGGCATGGCGGTGCCGGCGATCCGCGAGATGGCCTGGCACTACGTGACCGACGACGTCATCCCCTGCCTCGACCGCCCGGCGCATCCCGCGCCCATCGATCTCGCCGCCTATCGCGACAGCGTCCTCGATCGCTTCGGCAATTCCTTCGTCCGCGACACCAACCAGCGCGTCGCCATGGACGGCTTCTCGAAGATTCCCGGCTTCATCGCGCCGACGCTGCGCGAGCGGATCGCCCGTGGCGAGTCGATCGCGAGCACCGCCATGCTGCCGGCGCTGTTCCTCGCGTTCCTCGCGCGCTGGCATCGCGGCGAGCTTGCCTACGCCTACCAGGACGGCGCCATGGACGCGGCGACGGCGCATGCCTTCTTCGCTGCATCGGATCCGGTGCTCGCCTTCTGTCGCGATCCGCTGCTCTGGACCGACCTCGCCGGCCATCCGGCCTTGGTCGCGGCCGTTCGCGAAGCGTACGGCCGGGTGCAGGCCTTCATCACTCGAGGTGACTAGATGGAAGCCCCTGGACGACTTGCCGGACGACACGCACTGCTCACCGGCGCAGGCGGCGGCATCGGCCTTGCGGTCACGGCGGCCTACCTTGCCGAAGGGGCGCACTGCACGGCGGTCGACATCGCAGCCGAGCCTGGCGCCGGCATTGCCGCGCTGATCGAGCGACACGGCGACCGGCTTGCCTACGCCGCTGCCGACGTCACGCGCATCGCGTCGCTCGACGGCCTGGTCGGAGGCGCCGCTCAGCGCTTCGGCACCGTCGACCTGCTCTTCAACAACGCTGCGGTGTTCGACATGGCCCCCCTGCTCGAATCGGGCGAAGCCATGTACCAGCGGCTGTTCGACGTCAACGTCAAGGGAATGTTCTTCGTCATGCAGACGGTTCTCGCGCGGCTCGTCGCGGCCGGCCGCCGCGGCAGCATCGTCAACCTCGCGTCGCAAGCCGGGCGGCGCGGCGAGGCGCTGGTCGCCCACTACTGCGCGAGCAAGGCCGCCGTGATCAGCTACACGCAGAGCGCGGCGCTGGCGATGGCGCCGTACGGCATCCGCGTCAACGCGATCGCGCCGGGAGTGATCGACACGCCGATGTGGCAAGGGGTGGACGCGCTGTTCGCCCGCTATGAGCACCTGCAGCCCGGCGAGAAGAAGGCGGCGGTCGGCAAGGCCGTCCCGCTCGGCTACATGGGCGCTCCCGACGACATCGCCGGCGCCGCCGTCTTTCTGGCGAGCGACGAATCGTCCTACATTACGGCGCAGACGCTCAACGTGGACGGCGGCACCGTCATGAGTTGACCGGGGCGGAGAGTGGAGCGATACACGGAGGCACGATGACCGCCGCGCGAGACCGCAGTCTGCCGCGCCAGCGGCAGCCCGAACTGGAGCACGACTACGCGCGCTCGCCGTCGCTCGGCTACGAACCCCCCGCCGAAGCCGGCCTCGTGCGATGCCTGGCCCATGGCTTTCCCACGCCGCTCGCGCGCTGGCACTTCCACGACGAGTACGAGTTGCACCTCATCACGTCGACCTCCGGCAAGGCCTTCGTCGGCGACTGGATCGGGCCGTTCCAGCCCGGCCACATGGTCCTCTGCGGCCCGCGCCTGCCGCACAACTGGATTTCGTACGACCTTCCCGAGGGCGGTGTCGCCGAGCGCGATCTCGTCATCCAGTTCGCCCACGAGCCGATCGCGCAGGCGGCCGCGATCCTGCCCGAGCTCGCCGAGGCCCTGCCGCTGCTCGAACGCGCCCGCCACGGGGTCGAGTTCTTCGGCATGTCGGAGCGCGGCCGGGAGCATTGGCTGAGCGTCAAGCACTCGCGCGGCCTGGCGCGCTTCGCTGCCTTTTGCGATTTCCTCGCCGACCTGACGCGCTGCACCGACTACCGGCTGTTGTCGAACGTGCAGATGCAGGGCAAGGACGACGACGCCGGTCTTGCCCAGATCAACGTCATCGTCGATCGCATCACCGGCGGCCTGGCCGAGCCGTTGATGGCGAGCACCGTTGCCGCCGAGCTCGGCATGAGCGAAAGCCGCTTTTCGCGCTTCTTCCGCCGCGCGACCGGCAACACCTTCACCGATTTCGTCAATCTCGTCCGTGTCAATCGCGCCTGCCAGCTGCTCATGGATACCGATCGCCAGGTGACCCGCATCTGCTACGACGTGGGCTTCAACAATGTCGCGAACTTCAACCGGCGCTTCCGCGAGATCAAGGGGATGACGCCGTCGGAGTTCCGTCACCAGGCCGGGCACCGTTTCGGCGGGGGTCGATGAGCGCGATCGTCGTCTGCGGCGAGGCGCTGATGGATGTATTCGCGCTCGAAGATACGCCGACCGGCCTGTCGCTCGAGGCGCGCATCGGCGGTTCGCCGTTCAACGTCGCTGTCGGCCTGGCCCGGCTGGCGCAGCCAGTAGCCTTCTTCGGCTCGATCTCGCGCGACCTGATGGGCGAGCGCCTGGTGCGCGCGCTTCGCGACGAGAGCGTCGACACCTCGTCGGTCGTCCGGGTCGACGCGTTGACGACGCTGTCCTTCGTGGGCACGGACGCCGGCGGTGTTCCGATCTACGCGTTCTACGGAGAGGGCTGCGCCGACCGGCAGCTCGGGACCGACGCGCTGTCGCGCCTGCCGTCGTCCGCCGCCGCCATCCACGTCGGCTCGTTCAGCACGATCGTCGAGCCGGTCGCATCGACCTTGCGGGCGCTGGTGGAGACTGCGCGCCACCGGGTCCTGATCTCGTACGACCCGAACGTGCGCCTCAACGTCCAGCCCGACCTGCAGCCATGGCGCACGGCGCTCGACTGGATGCTGACCCGCGCCGACATCGTCAAGATCAGCGCCGAGGACCTCGCCTTGCTGTGGCCCGGCGTGCCCGGCTCGGAGTTTCTCGACCGGGCGGTCGCCTCCGGGGTCGGCCTGGCGATCATCACCCAGGGCGCGTCGGGCGCCTCCGCGGCGACCTCCCGGACGCGAATCGAAGTCCCTGCGCGGCCCGTGTCGGTGGTCGACACGGTGGGCGCCGGCGACTCGTTCCAGGCCGCCCTGCTCGCCTGGCTCAGCCGCACCCTTGCACTTCGGCGCGAGGCGCTCGCCCTGATCACCGAGCGCGAGCTGCAGGCGACGTTGCGCTTCGCCTGCGCGGCGGCGGGCCTCACCTGCTCGCGGCGGGGCGCCGACCTGCCGACGCGCGAGGAGATCGAGCTCGCGCTCGCCGCGGCCGACGATTCCTGAGCCTGGCTCTCGGCGGCCGAGGACGGCGCCCCGTCGATCACGACCTCGGCGCCCGCGGTCGACCGGTTGTGCGACGATGATGGGGTCGCCGCCGGCCTCAGCCCGTCACGACCAGCGAAGAGCGCGCCCCCCGACGCGCCAGAGGAGAGCACCGATGCCCGCCACCTGCCATCGCGACCGGACGTCGCTGCCACGCCGCCTGGTGCTGGCCGCTTTCTCGAGCCTGCTGTTCTCGCTGCCCGCGGTGCTGCATGCGCAGGGCCTGCCCACGGTCAAGCCCGACGAGGTGGGGCTGTCGTCGCAGCGGCTCGCGGGCATCGGCAGCTGGCTGCGCACGGAGGTGGCGCAGAAGAAGATCCCGGGCGCGGTCGTCCTGGTCGTGCGCGGAGGCAAGGTCGCCTACCTCGACGTCGTCGGACAGCGCGGCCCCGACAACCCGGCACCGATGAAGGTCGACGACATCTTCCGCATCTACTCGATGACCAAGCCCATCGTCAGCGTCGCCGCGCTGATGCTGGTGGAAGAAGGCCGGCTGCTGCTCGACGCTCCGGTGGCGCGGTATCTCCCGGCCTTCGCCAACGTCAAGGTCGGGGTCGAAAAGACCGATGCGAGCGGACAGAAGACGCTCGAGCTGGTGCCGCCGCGGCGGCCGATGACGGTGCAGGACCTGATGCGCCACACCTCGGGCCTGACCTACGGCTTCTTCGGCGAAGGCATGGTCAAGAAGCTCTACGTCGACAACAACATCACGACCGCCCCGGAGATGACGAACGCCGAGTTCGCCGAGCGCATCGCGACGATGCCGCTGGCCTACCAGCCCGGCAGCACCTGGGACTACAGCAACTCGACCGACGTGCTGGGCCGCATCATCGAGGTCGTTTCGGGGCAGCCCCTGTACGAACACCTGAAAGCGCGGCTGCTCGACCCCCTTGGCATGCGCGACACCAGCTTCTACCTGCCTGAACCCGAGCGCCAGGCGCGGCTGGCCGAGCCGATGAACGACGATCGGTCGATCGGCGTCAATGCCCCGGTGAGCAACCCGCGCATCGTCGGCAAGATGGAATCGGCCGGCGGCGGCCTGGTCAGCACGGCGCCGGACTACGTGCGCTTCCTGATGATGCTGCGCAACGGCGGCCAGCTCGACGGGCGGCGCTACCTGAGCCCGCGCACGCTGGACTTCATGCTGGCCAATCACCTCGACGCCGGTGTCGTGCGCACGGCGCTGTACCTGCCGGGCCCCGGCTACGGCTTCGGCCTGGGCGTGGCGGTGCGGACCAGCGCCGGCGAATCGGCGTCCGCCAGCGCGGTGGGCGAGTACACCTGGGGCGGTGCCGGCGGCACCTACATGTGGGTCGACCCGGCATCCGACCTGATCGTCGTCTTCATGATGCAAAGCCCGCGCAACCGCGTGCCGTACCGCTCGCTGCTGCGCAACATGGTCTACGGCGCGGTCACCGAGGCCCGCCTGCCCGCGGGGCGCTGAGACTCCGCGAACACAGAACCAGGGCGACCGCACCCGAGGAGACACGATGATCAAGAGGATTGTCTGGGCCGTCCTGGCCATCGTGCTGGTGCTGGCGGCGTACCTCAGCCTGTGGCCCGTGCCCGTTCACGCCGTCGCCTGGAAGGCGCCTGCCGCACCGGGCTACACCGGCCCGCATGCGGCAAACGACAAGCTCGCCGGCCTGACCCTGATCCCGCTCGGCGCCGAGGCGGGGCCTGAGCACATCGTGCTCGCGCGCGACGGCAAGCTCTATGCCGCGGTGGCCAGCGGCAACATCTTGCGCATGAATCCCGACGGCTCGGCGCAGGAGGTGTTCGCCAACACCGGTGGCCGCGTACTGGGCTTCGCCTTCGATGCCGCCGGCCGCCTGATCGCCGCCGACGCGGTGAAGGGCCTGCTCGCGATCGACCTCGACCGCAAGGTGACGCTGCTCACCGACGAGGTGGGCGGCGATCCGATCCGGTATGCCGATGCGGTGGTGGTCGCCAAGACGGGCAAGATCTACTTCAGCGACGCGTCGGCGCGCTTCGGTCCGGCACTGTGGGGCGGCACCTTCGAGGCCGCGGTGCTCGACATCATCGAGCAGGCGTCCACCGGCCGCATCCTCGAGTACGACCCCGCGGCCAAGGCGACCCGCATCGTCGTGAAGGGCTTGAGCTTTGCCAACGGCGTGGCGCTCAGCAGCGACGAGCAGACCTTGTTCGTCGCCGAGACGGGCAGGTACCGCGTATGGAAGATCAGCGTTGCGGCCAACGACGTCGACCTGAGCAAGGGCGCTTCGCCGTCGCAGGCGAGCATGCTCTTCGACAACCTGCCGGGCTATCCCGACAACCTGATGCGCGGCCAGGAGGGGCGCATCTGGCTCGGCTTCTCCGGTCCGCGCAGCCCGGATATCGACGCGATGGCCGAAAAGCCGTTCATGCGCGAGCTGACGCTGCGCCTGCCGCGCGCGCTGTGGCCGCTGCCCAAGCGCTACGGCCACGTGATGGCGTTCAGCGAGGATGGCAAGGTCATTGCCGATCTGCAAGACCCGTCGGGTGCCTACCCCGAAACCACCGGCCTCACCGAGACCGCCGACCGCCTCTATGTGCAGAACCTGCACCTGCACGTGCTGGGATGGAAGCCGCGCTGACGATCGGGGTTCAGGCCGGAGGCAGTGGCGCCCCATCGGGAGAGGCGCTGAACGCCAGGTCGCCGTACCAGGCTTCGGAGTGCGTCTTGAGGTCGTCGCTGTCGGTCAGCACGGCGACATTGCGGATGCGTCCCGGCTCGCCGCCAAAGGCGTGCCGATAGTCCTCGACCACGTTGCGCGAATAGCCGAGCCAGCGCCCGGCGTTGCTTGCACCGCTTTCGACCACCAGGTAGCGGATCCGGCTCGTGCGCGGGTATTGGAAGACGCTCTCGGTGGCCGCTTTCGCGTCCCAGACGTACATCAGCGTGGCGAACGGCAAGGTGTAGCCCGTGAGCACCTGCACGAGTTCGTAGAACAGCTGGTCGCGCTCCGACAGCAGCGACTTGTCGCCGTCGAAGGTCACGATCACGCGCGCCGGCGAATCGTCCAGCTCATCGAAGGCGACCGTCGCGCGAGGCTCGACACTGTCGACACGCCATGTCCATTGCAGCCATGGCGTGACGTTCGGATCGACATCGACATCGCAGCGCAGTCCCGAGGTCGCCTTGTCTGAAACCGAATGAAGCACCCTCCGGCCGTCGCGCTCGACCACCTCGTAGACAGTGAGCGGCAGATCGTGCCGCATCACCTGCGGCCACCAGCAGGTGGGTGGGCCGCCCAGGCTGCTCGTCGCGGAGAAGGGTGTCAGGCCCGCGCACGCAAGGGCGGGGGCACGAGCGGGAGATTGCAGCGTGCGGCAACCGGACAAGCCGACGAGCGCGGCCGCACCCAGAAGGACGCGCCGCCGCCCGAAGGAAGGTTCCCGCTTCGGATGCGTCCTCGGCCGGGTTTCGGGCTTCGACATGAGCTGCGGGGTGGATTCGCTTGCGAAACGGCGGGTGGGAAATGCGCGCGTTGCGGCCGTTTGGTCGAACTTGCGAAAGGGCGCGTGACGTGCCCGGACGCTTCATTCGCATCGTCCTGCCGACACGCTCCCGGCGGCTTGATCTGGCTCAGTATTCAAGCGGTCGTGCCCGGGCGCCGAGGGCCGGCTTGGGCTTTCGCTGCCCAGAGCGGCCTAACCGCTTCCCATTCGCAGGCCCGCGAGCCAGGAGAGGACGCGGGCCTTCCCACGGCCCTCCCGCGGGACGCGCCCGAACTGACCTTGCGCAAGGCCGCGCCGTCGCTCTCCCGAGCGACGGCGCGGCGTGATCACGCGCGCGCGATGTTGTCTGCGGAAAACGGCATCTGCCGCACGCGCTTGCCGTTCGCCGCGAAGATGGCGTTGGCCACCGCCGGGCCGATCAGCGCCGTCGCCGGCTCGCCGATCCCGCCGGGCTTCTCGGTGCTCGGCACGAGCGTGATGTCGATCGCCGGCGCCTCGTTCATGCGCACGACCGGGTAGGTGTTGAAGTTGGTCTGCTGCACGCGCCCCTTGTCGAGCGTGATCTCGCCGTAGAGCGCCGCGGAGAGGCCGAAGACGATGCTCGACTGGATCTGCGCCTCGACGGTGTCGGGGTTGACCATCCGGCCGAGGTCGGCGACGACCGTGACCTTGTGCACCACGGGGACGCCGTTCTGCATCGACACCTCGGCCACCTGCGCCATGTAGGTGTCGTAGCCCTCCATCAGCGCGATGCCGCGCGAGCGCCCGGCGACCGGCGTGCCCCAGCCCGATTTCTCGGCGGCCATCTTCAGCACGTTGGCGAAGCGCGGCTTGCCGGTCAGCAGCGACATGCGGTACGCATACGGATCCTGGCCGGCGGCCGCGGCGCATTCGTCGATGAAGCTCTCGTTGGCGAAGGCGTTGAGGGCGTGGCTCACCGATCGCCAGTAGCCGACGCGCAGGCCCGCGTCGTGCTTGACCATCTCGTGGCGCGTCGCCGGGATCTCGTAGGCGGCCATCGCCGCTTCCGTCATCAGCGGATCCTGCACCTCGAGCGGCAGGCCGAAGACGCGCCCGGTCACCGACTGCGAGACCATGCGGAAGGTCAGCGCCGTCGGCTTCCCGTCGTCGCCGAGCGCAGCGGCGAGCTGGTGCAGCGACTGCGGCCGGTAGAAGTCGTGCGTCATGTCGTCTTCGCGTGTCCAGAGCAGCTTCACCGGCTTGCCGACCGCCTTCGAGATCTGCGCCGCCTGGACGATGAAGTCGACGTCGATGCGCCGGCCGAAGCCGCCGCCGAGGAAGGTCGTGCGCACCGACACGTCCTCGGGCTTGACGCCGAGCGCCTTCGCGACCGTGCCCTGTGCGCCGTCCTGCCACTGGGTCGGCCCGATCAGGTCGACCTTGCCATCGTGGTACGAGGCGGTGAAGTTCATCGGCTCCATCGGCGAGTGGGAGAGCAGTGGCATCACGTATTCGGCGCGAACCACCTTCTTCGCGCCCTTGATGACACCTTCGGCATCGCCCACCGGGCTCAAGGGAATCGACTTGTCGCCGGACGAGCCCGCGCGCATGCCCGCGAGCATCGACTTGTCGGTGAGCGCGGCGCCGGCGCCCTCGTCCCACTGCACGACGAGCGCCTCGCGCGCCTTCTTCGCGTGCCAGTAGGTGTCGGCGATGACGGCGACGCCGTCGGGGATCTGCACGACATCGAGCACGCCCGGCATCGACTTTGCCTTCGCGGCATCGAAGCCCTTGACCGTGCCGCCGATCACCGGGCATTGCTCGAGCGAGGCGTAGACCATGCCCGGCAGCTTGACGTCGATGCCGAACTCGGCCGTGCCGTTGACCTTGGCCGGCGTGTCGAGACGCTTGGTGCGCTTGCCGACGATGCGGAACTCGCCCGGCTCCTTGAGCGCCACCTTCTCCGGCACCGGCAGCTTCGACGCCGCGGCGGCCAGCTGGCCGTAGGTGGCCTTCTTGCCGCTGGGGCCGGTGACCCAGCCGTTGTCGGCCTTGAGGCTGCCGCGGTCGACCTTCCACTGGTCCGCGGCCGCCGTGAGCAGCATCTCGCGCACCTGGGCGCCGCCGGTGCGCAGCTTCTCCCAGCCGTCGCGCACCGAGGTCGAGCCGCCGGTGAGCTGCGGGCCGCCGAGCAGCGCGTTGCCGTACAGCTTGGTGTTGGGCGGCGCGATCAGGACCTTGACCGTGCGCACGTCGACGTTCAGTTCCTCGGCGATCAGCATCGGCATCGAGGTGTAGACGCCCTGGCCCATCTCGGAGCGGGCCGAGATCAGGGTGATCGTGTTGTCGTCGGCGATGTGCACCCAGGCGTTCGGCGTGTGGATGGTGCCGGCGGCGAGCGCCTCGACGCTCAGTCCGGCGAGGTTGGCGCCGACCGCGAGGCCGCCACCGGCGACCGCGGAGGTCTGCAGGAAGCCGCGCCGCGAAAGGCGCAGGCCGCGGGTGTTCGGGCGGGCGCTCATGCTGGCCTCCCCGCGCCGCGCATGTCGGCGGCGGCCGTCTTGATCGCCGCCTTGATGCGTGCATAGGTGCCGCAGCGGCAGATGTTGCCGCTCATGGCGGCGTCGATGTCGGCGTCGCTCGGGTTCTTGTTCTTTTCCAGCAGCGCGGCGGCGCTCATCAGCTGGCCGGACTGGCAGTAGCCGCACTGCGGCACGTCGTGCGCGATCCAGGCCTTCTGCAGCGGGTGCGTGTTGTTGCGCGAGAGGCTCTCGATCGTCGTCACCTTGCGGCCGGCGACGGCCGAGACCGGCGTCTGGCACGAGCGCACGGGCTGGCCGTCGAGGTGCACGGTGCAGGCGCCGCACAGCGCGACGCCGCAGCCGAACTTGGTGCCGGTCAGGCCGATCTCGTCGCGGATGACCCAGAGCAGGGGCGTGTCCGCCTCCGCCTTGACGTCGAAAGCGCGACCGTTGACGGTGAATCGTGTTCCCATGCCCTCTCCTGCAACTGATGGTGGATGCGCTTTCGCAGACGAATCCCTGCGGCGCCGTTCATCGTATTCCCGGCGCCCTTCTTCGATTTGCGGGTAAACGAGAGGGGCTCCGACCTGCACCTTGAACGAATCCTGAAGCCGATGCGTCAATCGACGAAGGCGGAGCGGACAGCGCTGAGTTAGAAGATGCTGAGGCTCTGGTCGAAGAAGGCCGTGATTTCGTCGCCGAGCTGCTTCAGGAACGCCTCGCGATCGAAACCCGGCGGGTTCGCGGCGACGTCGCCGTCCGGGCTGGGGATGGGCATGCTGGGCGAATCCATGAAGGCGAAGTGCCAGGCGTTGGCCACCCGATGCAGGTTCGGTGCGGGCAGATTGCTGGCGACCCATTCGGCATGGAATCGCGGCACCAGGAAGCGATCGAGCTCTGCCTCGTAGATCATGGTCGCCGACCGAACCGTGGCGAGCGATTCGGCGGTGAGCGGCACGCCCGCCGGCGCCATCGCGACGACCGCCCGAACGCGCTCGTCCTTGAGCGAGGGCGCGGCTGCCGGTGGCGGCGGCATCGCAGTCCCCGAGCGTCCCAAGCCGCAGAAGATCGGGTCTTCGGATGCTTCGGCCAGGCAGTGCTTGCGCATCCGCGACAAGTCCGGCCTGGCTCCCGCCAACGCCAGCACCGTGTAGCCGCCGGCCGAGTGCCCGAGGGCACCCACGCGCGGCCCCTGGCTGTCGCTCGCAATCCGATCCTTCCACCCTGGATCGGCCAGGATCGCGTCGATGACCCGGGAAGCTTGCCGCGGCCGCTCGTCGAAATAGCGCTCGGGGCTCTTCTCGACCAGAGACCGATCCTGCCAGTTGTCGCCGGGATGACGCAGTGCCGCGACCAGATAGCCGTGCCGGGCGAGGGCCTGCGCCAGGACGCTGTGCCCGAGCTCGCTGCCGCCGATGCCGTGACTGAGCAGGATCAGCCCCTTGACCTTGTCGACGGGCTTGCCGCCGATGGCGACGTCGAGCGCGAACGGTCCCATGGCGACGGCTCGCGGCAGGGCCATCGTCGGGTAGTACAGGGCGACCGTCGTCGTCGACGCATCCGGTGCCGTGCCAGCCACCTGGATCTGCATCCAGCCGGCCTCGTAGGCGTGCGCGTGCGCTGCGATGAGAAGGGTGGCCAGCGAGGCCAGGCTGCGCCGAAGAAGGCAGGTCATGGGGTGTTCCGGATCGTCGTGGTGTTCCAGTGTCGGACCCGACCGCGAGAGAACCGCATGGCTTGCGACGAAGCGCAGGCCGGGAAGCGCGAATCGACAGCCGGCGGTCGCCGGCGGCGTGCCTATCCGAGTGGCTTGCCGACTTCCGGCAGCGCCAGTTGCCGAAGCGCGACGAACCGGCGCGACAACCCGTCATGGCCACTCACGAGCCCGATCCCCGCAAGAACGAGGCCGCTTCCCGCGACGAACTCGCGCTCGAGGGATTCACCCAGCAGCCAGACCCCGAGGACCACCCCGAACAACGGCGTGAGAAACGACAGCACACCGAGCTCCGAAGCCAGATAGCGACGCAGCAGCCAGCACCACGTGAGAAAGCTGGCGAAGGAGACGACCAGGCTCTGGAAGCCCAGGTGCATCCAGACAGCCGCGGAGGGCCGGAAGCGCCACTGACCGGTGAGCCATGCCATGGGAAGCAGCAGAGCGAAGGCGCCCAAGAGCTGGTACATCAGCGTCTCGGTCGCCGGGGCCGATGCCAGGCCCGAGCAGCGGATCATGACGGTCGTCGCTCCCCAGGCGACGCCGGCGAGCAGGGCCAGCCCGTCGCCGAGCAGCGCCGGGCTCGCGGCACGACCCGAAGCACCGCCGACACCACCGAGGAAGGCCACCGCGATCCCGCCGAAGGCGAGTGCGATGCCAGTCCACTGCACGGCGCCGAGCCGTTCCGCCGGCAGCTGGAAATGGAGCCCGAGGGCCGCGAAGATCGGCGCGGTGTAGAGGAAGACGATCACGTGCGACGCGTGGGTCAGACGCAGTGCATCGGCCAGCAGCAGGTACTCGAGCGCGAACAGGCCGCCGACCACCGCGCCTGACTTCCAGCGCGCGCGGCTCGGGACTTCGCCGCGGCGGTGCATCAGCGCCGCCAGCAGCAGCAGCGCCAGCAGCGAGCGCAGCGCGACCATCAACATCGGGCTGGCCTGGTCGGACACCGACTTCAACGAGATCTGTTGCAGGCTCCAGGCCAGGCAAAGCAGCACCATGAGGCCGATGGCGCGCGCATCGAGGGCCCCGCGGGCAAGAGGATGAGCCAGGTTCACGCCGGTGGCAGCGACGCGGCTCGGCAAGGGGGTGGTGGCGGTCATGGTGGCGGGACTGTGCCGCGCCATATGGCGACTGGAAAGCGGATAATTCAGCTACTAGCCATGCGATTGTCGAATGGATGGATCTGCAGACTGACTGGCTGAAGTGCTTCGTGGCCGCCGTCGACGCCGGGTCGCTCTCGGCCGCCGCGCCGGAAATCCACCGTTCGCAGTCGGCCGTGAGCATGCAGATCAAGAAGCTCGAAACGGCCGTGGGACGCCGCCTGCTGGTTCGGGGGCCGCGTCGGCTCGAGCTGACGGACGAAGGCCAGGTGCTGCTCGGCTACGCGCGGCGCATGCTCGATCTCCAGGGCGAGGCGCAGGCTGCCCTTCAGGGTGAAGCCATCACCGGGCTGGTCCGGCTGGGGGTTCCGGACGACTATGCGAGCAAGTACCTCACGCCGGTCCTCAAGCGATTCGCGCCTCGCCATGGCGGTGTCGAGATCCAGCTGGACTGCGAGCAGTCGACCTCGCTCATTCCGCGTGTCGCCCGGGGCGAGCTCGATCTGGCCCTGGTCTCGAGAGACCACGCCCGGCGCGGCACGCTGCTTTTCCACGAGCCGATGGTCTGGGTGGGTTCGGCCCAGTTCGACACCTGGAGCCGCACCCCGCTTCCCATCGCCGTGTACGAATCGGCCAGCCTCGGACGCCGAAGCGCCATCAACTCGCTGGCATTGCAGGGCCGCCCCTACAAGGTCGTCTACAACAGCTCGAGCCTGGCAGGACAGATCGCGGCTGTCGAAAGCGGTCTGGCAGTCGCAGCCCTGACCCAGTGCAGCGCTCCGCCGCACCTGCAGGTCCTCGGCTTCGAGCAGGGCCTGGGTCCGTTGGAACCCATGCAGGTAGCCGCGTATCGCAGCCGGGCATCACAGGGTTCGAAGGCGGTGGACAGCCTCCACCGGATGCTGGTGCAGACGTTGCGACACGCCGGCCTATGACTCGTCTTTGCTTTCTGCAAGAGTGGCTTCCCGCTCGTTCTTATCCCGGGCTACAGGCACGCGGGACGTCATGGCGTCCAGCCGTCGGTGAGCGCTTCCAGAAACGCCACGATGTCGTCCACCTCGGCGGGCGACATGGCCGGAACGCCCCCCGGAATGCGGTCGTAAGGCGCCTCGCCACGGCTCACGTTGGCCTTGAACTGCGGCGGCAGGTCGTCGTAGCGATCGACGCTGCCATCCGGCAGCGCCGGGTAGAAGAGCTCGGGCCGGGTGTCTCGCTGGGCGTAGAAGTCGACCGCATCAGCGAGCGTCTTGAAGCGCCCGTTGTGGAATAGCGCCCGGCGCAGCGCCACGTTGCGCAGCGACGGCACCTTGAAGGATCCGCACAAGTCGGCCCGGGCTGCCAGGTCGCCGCCTTCGCGGGCGCAGAGCCCGAGGTCGGCATGGGCCGGATCGGCATTAGCGACAAGCTCCGCATTGCGTGGCACGCCGAGGGCGTGGTAAGTGAAGTTGGTGAAGAGCGGATGGGTGCCGCGTCCGCTTTTCGCCGACGTATGGCAAGAACTGCAGTTGCCCCTCAGCGGGTCTTCGAACGCCGCGAGCCCTCGCGCCTCGGCGGCGCTGAGGGTCGTTTTGCCGTCCAGGAACGCGTCGAACTTGCTGCTGAATGCCCGAAGACGGACGTCCTCGAGCTCGAATTGCTGCACGGCCGAGCCGACGGCTTGCAGCGCGTCGTCGGGGCGGCTGAAGATGTCCGGACCGTAGAGCGCGGCGAAGTCCTGGGCATAGTCGGCCTTGGCTAGGCGGGCAGCCAGGTCGGCCGGCGACGCGAGGGCCATCTCGACCGGATTGAAGAACGGCCTGCGGGCCTGCTCGGCCAGCGACGACGCCCGGCCGTCCCAGAAGAAGCCGCCGCTCGGCGTGCCGCCGCCGTCCAGGCGGAAGGCGGTGCCGAAGGCGAGATAGCGAATCGACGGTGCCGTCCTGCTGCCCTGGAGCGACAGGTCGGCGCCGCCGAGCTGAGCCGCGAGAGCGTTGTCTTGCGCGTCGCCGGTGGCGGCGACGTGACAGCTCGCGCAGGATTGTCGGCCGGAAGCCGAGAGCGACGCATCGTTGAAGATGCGCTCGCCCAGCGCCGCCTGGGGCGAGAGGCGACCGCCGTCCGGCGAGCCGCTCCCGCCGCAGCCGGCAAGTGCCAGTGCCAGTGCCAGCGCGGCCGGCCGCGATGCTCTCAGGCGCACGATCCGCCGTCGACGTCGTGCGTGTGCGCCGCCACGGGCCCCAGCGGGAGACCCGTGGTCACGACGGTGATCGTCTGACCGGCCTTGAGCCGCGCGAGATTGGCGGCGGTCAAGGTGAACGGGTGGTCGTGCGAAGCGGTGCCTTGGATGCTGTAGGACTTGTCGACGAGCGAATCGAGGTCCGCGGCCGGAATTTCGAGGGAGTGGCCGTGATTGCTGCTGAAGTCGAATTGGCTGCAAGTGTGGGTGACCACGCCGACCTTGCCGTCGCTGCCGCCGCCGCCACACCCGGCGAGCATCAGGGTCATGCAGCCGCCACCCATTTGGCGAAGGAAGAGTTTGCGGGTGAGCATAGGGGTCTCCTGTTGAGGACTGGTGCAACTGTCGGTCTCGCGGGCTAACGGAGGAGCCGGCTTCGAGTGCCGGCCCGGATCAACGATCGACCGACCGAGGTTGAAAGTCGTGAGCACTCGATGAGATTTCGATGAGGAACCTCTGAATCATGGGAAAAGGCGCAAATGGCATCCCCTGAGCCTTGAAGCGCGCTGGAAGAAGCACCGCGGTGCCTGGCGACGGGTGACGGTCATCGACATGGCTGGCACCAGCCGCCAGATGGCGCCCGCCGTGTCCGAGCAGCGCCCGCGACGCGAGTAGTGTGGCGACCCGTGGAGTCAGTACCCTTCCGGAAGCCCGGCGCGTCTCATGCCGTCGAGCAGACGAGCCCGTTGGCCGTCCTATCCCGCGTCGTCGCAACTGCGCGCAATGGCGCGCTACCGAGCGCCTTCTGCGCCGGTTGCCCGGCTGCCCGGGAGTCAGCCGCCTTCCGGAAGCCCGGCGCGTCTCATGCCTTCGAGCATCCGAGCCCGTACGGCCATGACGGCGGGATTCGACGTGCGGTACAACATCGCGACATAGTGCAGGTTGCTTCGAGGGAGCAACTGCCGATGGCGCGCCATGTTGGATTTGGCTTGTTCGTCGCGCCCATGAAGCGCGTCGATCGCTGCGAGCCGGAGATAGGGCCGACCATCGTCCGGGAATTCCGCGGTCCAACGCAGAAGCCACTCGCGGGATTCGTCATCGTGGCCTTGCAGCACCGCCCTGTCGGCGAACACGTGATAGAACCCCACCTGCCGGCGCCGGTCGGATGGACCATGCTCGCGGCGGCGCTCGGCGAGCGACCGGGTGATCTCGAGGTAAGGCGCCGCCTCGTCGAAGCGACCCTCCCTGATCAGAAAGAGCGCCATCATTGGGTTGAGCGACCGGTCTGCGGGCCAAAGGACGAGCGCCTTCCGAAGCAGCCAGAGCGCCTCTTCGGGTTTGCCCTGCCAGTACAGGGAAGTTGCCATGGCCTCCATGGAAAAGCTGTCTTCGGGCGTCCTGGAATAAAGCTCCCGGACCTGCCTCTCGCACTCTGCAAGGGTGGCGCGGGGCGCAGGACTGAACAGCTGGACGAAGGTCTGATAGCAGCCCATCGACCGCCCGAAGCGTGCCGAGACGGACGAGGGGTCCTTCTGAAGCACCGCCTCGAACCG
>Ga0068864_100000111_pt1 | contig 79723 bp, 81 predicted proteins | sample KBSSwiS72_FD_66586 | JGI IMG/M metagenome (GOLD analysis project Ga0068864, IMG submission 66586) | Switchgrass rhizosphere microbial communities from Kellogg Biological Station, Michigan, USA - KBS Switchgrass S7-2 | ecosystem: Host-associated > Plants > Roots > Rhizosphere > Soil ...
TCGGCGCGACAGCCGCCCTCTTCGGCGCGTCGGACTTTAGCAGATCATCGAAATCATCCGCGCCGTCCGGCTCGCTAGCGCCGGAATCATACGCTCCGCACTCTGTCTGAACAAGCGTTTTTGTTTCACGATAGGAGCGTAGGGCGCTGTCCGCAGCTTGCGGGATAAACTTCTGCGTGAGCAGATATGAGCGGATCGCGGCGTCACTTCCCCGACCATCCGGATACCGCTTATCTAACTCGGCAAACAACTCCGGTCGCGCGGCGGCGTCGCGAATTGCCTCTGCGCGCTCGGTATCGCCGGGGGCGTGGGCGATAATGCGCAGCGCCAAGTCGGACACGCGGGTGTTGTCCCCGCGACCCTCCAGAAGGCCATACTTGAGCAGAGCGGCAAGCACGCCCAGCGATTTACCGTTCAGGCTGGCGTAACCCATGTGCTCAGCAGCAACGGCCCGGGGCACTTGGTTTTGATAGTCCTTGTTATAGACCGCTTGCGCCTTCTCGATCGCCTCCTTGAGGCCGATCGACGGGTAACTCGGACTGCGCGCTTTCACGATTGCCATTGTCGTAGCCTCCTGCTGTGGCTGCACTTAGGTTATCGCGACAGCGGCGTCAACTTCAGCGAATAAAAGATAACGCAGTTTACGTCTATGCCGCGATGACTGTTGACGGAGCCCGCGACTCGTGCCAATTAACCCTCGCCAGCAAGGGCCGGGTTGAACAGGAGCGCGCGCAATCTGATAGGGAAACGGGACCGCGACCAACGACAGGTCGCCAGAAACGGAAAAGGCCCGACCTAGGGCCGGGCCTTCCGTAGTTTCAACCGGGCGCCAAGGCGCGCGATCTCCACCGCTCAGAACTTTGGAATCGCACGTCTTGCGCCCTTTTTCAAGGGTAACTGCCATGATCCATGTGCAGGGCTACTACCGCATCCGGTTCCGCCGGGTTGAGCGGGTACGGCCACACTACCGCCGCAACTAGCCTACCGACTTCGCCGGTCGCTTCGGCGGCTTATCGTCCACTTTAGCGGGCGGGGATTGCTCAGGCGGCCCCCGCTTTTCCTTTGCGGCCTCGACATTCTCGACGACTTCGCGGGGATCGGTGGCAAGGAAGCGTCGCAACGCTTCATCAAGTGATAGATCCAGTCCGAGGGGCTTTTCGTTATGCCCTTTCATGCGATCAAGTCCTTGTAGCGAAGTCGGCCGGTCGTGCTGGCCAGCAATTCGTTCACGCGCGCGCCCTCGCCAATATCGCGAAGATTGAAGCGCCATGCGCTTTCCGAGACGTAGCGGTTGAGGTGCTTCGGCGAAACGTAGTGATGGATGCCAACGATCTGGCGCTTGAGCAGCGACCAGTAGCCTTCGATACTGTTGGTGTGCGTGGTGCCGTTGACGTACTCGCCAGCGCTGTGATGCACGACGCCATGCTCGAAAGTGCGGCCAAGGTGGCGATAGCGCGAATGGTCATCGGTCGAGACGCTCGCCTTGGGGGCGACGACGGTGTGAACGAACTTGTCGAGCGTCTTGGTGTCGGTGTTATCGATGACCTTGGCATGAACCTTACCGCCGCGCTCCAGCGCGCCGATGACGGCAGTCTTGCCGAACGTGCCGGGGGTTCGCGGCCTTGCCGCCCACATACGTCTCATCGATCTCAACTTCGCCGTCGAGCGGCTTGTTGAACGACTGGGTACGGGCAGCGTGGCGCAGACGGTGCAGCATGTGCCAAGCGCTCTTCTGGGTGATGCCCAGGTCACGCGCGAGCGTGGTCGAGGCGATGCCCTTCTTGTGCGACGTGATAAGCCAGATTGCCATGATCCACTTGCGCAGCTCGATCTTCGTATCTTCGAAGATCGTCCCGACCTTGATCGAGAAGCGCTTGCGGCAATCGCCGCACTTGTGGGTGCGCTTATCCGAGAAGTGATAGACCTTGGTCGAGCCGCACAGCGGGCAATACGCGCCGTCCGCCCAACGGATCGCCGTGAAATGGTCTATTGCCGTTTGTTCGTCGGGGAACGCTGCCATAAGCTGGAAGAGCGTTTCGAAGTGCTGGAGCGAAGGAGCGTGTGCCATGCATTGTCACTACTCCCGTTTTAGAGTTGGGTCAAGCACGTATATAAGCCCCTTCAGGGGAGGGGCTTAAGAAGTGACGATCCGCTCGGCCTCCGCCAGATGCAGGCGCTCGATCATCTCGCCCTCCAGCTGGATCGCGCCCTTGTCGGCATTCTCCGGCAGCGCGAAGGCGGCGATGATGCGCTCGGCCCGGGCGATGCGTTCGGCCGAGGGGGCGAAGGCGTGGTTGGCGATGTCGATCTGGCTGGGGTGGATCAGCGTCTTGCCGTCGAAACCGAAGCGCGCGCCCTGTGCGCATTCCGCCTCCAGCAGGGGGGCGTCACCGATCGCGTTGCACACGCCGTCGAGCGCGATCAGCCCCGCGGCGCGCGCCGCCGTGACGATGGCGATGAGATGCGGCTGGAGCGGCAGGCGGTCGGCGCCGGGCGTGCAGCGCATTTCCTTGGCAAGGTCGTTGGGGCCGACGATCAGGCAGCGCAGGTCGTGGGAACCGGCCGCGCCGACGATCGCCGGCAGCGCCAGCAGCGCGGCGCAGGTCTCGATCATCGCCCAGAGCGGTACCGCATCGAGCAGGGCACGCGCCGTGGCGAGCTGGTCGGGATGCGCGACCTTGGGCAGCAGCACCGCGTCGAACCCGGCAGAAGCCGCGGCACGACAATCGTCCGCGCCCCATGGGGTGTCGAAGCCATTGACCCGCAGCACCAGCGGCCGGCCGCCAAAGCCGCCCTGGCGCGCCGCTTCGACCGCCTGGTCGCGCGCCTGCGCCTTGGCGTCGGGGGCGACGGCGTCCTCGAGATCGAGGATGATCGCGTCGGCGGAAAGACCGCGCGCCTTCTCGATCGCGCGGGCGTTGGAGGCGGGCATGAAGAGCGCGGAGCGAAGCGTCATGGCGCCTGCCTAGAGGGCGCCGGGGCGTCGGTCCAGCCGCCGCCGAGCGCCTTGAACAGGCTGATCTGCGCGTCCGCCACCGCCGCATCGGCGGCGGCGCGCGCGGCACGCGCATCGGCGCGGTCGCGCTCGGCCGAGATCAGCAGCAGAAAGCTGTCGGCGCCATAATCGAAGCGCAGCCGCGACAGCCGCGCCGCCTCGCCGCTCGATTGCTCGGCACGGGTCAGCGCGGCATCGCGGTCGAGCGCGCCGGCATAGCGGGCCAGTGCCTGTTCCGTCTCGCGCAGCGCGCCGAGCACCGTGCCGTCGAAGCGGGCGAGCTGCGCATCGGCATCGGCGCGAGCCTCGCGCACCTTGGCGCGGGCGACGGTGAGGTTGGGGAAGTTCCACGAGATCAGCGGGCCGATCGAATAGGAGAAGCTCGAGCCCTTGAGCACGTCGCCCGCCTTCGGCGCGCCCAAGCCGATACTGCCGAGCAGCTTGATCGACGGATAGAGATCGGCGGTGGCGACGCCGACCCGCGCGGTTTCAGCGGCGAGCGTGCGCTCGGCGGCGCGCACATCGGGGCGGCGCGCGAGCAACGCGGCACCGTCACCGACCGGAAGCACGTCCTTCAGTTTTGGCGGCGCGACACAGGCGGCGGCCGCGGGATCGACCTGTTCGGGCGGCTTGCCGTTCAGCACGGCAAGGGCATAGAGCGCGGCGCGGCGCTCGGCCTCGAAGCCGGGGATCTGCGCCTGGGTCTGGGCGAGCAGCACATCGGCGCGCTCGACATCGCGGCGGGTGCCGCGCCCGGCATCGAACAGGGTTTTGGTGAGGTCGAGCGTCTTGCCCTGCAGCGCGACGGTATCGACCGCGACGGCCTTTTGCGCGGCGTTGCTGCAGGCGGTGACATAGGCCCGCGCCGTCTCCGCCGCGACCGACACGCGCGCCGCATCGAGCTGCGCCTGCGCCGCATCCATATCGCCATGCGCGGCCTCGATCGCCCGCGTCACGCCGCCGAACAGGTCGATCTCATAAGAGGCATCGAAGCCGAGCTGGAAATAATCGCCCTCGACCGCGCGGCCGACGCCGCTCTGCGTCGCATTGACCCGGCTGCGCGTCGCCTGGGCGCTGCTGTCGGTGGTCGGCAGCCGCGCGCCGCGCTGTTCCGACAGCACCGCGCGGGCGCGCGCCAGGCTGGCGGCGGCGACGCGGATATCGCTATTGTGTGCCAGCGCCTCGGTCACCAGCCGGTCGAGTGTCGGGTCGTCATAGAGTCGCCACCAGTGATCGGGCAGCGGCGCTGCGGCGGTGGCCGGCGCCGGCGTGACGAACGGCCCCGCCGCCGCCGTCGGGCTCGCCGGGCGCTGGTAGTTCGGGCCGACGACACAGGCCGACAGCAGCAGGGCCGGCATCAGGGCGAGCGCGTGTTTCATGCCGGCACCTCGCCCGTCTCCGCACCCGCGGCAGGATCACGCGGCCGGCGCCTGAGCTTCGCGGCGATCCAGTCCCCGCCCCTGCGGCTGATGACGTAGAAGCTGGGGGTGAAAAACAGGCCGAAGGTGGTCACGCCGATCATGCCGAAGAACACCGCGACGCCGAGCGCGCGCCGCATTTCGGCGCCCGGCCCCGAGCCGATCACCAGCGGCAGCGTGCCGAGGATGAAGGCGATCGAGGTCATCACGATCGGGCGCAGCCGCTGCTCGGCGGCGTGCTCGGCGGCGGCATGGAGCTCCATGCCGGCTTGCTCATTCTGGCGCGCGAACTCGACGATCAGGATGGCGTTCTTGGCGGCGAGGCCGATCAGCACGACGAGGCCGATCTGGGTGAGGATATTATTGTCCATGCCCATCAGGTTCACGCCGAGGATCGCGGCGAGCAGGCACATCGGCACGATCAGGATCACCGCGAAGGGCAGCACCAGGCTCTCGTAATTCGCCGCCAGCAGCAGGAACACGAACAGCACGGCGAGCCCGAACACCAGCACGCCGGTGTTACCCGCCTGTTGCTGCTGAAAGGCCAGCTCGGTCCATTCGAAGCTCATCCCCTTGGGCAAGGTCTGGCTGGCCAGGGCGGCCATGGTGGTGAGGCTCTGCCCGCTGGAATAGCCGCGCATCGTGTCGCCCTGCAATTCGGCCGAGGGGTAGAGATTGTAGCGCACCACGCGATACGGCCCGCTGTCATTCTTCATCGTCAGCACCGCGTCGAGAGGCACCATCTCGCCCGCCGCCGAGCGCGTCCTGAGATGGCCGATGTCGGAGACCTGGTCGCGATAGGGCGCATCGGCCTGGGCGGTGACGCGATAGGTCCGGCCGAGAAAGTTGAAGTCGTTGATATAGCTCGACCCGAGATAGGTACCGAGCGTCGAGAAGACATTGGACACCGGCACGCCGAGCTGCTCGGCGCGTTCGCGGTCGATATCGGCGAACAGCCGCGGCGTGCGCGTGTTGAAGGTGGTAAAGGCGGAGGTGATGCCCGGCGTCTGGTTGGCCTTCATCATCATGCCGAACGCAGCACCTTCCAGTGCCTTGTAACCAAGGTTGGAGCGGTCCTCGATCATCATCTTCCAGCCGCCGCCGGTGCCGATACCGCGCACCGGCGGCGGCGCGACGACCAGCAACAGCCCGTCATTGATCGAGCCGAGCGCCTGGCGCAACTGGTTGGCGACCGCATCCGCGCCGGCGCGATCGCCATGCGGCTTGAGGACGAGGAACATCGCGCCGGCATTGGGCGCGGTCGAGAAGGTCGCGCCGTCGAGCCCGGCAAAGGCGACCGTCTTCACCACCGCGGGATTGGCCAGCGCGACCTTGTTGGCGCGCTCCATCACATCGGTGGTGCGCTGGAGCGAGGCGCCGGGCGGCAACTGCGCGACGACGATCAGATAGCCCTGGTCCTGCGCCGGGATGAAGCCGGTCGGCGTCGCGCCGAAACGCCAGCCGGCCAGCGCGATCAGGGCGAGATAGCACATGCCGACGATCGCCAGCGAACGCACCGCGCGCCTGGTGAAACGGCCATAGCGCGCGCCGAGCCGGGTGAACCCGTCGTTGAAGCCTCGTGCGAAGCGCGTCGGCCAGCCGCGCCAGCCCTCGGCCGGCGCGCCCGCATGCCGGGGCTTGAGGATCATCGCGGCCAGCGCCGGTGACAGCGTGAGCGAGACGAACGCCGAGATCGCCGTCGCCGAAACGATGGTCAGCGCGAACTGCTGGTAGAATTGGCCGGAAATGCCGGGGATGAAACTGGTCGGGATGAACACCCCGCACAGCACCAGCGCGATCGCGATCAGCGCGCCCGACACCTCGTCCATCGTCTCATGCGCGGCCTCGCGCGGGGTGAGGCCCTTTTCCTCCATCAGCCGCTCGATATTCTCGACCACGACGATCGCGTCGTCGACGACGATGCCGATCGCCAGCACCATGCCGAACAGCGAGAGGTTGTTGAGGCTGAAGCCGAAGCCGGCGAGCACCGCGAGACTGCCGATCAGCGACACCGGAATGGCGACGATCGGGATCAGCGCGGCGCGCCAGCTCTGCAGGAACAGCAGCACGACCAGCGCGACCAGGATCAGCGCCTCGAACAGGGTGTGCTGCACCGCCTCGATCGAGGCCTGGATATATTCGGTCGGGTTATAGGGTATCGAATAGGCCAGGCCGGGCGGGAAGCTGGCCGAGGCGCGAGCGATTTCGGCCGCCACCGCCTTGGCGGTGGTCAGTGCGTTCGAGCCGGGCAGCTGGGTGATCGCCAGCGCGGTCGTCGGCTTGCCACTGAGCAGCGCGTTGATGCCGTAATCCTGCGCACCGAGCTCGATCCGCGCGACGTCGCGCAGCCGCGTTAGCCGACCCTGGTCGTCGCGCTTGACGATGATCGCGCCGAACTGCTCGGGCGTGCTCAGTCGCCCTTCCGCCTGGATGCCGAGCTGGAAGGCGGTGCCGCCCTGGTTGAACGGCGGCTGGCCCACCGCGCCGACCGCCGCCTGGGTGTTCTGCGCCCGCACCGCCGCGGTGATCTCATCGACCGTCAGGTTGCGCGACGCGGCGCGATCGGGATCGATCCACACGCGCATATTGTAATCGCGCCCGCCGAAGATGCGCACGCCGCCGACGCCGGGTATGCGCGCCAGCCGGTCGATCAGCTGCGTCGTCGCATAGTTGGAGACATATTGCTGGTCGAGCGAGCCGTCGGGCGAGGTCAGTGCGGCGACGAGCAGGAGGTCGGGCGAGTTCTTGAGCACCGTCACGCCGATCTGGCGGACCTGGTCGGGCAGGCGCGGCTCGGCGCTCGAGACGCGGTTCTGCACCAGCACCTGCGCCTGGTCGATCCTGGTGCCGGCCTTGAAGGTGACCGTGATGGAGAGGCTGCCATCGCCGGTCGCCGAGGAGGACATGTAGATCATGTTCTCGACGCCGTTGATCGATTCCTCGAGCGGCGCGGCGACGGTTTCGGCCAGCGTCTCGGCATTCGCGCCGGGATAGGTCGCGGTGACCACCACGGTCGGCGGCGCGATTTCCGGATATTGCGCGACCGGCAGCCCGGGATAGGCGACCACGCCGAACACGACGATGAGGATCGACAGCACCGCCGCGAAGATCGGCCGGTCGATGAAGAAATGGGGGAACTTCATGGCCGGCTCAGCGCGTCGTGGCTTCGGCCGGGGGCGGCGCGCTGGCCGGCGCAGAGCCGGGGGCGGTGTTGGGCGCGCGCGGCTTCATCGCCACCTGCCGCGCGACCACGCCGATGCCGGGCTGGAGCGTGGTGATCCCTTCGATCACCACCCGCTCGGTTGGCGCGAGGCCGGCCTTGACGACGCGCAGCCCCTCGACCTGCGGACCCGTCTCGACCGGGCGTTGCAGCGCCTTGCCGTCGCGGCCGACGACATAGACGATCTTGCGCGTCTGGTCGGTCAGGATCGCCTCGTCGGGAATGAGCAGCGCGTGATAGGTGCCCGAGCCGAGCAGGCGCGCGCGGCCGAACATGCCGGGGGTCAGGAAACCGCCCGGATTGGCGACCACCGCATGGGCGCGGATCGTCCCCGAATTGGTGTCGATGGCGTTGTCGACGAAATCCATATGGCCGTGCCAGCGAAAGCCGGATTCGTCGGCGAGCTGGATCTCGACCGGATTGGGCGTGTCGCGCGACGAGCCACGCTGGCCGGCGCGATCCTGGCGCATATATTTGAGGTAGAAGCTCTCGGCGCCCTCGAACGAAAACCAGATCGGATCGGTCGAGACGACGCGGGTCAGCACGGTGGTGCCGTCCTGCGCGTAATTGCCCTTGCTGACGCGGCGATCCGACACGCGACCGGAGATCGGCGAGCGCACCACGGTGAAGCCGAGGTTGAGCGCGGCGGCACGGACATTGGCCTGGGCCGCCCCGACATCGGCGGCGGCACTGCGCACCGTCGCCTGCTTGGTCTCATATTCCTCTTTCGAGATCGCCTGCACGGCGAGCAGCTTCTCGGCGCGGGCCAGTTCGGAGCGGGCGTTGATCAGCGCGGCCTCGGCTTTGGCCGCCTGCGCGCGCGCCTGCGCCAGCGCGGCGGCATAAGGCCGCGGGTCGATGACGAACAGCGGCTGGCCCTGGACGACATGCTGGCCGTCGGTGAACAGCACCCGATCGATCGTGCCCGAGACACGCGGACGCAGCTCGACATCCTGGATCGCCTCGAACCGGCCGACATATTCGTCCCAGTCGACCACATCGCGCTGCAACGGCAACGCGACCGTGACATGCGGCGCCGGCGGTCCCTGGTTCTGCTTGCCCTTGCCGCAGCCGGCCAGTGCCAGCATGATCGCGGCGACGAGCGCGACCCGCGCGCGGCCCTTGGCCCTTGTCATCAGCGTCTTTCCCCAACATGCGCCAGGTTATGTCAGCCATCCCCCGCGCACATCTGTCGGTCTGCGCCGCTGGTGCCATCACTGCGCAAAGGTGCGGCGGCGGTCACGGACTTGCAAGGGTGAGCTCAGAGAACTTCTCGCAAGACTTTGTAAAACCACATAAACAAACTTGATCTGGAGCAATGGCGGATCGCCGCGGCGACGCGCGACGATTCCCCAATGCCGCTCATCGCGCGCGCCTGGAGCGTCACGCCCGGCGTCAGGATCGGTCGGTGCTGATATTTTTTTACCGCATAGCTTTGGCTGAAAACCGGTTCCCACTTTTCAGCGCGATGCTGATATTTGTCGTCGCATCGCTTTGGCTGAAAACCGGTTCCCACTTTTCAGCGCGATGCTCTAGACGGCAGCGATGCCTTCCATGCCGCGTCTTTCCGTGATCAGGCCGTTGCTGCGGGCGACGCGCGATTTCTTCGGATCGTTCGCGCATTATGCCGGGGTGAAGGGGTGGATTGCGGGCGGGCTGGTCGGGCTGTCGGCGGTGCTCGACGGCGCCGGGCTGCTGCTGCTGATCCCGATCATCGATGTCGTGGTCTCGTCGTCGGGCAAGCCGTCGCGCGCCGCGCTCATGCTCGAAGCGGCGGGCGCGCATACGCCGCTTGCCCGGCTGGGGGTGATGCTCGCCCTGTTCGTCGTCCTGGCGCTGGTGCGCGCGGTGGTGCTCTATACCCGCGACATGGCGCTGGCGCGGCTGCAGGCCGGCTTCGTCGAGAATCTGCGCAACGGCCTGATGCGGCGCCTCGCCGCGGCACCGTGGCACCGCATCGTCGCGCTGCGCCATGCGCGCATCACCAGCCTGATGACCAGCGAGGTGTCGCGCGTCTCGGGCTCCGCGCAGTATCTCATCCAGGGCAGCGTCTCGGTGGTCATGCTGGTGGTGCAGGGCGCGCTCGCCTTTGCGCTGGCGCCGCTGCTGGCACTGGCGACCACTATACTGGTGCTGTTCGGCGCGGCGCTCGCCCTGCTCGCCCAGGGCCGCATCCGCGACATCGGCGCCGGGCTGGTCGGCGCCAATATCGCGATGATGGGCAGCACCAGCGGCTTTCTCGGCGGGCTGAAGGCGGCGGCGGCGCAGAACGCGCAGGGCGCGTTCGTCGACGAGTTCGAGGCGATCCAGCGCGACGTGCGCGACCGCGGCCTCAGCTTCATGCACCGCCAGGCCTCGAGCCGGCGGATCTTCTCGATCGGATCGGCGGTGATGGGCGCGGCGGTGATCGTCATCGGCTTCGCCACCGGGGTCAAGCCGGCGGTGCTGATCACCATCGTGCTGATCTTCGCGCGGATGAGCGCGCCGGCGCAGTCGCTGCAGATGGCGGCGCAGAATTTCTTCTTCGCGCTGCCCGCGTTCGAGGCGGTGCGCGCGTTCGAGGCCGAGCTCGACCTGGGCAACATCGCCGCAACCGACAGCGTCGCGATTCCGGAAGGCGCGATCGAGGCACGGGGCCTGACCTACCTCCATGCCGGCGGCGGCGGGGTGCGCGACATCGACCTGACCATCGCGCCGGGGAGCTTCACCGGCATTGCCGGACCGTCGGGCGCGGGCAAGACGACGCTGGTCGACCTGCTGATCACCTTGCTCAGCCCGCAATCGGGCGAGCTTCGCGTCGGCGGCATCAGCCTGCACGGTGCCGGCGCCACCGGCTGGCGCGACCGGCTGGCCTATGTGCCGCAGGAAGGTTTCCTGTTCCACGACAGCGTGCGCCGCAACCTCGGCTGGGGCGCGGGCGCGCTCGACGACGCCGCCTTGTGGGACGCGCTGGCGCTGGCCGGCGCCGACGCGCTGGTGCGCGCCTTGCCCGAGGGACTCGACACGGTGGTGGGCGAGCGCGGCGCGCTGCTGTCGGGCGGCGAGCGCCAGCGGCTCGCCATCACCCGCGCGCTGCTGCGCCGGCCGCGGCTGCTGGTGCTCGACGAGGCGACCAACGCGATCGACGCGGCGAGCGAGGCGATGCTGCTCGCCCGCCTCGCCGCGCTCGACCCGCGCCCGACGATCGTGATGATCTCGCACCGCGCCGAGAGCCTGGGCGTGTGCGACCAGGTGATCACCATCGAGCGGGGGGCGGTGGCGTCGTGACCGCTTGCCATCGGCGGCGACACGGGGGACGATCGGCGGCGAAGAGACAAGGGGTTGAACGGGGGTTATGATGAGTTTCACCGGAGAAACGACGTTCGTGCGATCGGGCAAGGCGCTGTCGACCGAGGTCGATGGCGAGGCGGTGCTGATCGGCATCGAGACCGGGCGCTATTACGGGCTCGACGCGGTCGGCACGGCGATCTGGAACCGGATCGAGCAGCCATGCCGCTTCGACGCGCTGTGCACCGGGCTGAGCGAGGAATTCGAGGGCGATCCCGCCGTGATCGCGGACGAGACGCGCGCCTTTCTCGCGCAACTGGTCGAGCGCGAGCTGGTCAGCGCATCCTGAATCAGCGAAATCAGAGATAGCCGAAGCGGCGCATCACCGCGCCATGGTCGCGCTCGATCGTCGCGGCCTGTTCGGGGGTGAGGATATCGCGCCAGCCGCCGGCGCGGCCGGAGACGAAGAAGCGGGAGGCCGAGTCGGGGATTTCGGCAAAGCCGTGCACGCGCTCCTGCTCGGCCAGGCGATCGAAACGCGTCGCCGCGATGGCGCCGGCAATCGCCGCGTCGGTCGGCACGGGCCAGTCGAGATGCGCCGCGATACGCCGCAGCACGCCGTCGAGATCGGCGTGCATGTCTTCGTAGCGCACGAGCAACGGCGTCGGGCTCGCCTCGTCGATCCAGCTCGTCACGTGAGTCGACCAATCGCCGATGAACTGCGAGATGTTGCGCTCCATGCGCCGTCGCGTCGTGTTCAGCCGTGAGTTGCGTTCGGCCAGATAGCCAATCGCCCAGTCGATCGAGCGGTTGGAAAAGCGCGCCCAGGAAATCGCGACGTCGCGCGGATCACGCAGGATGTAGATCGAGCCGCGTGAATGGCTTCGGTCGAATACCGGCCGGCCGCAGGCCGTACGAAACCAGGTGTCATGGACCTTGATCAGCTGTTGCGGCCTGCCGGGGCCATAGCATTCGTCGTGCAGCGCCGGGCGCAATGCCTCCAGCTCGGCGTCGGTAAGGTTGCCGCTGTCGGCTTCGAGCACGGATTCGAACAGCACGCGACCGGTTGGCATCCCGGCAAATTGCGAAATATCATGCAGTGCGACCTGCGCGCCACCCGCCTGCAATGAGTAGAGCGCCAGGCGCGCCCAGGTATTCCCTGACTTGGGATAGGAGGCGAGCCAGATCGCCGCGCCCGGGCCAGCCGTCATCGCGCCGCGCGCACCGTCGCCAGAATCTCATCGACGGTGGCGTCGAGCCGATCGAACGTGTGTGGACGCTCGACGATGAAGTGCAGCGGAAAATGACTAGCCGCGATTGCCGATCGCGCCATCGCGCTCGACGCCCCCGCCATTCCGACCAGCGAGCGCCAACGATAGACCTGGCGCCGGAACTGCTCGACTGCGGGTCGTCCGCGAATGCGGCGGAATCGCGCGCCCCCAAGCTTGTCCCATTGCCGACGCAAGTGAAAGATCGCGCGCGGTCGCAGCGGCTCGACGCTCGGCCCGTCATGCAATGTGCGGCTGAATTTCTCCAGGCCGGCGCGGCACCGCTCCATCGTGGATGCGTCCCAACCGGCATTGTCGATCGCGTCGCCCCACATGCGGATGCGCCGCAGGCTGGGCAGGATCAAGCCATGATCGGGATCGAGCGGCGACACGTCGTCGGACAGTACCGGATGACCACGCCGCGCGAACGCGTCGGCCAGCGTCGACTTGCCCGCGCCCGAGGCACCGGCGAAGCATACCGCCTCCCCGTCGATATCGACCGTCGCCGCGTGGATCGGCATTATCCCGCGTTGATGGCAGAGATAGCCGAGCGCGCTGCCGAGCAGGAACAGCCTGATGTCCGGAGCATCGAGCGGCTGCGCGGGGTCGATGATGACGCGGCGCCCGGCCTCGACGCGATATTGCGCCACCCCCTCGACGCCGAAAAGGATGCGGCCTTCAGCGTCGATCTGCACCAAGGGCGTCGATACCACAGGCTGGTCGAGCGGCCCCGCCCGACCGATTTCGATCGTCACGTCGGGATTGCGCGCGTCGCCCGTCCAGCGCGGCAGGTCTGGCAGGGCGATGACGCTGGTGACGCGCCAGCCGCACAGGTCATAATCGCCCTGCGGCATGATGATCTCAGCCATTCCCACCCTCATAGCGGCGCAGGAAGCCGCCGATCGAAATGCCGCGCGCCAGGGCGCGGCCATAAATCTGCTTGTACGGTTTTGCCGCTTCGGCGTCTTTCGGCCAATTGTCGAGCAGCGCCTTCATCCGCGGGACGTCGACCACGCGACTGGCCAGCGGCGAGCGCGCGATCCGCTCGATCGCCGCGGCCAGCCCGTCGCGTCGCGCCGAGACGATCGTGTACCATTCAGGGCATTGCGCGCCACGCCGCCGCTCGTCCGTTATCTCGCGCGGCAGCCGGTCGGCCAGAACCCGTCGCGCCAGCCAGCGGTCCACCCCGGCATGCCAGAATTGGCGCTCGGGAATACCAAGGGTAAATTCGACGAGCCGCCGATCGGCATAGGGGTCGCGCATCTCGATGACCGCGCGCCGCCGCGCGGTCGCGCCCTTGTCGCGATTGACCTGCGACTGCAACGCGCGCAGGCGGTGCTCTCGCATCGTCATGGTCATAGCAAACGGCGTATCGTGACCGGATCGTCGGCTGGCGCTGGCATAATCCAGCTCGGCGAGGAAATCGTCCGACACCATGCTGTACGCGGCCCAGGGCGACCGCTCGCTGTTCGAACGGCGGGTCCGCCAACGCTGCAGTTCCCGCGGGACCAGCGGCCGGACGAGGTGCGCGGCGAGAAAGCGCGGCACTGATTGTCGTCGGTCGCGCGCAGCCGAGACCATGGTGCGCCACGCAACGCCAGGATGCCCGGTGACGAGATCGTGCATGAAGTTGGGCTGGCCGTCGAACGAAAGGGTGAGGTTGCCGCACCCACCGGTGAGCATGACCTCGACCTCCATGTCACGCGCCCGATCAACCAATGGCTGGAACCAGCTGGCATTGAGGCTCCGACCGCGTGGAACGTCGAAGAGTCCGGCTTCGCTCTCCGGCTCGACATCGGCATCGTAGAGCCGGTTCTCGTCGATTACGGTCAGGTCGATATTGGAATATCGCGCGGCGACAGCATTCGCCAACGCGCGCTCGTCCATAACCTGATAGGGATGATCGGCGCCCGGCACGCGGAGAAACGCATCCAGCCGCCGATCACCGCGCAGCCGCGCGACCGTCGCGGTAACGCCGGCTGAATCCAGCCCACCCGACAGGGTCGTCGCGACCTTTCCACTTGCGGGCAAGCGACATCCCACTGCGCGATCGAGCAGCGCGCGCGCCGCAGCGACATAGTCCTCATCGCGACGAAAACGCACCGGCGGCACATCGTCCAACGTCCAGTACCGCGACACGCGCACACCGTGCCGGTCGGCCACGATCATGCCGCCAGGCGGTACGCGGAAAATTCCACGATAGATCGTGCGCTCCTGATCCTGGGGCTCGATCGTCAGATACTGCGCGAGCACCAGTTCATCGAGGTCGCGCGCGACGATAGGTAGCGTCAACAACGACTGGATCGTCGAGGCGAAGAACAGCCCCTGGGGATGATCGACGTAAAATAGCGGCCGTGTGCCAAGCGCGTCACGCGCCAGCACCAGCCGATTCGCCGCGGCATCCCAATGCGCGAAGGCGAAGCTGCCATTGAGCCGCGCCGCCGCACCGCTACCCCAGCGATTGCATGCGGCCGTGACAAGGTCGAGGTCGGCCCATCGACGCGGCCCTTCGAGGCCAAGGGCCACCACGATTTCGTTCGGCTCGTCCAGACGACAGTCAGCCACGACCATCGCGCCATTATCGGACCGCGAGGGAGATAGGGCGGTGGCGCCTTCCGGCCGCCGTAATCGGCGACTGAACATCGCAACGCCGCCGTCGCGATCTCCGCGCGGCGTGCCCATCCCGGCAAGGCTGCGGCGCAGGCGATCGACGATCGCCGGATCGACACCGCCATCGAGCCGAAATGCGCCGGCGATCTCATCCATGAAGAATTACGAGGTTAGCGGGAAGGGTGCGACATTACGCGCGCGTGGCAATCAGCTCGGCCCGTAGGTGACGTAAGCGGGGGTGGCGTCGAAGCCATCGCTCCCTGGCGAGGCCGCCTGGTTGAACGTGACGTCGGCGATCTTGTCTTCGGTGAGCGTCGGCGTGCGCCACGCCGCGCGCTTGGCAACGTTGCCGGGCTGGTCGCTGCTGGCCGTCATCACGATACCCCTCTGCTCATCCCACGTACGCGTCGGGCACATCCAATGACTTGGCGATGTACCCTGTTCATTGCCCCGGATGTGCCCGAAATTCACGCCCGAAACAATCACAAATCGATCATGGATCGCATAGCGAAATGGACCGATTAATTCGCTTGACGACGCCGTCCCGAGCGGGCTTAAATCACAGGGCGGGACAGGGCATTGTTCATGTTAATTCCCATGATCTGATCGGTTGTCGGCGTTTCCGCAATTCGCTGGCGGGAGCAGGCCAACCGGCCGGGATTTGGGATTGCCGATGGCCGCGACACGTCTGACTTTCAGACAGGCGCTGAACAGGTGGGGATGGCTGATGACACAACCTTATATTGGCGAGATTCGCCTCTTCCCATGGGACTGGGCCGTGCGCGGCTGGGCGCTCTGTCAGGGACAGACGCTGTCGATTCAGCAGAACCAGGCGCTGTTTTCGCTGCTCGGCACCACCTATGGCGGCAATGGCGTGACGACCTTCGCGCTGCCCGATCTGCGCAGCCGCGCCGCGGTGGGCGTCGGCCAGCTGGCGGGTGGCAGTAACTATGTCTTAGGCGAAGTAACCGGCACGGAAACGGTGACCCTGAACATCACCCAGATTCCGCAGCACAATCATTTATGGGCGGCAAACTCCGCCGCGGGGGACGCCGCGCCACCGCTCGGCAATTATCTCGCCGGTGCGATCGTTCCAGCCACGGGGACGCCGTTACCCACCTACCTCCCGGTGAGTGGCTCACCGCCGTCGCCGGTCGTGCTCAACGCGGCCACGCTCGCCAACAATGGCGGCAGCCAGCCGCACACGAACGTGCAGCCCTATACCGGGCTGAATTATTCGATCGCGTTGCAGGGCCTCTTCCCGTCGCGCAATTGATCCGCGTTGCCGGACCGCTCCCTTTGAAGGACTGAGCCAATGTCTAACCCTTTTCTCGGCGAGATCCGTCTGTTTGGCGGCAACTTCAACCCGCGTGGCTGGGCCTTTTGCGCCGGGCAATTGTTGCCGATCTCGGAGAACGACGCGCTTTACGCGTTGATCGGCACGACCTTTGGCGGCGACGGACAGGTCACCTTTGGGCTGCCCGATCTGCGCGGCCGCATTCCGATCGGCCAGGGCACCGGCCCCGGCCTCAGTTCCTATGTGGTTGGCCAGGAATCGGGAACGGAAACCGTCACGCTGACCACCAACCAGATACCGACCCACACCCACACGGTCTCGGCGAGCAGCGCCGATGCCACGGCGACGACGCCGACGAATGCCGTGCCGGCGCGGCCGTCGTCCGCCACGGTGGGATATCTCTATCTCAGTTCCGCCGCCTCGGGCACGACCGACTCGCCGCCAGCGGCGGCCTCCATTTCGGCTGCAGGCGGCAACCAGCCGCATGATAATATCATGCCTTCGTTAGTGCTGAACTATATCATCGCACTCGAAGGCGTTTTTCCGTCGCGGAACTAGCCTTTTAGGGGAGAAGACCCATGACCGCTCCATTTATTGGCGAAGTCAAAGCGTTCGGTTTCAATTTCGCGCCGCGCAACTACATGCTCGCCAGCGGGCAGTTATTGCCCATCGCGCAATACACCGCGTTGTTCTCGATTCTGGGCACGACCTATGGCGGCAACGGCACCACGAATTTCGCACTGCCCAATCTGAACGGCTGCGTCGCGATGGGCAATGGCACCGGCCCCGGCCTCACGCCCCGAGTGCTGGGGGAAGTAGCCGGAACGGAAACCATAACCCTGTTGTCGACGGAAATGCCGTCGCATAGCCATACGCCTTATGCCCGCGTGCAACCGGGCACGGCCAATTCGCACAACGCGCCGCAGGCGAACGACTATCTGACCCGCTTCAACACCAGCGCCAACGCGATCGGCAAAATGTACAACACGCCGCCGCTGGAGAATGCGACGACCCTGGCGACGTCGATGATCGGATTCGTCGGCGGCGGCCAGGCCCACAACAACATCCAGCCCATTCTGGTGATCAATTATTGCATCGCGGTCCAGGGCATCTTTCCGTCCCGCAACTGACCCAGGATCGCGTCACGACCAGAGCCGAGACGGCGGAGGACGAGACATTCCTCCGCCGTCTCAACATTGCCGTCCGCTGGAACGAATTCGCCCCGCTGGCCATCCCGCCGGCGGAGAAGGTCGCGCTGCTGCAGCAGCAATATGATGCGCGCCGCACCGGCTATCGCGGCGAATTCCCGGACGCCGATTTCCACGTCGTCGAATGCGGCGGCGTGCCGGTCGGGCGCTTCTATGTCGATCGTCGGCCCGACACGCATCATCTCGTCGACATCGCCATCCTGCCGGATCATTGCGGCCAGGGCATCGGCACCGCGCTGCTGCGGGAGATGCTGGCCCAGGCGGGCCGCGCCGGGGTCGGTGTCATTCTCCGGGTCGATCACCTGAATCCGGCGAAGCGGCTCTATCAGCGCCTCGGCTTCGTCGAAATAGAGGATCTTGGCTTCGACGCGCTGATGCGCTGGCTCCCCGGCGGCTGACCAGCAAGGCAGCAAGAGCGCCGCCGCTTTGGCACATCCGGCGAGGATTCAGCCGAACACCAGTTCATAGCGAAAGCCACCGACCTTGTTATGCCCCGTCGCCGACAGGGTCAGGAACTGCTTTCCGATCGCCGCATGCTCGATCTCGATCATATCGGTGATCAGGGCGTCGTCGCGGATTCCGTCGAGCACCAGCGTGAAGGGCTGGCGAAATCCCTCGGGCACCGGACGGTAGGCCGAGAGGACCTCGACCAGGGTGAGCCTGTCCTCGAAATCGCCGTGCCGGGCAATGAACTCGGTGCCGATATGCGGCGTGAAATCATCCGCCGTTAGGCTCGCGACCAAGTCCGCGCGCGCATCATTGCCTGACAATCCGGCCTCCCTTCACCCACCTCACCGCACGGACCGCGGCGATATCGTGTATCGGATCGCCTTGTACCGCGATGAGATCGGCGAGCAAGCCGGCGCGTACCGCGCCGAGACGGTCGGCGGCGCGCATTGCCCGATGTGGCGGCGATCAGCACCTGCGCCGGCGGCATGCCGGCCGCAACCATCAACGCCATTTCGCGGGCATTCTCGCCATGCGCGAACACCCCGACATCGCCGCCCATGCACATCTCGACATGCGCGGCGCGCGCCAGCCGGGATGCGCCACCGGATCGACCCGGTCAAACACCGCTGCGGGCGGCAATGTCGCGGGCGGCGCGCCGGTCCACCCGCGAGCAGGCAGTCCAGCCGCACGCCTCTTCACGGTCATCATCCCATGCTTGTCGCCCGCCATCGTGACCGATAGCCTCGGCGCCATGGAAAACCGCCGCCACGCCGCACGCAAGCGGCGACCCTACCTCCAGGCACTTCAACGACCAGGCGGCGAGCCATGTCGAACGGCGCTACCAGCCGGGTGAGTAATCCGGATCACCACCCCTGGTGGCGCGGCGCGGCCATCTACCAGATTTACCCGCGCAGCTTTGCCGATTCGAACGGCGACGGCATTGGCGATCTTGCCGGCATCACCGCGCATCTCGATCACGTCGCCTCGCTCGGCGTCGATGGCATCTGGTTGTCGCCCTTCTTCACCTCGCCGATGGCCGATTTCGGTTATGACGTGGCGGATTATCGCGGCGTCGATCCGATCTTCGGCACGCTCGCCGATATCGATGTGCTGGTCGCGCGCGCGCATGCGCTCGGGCTGCGCGTGATCATCGACCAGGTCTATGCCCACAGTTCCGACCGGCACGCCTGGTTCGGCGAAAGCCGCACCGACCGCACCAACCCCCGCGCCGACTGGTATGTCTGGGCCGACGCCAAATGCGACGGCAGCCCGCCCAATAACTGGCAATCGGTGTTCGGCGGCCCCGCCTGGACCTGGGACGCGCGGCGGCGGCAATATTACCTGCACAATTTCCTCGCCAGCCAGCCGCAGCTCAACCTGCATCTGCCGGCGGTGCAGCAGGCATTGCTCGACGTGGCGCGCTTCTGGCTGGCCCGTGGCATCGATGGCTTCCGCATGGACGCGATCAACTTCGCGATGCATGACCCGGCCTTGCGCGACAACCCGCCGGCCCCCGCCTCGGACGCGGTGCGCGCCCGCCCGTTCGACTATCAGCGCCATATCCACAATCAGGGCCATCCCGACATTCCCGCGTTCCTCGAACGGCTGCGTGCGCTCACCGATGAATATGGCGCGCGCTTCACCGTCGCCGAGGTCGCCGGCCCGCGGCCCGAGCGCGCGATGCACGCCTTCACCGCCGGCGAGCAGCGGCTGAACTCGGCCTATGGCTTCAACTTCCTCTATGCCGACCGCCTGACCCCGGCGCTGGTCGCCGAGGCGCTCGGACAATGGCCGGCCGCGCCGGGCGCCGGCTGGCCGAGCTGGGCGTTCGAGAATCACGATGCGCCGCGCGCGGTGTCGCGTTGGACCAGCGCCGAACATCGCACCGCCTTCGTCGCGCTCAAGATGTTGCTGCTGGTCTGCCTGCGCGGCAACATCTTCCTCTATCAGGGCGAGGAACTGGGCCTGACCCAGGTCGACATCCCGTTCGACCGGCTGCGCGATCCCGAGGCGATCGCCAACTGGCCGCTGACGCTGGGCCGCGACGGCGCGCGCACGCCGATGCCCTGGGCCGCCGACGCGCCGCATCTCGGCTTTTCCACCGCCACCCCATGGCTGCCGACCGGCCCTGACCATGCCGCGCTGGCGGTCGACCGCCAGGCGGCCGACCCCGGCTCGCTGCTCAACCTGACCCGCCGGTTGCTCGCCCTGCGCAAGGCCAATCGCGCCCTGGCGGTCGGCGACCTGCGCCTGATCGAGGCCTCCGACGCGATACTGGCCTTTGAGCGCATCACGCCGGCGCAGCGTCTGCTCTGTGTGCTCAACATCGGCGACGCGCCACAGACCTGGCAGCCGGCCGACGCCGCGGGCTGGCAAACCGTCGCGCAGGTGGGCGAGATCTCCGCCTGGTCGTTCGCGCCCTACGCGGCATGTATCGTCGAGCGTCGCGGCTAGCGCGTCGCGTTCTCCGGCACGCGTCGACGCACTGGCGCGGAACAGCAGCCAACCGCCGGCTGTTATTGCCTCCGCAACCAGCAAGGCAGTGAGGCAGCGATGACCGACCAGACCGACACCTTGATCACGGCCGAGGACGAACAGCGCGCGATCCAGGCGCAGGTCGCCGAAGCGGACGCGGAGAAGCCGCAAGGCAAAGGCAGCGCGATGCAGGCCGGCGCGCGGCATTATCCCGCGCCCCCTTTGCCGCGGCAGCATCAGGCCAAGCCCGGCCGCGAATCCGATCTCGACCCGGCGCCGATGTACGATGCGCCCTTCTACAAGGGCTCGGGCAAGCTCGAGGGCTGTGCGGCGATCATCACCGGCGGCGACTCCGGCATCGGCCGCTCGGTCGCGGTGCTGTTCGCGCGCGAGGGCGCGGACGTCGCGATCGTCTATCTCGGCGAGGAACAGGGCGATGCCGAGGATACGCGCCGGGCGGTCGAGGCGGAGGGCCGCCGCTGCCTGCTGATCGCCGGTGACGTGCGCGACCGCGCCTTCTGCCAGTCGGCCGTGGCGCGGACGGTGAAGGCGTTCGGCAAGCTCGACCTGCTCGTCAACAACGCCGCCTTCCAGGTCCATGCGCCGAGCTTCGAGGAACTGACGCCGGAGCATTTCGACGCGACGCTCAAGACCAACCTCTACGGCTATTTCTTCATGGCGCAGGCGGCGGTGCCGCACCTCAAGCCGGGCAGCGCGATCGTCAACACCGGCTCAGTCACCGGCATCATGGGCAACAAGGATCTGCTCGATTATTCGATGACCAAGGGCGGCATCCACGCCTTCACGCGCAGCCTCGCCACCCACCTCATCCCCAAGGGCATCCGCGTCAATGCGGTCGCGCCGGGACCGGTATGGACCCCGCTCAACCCGAGCGACAAGCAGGCCGAGGACGTCGCCGAATTCGGCGCCGACACGCCGATGCAACGCCCCGCCCAGCCCGAGGAGATTGCGCCGGCCTATGTCTTCCTCGCCTCGAAACAATGTTCGAGTTACATCACCGGGGAGATACTGCCGATCATCGGCGGGTATGCCGGGGGGTAGTTCAAAAACAGCTCGTCATGCTGAGCTTGTTTCAGCATCCATGCACGACCAGCGGTCTCAAGAGCGCCACTCCTGGCTCAGCTGGCCGCACATGGACCCTGAAACAAGTTCAGGGTGACGATGGGGAACTCGGCCCATCAGGAAGCGAAGACAACTTCGCCCAACCGCAACCAGTCCGCCATCCGCCGCAACTCGCCCGCCAGCCGCTCGCCCGTCTCCCTCGGCGCGCCGGGTTCGACATGGCAGCGCTGCACCAGCAGCCGCCCACCCTGCCGGTCGGCCTTGAGATCGACCCGCGCCACCAGCTGCTCGTCGAGCAACAGCGGCAGCACATAATAGCCGTGCACCCGCTTCTCCGCCGGCACATAGATCTCGATCCGGTAGCGGAACCCGAAGATGCGCTCGGCCCGCGCCCGCTCCCAGATCAGCGGGTCGAACGGGGCGAGCAACGCGGCGCCCTTCACCCGGCGCGGCGGGCGCGCGTCGCGGTGCAGCCAGGCGGGCTTGCCCCAGCCTTCGACCGTCACCGGGGTCAGCACGCTTTCTTCCACCAACGTCGTGATCGCGGCCTGTGTCGTCTCGGGCGTGAGCCGGAAATAGTCGCGCAGATCGACGGCCGTCGCCACGCCCATCGCCCGCGCGGAACGCTCGACCAGCGCGCGCCGTGCCGTCGCCGCATCGGGCGTCGGCAGCGCGAGGATCGCCGGCGGGATCACCCGCTCGGGCAGGTCATAGACTCGCTCGAAACTGCTCCGCCGCGTCGCGGTGGTGACATGCCCCGCCCAGAACAGCCATTCGAGCATCGCCTTGGTGTCGCTCCACCCCCACCAGCCGCCGCTGCCCTTGCTGCCCGCAAAGTCCGACGCGGCAAGCGCCCCCTCGCCCCGGATACGCTCGACCAGCGCCATCGCCGCGCCGCGCCGCTCGGTCGCGAAGCGCCTGAGGCTGGTCCAGCCACGCTCGCCGCGATCCGCCTCGGCCATGCGCCAGCGCAGCAAGGGGTGCAGGTCGAGCGGCAGCAGCGACGCCTCGTGCGCCCAATATTCGAACCACTTGCGCGCCCGCCTCGGCCCCCACGCCGCGCGATCGAACAGCGCGCGGTCGTACCCGCCGAGCCGCGAAAAGGCCGGCAGGTAATGCGCCCGCGACAGCACGTTGACGCTGTCGATCTGGTGCAGCGCGAGGCCGTCGAGCGTGCGGTCGAGATGCCGCGCGGTCACGGTCGCCGGGTGCCGCACGCCGAAACCCTGCGCCGCCAAGGCGATGCGCCGCGCCTCGGCGGCGGAAATCTGTTCCCTCATCGTTCCACTCTTCGCACCGCTGCGCTACACAGCGCAAGATGACGCGCAAGATCATCCATATCGACATGGACGCGTTCTTCGCCTCGTGCGAGCAGCGCGACGATCCGTCACTGAGGGGAAAGCCTGTCGCGGTCGGCAGCCCGAGCGGGCGCGGCGTGGTCGCGGCGGCGAGCTACGAGGCGCGGGTGTTCGGGGTGCGCTCGGCCATGCCCTCGGTCACCGCGCTGCGGCGCTGCCCCGATCTGATCTTCGTGCCGCACCGTTTCGACGTCTACCGCGCGGTCTCGCAGCAGATCCGCGACATCTTCCACGACTACACCCCGCTGGTGCAGCCGCTGTCGCTCGACGAGGCCTATCTCGATGTGACCGAGAACCTGAAGGGCCTGCCCTCCGCCACGGCGACAGCGCGCGAGATCCGCCAGCGCATCTTCGAGGAAACCCAGCTCACCGCCTCGGCCGGCATCTCCTACAACAAGTTCCTCGCCAAGCTCGCCTCGGACCAGAACAAGCCCAATGGCCAGTGCGTCGTCACGCCGGAAATGGGCGAGGCGTTCGTCGCGGCACTGCCGGTCGGCCGCTTCCACGGCATCGGCCCCAAGACGGCGGAGAAGATGAACCGGCTCGGCATCATGACCGGCGCCGATCTGCGCAGCTGGGACCTGCCGACCTTGCAGCGCAGCTTCGGCAAGGCCGGCGCCTGGTATTACGGCCTGGCGCGCGGGATCGACGAACGCCCGGTCGAGCCCAACCAGCCGCGCAAATCCTCCGGCTCGGAGACGACCTTCGCGGTCGACCTGACCACGAGCGAGGCGGTCGAGGCCGCATTGCTGCCGCTCGCCGCCGATGTGTGGCGCTGGTGCGAGCGCACCGGCAGCCATGGCCGCACCGTGACGGTCAAGGCGCGCTACGATGATTTCCGCATCGTCACGCGCAGCCGCACGCCGGGCGGGCCGGTCGACGACAAGGCGATGCTCGACGGACTGGCGATCGCGCTGGTGCGCAGCCTGTTCCCGCTGCGCGCGCCGATCCGGTTGCTCGGCGCGACGCTGTCGGGTTTCGATCAGGACGAAGAGGCGGCGCCGAGGCTGGACTTCTGATTCCCTCTCCCCTCCGGGGAGAGGGTGGTCGAGCGCAGCGAGACCGGGAGAGGGGCAGTGGGATACGGTGTCGCTTGTGGCCACCCCTCTCCCCGGCCCTCTCCCCATTGAGGGGAGAGGGAGAAGCTAGTCGGCCGCTAAGAAATATCCGGAATGGCCGTCCGGTGCTGCCGTCCCCATCCACCGCGCCCGGTGAGGAAGGCGACCCAGCCCCAGATCGCGCCGGTGTGGCGCAGCAACTGGAAGGTGAAGGGCTCGGCGATCGCGGCAATGATCGCCGGGCCAACGCCCAGCCCCTCGCGTTGCCCGGTCCAGCGCTTGTAGATGCCGAGCGACCAGAGGTGGAAGCTGAGGTCGATGATGATCTTGGCGATCATCACCAGCAGGATCGGCAAGGCGATCAGGAAGCGCCCGGTCGCCACCACGGCGATCAGGATGACAAAGGCAGCGAGGCCGTAGACCGGCTGCAACGTGTCGAGCGCCTTGACCGGCAGCATGCGCGTGCCGAGCAGGCCGTAATGGCGGTTGCCGACCATGTCGCGGTTCCAGTGCTGCACCTGCAGGAACCCGCCGAACCAGCGCCGCCGCTGCTTGAGAAAGGCCAGCGGACTGGCCGGCGCATCGGTGCTGGCCAGCGCGCCGCCGACGACGCGCACCCGCCAGTCGCGCCCATGATCGGCGGCGTGGCGATAGAGCCGGTGGATCAGCTCATAATCCTCGACCAGGCAATCAGGGTCGAACCCGCCGACCTCGATCACCGGATCACGCCGGAACGCGGCGAAGGCGCCTGAGATCAGGAGCAGGCTGTGGACCTGCTCCCAGGCATAGCGCGACAGGAAGTTGCGGACATATTCATAGGACTGGAACCACTGGAACAGCCGCGCCTGCAGGTTCGGTCCGCAGATCGGCGCGAGCACGCCGGTTGCCGCGACCAGTTCTGGCTCGGCGGCGAAAGCGGCGCGCATCGCGGCGATCGCGCCGGGTTCGAGCAAGGTGTCGGCATCGACTGTCAGCACCACCTCGGTATCGATCGCCAGAACCGCGGCGTTGAGCGCGACCGCCTTGCCGCCATGCGGCAGCCGCAGCCAGCGCAGCGACGGCAGATTGGCCGAGCCGGTCGCCATCCCGCCCATCTCGGGCACGGTCAGGCCATAGCGCCGCGTCAGCACGCCGACGGTGTCGTCGCTCGATCCGTCATCGGCGATCAGGATGATCTCGGGCGGGGCGTCCTGCGCGGCGAGCCGGTCGATCGTGCTGGCGATGACCGCGGCCTCGTTATGCGCCGCGACGATCACGCCGAACGTCACATGTTCCCCCGGCACCGCGGCCGGTGCCGCGCGCAGGTCGCGGATGTTCCACGCCGTGAACACCAGCAACGCGGTGTCGTAGAGGATATAGGCGATGCCGATCGACCATACGACCAGCCCCTGGCGGAAAAAGGCCTGGGCGGTCAGCACGATGAACAGCAAAGGCGCGACGAGACCGATCGCCCGGCCGACAAACGGGATGGCGCGCGGCGTGAGCCGCGGCGACTCGGCCGCGAAGGTGTGCGTCAGTGAGGTCATAGCCTGGGGAGTTCGTTACTTGATCGAGATGAACCTGCGATTGCGCGCCCGCCTAGCGAATGCGCGATCTCCGCGCTAGGTTCGATACGACTAACGACGGAAGGGTCTTGATGAGCGACCGCTATACCCGCACCGCGATCACCTTTCACTGGCTCATCGCGATCGGCATCGTCACCAATATCGCGCTCGCCTGGATCTGGCCGCTGGTCGCCGATGAGAAGGTGCGGCCGATGATCGATCTGCACAAGTCGGTCGGCATCACCATTCTCGGCCTCGCCATCATGCGGCTGCTGTGGCGCCTGTCGCACAAGCCACCGGCGCTGCCGATGGGCTACAAGCCGTGGGAGGTGCGCACCTCGCATATCGTTCACTGGGCGCTCTACGTCGTCATCTTCGCCATGCCGCTGACCGGCTGGATCATGGACTCGGCGTGGAAGGACGCCGCGACGCACCCGATGCAGCTGTTCGGTCTGTTCCAGTGGCCGCGCCTCGGGTTCATCATGAACCTGCCGCCCGACACGCGCGAACGGATGCACTCGCTGTTCGGCGACGCGCATGAGTGGATCGCCAAGCTGGTCTATGTCCTGTTCGTGTTGCATGTCGCGGGTGCGCTGAAGCACCAGCTGGAGGGCCACAAGGAACTGCAACGCATGCTGCCCTGACCTCCTTACTCCCCTCCCTGGACAAGGGAGGGGAGAAGGTCAGAAGCGCGGCACGATCAGCGTGTCGATGGCGTGGGCGACGCCGTCACGGTCATTACCGAGCGTCACATGCTGCGCGGCGCGGCGCACCGCCTCGGGGCCGTTGCCCATCGCCACCGAAAAGCCTGCTTTGGCCAGCATCGGCAGGTCGTTGGCCTGGTCGCCGATCGCCGCGACCAGCGCCAGCGGCACGTCGAACGCGGCGGCGAGCGCGGTGAGGCCGTCGCCCTTGTTGGCGGCAAGCGCCGTCACGTCGAGATAATAGGTCTGCGACTGGGCGACGGTCGCCCTGTCGCCGAACGCCGCCTTCGCCCGATCGGCGAGCGCGCCGAGCATGGCGGGGTCGTCGCTGACCAAAGTGATCTTGTCGGCACGGTCGAGCAATGCGGCGAAGTCGGTCGTCACGATCGGCGCCTGATCGGAGGCGACGCGCTCATGCGCGACGTGCACGCCCTGGTCGGTGCTGGCATACCATCGGTCATCGGCGAACACCCAGCGGTCCACCGACGCATCCCCGACCAGGTCGAACATCCCACGCGCGACGCCCGCGTCGATCGTGACATGCGAGTCGACGGTGCCGTCGCGGCGAAAGACGATGCCGCCGTTGAACGCCGCCATCGCCGCGTCGATCGCCAGCGCATCGGCGATCGGCAACATGCCCGAGCGCGGCCGCGCGCTGATGATGGTGAAGCCGATCCCGGCATCGCGCACCCGCGCCACCGCCGCGATCGTCGCCGGGGTGAGCTGCTTGTGCTGGTCGACCAGCGTGCCGTCGACATCGCAGACCAGCAGGCGGATCGTCATTGCGGCATCTCGACATGCCCGCCAAAGCCGAAGCGCATCGCCGACAGCAGCTTGTCGCCGAAGGTGTGATCGACGCGGCTGCGATAGCGCGCGAACAACGCGGCGGACAGGACGTTGACCGGCACCGACTCCTCCATCGCCGCCTCGATCGTCCAATGGCCTTCGCCCGAATCCGCCACCTTGCCGGTGAACGCCTCGAGCTTCATGTCCTTGGCCAGCGCGATCGCGGAGAGATCGAGCAGCCAGGACGAGATCACGCTGCCGCGCCGCCACACCTCGGCGATGTCGGTGAGGTTGAGGTCGAAGCGTTCGTCCTCGGGCAGCTTGTCGGAATTCTTCGAGGCAAGGATGTCGAACCCTTCGGCATAGGCCTGCATCAGGCCGTACTCTATGCCGTTATGGACCATCTTGACGAAGTGGCCGGCACCAGCCGGGCCGGCATGGATATAGCCCTGCTCGGCACGCGGGTCCTCGCCCTCATTCTCCATGCGATTGGGGGTGCGCGGAATGGTGCCGAGGCCGGGCGCGAGCGCGGCGAGGATCGGGTCGATATGGTCGACCGCATCCTTGTCGCCGCCGACCATCATGCAATAGCCGCGCTCCAGCCCCCACACCCCGCCCGAGGTACCGACATCGATATAGCGGATGCCCTTTTCGGCGAGCGCCCGGGCGCGGCGGATATCGTCCTTGTAGAAGGTGTTGCCGCCGTCGATGATGATGTCACCGCGCGCGGCAAGGCCGGTCAACGTGTCGATCGTCTGCTCGGTCGGGTCGCCGGCCGGCAGCATCACCCAGTAGATCGCCGGGCTGTCGAGCTTGCCCTTCATGTCCTCGAGCGAGGTGGCGGCAACTGCGCCGTCCTTGACCACGTCGGCGACCGCCTGCTCGGCGCGGTCATAGACCACCGCCTCATGGCTCGCGAGCATCAGCCGCCGCGCGATGTTCGCGCCCATCCGCCCCATGCCGATGATGCCGATCTTCATGGATGGTCTCCGAATGGTCTGCCGTGCTCCTGCGAAAGCAGGAGCCCAGGGTTACGAAGGGTGGCGCTCGTCGCCCTAGGCTCCTGCTTTCGCAGGAGCACAACGCGTCAAGCCACCGCCGGATGCTTGGCCGCGATCGAGGCGAGCAGATCGTCGAACGCCTTGGCGAACGACGCGACGCCTTCCTCAACCAGCGTCTCGGTCACACCCGGCAGATCGAGCCCGAGCCGGTCGGCCTCGGCCAGCACATGGCGCGCGGCATCGACATCGGCGGTCAGCGTCTGCGCCACCGTGCCATGGTCGCGGAACGCGTCGAGCGTCTTGGGCGGCACGGTGTTGACCGTGTCGCGGCCGATCAGCGTGTCGAGGTACAGCGTGTCGGGATAGTCCGGGTTCTTGGTGCCGGTCGAGGCCCAGAGCAGGCGCTGCGGCATCGCCCCCTTCGCCGCCAGCTTCTGCCAGCGCTCGGAGGCGATGAACGCCTCATACCAGGCATAGGCCAGCTTGGCGTTGGCGATGGCGACCTTGCCCTTGATCGCCCTGGCGTCGTCACCGCCGGTGCCGGCGTCGATCTTGTCGTCGATCTTGCTGTCGATGCGGCTGACGAAGAAGCTCGCCACGCTGGCGATCCGGTCGATCGGTTCGCCACGCTCGACGCGCTGTTCCAGCCCGGCGACGAAGGCCAGCGCGACCGCCTTATACGCCTCGATCGAGAACAGCAGCGTGACGTTGACGTTGATGCCCGCTGCGGTCGTCGCGGCGATGGCGGGGACGCCGGCGGGCGTGCCCGGGATCTTGATCATCAGGTTCGGCCGGTCGACCGCCGCCCATAGCCGTGCGGCCTCGGCGATGGTCTCGTCGGTGTCGTTGGCGAGATAGGGCGAGACCTCGAGGCTGGCATAACCATCCCTGCCGCCGAGCCGGTCGTAGACCGGGCGCAATGTGTCGGCGGCGTTCTGGATGTCCTGGATGGCGAGATGCTCGTAGCGTGCCATGGCCGAGGCTTCGGGATGGGCCTTGTCGAACTCGGCCAGCGCGGCGTCATAGGCGTCGCCATGCCCCATCGCCTTTTCGAAGATCGACGGGTTGGAGGTGACGCCGGTCACCCCGTCCTCCTCGACCAGCTTCCTGAAGCCACCCTGTTCGAGGAACTTGCGCTCGATGAAGTCGAGCCAGATCGCCTGACCCTCGGCTTCCAGATCGTTCAACCGGCCCATCATTTCCATCCTTCTTCACGTCATCCCGGCGCAGGCCGGGATCTCAAGCCATCACGAGACCCAGCTTTCGCCGGGGTGATGGCTGATTATTTGCCCAACAACGACCTGACCTGCTTCACCACATTGTCGACGGTGAACCCGAACTTGTCCTGCAGCTTGGCGATCGGTGCCGAGGCGCCGAAGGTCGACATGGTGATCGTGCGGCCTGACAGGCCGACATAACGATCCCAGCCGATCTCGCCGCCCATTTCGATCGCCAAACGCGCCGAAACCGATTTCGGCAGCACCGATTCCTTATAGGCGTCGGATTGCAGCTCATAGCGATACCAGCTCGGCAACGAGACGACGCGCGCGGCAATGCCCTCGTCCTTCAACTGCTCGTACGCCGCGACGGCGAGCGATACCTCGCTGCCGGTGGCGATCAGGATCACTTCAGGGTTCGCGCTGTCGGCCAGCACATAGCCGCCCTTCGCCACGCCGTCGGCCGAGGCATATTTGCCCCGGTCGAGCGTCGGCAGCGCCTGGCGCGACAGGATCAGCGCGGTGGGATGATTCTGCCCGGCGATGATCGCCTTCCACGCCGCGGCGACCTCATTGGCGTCGCACGGGCGGATCGTGTCGAGACCGGGAATGGCGCGCAGCGTGGCGAGATGCTCGATCGGCTGGTGGGTCGGGCCGTCCTCGCCGACGCCGATCGAATCGTGCGTGAACACCCAGGTCGCACCGAGTTCCATGATCGCCGAAAGACGGATCGGCGCGCGCATGTAATCGGCGAACACCAGGAAGGTCGAACCATAGCCGCGCAGGTGCGACAGCGTCATGCCGTTGACCACCGCGCCCATGCCATGCTCGCGCACGCCGAAGTGGAAGTTGGCGCCGCCATAATTGCCCGGCTCGAACGAGGCCGCGCCCTTGATGTCGGTCTTGGTCGAGGGTGCGAGGTCGGCCGAGCCGCCGAGCAGCCACGGCACCCTGGCCGCGATGGCGTTGAGCACCTTGCCGCCGGCATCGCGCGAGGCGAGGCCCTTGGGGTCGGCGTCGAACACCGGCACGTCGCTGTCCCATCCCGCGGGCAGCTTGCCGGCCAGCATCAGCTCGATTTCGGCCGCTTGCTCCGGATAGGCCGTGCGATAGCGTGCGAACATCGCCTCCCACGCCTCACGCAGCGGCGCGCCACGCCCGGCGATCTCGCCATGGAAGTGATCGATCACGCCATCGGGGACGCGGAAATTCTCGTCCTCGGGCCAGCCATAAGCGCGCTTGGTCGCCTTGATATTGTCGACGCCGAGCGGCTCGCCATGCGCCTTCTCGCTGCCGGCACGGGGGCTGCCCCAGCCGATGATCGAATGGACGATGATGAAGGTCGGCTTGTCGGTCGTCGCGCGGAAGGTGGCGAAGGCGTCGGACAGCGCGGCGACGTCATTGGCGTCGTCGACATGAATGACGTTCCAGCCATAGGCCTGGAAGCGCATGCCGACATCCTCGTCGAACGCCAGCGCGGTATCGCCCTCGATCGAGATATGGTTGCTGTCGTAGATCCAGCACAGGTTCGACAGTTTGAGATGGCCGGCCATGCTCGCCGCCTCGGCCGAGACGCCCTCCATCATGTCGCCATCGCCGCACAGCGCATAGACGTCATGGTCGAACAGGTCGAAACCGTCGCGATTGTAGCGCGCGGCGAGCCAGCGTTCGGCGATCGCCATGCCGACCGAATTGCCGGCGCCCTGGCCGAGCGGGCCGGTGGTCGTCTCGACGCCCGTGGTGTGGCGATATTCCGGGTGGCCGGGGGTCTTGGAGCCGAGCTGGCGGAACTGCTCGATGTCGTGGAGGCTGACCGCCTCCTGTCCGGTCGGCTTACCGTCGCGGTCGATCTCGCGAACGCCGGCGAGGTGCAGCAGGCTGTAGAGCAGCATCGAGGCATGGCCGACCGACAGCACGAAGCGATCACGATTCGGCCAGTCGGGCTTGGCCGGGTCGGTGCGCAGGAACTTCGCCCACAGCGCATAGCCAACCGGCGCGAGCGCCATCGGCGTGCCCGGATGGCCGGAATTGGCGGCCTGCACCGCGTCCATCGACAGCGTGCGAATCGTGTCGATCGTCAGCCGCGCGAGCGAACCGTCCTCATGGACGTCGTCGGGGGCCGTGGTTGCAGTGTCGGACATGGATCGCCTTCGCTCGTGATCGACCGAACGCGCGCACGTCCGATCGGGTTTCAGGGACTCGGGGCCTTTAGTCGCTCACGTCGCCGCGTGCCACCCGCCTAACGACGCCATGATCGGCGATATAGGCAACATCTACTTCATCGAGGAATAGCCCATGGCCCAGTACGCCCGGAATCGCGGCGATGCCGGAGGCGACGGAGACGGGCTCGAGCGCGGCAAAATGGCAATCGAGCACCGGATTGCCCTGGTCGGTGCGATAGGCGCCGCCATCGCGCGGCGCGACCAGCGCGCCGAGCGCGCCCAGCCGCGCGGTGACGAAGCCGCGCGCGAAGGGCAGTATCTCGACCGGCACCTTGGCCGCGCCGAGCCGCGCGACGCGTTTCGAGCCGTCGGCGATGACGATCATGCGCCGCGCCGCCGTGGCGACGATCTTCTCGCGCAGCATCGCCCCGCCCGCCCCTTTTATCGCGCGCAGCTCGGGATCGATTTCGTCCACGCCGTCGATCGCCAGGTCGAGTGCGGAGAGATCGGCGAAGTCGAGCAACGGAATGCCGGCGGCACGGGCCAGCGCCTCGCTCGCCAGCGAGGTGGCCACGGCGCGGATGGCGAGCCCGCCGCGCACCTTCTCGCCGAGCCGGGCGATGGCGTGCGCCGCGGTCGAGCCGGTGCCGAGGCCGACCAGCATGCCGGCCCGGACTTCCTCCACCGCCGCCTCGGCCGCGATCCGCTTGTCGTCGTCCTGCGTCATGGTGCCGACCTTAACAGCTTTCGGCGCGGGCCGGTTCAACCAAAGATGACAGTGCTTCTGCGGAAGCGGGAGCCCAGAGCCGCAAGCGCAGCGCCCCGGACCCTGGGCTCCTGCTTCCGCAGAAGCGCAAGATCATTGAGATTGCCGCGCACCAAATCATCAGCAAGATATTTCGCTGGCGAGAAACCGCCGCTTCGGGGCAAAGGCGCGGGATGATCGAGAATATCCTCGCCGCGCTCGCGACCTTCGCCATCACGGTGATCTCCGCTTTGGGCTATCCCGGCATCGTGCTGCTGATGGCGATCGAGAGCGCGTGCATCCCACTGCCGAGCGAGGTGATCATGCCGTTCGCCGGTTACATGGTCTCGCTGGGCAAGTTCACCCTGGTCGGCGCGGCGACGGCGGCGGCGATCGGCGAGAATATCGGCGCGTTCATCGCCTATGAGGCGGGCAAGCGCGGCGGACGTCCGCTGGTCGAACGCTATGGCCATTATCTGCTGATCGATGCGCATCACCTCGAACAGGCCGACCGCTTCTTCGTCCGCTTCGGCAGCGTCGCGGCGCTGATCGGGCGATTGCTGCCGGTGATCCGCACCTTCATCGCCTTTCCGGCGGGCGTGGCGCGGATGAACCGGGCGAAGTTCCATCTCTACACCACGATCGGCTCCTGGCCGTGGTGCTTCGCCCTGGCCTGGATCGGGATGAAGCTCGGCGACAAGTGGAACAGTGACCCGCGCATCAAGGCGGCGTTCCATTCGGTCGATGTGGTGGTCGTGGTCGGGGTGCTGGCCGCAGTGGGCCTCTTCGTGTGGCACCGGCTGCGCGGGCGGAAGCACTGAATCGCGTTTGCCAAGCGGTGCGCGACCGGCAAAGGTGACCGCGTGTCGCGCCTCATCCTGTTCAACAAGCCTTATGGCGTGCTGTGCCAGTTCAGCAACGAGCCGACCGGGCCGGCGCGACCGACGCTGGCCAGTTTCATCGACCTGCCTGGCGTCTATCCTGCCGGACGGCTCGATCTCGACAGCGAGGGGTTGCTGCTGCTGACCGACGACGGCCGCCTGCAGGCGCGCATCGCCGACCCGCGGTTCAAGATGCCGAAGACCTATCTGGTGCAGGTCGAGGGTGAGGCGGACGAGGCGGCGCTGGAGCAATTGCGGCGCGGGGTGCGGCTGAAGGACGGGCCGACGCTGCCGGCCGAGGTCGAGCGCATCGACGCGCCCGCGCTATGGCCGCGCGACCCGCCGGTACGGTTCCGCAAGACGGTGCCCGATTGCTGGCTGAGGCTGACGATCCGCGAGGGACGCAACCGCCAGGTGCGGCGGATGACGGCGGCGGTGGGGCACGGCACACTCAGGCTGGTGCGCTGGCGGATCGGGGAATGGACGCTCGACGGGATCGCACCGGGCACGTGGCGCGAAGCCACCTAAGCAGGCTGTCGCCGAAACCGCCCAAATTCGTGCGGCAACCCAAGGTGCATGCCCACCCGCCAACTTTGCAAAACTTTACCTGGCACACATCGGCGCGAAACGGCGCGGGCCTAGTCCGAACCTGCCGAGGCACTCCCTCAGGCATTTTTCGAACGAAAGGCTGATGACGATGAACAGGAACTGGGGACGGGGCTGGATGATGGCCGGCGCGCTGGCGATCACGGCCGGCGTGGCGGGACTGACCGGTGTCGCGGTGGCCGAGAATGGTCCCATGATCCATGTGATGCATGACCTGCCGGGGCATGGCGGCATGATGTCGAGCGACCCGGCGGCGATGGCGGCGCATCTCGACAAGATGATCGCGACGATGGTGCCGGACGCCACGCCGAAGCAGAAGTCGAAGCTGCTGGAAATCGCCAAGGGGGTCCATGCCGATCTCGGCACGGTCCATGCGCAGTTCGGCCAGGCACATCAGCGCGCGCACGACATCCTCTTGCAGTCGGTCATCGACCGCGGCGCGCTGGAGGCACTGCGGGTCGAGCAGATGCAGCGGATCGACGGCGCCTCGAAGCGCGTGGTGGCCGCGCTGGCCGACGCCGCCGAGGTATTGACGCCCGAGCAGCGCACCCGGTTCGCGGCGCATCTCAAAACGCATATGGAGTGAGGTAGAGGGGTTAACCCGTACGGGCTTCGCTTGCACGGCGAAGCCTGTATGGTCATGCCAATCCCGCCCCTCGTCGCCCTGAAAAGCATCGCATGACCCAGTGCATTCTGATGATCGAGGACGACCAGCGGCTCGCGGCGATGGTGGAGACCTATCTCGCCGGCAATGGCTACGCCCTCGTCCATGCCGCGACTGGCGAAGCGGGCATGGCGGCGCTACGCGACGAGGCCGCCAGTCGGTTCGCGGCCGTGCTGCTCGACCTGATGCTGCCCGATGGCGACGGCCTCGACCTTTGCCGGCGGATCCGCGCCCTGCCACCGCCCGCCAACACGCTGCCGATGATCATGCTAACCGCCAAGGGCGATCCGTTCGACCGCGTGATCGGGCTGGAAATGGGTGCCGACGACTATCTGCCCAAGCCGTTCGAGCCGCGCGAACTGCTCGCCCGGCTGCGCGCGGTACTGCGCCGGCCGCGCCTGGCGGGGAGCGGCGCCGCGTCGCCGCTGCGCTTCGGCCGGCTGGAGATCGATCGCGACGCGCGCGCGGTGCTGCTCGACGGGCGCCCCTGCACGCTGACCGCCTATCAGTTCGACCTGCTTGCGGCGCTTGCCGAGCGCGCCGGGCGCGTGCTGTCGCGCGACCAGCTGATCGACGCGCTGAAGGGCAAGGCACACGAGCCGTTCGACCGATCGATCGACGTGCATATCGCGCGGCTGCGCGCGATTCTCGAGGACGATCCCAAGCATCCCCGGCGCATCATCACCGTGCGCGGTTCGGGCTATGTCTTCGCGCGGGTGCAGGATGGCTGAGCCGCGCCCGCCGGCACCGGGGATCAGGCGCTCGCGGCTCGGGCAGCGGCTCTATGTGCGCATCTATTTCGCCTTGCTGGCGTGCCTTATCGTCTCGTCCCTGCTCTTCGGCATGGCGCATATGAGGTTCAATCCCGTGCCCGGAACGATGCGGTCGAGCCTCCATGCGCATTTCCACATGCTGGTGCTGCTGATGGTGATCGCGCTGGTCGTGGCAGCGGCGGCCTATCCGGTCGTGCGGCGGCTGACCGGCCGGCTCGAACGGCTGCAGTCCAGCGTCGAGGCGTGGGGATCGGGCGACCTGTCGATGCGGGTCGCGGTCGAGGGCCAGGACGAGGTGGCGCAGCTGGCGCGGAGCTTCAATCAATCGGCGGCGCGCGTCGAGGCGCTGATGGGCGCGCAGAAGACGCTGCTCGCCAACGCCTCGCACGAATTGCGCTCGCCGCTGACGCGGATCCGCATGGCGGTCGAACTGCTGCAGGACAATGCGCCAGCGACGATCCGGGCGGAACTGGCGCGCAGCCTCGCCGAGCTCGACCTGCTGATCGACGAAGTGCTGCTGGCAAGCCGGCTGGAGGCGGTGAGCGACGCCGGGCCGCCCGCCACCTTGGTCGATCTGACCGCGCTGGTCGCAGAGGAATGCGCCCGCGTGGCGGCGAACCTCGCCGCCGACCCGATCGCGGCACGCGGCGACCCGGCGCTGTTGCGGCGCATGGTGCGCAATCTGCTCGAGAATGCGCAGCGCCACGGCCGCGCCACGCCGATCCAGGTGACGCTGACGCACACCGGCGCCGGGGCGATCCAGCTGGAGGTGTGCGACGACGGGCCCGGCGTGCCCGAGGCCGAGCGCGAGGCGATCTTCGCACCCTTCTACCGCGTCCATGGCGCTAGCGAGGCCGATGGCGGCTATGGCCTCGGGCTGAGCCTGGTACGCCAGATTGCCCGCCGCCATGGCGGCGACGCGCATTGCGTCGCGCGCCCTGCCGCCGGCGGCTGCTTTCGCGTGACGTTGCCGCCACCTGCCATGGACGGCGCGGAATAGCCCACGCGGCGCGGTTCAGCCTCGCGCCGCCAGTCGCGCGGCCGCCGCGGTCCGCGCGTCGCGGCCCGGCGCGCTCTTCGCCACCATCGCCTGGTAGCGCGCCAGCGTCGCGGCATCGGCACGTTCGGGCGAGCCGCTGTCGAAGGGCGGCGCGGGATCATATTCGAGGCTGAGCTGGACGAGCCGGGCATGGTCCTCGCCGCGGATCGCGGCGGTCAGCGCAAGGCCGAAATCGATGCCCGCCGTCACGCCGCCGCCGGTCACCCGGTTGCGGTCGAACACCACGCGCTCATGCACCGGTATCGCGCCGAACGCGGCGAGATGGTGGTGTGAGGCCCAATGACAGGTCGCACGATAGCCCTTGAGCAGCCCGGCCGCGCCGAGCAGCAGCGAGCCGGTGCACACGCTGGTCACCCAGGCGGCGCCAGCCGCCGCGTGGCGGACCCAGGCCATGGTCGCCCCATCCTCCATCGCGTCCTGCGTGCCGAAGCCGCCGGGAACGCAGAGAATATCGGGCTGGGCGGCGTCGGCGAAGGTCGCGGTCGGCAGCAGCGCGAAGCCGGCGTCGGTCGCGACCGGATCGCGCGTCGCCGCGACCAGATCGATCGTCGCCTTGCCGAGCCGCGACAACACCTGCGCCGGGCCGGTCAGGTCGAGCTGGGTGACGTTGGGGAAGAGCAGGAAGGCAATGCGGATCGGGGAAGGCTCGGACATGCGGCAACTCCATCTGTCATCACGGGAGTGCCCAGGCGGTCGGCGCAAAAATGGGGTCAGCGCTTCCTCGTGGTGCTCCACGTTCCGCCAGTCACGCGACCGGCACCCTGATACGATCCGCGCGGCGTGCCGACAAGATCATCATCAACAGCAACGGCCCGACCAGCACGAGATACAGCGCGAAGCCGCGCCACGGCGCCCAGTCGAACCATTGGCTGGGAAAGGTGGTCAGCTTGCCGGCGACGAACATCGCCGCATTATGCTGCCACAGCGGGAAGCTCATCAGGTCCGAATCGAAGATGTCTGTGGCGACGATGGCGAGGTTGACGAACATCGACAGGCCGAGCAGTGCGGCCGTGGCGAGGCGCGCGCCTTTGCTGCGCAAGCCCGCCCAGAAAGGCGCGAGGCCGATGGCGAGGAACGGGATCGCCACCACCGAGTGACGCGGGCCGGTCGAGGCGCCGCCGTCCCAATAGACATAGGAGGCGTTGACCAGCAGCACGAGCGTGGCGATCGCCGCCGCCAGCACGCCGAGATCGCGCGTCGCGGCGTCGCGGATCAGGCGGCGCAGGCCGACCGCGCCGAGCGCCAGCACCGGCGCGACCCAGATCAGGCCGCGGCGCGGCGAGAAGAGCAGCTTCACCAGGATCAGCGGCTTGGGATAGGTCAGGCCGAACAGCCCCTGCTGCATGCCATTGAACCCGACCACGCCCTCATAACCAAGCTTGAACGGCGTGCCGAAGGCGAACTGGTTATAGACGGCGAGCGGCACCAGCATCAGCAGCGCGACCGCGGTGGTGACGCCATAGATTCGCCAGCGCGTCGGCGCGTCGAGCTGGCGGGTACGCCACAGCGCCCATAGCCCGATCGCCACGCCGCCGAAGATCGCGGTGAATTCGACCACCAGCGCCCAGCCGAGCGCGGCACCCGCCATCATTGGATAGCGCCAGCGGCCCAGTTCCTTCGCCCCGCTCGTCCCGCGCCACACCGCCCAGGTTGCGATGGTCAGCAAGGCGGCGACCGGCGCATGGCCGAACAATGTGGTCGACCAGCCCCATATGACCGAGCCGAGCGCATAGCCAAGCGCGGCGACCAGCCCGGCGGTCACGCTGCCGGTGATGCCGGCGCCGAGATCGAACAGCAGCACCGCGGCGAAGGCGGTGAGCAGCGCGCTGCCAAAGGCGACCGCGAGCAGCAGGCGCAGCGACAGGAAGCGGTCGAGCTTCGGGTTGGTGATGTCGATCACCTGGTCGCGCGAGCTGGTGTGCGTGACGTGATTGGCCGCCCACACCAGCGGCGCGGCCATCAGCGTGACGCCTGGCGCCTTGTCCATATAATGATGCTGGCCGAACTGCGCCTTGTCGATGGTCAGCGATTCGAAGCGGTCGATCTTCGCGTCATGCTGCTCGACCAGCGCCAGCGCGCCGAACAGCCGCGTCGCGTTGTTGGGGTTGAACGGCCAGGAGCCGAACCACACGCACGACAGCCAGACGAGCGCGAACAGCCCCGCCGCGACACCATGCGATCCACGCGTCACGCGAACAGCCAGCGGCCCGGCAGCCGCCCGAACGGCAGGGTGAAGAAGCCGGCGACGAGCAGCGCCCCGGTGACCATGCCGCGCACCTGGCGGCGATGCGCCGTCACGCGGTGGGTGCGCGCGGTCCACCAGATCAGCGGCGCGGCGACGGCGAGGAACTTCTCATAGCCATCAGCCGTGAGCGGCCTGGGCCGTTGCACCTCTTCCGCCATCGTCGCCATGCGCCAACCCCTTGTCCTGCCGCTTCCTTAGCGAGGCGGCGGAGTCACGCAACCATGGCGGCGACGGAAGATCACATCAATTCCGAACCTTGTTCCTCTGCGCATGGCACGTGGTGCGCTCGACCGCCAAGCCCGACGAAAAGAGCGGCAAGGAGCCGGACAAGGGCCAGGCGTCGAAGGGAAGAGATTTGTTCGCGCCGAGGCGCCGAGGCGCGGAGGTGATGCGCGCCGGGCCGCCGTCAGGCGCTGTCTTAAGCCAGGTGTGGCGGACGATGTGCATGGTTGGCTGACGCCGCCAACGCCGCGGGCGCGACACCTCCGCGCCTCGGCGCCTCCGCGCGAACAAAATCTTCTTCTTCCCGAAAGGCACCCTGGCTAGGGCAGGCTGTCCTGGACGCGCTGGTCGGCGGCCTTGTTTTCCTTCTTCTCGGCGCGCTGCTGGCGGGCCTGTTGCAGGAAACAGCCGGTCGAGCCGCCCGGGCCGACCGTGGTGCAGCTGCCGATGCCGGCATTGGCGACATCGTCATGCGCGACGACCTTCGACGCCCAGGATTCATTCTCCGGCGTGACCTGGAAGGTGCGCAGCGCCTTGGGGATGCGAAACTGCTCGGCGGCACCCTGGCGGACGCACACCACCACCTCGGCGCCCTCGCGGTCGGTCGGGCAGCGCTGGTTGCCGTAGAGCGTCAGCACGCCGTTGATCGGCGCCTGGCGCGCGACCTCGCCCGGGCCGCTATTGGCGGGCCGCGCCGGGTGGCTATCGGGATTGGCCGGGCCGGCGACGCGCGGCGGCATGGCCGCCGGCCGGGGCGGCGCGACGCTGAGCAGGGGCGGCGGGGCGGCGGGCGTGTCCGGCGCGGGCGCCGGTGCCGCGGGCGTTTCCTGTGCAGGCGCCTGTTGCGCGGGGGTCTGTTGCGCGGCGACGGGCGCGGCGAACAGCAGCGTGAGGGTGGGCAGCAGGCGCCGGTACATCTTCGTCCTCGTCTTCGTCATCCTCACCTCTCCCGGATCAGATTCGCTTGGCGGTGGCGATCGCCGCCCGGCAGCCCAGCCGGATCAGCCCGCTCAAAATTGGATAGACGGGTGCGTTTTCCGCCCCCGCCGCCAATGCCGTCTCGCGATGCTCGACTTCCTCGGCCTGGAAATCGGCGACCGCCGCCGACAATTCCGGGTCGCTATCGCCCAGCGCATGAAGCTGGTCTGAATAATGCCGGTCGATCTCGGTTTCCACCGCTGCGGTGCAGGCCATCGCGGCTTCCGGGCCGATCGCCGCGGTGACCGCGCCGAGCGCGAAGCCGGCGACGTGCCACAAGGGCTGCAACAGCGTCGGGCGCACGCCGCGCCGCGCGACCATCGCGTCGAAGAAGACGCGGTGGCGTTCCTCCTGCAGCGCCATGCGATTGACCGCGCGCGACGCCGGCGCGCGATCACCGAGCACGGCGAGCTGGCCGGCATAGATGCGCGTCGCGCCATATTCGCCGGCCTGGTCGACGCGGATCATCGCCTCTGTCGACGGGCGGCGATCACCGGGCTTCCAGCCGCTCATCCCCGTTCGGCCTTGCGCAGCAAGGCCAGCACGACGCCGGCGCCGAGCAGCGAGAAGATCGCGTTGAAGCCGGCGAGCGAGACATGGAACAGCGTCCATTGCGGCACGTCGCAACGCACGATCGGCGCGTCGAGGATGCGCTTGAGCATGTCATCGACGCTGCCGCCATGGCCAACCGCGGTCGAGGTGCACTCGGTATGCCCCTGCCACCAATGATATTCGACCCCGGCATGATAGATGCCGATCAGCCCCGACACCGCGATGGCGAGCGCGGCGAGCAGCACGAAGGCGCGCTTCGCCCGCGCGTCCGGCACGACGAAGGCGAGCAGGGCGAGCGGGATGGCGGCGATGTGCGGGTAACGCTGCCACCAGCACATCTCGCACGGATAGAGATGGCCGATATATTGAAAGCCGAGCGCACCGCCGAGCAGCGCGACCGGGATAGCCAGCGCGAGCAGCCGCGCGGTCGCGAAACGATCGCTCACCGGCCGCTTCCTATTTTGCCGCGACGACGGGCGTCGCGCCGAGCCGGCCGATCGTCTGCACCGCATACCATAGCTGGAAATCGTCGATGCCGCGCGCCTTGAGCTGCGCCGGGGTGGCCGAGAAGCGCGGATCGGTCGTGCCATCCTCCTCGAGCACCGCGTTGTCGGCCTTGACCTCGTTGATCAGGTGGCGGCGCAGGTCATCCTCGCGGAACACCGGGCGGACCTTGTAATCCGGGTCGGAGATTTCCGGCACGGCGATGTCGGGCTGGATGCCGCCCTCCTGCACCGAGCGCCCCGACGGGGTGTAGTAACGCGAGGTGGTGAGGCGCAGCGCGGCGTTGTTGCCGAGATCGAGCACGGTCTGCACCGAGCCCTTGCCGAACGAGCGCTCGCCCATGACCAGCCCGCGGTGATGGTCCTGCAGCGCGCCGGCGACGATCTCGCTGGCCGAGGCGGTGCCCGAATTGGTCAGCACGACGACCGGCAGGCCGTGCGCGAGATCGCCCCGCACCATCGATTCGGCGTAGAAACGCTCGACGTCACGCGGGTCGCGGCCGCGCTCGGACAGCAGCTCGCCGCCGGTGACGAAGATGTCGGCGACCGCCACCGCCTCGTCGCGCAAGCCCCCGCCATTGTCGCGCAGGTCGACGATATAGCCCAGCGGGTCATGGCCAAGCTGGCGACGGATGCCGGCAATGCCGTCGATCACGCCCTGGCTGGTCTTGTCCGAGAAGGTGTTGATGTTGAGGATGCCGACGCCGTTCCTGACCTCCCACTTGACGGGATGCTGGACGATCTTCTCGCGCACCAAGGCGACCTGGATCGGCAGCGGATGGCCGGCGCGCACCAGGGTCAGCGCGATCTTCGTGCCCGGGGGCCCGCGCATCTCGGTGATCGCCTCGTCGAGCGTCTCGCCATAGATCAGCTTGCCGTTGATATGGGTGATGTAATCGCCCGACTTGATCCCGGCGCGCTGGCCCGGCGTGTCCTCCTGCGGCGCGATGACCTTGACCGCGCCGTCCTCCATCGTCACCGACAGGCCGAGCCCGCCATATTCGCCCGAAGTCTGGATGCGCAGATTGTCGTAATCGAGTCCGGTCTCATAGGCGCTGTGCGGATCGAGCGAGGCGAGCATGCCCTGGATCGCGCCCTTGATCAAAGTATCGTCATCGACCTTGTCGACATAGCTGGCCTTCACCCGCGCGAACACGTCGAAGAAGGGCGCGAAGGCGCGGTAGCTGCTCGTGTCGACTGCGGCCATCGCCCCGGTGCCGAGCGGCACGAGCGCCAGAGCGGCGACGATGGCGGTGGATTGAAGGAACGCACGGGACATGGGCAGTGATCCGACAAATAAGATTTGCGCCATCGTAGCGGCAAACCGCGAGCGATCCTAGGGTGTCCGCTCGAAGGCCCGCGAAGTCCCCCGCCATGTGCTCCTGCGAAAGCAGGAGCCCAGGGTCGCAAGCGCTGCGTCCGTGGCCCTGGGTTCCTGCTTTCGCAGGAACACATCGCCTCCGAAATGCGCTCTGCTGCGCATTTCCAAACAGACTCTCATCCGATCAGCGGGGTCATATCGACGGCGCGGTCGCGGCGGCGGAGTTCGACCGTGACGCGCGGCGCGTCGCCCGACGCGGCGTGGCCGATCACATCGTCCTGCGCGACCCTGTCGCCGACCCGCAGCTCGTTGGCGGCGAGGCCGGCGATCAGCGAGGTCCAGCCGCCGCCATGATCGATGATGACGATGTTGCCATAGTCGCGGAAGCGCCCGGCAAAGGCGATGCGGCCGGCGGCGGGGGCGACGATCGCGGCGCCCGCCGCCGGCGCGAGGGTGAGGCCACGCGAGCGCACACCGGCGTCCGACAGTTCGCCGAAACCGGTCACCAGCCCGCCGGCGACCGGCAGGCGATAGGGCGGCGCATCATGCGGCCAGCTGACCGGATCGATCGGCGAGGCGGATTCGCCGGGGCGCGGCGGGCGCGGCAGGGGGCCGGGCAGCGCGGCGAGGCTGGCGCGGACCGTCGCCTCGTCGCCCCGCCTGCCCATCTGGTCGACGATATCGCGGGCGCGCTCGCCCAGGCCGATCGCGCGATCGGATTCGACCAGCGCGTCCCGGCCCAGCGCGCGTGAGCGCAGGCGGTGCTCGGCCTCCAGCCGCGTCAAGGCGAGACGCTGCGCCTCGAGCCGGCCGCGGCCCTCGCTCAGCGCCCGGGCGGCGGTGGCGGCGTTGGCGTGCAGACGGCGCGTGCGATCGACATCGGCGCGGATCGCCGCGGTGCGCGCGCGCACCACCGGCATGGTGCTGGCGAGCACGGCGCGGACATGGACGAGATCGTCGACCGAGCCGGGGCGCACCACGGCGATCATCGCCGGGCGCCGCGCCAGGCCTTGCAGCGCGGCAAGCAGGCGCGCGACCGGGCCCTGGTGCGCGGCGAGCACGGCACGTTGCGCGGCAAGCTGGCGGTCGATGATCGCGATGCGCGCCTGGCTGGCGACGATGTCGGCCTCGGCCTGCTGGACGCGGGCGGCGATCGCCGCCTCCTGCTGCCGCGCCTGGGTCGCTTCGTCGCGTTCGCGTGCGGCGGCGGCTTCGAGCTGGGCGGAGCGCTGGGCGGCCTGTTGCGACTCGACGCGGGCGCGTTCAAGCCGCTCGGCGTCATTGGTCTGCGCCAGTGCCCAGGTGGCGAAGCCGAGCGCGGCAGCGACGGCAGCGCCCCATCTCAGCCAGAATCGTGCCCCGCTCATCGCTCAACCCTCGCGGTGATAGGGGTGATTGGCAAGGATGCTCGTCGCGCGCCACAATTGCTCGGCGAGCATCGCGCGGGCGAGCATGTGCGGCCAGGTCGCGCGGCCGAACGAGAAGAGCAGGTCGGCCTGGCCACGCGCGGCATCGTCGAAGCCGTCGGCCGCGCCGATCAGGAAGCGCGCCTCGCGCACCCCGTCATCACGCCAGCGGCCGAGCTTTTCGGCAAAGGCGGCCGAGCCGAGCGTCTCGCCCTTCTCGTCGAGCAAGACGATGCGGGTGTGCGCTTCGACCGCCGGCATCTTGCCGCCCTGGTCGGGCAGCTCGGTGACCTTGCTCGGCCAGGACACGCGTTTCAGATAACGATCGACCAGCTCGGCCTCGGGGCTGCGCCCGATCCGCCCGCGCGCGACGATATGCAGCAGCATGGCCGGTATCCGCTCTTCACCGTTCGCCCTGAGCTTGTCGAGACGCAGTCGGCCGAAGGCCAACGGCCGTACTTTCTTGCGCCAGTCGCGAAGAAGAAGAACGGTGCTTCAACAGGCTCAGCACGAACGGAAGTTGTGGTTAAGCCTGCCCCGCCGCCGGTGCGGGCGGGGCGTCGCCAAACGCCCACATCCGCTCGAGATTGTAGAAGCTGCGCACCTCGGGGCGGAACAGGTGGACGATGACGTCGCCGGCATCGATCAGCACCCAGTCGGCGGTCGGCAGGCCCTCGATCCGCGTCGTGCGGCCGAGCTCGCCCTTGATCTTCTCGGCCAGCTTGGCCGCCATCGAGGCGACCTGGCGCGTCGAGCGGCCGCTCGCGATCACCATGTGATCGGCGATCGACGATTTGCCGGCGAGCGGGATCGAGATCGTGTCGACCGCCTGGTCGTCGTCGAGCGACGACAGGACGAGCCGATGCAGCGCCTCGACCTCATCGGGTCGGGACGCACGGTACACAGTCGGGGAAGATGCCAAGTCGGTTCCTAGGGTGTGAGGCTGGGAGCGCCAAAACGGCGCTGCCAAGCGGGATCGGCCAAACGCAGCCGCGTCGCGGAAGATGGGTCAGGGGAAAAACGCAACAGCACGAGTGCCGGCAATCTCCACGTCGTCCAGTTCTTCGCCTGGCGTGCGGGTTGGATGAAGCGCCGCAGCCAGCCCATCGCGGGGGCCGCGTGGGCAGCGGCATCATAGCCCGGACGCGCGACAACCGCAATCGGCATCGCACGCGCGATACCGCGCCAGTCTTTCCACTGGTCGAACTGGGCGAGATTGTCGGCCCCCATCAACCAGATGAAGCGTTTGTTGGGGTAGCGCCGGGCGAGCGCCTTGAGCGTATCGACGGTATAGCGCGTGCCGAGCCGGGACTCGATATCGCTGGCGCGGATCGGCGCATGGCGCGCCATCGCCCGCGCCGAGGCGAGCCGGATGGCGAGCGGCGCCATATCGCTCGCCGTGTCCTTGAGCGGGTTGCCGGGCGACACCAGCCACCACACCTCATCAAGCCCGAGCGCGCGCAGCGCGGCAAGGCTGATCGCGCGGTGACCACCATGCGCCGGGTTGAACGAGCCACCGAGCAGGCCGATGCGGCGGGTCATTGCACCGGCCTCGCCCAGTCGGTTGCCCCATGTCGAACACGGCGGATCGCGACGCGATCCTTGCCAGCATGGTAAAATAGAATGAACGGCGTCTTGGGCACCAGCCATTTGCGGACGTCGCGTCCAACGGTCGGCGTCCCGAGATCGGGGTAATCACACAGGACGAGCGGCGCGGTTTCGATCCGGTCGACCAGTTCGTCCGCGAGCTGCGGTGAGACACGACGGTAATAGGCGACGATGTCGAGGATGTCGCGGCGCGCCGGAAGCGACCAGATGAGAATCCTCAAGCGGCGTGCTTCTCGGTTCTCATCGCCTTGAGCTCTGCGACCAACTCTTCATGCGCGACATAGTCGCCGCGGTCGATCGCGTCCTCGCCTTCCTTCAGGAAAGCGAGAAACGCGGCCTCTTCCTCGACGTAACGTTTTATCGCCTGACCGACGAGCCATGCCCGCGACCGGTCCTGCCGCTCGCCGAGAACATCGAGCGCGGCCAGGGTCTCAGGATCGATACGGGCGGTAATGACGGAGGTCTTGCTCATGTATTCAATGTATACATTGAATACATGAGGCGCAAGATCAGCCTTTATGGCGAATCTGATCGATCCATTTGCCGCGGTACGCGCCCTGCATGCCGAACATCCAGCCGGGATATTCCGCCGGCAGCCGGCTGACCTCGTCGAGCGCGGCGAGCTCGGCCTCGCTCAGCTCGATCGCCGCGGCGGCGAGATTGTCGTCGAGTTGGTCCTGCCGCTTGGCGCCGATGATCACGCTGGTAACGACCGGCTGGTGGAGCAGCCAGGCGAGCGCGATCTGGGCGAGGCTGACGCCGTGCGTCTGGGCGATCGGATCCATCGCATCGAGCACGGCATTGCCGCGCGTTTCGTCGACCGGCGGGAAGGGGAAGGTCTCGCGGCGCCCCTTCCCCGCATCACCACGATATTTGCCCGAAAGATAGCCGCTCGCCAGCGGACTCCACACCATCAGGCCGAGCCCTTCCGACCGCATCATCGGCACCAGCTCGCGTTCGAGATCGCGGCCGACCAGCGTATAATAGGACTGCACCGACTGGAACCGCGCCGCGCCGGTGCGCTCGGCGATGCCCAGCGCCTTGGCGATCTGCCACGCCGCCCAGTTGGACACGCCGACATAGCGGACGTGACCCTGGCGGACGAGATCGTCGAGCGCGCGCACCGTCTCCTCGATCGGCGTCGCGGCGTCCCAGCCATGGATCTGATAGAGGTCGATATGGTCGGTGTTGAGGCGCTTCAGGCTGGCCTTGACCTGATCCATGATATGGCCGCGATTGGCACCGCCATCGAGCGGCCCCTCGCCCATCGTGCCGAACACCTTGGTGGCGAGCACGACATCCTCGCGGCGCAGGCCGAGATTGCGGATCGCCTGGCCGGTAATCTCCTCCGACTGGCCGGCCGAATAGACATTGGCGGTGTCGATGAAATTGACCCCGGCATCGATCGCGCCCTTGAGCAGCGCATCGGCCTCGCCCTGGCCGAGCCCGCCGATCGCCTGAAAGCGCCCACCCGAGCCGAAGGTCATGGTGCCGAGGCACAGTTCGGAAACGAACAGGCCGGTGCGGCCGAGCGGATTGTAGCGCATGTCGATATCCTTGCCGGAATATTGGCCCCCGCCGCTCGCGCGATATGTGGCGCGGGGGTGAAGGCGACAATGCCGGCGGCGAAATAAGTTGGCGCCTACCCCCTTGCCCGTCATGCCGGACTTGTTCCGGCATCCACTGTTCCGCGCGCGCATCGGCCGCTTCTTACGCGGCACGGTGGACCCCGGAACAAGTCCGGGGTGACGGTGAGTGACGGTCTTTGAGACGAAGCTAAGGCCGGATCTGCCCCGTCCCGCGCGCGACCCATTTATAGGTCGTCAGCCCCTCCAGCGCGACCGGGCCGCGGGCATGGAGGCGGCCGGTGGCGATGCCGATCTCGGCGCCGAGGCCGAACTCGCCGCCATCGGCGAACTGGGTCGAGGCATTCCACAGCACGATCGCCGAATCGACCGCGGCAAGGAAACGTTCGGCGACCGCTTCGTCCCCGGCGACGATCGCGTCGGTGTGGTGCGAGCCATGCGCGGCGATATGGGCCAGCGCGCCGTCAAGGCCATCGACGATCGCGACCGAGGCGATCGCCTCGAGATATTCGGTGTCCCAGTCCTCGTCATTCGCTGCGGCGATGGCCGGCACGAGCGCGCGCGACGCGGCATCGCCGCGCACCTCGCACCCGGCGGCGGCAAGCGCGCCGATCAGCGCCGCGGCCTGGGGATAGGCGCGGTCGATCAGCAGGGTTTCCATCGCGCCGCAGATCCCGGTGCGGCGCAGCTTGGCATTGATCGTCACCGCCTGCGCCATCGCCGGATCGGCCGAGGCATGGACGAAGACATGGTTGATGCCGTCGAGATGGGCGAGCACCGGCACGCGCGCCTCCGCCTGAACGCGCGCGACGAGGCTCTTGCCGCCGCGCGGGATGATCAGGTCGATGGCGCCCTCCGCGCCGAGCATCGCGCCGACCGCGGCGCGATCGGTGGTCGGAACGAGTTGCACCGCATCGACCGGCAGCCCGGCCGCCGCAAGGCCGGCGGTGAGCGCGGCGTGGATCGCGCGATTGCTCTCGATCGCCTCGGAGCCGCCGCGCAGGATGACGGCATTGCCCGCGCCGATGCACAAGGCGGCGGCGTCGGCGGTAACGTTGGGGCGGCTCTCATAGATGATGCCGATCACGCCGATCGGCACGCGCACCCGGCGCAGTACCAGGCCATTGGCGGGCCGCGTCTCCTCGATCACCATGCCGACCGGATCGGCCAGCGTCGCGACGGTCGCCACGCCATCGGCCATCGCCGCGACACGTCCGGCATCGAGCTTGAGGCGGTCGAGCATCGCCGATGACAGGCCGGCTGACGTGCCCCGCGCCATGTCGATCGCGTTGGCGGCGAGAATGGCCGGCGACGCGGCGCGGATCGCATCGGCGATCGAGCGCAGCGCGGCTGCCTTGGCCTCGCTCGACAGGCCGGCAAGCGCCGTCGCCGCGGCGCGCGCGCGCGCGCCCATTGCCGCGATCAGCGCGGGTGCCTCGGAACTATGGTCGAATGCGGTAGCCATGGCGGGCGCGAATATCACGCCACGCGGCCCAGCCAAAGCCCCTATCGCATTGCGGCGGCGTGATGGTATCCAGCGCGCGGTGAGCGGGGGAATCGAAGCAGCAGGCGACATCGCCACCGGGGCCTTGCTGGGCCGCGCGGTCGAACCGTATGACGGCGAGGCGGGCGGCGACGCGCATGGCCACGGCCTGTGCCTCAATTGCGGCACCGCGCTGATCGGCGATTATTGCCATACCTGCGGCCAGAACGGGCATGTCCACAGCTCGCTCGCCTCGATCGGCCACGACCTGCTGCACGGCGCGTTCCATTTCGAGGGCAAGATCTGGCGCACCCTGCCGATGCTCGTACTGCATCCGGGCGCCCTGACGCGGCGCTACATCGCCGGCGAGCGTGCCCGGTTCGTCTCGCCGCTGGCGCTGTTCCTGTTCTTCGTCTTCCTGATGTTCGCGACGATCCACGCCTTCGGCGGCGGGCTGGAGGAGATCGACAGCCCCTCGGCGACCCGCCAGGAGCGCATGGCCAGGTTCGATACGAATATCGCCAAGGCGCAGGCGCAACTGCAGCGCGCCGAGGCGAGCAAGGCGCGCGGCGGCGCCGACGCCAGCGACGATGACGACATCGCCGGGCTGCGCGCGACGATCACCGGCTTGCAAGTGGCGCGCAACAGCTTCGCGGCGGGCAAGGGCGACGGCGGCGCGACGTTCAACAGGGCCAATACCGGCTGGCCGGCGCTCGACAAGGGCGTCTCCAAGGCCCAGGCCAATCCCGGCCTGGCGCTCTACAAGCTGCAGTCCAGCGCCTATAAATATAGCTGGGCGCTGATCCCCATCTCGGTGCCGTTCGTGGCGCTGCTGTTCCTGTGGAAGCCGCGCTACAAGCTCTACGACCACGCCATCTTCGTCACCTACAGCCTGTCGTTCATGATGCTGCTGGTCACGGTGTTCACGCTGGGGCTTGAGCTCGGCGCCCCGGGCTGGCTGCTCGGGCTGATGCTGGCGTTCGGGCCGCCGGTGCACCTCTTCGCCCAGCTGCGCGGTGCTTACGAATTGCGCAAGCGCTCGGCCCTGTGGCGGACGATCGCGCTGTCGATCTTCGCCTTCGTCGCGCTGACGCTGTTCGCCATGCTGCTGCTCGGGCTGGGGCTGATGGAATAGCTTCCCTTCCGCGTTGTTGTAGCGACCGGCGGGAGGGCCGTCATCAGCAGGGGAAGCGGTTCATCACCACCTGCGGGACGCCGTCCTTGAGGCTGCCCGCCCGCCGCGCCGGGGCAGCGCCGCATACGAAAAACCCCCCACCGTTACCGGCGAGGGGCCAGTCGTGATCGCCTGAGCGATCAATGAACGGCGCGGTTTATGCCCCTGCGGGTGCCGGGTTGCCGAACGGCCCCTGCCCCTTGGGCTTGCGCGTCTTGGGGATCGAGGTGCCGCCGCTGGGCAGCGCCGGGCCCCGGGCGTCACTATCGGGACGGTCGATCGAGCCGCCCGCAGCGAGCTGCTTGATCTCGTCGCCGGTGATCGTCTCGAATTCGAGCAACGCGCCGGCAATCTGGTGGAGCTGGTCGATATTGTCGCTCAGCACCTTGGTGGCGCGCTTGTGGCCTTCGTCGACCAGCGAGCGGATTTCGCTGTCGATGAGCAGTGCCGTCTCGTTCGACATATTGTGGCGCTGGGTCTGCGAATAGCCGAGGAAGGTTTCGCCCTGCTCTTCCTCATATTCGAGCGGCCCGAGCTTTTCCGACATGCCCCAGCGCGTCACCATCGCCCGGGCGAGCTTGGTCGCCTGCTTGATGTCGCCCGACGCGCCCGACGAGACCTTGTCGCGACCGAAGATCAGTTCCTCGGCAACACGGCCGCCCATCGCGATGGCGAGATCGGCATACATCTTGTCGCGGTGGTAGGAGTAGTTGTCGCGCTCGGGCATCGACACGACCATGCCCAGCGCGCCGCCGCGCGGGATGATCGTCGCCTTGTGGATCGGGTTCGAGGCCGGCTCGTGCATGTGCACCAGCGCGTGGCCGGCCTCATGATAGGCGGTCATGCGCTTCTCTTCGGCGGTCATCACCAGCGACTTCCACTCGGTGCCCATGATCACCCGGTCCTTGGCGAGCTCGAACTGCGCCATGGCGACCAGCCGCTTGCCGATCCGCGCCGCCATCAGCGCCGCCTCGTTGACCAGGTTGGCGAGATCGGCGCCCGACATGCCCGGCGTGCCGCGGGCGATGGTGCGCGCATCGACGTCGGGCGCCAGCGGCACCTTCTTCATATGCACTTCGAGAATCTTCACGCGGCCCTCGATATCGGGCAGCGGCACCGTGACGCGACGATCGAAGCGGCCCGGGCGCAGCAGCGCCGGGTCGAGCACGTCGGGCCGGTTGGTCGCGGCGATGATGATGATGCCCTCATTGGCCTCAAAGCCGTCCATCTCGACCAGCAGCTGGTTGAGCGTCTGCTCGCGCTCGTCATTGCCGTTGCCGAGGCCGGCGCCGCGATGGCGCCCGACCGCGTCGATCTCGTCGATGAAGACGATGCACGGCGCCGACTTCTTGGCCTGTTCGAACATATCCCTGACACGCGACGCGCCGACGCCGACGAACATCTCGACAAAGTCCGAGCCGGAGATGGTGAAGAACGGCACGCCCGCCTCACCCGCAATGGCACGGGCGAGCAGCGTCTTGCCGGTGCCGGGCGAGCCGACGAGCAGCGCGCCCTTGGGGATCTTGCCGCCGAGTCGGGCGAACTTGGTCGGATCCTTGAGGAACTCGACGATCTCCTGCAGCTCCTCGCGCGCCTCGTCGATGCCGGCGACGTCGTCGAAGGTCACCTTGCCCTCGCGCTGGGTCAGCATCTTGGCGCGGCTCTTGCCGAAGCCCATCGCGCCCGAACCGGACCCCTTCTGCATCTGGCGGATGACGAAGAAGGCGAGGCCGACCATCAGCAGGAAGGGCAGCGATTGATAGAGCAGCAGCTGCCACAGCGGCGCGCCGTCCTCGGGCTTGGCGGTGATCTGCACATTGTTCTTGCGCAGCTTGTCGACCAGGGTCGGGTCGGGGAGCAGCGCGTTGGTACGGAAAGCCGAGCCTTCCTTGAGCTTGCCGGTGATCACCGCGCCGGTGACGTTGACCTCCGACACGCCGCCCTGCTCGACCTTGTCGAGGAAGGCCGAATAGGTCATCGGCGCGACGCCCGCGGTCTGCGCGCGCCCGTCGAGCATGGTGACGAACAACGCCCCCGCGACGAGGATGCCGACCCAGATCAGCAGATGCTTCATCCATGGGTTGGGCCCACCGGCATCGGGGCCCTGGGGCTTGTCTTGATCGTTCATCGGCTTCGCGCACCTTTCGTCGCCATCCAAGATAGGCGACGCGAGGTTAATGGCAATGGAACAGGGCCGGAATTGGGCCGATCGGCGTCATCGACGCGGTGGCTCGGCGCGAAAATGCCAGATTCCGCGCTTTACTGCGGCCAAAACGCCGCCCTGGGTGGCCGATTTCCCCCGTTCGAGCGCGTCGAGCAGCGATTCGATGTTGCTCGCCATGTCGAAGGCGGGGCGGTCGATGCCAGCGGCGCGCCGAACATGGTCGATCGCGCGGCGCGCGACGCGCCGGCGCAGTTCGCGCGGCACGTCGGACAGCGCGACCTGCACCGCACCAGTCGCGATGGTCGCATGGTGCTGCCACAGGCGGTCGGCCAGATCGGCCAGGGCGCCATCCACTTCGGCGGCATGTGCCGCGGCGCCGGCGAGCTGCAGCGGGTCGAGCCACGGTTCCGCCGCGAGCAGACGGCGGACGCGGACGCGTTCGAAGCGCTCGTCGAGATTGCTCGGGTCGTCGATGAACGGAATGCCGGCGCCTTCAACCAGCGCGCGCAGCGCGGCGCGGCGCCAACCAAGCAGGGGGCGGATCAGGCCCAGCCCGCCAAGCGCGCGATGCGCCCGGATGCCGGCGAGCCCGGCCGGGCCGCTGCCGCGTGCGGCACGCATCAGGAAAGTCTCGGCCTGGTCGTCGGCATGATGCGCGGTCGCCAGCAGCGTCGCGCCGGCGCCGGCTGCCCATGCGGCGAGCAGGTCGTAACGCATCGCCCGCGCCCCGGCCTGGATGTCGCTCGGCCCGATCATGCGGTCGGCGCGCAGCGTCGCATGCGGCACGCCCCTCTCGCCGCACCAGGCGGCGACCATCGCCGCCTCGTCGGCTGCCGCGGCGCGCAGGCCATGGTCGACGGTCGCGGCGATCACCTGTCCCGGAAACGCCGCCTGGCTGAGCGCGAGCAGCGCCATGCTGTCCGCCCCGCCCGACACGGCGAGCGCGAGGATTTCGCCCTTGACCGGCAGACGTCCGATAACGGCGGCGAGATCGGCGCTGAAGCGTGCGACCTCGGCGGGTGGCAGTGCGCTTGCGCGCACGCCGGTCACACCGGGCTTACCGGCACTGCGACTGGGCGCGGCCAGCGGCCAGGTCGGTCTTCATCTTGGGCGTCAGCTTGGGGCCGTATTTCTGCACCTCGTCATAGACCTGGCAGATATCGGCCGCCGGCTTGTTGAGCGCGCGGAGCGATTCGGCGAGGTTCATCAGGCTGTCGGGCGCGCGGTCGCCATCGGGGAACTTCTTGTAGCTCTCATAGAAAGCGAGCGCGGCGAGCGACGGCTTGCCATCGTCGAGATAGGAGCGGCCGAGCAGGTTCTGCGCATAGCTGGCGCGCTTGTGCCTGGGGTATTGCGCGACCACCTGCTTCAGCTGCGCCTCGGCCTCGGGATAGAGCCTCGCCTGGAACAGGCGATAGCCATAGGTATAGGCGTCCTCCGCCGCGTCGCCGGTATCGGGCTTTTCGACTGCGGCGAGCCGCGCACCCCGCGCCGGATCGCGATTGGCCGGCGTGGTGCTCGGCTTGCCCGGTGCGGTCGTCGCGGTCGTCGGCTTGACCGGCGTGACCGTCGTTCCGCCCGGCTTGGCCGGCGCCGGCCGGGTCGTCGGCCGCGCCGCCGGCTCTGCCACCGGGCTGGCGGTCGCGGTCGCGCCATCCTCCAGCGCCCTGAGCCGCGCATCGGTGGTGCGCTTATAGGCGTTGAACGCATCCTCCAGCACTTGCAGCCGGTGCGTCGCGGTCTCGACCTGGCCGGTCACCGCGGTAAGCCGCGACTCGAGCGCGTCGACGCGCGCGCTGAGATCGGTCACCGCGCTGCTCGACGGCGAGCCCGGAACCACCGTGTCCGACGGCGGCGGTGCGTTGTCGGGCTGGACATATTGCCCGCTGCCGCCCGGGAAGACCTTGCGCTGCACGGCGCGCATCTCGCTCTCGAGTCGGTCGACGCGCCCCTCGATCGCGGACTGCGCCTGCGCCGCGATCGGCATCAGGCTGAGCCCTGCGAGCAACAAGCCCCTGGTCATCGTCTTACGCATGTTACGCATCATACACCCCCCGGTGTCGGTTGATCGCCCGGTATAGGATCATCTCGTCTTCACCCTCAAGGCGTCGGTATCGCGGCGGGCGCGGGCTGGCTCGGTGCCGGCGCGGCGGGCAGCGCGATATTGAGCGCGGGCGCGGCGGTCGGCACCGGCCTCGGCGTGGTGGTGTGACGCGGCGCCGGGCGATCGCCCGTCGTCGCGGCCGGAGTCGGCGGCGCGGCGGCGGCGGGCGCGGCGCGGGCGAGCAGCGCGGCGGCGCTGATCGGCACATCCTTGATCGCGACCTTGCCGGTACCGAGCGCGGGCACCGCACTGCCGTTGACGGTGACCTGCAGCTTGTCCGGCCGCCCGACATTGATCATCGGGTCCCTGGCGTCGGCCGGCACGTCGAAATGATCGCCGGGCTTGAGCGTGTTCTCGAACAGCGTCTTGCCGTTCGGCGTGCCATCCGCCTCATAGACGCGCAGCCAGACATCGTCATTGGCGGTGAGCACGACCTGTCCGGTGACCGGCGCGGGCGTCGTCGCCACGGCGATGGGCGGCGGCGCGTCGCTCGGCACGACCAGCGGCGGGGCATTGTCCTGACCGCGAAACCAGTTGGTGCCGTACCACACGCCTGCGCCGATCAGCAGCAGCACGGCGACGACCAGCCCGAACATCGCGACACCGCGACTCGGCACGCGTGCCGGGTCGTTGATCTCATAGGCTTCATATTCGGTGCGGCGCACCGACTGCTCGTTGACGCCGCGCACCTCGCGCGCGATCGCCACCTCGTCGGCGCCGACCGCGCGGGCATAGGCCTTGGCGAAACCGACAGCATAGGTGATCGACGGCAGCTGGGCATAGTCGGAGTTTTCGATCGCCTCCAGCTGGCGCAGCGGGATGCGGGTGCGCGCGGCAACCTCGGCCAGCGACAGGCCTTGCGCCTCACGCGCCTCGCGCAGTTTCTCGCCGGCCGACTTGGGAAACAGCGTTGCTTCTTCGCCGGCATCAGGGTCGGTCATGAACATCTCCGGCAGGTTGGTTGCGGCCCGAATATCCCTGCGTCTCGTCACCGTCTCACAAAGCGCCGCGCGAGTGTCAACTGCGGCCCGTCACGCGATCAGGCCAGTTCGACGCCGCTTTTCGCCGCCCAGTCGGCCAGCGCCCCGCGCGTGTCGCGCGGCGGGTGCGCGAGCAGCGCCGCCATCCACGGCATCAGCGCGGCGCGATCGAGCGAGCGGACCATCGCCTTGATCGGCCCGACCGCCGCCGGGGTGATCGACAACCGGTCGATGCCCAATCCGATCAGCGCCAGCGCCTCGAGTGGCCGCCCGCCCATTTCGCCGCACACGGCGAGCTGGACATTGGCCGCCGCGCACGGCGCCACCAGCCGGGCGAGGAAGCGCAGGATCGACGGGCTGAGCCAGTCATAGCGCTCGGCCAGCTTGGGGTTGGCACGGTCGGCGGCGAACAGGAACTGGGTCAGATCGTTGGTGCCGACCGAGAGGAAATCGAGATTGGGCAGCAGCAGGTCGAGCTGCTCGGCCAGCGCGGGCACCTCGAGCATCGCGCCATAGCGGATCTCGATCGGCAGCTTGCGGTCGCGCTCGGCAAGATAGCCGCGCTGCGCCTCGAACAGCGCGCGCGCCTCGTCGAACTCCCAGGCTTCCGACACCATCGGGAACATCACGTTGAGCGTCCTGCCCGCCGCCGCCTCGAGCAGCGCGCGGGCCTGGACCTTCATCAGCCCGGCGCGGCCCAGCGCGAGGCGCAGCGCGCGCCAGCCCATCGCCGGGTTCTCGTCATTCTCGTCCTGCGCGAGATAGGGCAGCGCCTTGTCGCCGCCGATATCGACCGTACGGAAGGTCACCGGCCGGTCGCCGGCGGCGTCGAGCACGTCCCTGTAGAGCCGCTGCTGGCGCTCGCGCGCCGGCAGCGTGGCCGAGACGAGGAACTGGAATTCGGTGCGGAACAGGCCGATGCCGTCCGCGCCGGTGATGTCGAGCGCGGCGATGTCGTCACGCAGGCCGGCATTGACCATCACCGTGACGCGGTGGCCATCCCTGGTGACCGGAACCTCGTTCCTGAGCGCGGCATAGGCAGCACGGCGCTTCTGGCGGACGGCGGCGCGGGCCTCGAACGCCTCGGCCATGGCATTGGACGGACGGACGAAGACATTGCCCTCGGTGACGTCGAGCAGCAGCAGGTCGCCCTCGGCGATCGCACGGCGCACGCCCTTGACCCGGCCGAGCACCGGCACGCCCATCGCCCGCGCGACGATCGTGACATGGGCGGTCAGCGAGCCCTCTTCGAGCACCACGCCCTTCAACCGGCGGCGGTCATATTCGAGCAGTTCGGCGGGCCCGAGGTTGCGCGCGATGAGGATCGCGTCCTGGCGCAGGCCGAGCTGCGCCGCGGTGCCCATCTGGCCCGAGACGATGCGCAGCAGGCGGTTCGACAGATCCTCCAGGTCATGCATGCGGTCAGCGAGCAGCGGGTCGTCGATCTGGCGCATGCGCGTGCGGGTGCGTTGCTGCACGCGCTCGATTGCCGCCTCGGCGGTGAGGCCGGAATCGATCGCCTCGTTGATGCGCCGCGACCAGCCCTCGTCGTACGCGAACATCTTGTACATTTCGAGGATCTCGTCGTGCTCGCCGCCGACGCCGAACTCGGCTTGCTGCGCCATGCGGTCGATCTGCTCGCGCATCTTGGCGAAGGCGGTGTAGAGCCGCTGGCGCTCGGCCTCGGTATCCTCGGCGACGGTGTGCTCGATGGTGATGCGCGGCTGGTGATAGACGGCGTAGCCGCTGCCCATGCCATCGACCAGCTTGAGCCCGGGAATGCGCACCGCGGCGGTCGATTGCGGGCGCGCCGAGGCGGTGCCATGGCCATCGGCGAGCTCGGCATTGGCGATCAGCTCGCTGAGCACCATCGCCACGGTCTGCAGCGCCTCGATCTCGACATCGTCATATTTGTAGGGATCGGCATGCTGCACGGCGAGCACGCCGATGACGCGCTCGCGCCGGATGATCGGCACGCCGGCAAAGCTGTGGAACTTCTCCTCGCCGGTCTCGGGCTTATAGGCGAAGTCCGGGTGGCTGGTCGCCTCGTCGAGGTTGAGCACGTCGCCATCCTTGGCGATCGTCCCGACCAGCCCCTCGCCGAGCGCGAGCTTGGTGACGTGCACCGCCTCCTGCGCCAGGCCGCGCGTCGCATAGAGTTCGAGCTCGCCGTCGCGCAGCAGGTAGATCGAGCACACCTCGCTGTGCATCGCCTCGCCGACGATACCGACCACCGCGTTGAGCTTGGCCTGGGCTGCGGTGCGCGACGCCATCACGTCGTGCAGCCGGACGAGAATTTCACGGGCGGAAGAGGCGGCGGCGGGCATGGGGCGGAGCTAACAGATGTTGCGCAGCATCGCTACGCTGTGACGGTTGAGACAGATAAAGAAAAGCGCGCAGGGCACCGATGCGGAGAGCGAAGCGGCAACGATGATGGATGCCGATCCACCTGTTCCCACCTGCTCTTGCAGGTAAACGCTTTTTTCGGCGATCGCCGCGGAGGACACTGATCGCAGATTTCGGTAATTTATCATAATCTTGGCCGACAATATGCGCCGGCGATTTCTCCAACTTAACAGGTGCGCGAGCAGGTGGCCAAACAGGTCGCCAGCAGGAGCCGAGCAGGTGGAGCAGGCACCTGTAATGTTGGGAACGCGCGGGCCTGCGACGGCGCGACGATCATGAGAGGGGCGACAGGAAGACATGGCGGCAGTGTGCCTGCTGGCGCGACGCGATTGAATCACGTCGCGCGATCGGGCGTCAGTCGAACAGCCCGTCCTGCGTCGAAGCGGGCGGATTGAGCCCGAGATGCTTCCAGCCGCTGGCATTGAGGCAGCGTCCGCGCGCGGTGCGGGCGATCAGGCCGAGTTGGATGAGATATGGTTCGATCACTTCCTCGACCGTGTCGCGCGGTTCGGAGAGGCCGGCGGCCAGCGTCTCCACCCCGACCGGGCCGCCGCGATAGATGTCGGCGATCATCGTCAGATAGCGCCGGTCCATCGCGTCGAGGCCGAGCCCGTCGACCTCCAACCGGTTGAGCGCGGCATCGGCGGCGGCGGCATCGACCAGGTCATGTCCGGCGGCATGGGCGAAGTCACGCACCCGGCGCAGCAGCCGGCCGGCGATGCGCGGCGTGCCGCGCGCGCGACGGGCGATCTCCTGCGCGCCGTCGGGCGAGATGGCGAGATCGAGCAGCGACGCGGCGCGCGACACGACGCGCTCCAGTTCGTCGACCGTGTAGAAATGCAGCCGCACCGGAATGCCGAAGCGGTCTCGCAGCGGCGTGGTCAGCAGCCCCTGGCGCGTCGTCGCGCCGATCAGCGTGAAGCGTGGCAGATCGATCCGCACCGAGCGCGCCGACGGTCCCTCGCCGATCATCAGATCGAGCGCGCGATCCTCCATCGCCGGGTAGAGCACTTCCTCGACCGCCGGCTGGAGGCGGTGGATCTCGTCGATGAACAGCACGTCGCCATCCTCGAGATTGGTCAGCAGCGCGGCGAGATCGCCGGACTTGGCGATGACGGGTCCGGAGGTGGCGCGGAAACCGACGCCCATCTCACGCGCGACGATCTGCGCCAGCGTGGTCTTGCCGAGCCCGGGCGGGCCGAAGAACAGCACATGATCAAGCGCGTCGCCGCGCGATTTGGCGGCGGCGATGAACACGCGCAGATTCTCGCGCGCCGCCTTCTGCCCGACGAAATCGTCGAGGCTCTTGGGGCGCAGCGCAGCGTCGACGTCTTCGCTGCGGCGGGCGGGGGTGAGGAGGCGGTCGGTGTCGGTCATTGTTCGCCACGCAGTATAGACCGCACATCGCGCGCGCTATGGAGGATGCGGACGATCAGAACCTCGCCGCGCTCCACCCGATACAGCAGGCGATGTGGGCGATGTGAAAAGGAGCGGATCCCCGCACCGAAGTCCGGTCGGTCCTGACCCGTCAATGGGCGTTCGCGGAGTAGCGCGAAGATACGTTCGAACCCGGCCATATGATTACGCGTCGCGTTAATGCCAAACTCGATCAGGCCTGTTTCCTGAATGTCTTCGAGATCATTTTGCGCGGCGCGCGACAGGCGCAGCCTAGTCATTCGGGATTCGCGCCATGATGTCCTTGAGCACATCCTCCGGCTCGGCATCGACGACACCCGATGCAAGTCCTTCCTGCACCATCGTGCGCACCCATTGCGCGTCCGCCTCCGCAGATTCACGGTCGCGGCGAACCAGATCGCGCAGATAGTCGGCGGCATCGGTGTAACGGCCAGCGGCAATCTGGGCCTCGACCCAGCTTTGCAGTGCGGGTGGCATCGAGATCATGATTTGGGTCATTTCGGGAATATAACCCGCTTGGGCTCCTGATCCAATGGCTTCACTTCGCCGCCTTCCTGAGCGCCAGCCGCACCAGCGCATCAAGGGTCGCGCCCGCGCCCAGTTCCTCCTCGGCCGCGCCGACAGCGGCATTGGCCTCGGCCGGGCGGAAGCCGAGGTTGAGCAACGCGGATACAGCATCCGACGCGGCGCTACTTGCCGCGGCGATCGGCGTGACCGAGCCGGGGATCACCCCGCCGGCCTTGTCCTTCAACTCGCGCACGATGCGTTCGGCGAGCTTGGGGCCGACGCCGTTGGCGCGGCCAATCATCGCCTTGTCCTGGGCGGCGATGGCGCGGGCGAGATCGACCGGTTCGAGCACCGAGAGGATCGCCAGCGCGACGCGCGCGCCGACGCCCTGCACGCTGGTGAGCAGGCGGAACCAGTCGCGCTCATCGGGGCGAGCGAAGCCGACCAGACGGATGAAATCCTCGGCCACCAGCATCTCCGTAAACAACGTCGCCGCCTCGCCGACGGGGCCGATCGCGGCGAGCGTCTTGGCCGAGGCGCCGACGAGATAGCCGACGCCACCGACATCGATCACCGCATGGTCGATGCCGGTCGATTCCAGTCTGCCTTTGAGATGCGCGATCACTGTTTCCCACCCGTCATGCCGGGCTTGTCCCGGCATCCACCGGGCCGCAAGCGCCGCGCCGGCTCGATATGCGGCACGGTGGACCCCGGAACAAGTCCGGGGTGACGGTCAGGATAAGGTGCGTATTCTCGCGCTGGCCAGATGATGCGCGTGGCAGATCGCCACGGCGAGCGCGTCGGCCGCGTCCGGGCCATCGATCTTCACGCCCGGCAGCAGCCGCGCGACCATGGCATGGACCTGGGCCTTCTCCGCATTGCCGGTGCCGACCACCGCCTTCTTGACCAGCCGCGCGGCATATTCGCCCGGCTCGATCCCGGCGCGCGCCACCGCGCACAGCACGACGCCGCGCGCCTGGCCAAGCTTCAGGGTCGATTGCGGGTTGGCGTTGACGAACACCTCCTCGACCGCCGCCGCATCGGGCGCGTGATCGACGATCAGCGCGCCGAGCATGGCGTCGAGATGCGCCAGACGGCGGGCGAGCGGGGTGGCGCTGTCGGTCCTGAGCCGGCCATTGGCGAGGTGCGACAGCCGGTTGCCCTCGGCGCGGAGCAGGCCCCAGCCGGTCGTGCCGAGGCCGGGATCGAGGCCGAGGATGATCATGCGGCGGTGGCCAAGGAAGAACAGAAGAAGTTTTGCGCGCAGAGGCGCAGAGGCGCAGAGATGTTGCGCCGCCGGGAAGCGCACCCGTGAAAACGGAAGACCTTTCTTTCGGTTGCCGCAGGGAAAGATGGTCTCGCTGACGCGAGACGGGAGCCGCGGGCGCGATCTCTCTGCGTCTCTGCGCCTCTGCGCGAACAAAATTCTTCTTCTGTCTGGGCGTCAACGAGCGGCAAGAGCGCCCTGCCCTCACCCTCCCATGCTGCGCATGGGCCCCTCCCTCTCCCGCTGGGAGAGGGAATTTTGGTCACGCCAGCTTCTCCATCACCGCGTCGGACACTTCGTAATTGCCCCACACGGTCTGCACGTCGTCATCGTCGTCGAGCGTGTCGATCAGCTTGAACAGCAGCGTCGCGTCGGATTCGCCGACATCGACCATGGTCTGCGGGCGCCAGGCGAGCTTGGCGCCCTCGGCTTCGCCGAGCACCGGGGTCAGCGCCTTGGCGACCTCGTGCAGATCGCCCTGCGCGGTCCATATCTCATGGCCGTCCTCGCTCGACGTGACGTCCTCGGCACCGGCGTCGAGCGCCGCCTCGAACACCTTGTCGGCATCGCCGGCGCTGGCCGGATAGGTGATCAGCCCGACCCGGTCGAAGGCATGGCTGACCGAGCCCGAGGCGCCGAGATTGCCGCCATTCTTCGACACTGCGGTGCGCACGTTGGTCGCGGTGCGGTTGCGGTTGTCGGTCAGCGCCTCGATGATCAGCGAGACGCCGCCGGGGCCGAAGCCCTCGTAACGGATTTCCTCGTAATTCTCGGCGTCGCCGCGCGTCGCCTTGTCGATCGAGCGCTGGATATTGTCCTTGGGCATCGACGCCGCCTTGGCCGCGTTGACCGCGGCGCGCAGCCGCGGGTTCATGTCGACGTCGGGCAGCCCCATCTTCGCCGCGACGGTGATTTCGCGGCTGAGCTTGGAGAACATGCCCGAGCGCTTCTTATCCTGCGCGCCCTTGCGGTGCATGATGTTCTTGAATTTGGAATGGCCGGCCATAGGCGGCTCCTGCTCCTCTTGTTGGTTGCGCGCTCTCAGGCGAGGCCGAGTGCCGCCTTGTAGGTTTCGAGCAGCGCCTCCGCCTCGTCGCGGTGGTGCTTCTCCATCCGCCGCAGCTTGACGATGGCGCGCATCGTCTTGGTGTCGTAACCGTTCGACTTGGCCTCGGCATAGACGTCGCGAATGTCGTCGGCCATGCCCTTCTTCTCTTCCTCGAGCCGCTCGATGCGTTCGATGAACAGGCGGAGTTGTTCGGCGGCGATCACGTCGCTCATGGGCGAATCCTTGAAGCTGGATTTGAATAGGGAGGGCGCGCCTTAGGACGGCTTAGGCGTTCTTCGCAACGCTGATCCGCATCGCCTCGACCTGTTCGGGCGTCGCCTCGGGCTGGCGCGCCTTGAACGCGGCATAGGGTTCGCCATAGATCGCCTCGCGCGCCGCGGCCTTGTCGATCGCGCCGCCCGAGGCTTCCTCGACCCAGTCGGACAGGCAGTTGCGGCAGAATCCGGCAAGGCCCATCAGGTCGATATTCTGCGCATCCTCGCGGTGGCGCAGATGGCGGACCAGCCGGCGGAAGGCGGCGGCGGCGACATGGTCGTCGAGTTCGTCGAGCGCTAACATTTTTTGCTCCGAGGTTGATCGGGCCGCGATACGCTTTAGGACCGGCGCCCTGCAAGCGAGAGGACCGCATGACCAAGGCCATCAGCCCGCGATCGAGAAAAGTCCGCGTGCTCGCGACGCTCGGTCCAGCGAGCAGCACGCCCGAGATGATAGCGCGGCTCTACGAAGCGGGCGCCGATGCCTTTCGCGTGAATATGAGCCATGGCGACCAGGCCTCCAAGGTCGCGGTGATCGCGGCGATCCGTAGCCTCGAAAAGAAATATGGCCGGCCGACGACGATCCTCGCCGATCTGCAGGGCCCCAAGCTGCGCGTCGGCAAGTTCGAGGGCGGCAAGACCGAGCTGAAGACCGGCTCCACCTTCATCCTCGATCGCGACAAGACGCCGGGTGACGCGACCCGCGTCGAGCTGCCGCACCGTGAGATTTTCGAGGCCATCGAACCCGGCGCGCGGTTGCTGCTCGACGACGGCAAGCTCGTGCTGCGCGTGATCAAGCACGACATGGAGCGCATCACCACCGAGGTCGTGGTGGGCGGCGCGCTGTCGAACAACAAGGGGCTGAACGTCCCCGACGTGGTGCTGCCGATGGCGGCGCTGACGCCGAAGGATCGCAGCGACCTGGCGTTCGCGGTCGACCAGGGCGTCGACTGGATCGCCTTGTCCTTCGTCCAGCGCCCCGAGGATCTCGCCGAGGCGCGCAAGCTGATCGGCGGCAAGGCGGCGCTGCTCGCCAAGATCGAGAAGCCGGCGGCGATCGAGCGGCTCGAGGAGATCGTCGAGGCGTGCGACGGCGTGATGGTCGCGCGCGGCGATCTCGGCGTCGAACTGCCGCCCGAATCGGTGCCGCCGCTGCAGAAGCGCATCGTCGAGGTGTCGCGCCGGCTCGGCCGCCCGGTGGTGGTGGCGACGCAGATGCTCGAATCGATGATCGTCTCGCCCTCGCCGACCCGGGCCGAGGTGTCCGACGTGGCGACCGCGGTCTATGACGGTGCCGATGCGATCATGCTGTCGGCGGAAAGCGCGGCGGGCGCCTGGCCGATCGAATCAGTGGCGATGATGAACTCGATCGGCGAAGCGGTCGAGCGCGACCCGATGCATGGCGAGCGCATCCACTTCACCGTGATCCGCTCCGACCCGACCACCGCCGACGCGCTGGCCGAGGCGGCGAAGAACATCGCCGCGACGGTCGATGCGGCGGCGATCATCTGCTTCACCTCTTCGGGCTCGACCGCACGGCGCGTGGCGCGCGAGCGCCCCTCGGTGCCGCTCATGGTGCTGACTCCGCGGATCGACACGGCGCGGCGCATCGGGCTGCTATGGGGCACCTATGCCGTGCACACGCGCGACGTCGATTCGTTCGAGGACATGGTCGCCAAGGCCAAGCGCATGGCGCTGCGCCACAAGATCGCCAAGGCCGGCGACCGCGTGATCCTGATCGCCGGCGTGCCGTTCAAGACGCCGGGTTCGACCAATGTGCTGCACGTGGTGCGCATCATTGGTGATGAGTTGAAGGGTTATAGCTGAAGCATGGCTCGTGCTCCTGCGAAAGCAGGAGGTCAGAGCGCGGCGTTTGTGGCCCTGGGTTCCTGCTTTCGCAGGAACACCGGGATTCAGGGCCGGAGCAACCCGAGACTCACCAGTTCCGCCCGCAATGCCGGCTCGCCGGTAAAAAGAATCGCGTGGATTCCCAGCGCCGCGGCCCCCGCGACATTATCGGCATTATCGTCGACGAACACCGCCTCCTCGCCGCGCAGCCCGAATCGGTCGAGCGCGAGGCGGTAGATCGCCGCATCGGGCTTCACCATCTTCTCATCGCCCGACACGACGATGTCGCGGAAGCGATCGAACATGTCGGGATATTTGACGCGGAACCGCGGGAAGAACTCGCCCGAGAAATTGGTGATCGCGAACAGCGGCACGCCGGCCGAATCGAGCTCGGCGAGCAATTCGGGCATGCCCGCCATGGCGCTGCTGTTGGTATCGTTGAAGCGCGGGCCGAATTGCGCGATCAGCTCGGCATGCTGCGGATATAAGGCGGTCAGCTCGGCCGACGTCTCGGCGAAGGGGCGGCCCTCGTCATGCTGGAAATGCCATTTCTCGGTGACGACATCGTGCAGAAACGCGTCGAGCGCCTCACCCTCGGGGATGAGACGCTCATAGAGGAAACGGATTTCCCAATCGACCAGCACCCGGCCGACATCGAAGATGACGGCGCGTCGGGTGGACACGGATCAGCCCTGGCGGGCCTTGAACCGACGGTTGGTCTTGTTGATCACATAGGTGCGGCCACGGCGACGGATCACGCGGTTGTCGCGATGCCGGTCCTTGAGCGACTTCAGTGAATTGCGGATCTTCATGATCTCGTTCGCTTCTGATTCTTTAGTGTCGGAAAAGAGGGGGTCGCCTATAGTCGGCAGCGCTCCAAGTCAAGGCGCGGAACGCGGGAACCCGAAGGGGCGAGTCGAGCGTTGTGGAGCCGTAACAACCTAATGAAGGATGTTTGAGATGCGTGCTATACCGATGGTGCTGGTGGCCGGTGCGGCCCTGTCGCTGGGCGCCTGCGCGACGACGCCGACGCGGAGCCCGGTCGAGGTATCGCGTTTCCATCTCGGTGCGCCGCTGGAGAATGGCACGCTCACCGCCGAGGCGACCAGCGCGGGCTGGGCGACCAGCCTCGAATCGCAGATCTACACCGCCGCGGTGGCCAATGAGCTGAGCCATTATGGCTATCCCGCGCCGGCGGCCGGCACGGCGAGCCAGTATCTCGCCGTGGTCGGCGTGACGCGCAGCACCCGCCCCGGGCCGCCGCGCCGCTCGCCGGTGACGATCGGCATCGGTGGCGGCACCTCGAGCGGCGGCTATGGCGGCGGCGTCGGCATCGGCGGGGGCGTGTCCTTCCCGATCGGCAAGCCGCGCTACCGCGAGATCATCCTGACCGACCTGTCGGTGCAGATCCGCCGCCGCAGCGACGGCACGGTGATCTGGGAGGGCCATGCGCAGAGCGCGACCGATTCCGAGGCGCCCGACGCGCAGTCCAATGCCGAGGCGGCGAAATTGGCCGCCGCGATCTTCCAGGGCTTTCCGGGTGAATCCGGCCGCACTATCACGGTCAAATGAGCATCCTGATCAACGCCGCCTTCGATGGCGGCAACATCGCGGTCGTCGGCATGGACGGCGACCGCATCGACCTGGCGATCAACAAGGATCACCTGTCCGACTTCTACCAATGGTTCTATTTCCGCGTCGCCGGGGCGAAGGGCCGGACGCTGACGCTGCGCATCGTCAATGCCGGCGGCTCGGCCTATCCGTTCGGCTGGCCGGGCTACAAGGCGCGCATCTCGACCGACCGGATCGAGTGGCGCATGGCCGAGACACGCTATGCCGATGGCGTGCTGGAATGGACCTGGACGTTCGACAGCGAGCTGGCCTGGTTCGCCTATTTCGCGCCCTATACGATGGAGCGCCACGACGCGCTGGTCGCGGCGACCGCGCTGCAGCCGGGCGTGACGCACCGCCAGCTCGGCACCTCGCTCGACGGGCGGGCGATCGACTGTTTCACGATCGGCTCGGGGCCCAAGCCGGTATGGCTCTATGCCCGCCAGCATCCCGGCGAGAGCATGGCGGAATGGTGGATGGAAGGCGCGCTGGAGCGGCTGACCGATGGCGAGGACGCGACGACCAGGGCGCTGCGCGAAAAATGCACCTTCCATGTCGTGCCCAACATGAACCCGGACGGATCTTTCCGCGGCCATCTGCGCACCAATGCGGCGGGCATCAACCTCAACCGCGAATGGCATGCGCCGACACCGGAGAAGAGCCCGGAGGTACTGTGCGTGCGGGGCGCGATGGACGAGACCGGCGTCGCGCTGGCGATGGACGTGCATGGCGACGAGGCGATCCCGGCCAATTTCCTCGCCGGCTTCGAGGGCATCCCGAGCTGGACCGACGCGCTGGGCGAGAAATTCTACGATTTCGCCCGCCGCCTCGAAGCGCGCACGCGCGATTTCCAGACCGAGAAGGGCTATGACAAGTCGGCGCCGGGCAAGGCCAACCTGACCATGTCGACCAACCAGCTGGCCGAACGCTTCGGCGCGGTGGCGATGACGCTGGAAATGCCGTTCAAGGACCATGACGCGAACCCGGACACCGAGTTCGGCTGGTCGCCGGAGCGGTCCAAGGCGCTGGCGCATGCCTGTCTGGAAACGATTGCGGAAGTGATCGACGGGATCTGAGTCTTGACGCCGTCATGCTGAACTTGTTTCAGCATCCATGCGCGGTCATCCGACCCACGAGCGACGCTTGTATTGCCACTGTTCGCGCATGGACCCTGAAACAAGTTCAGGGTGACGACTGAAGGAATGACATGCCCACCCTCGTCCTGATCCGCCACGGCCAGTCGGCCTGGAACCTCGAAAACCGCTTCACCGGCTGGTGGGACGTCGACGTGACCGAGAAAGGCGCCGACGAAGCGCGGGCGGCGGGCGTGCTGATGGCCGAGAAGGGCCTCGACTTCGACCAGTGCTTCACCTCGCTGCAGACCCGCGCGATCAAGACGCTCAACCTCGCGCTGGAGGAGATGGGGCGGTTGTGGCTGCCGGTCGAGAAGGACTGGCGGCTGAACGAGCGGCATTATGGCGGGCTGACCGGGCTCGACAAGGCCGAGACCGCGGCCAAGCATGGCGCCGAGCAGGTGCATATCTGGCGCCGCAGCTTCGACATCCCGCCGCCGCCGCTCGAGCCGGGCAGCGCCTATGACCTGTCCCAGGACCGGCGCTATGCCGGCATCGCCATTCCCTCGACCGAGAGCCTGAAGGACACGATCGCGCGGGTGCTGCCTTATTGGGAAACGCGCATCGCCCCTGCCCTGCGCGCCGAGCAGCGCGTGCTGATCTCGGCGCACGGCAATTCGCTGCGCGCGCTGGTCAAGCATCTGTCGAACATTCCCGACGACGCGATCACCACGCTGGAAATCCCGACCGGCCAGCCGATCGTCTATCAGCTCGACGACCAGCTGAACGCGACCGACCGCTATTATCTCAGCGAGCGCTGATATCTGAGCGAGCGCGCGGCGAATTCGTCCTAGATTTCCGCCCGGAGTCGGGTCCATGCTGCGCCGTCAGCAGGAGAACAGGCGATGCCGCAATTCGTCATCGAGCGCGAGATGCCCGGCGTGGGCGGGTTGAGCGCCAGCGACCTGAAAGGTGCGTCCCAGACGTCGTGCAGCGTGCTGCGCGATCTCGGGCCCGACATTCAATGGGTCCATAGCTATGTCACCGCGGACAAGATCTACTGCATCTATCGCGCGCCGAGCGAGGACCTGATCCGCCAGCATGCCGAGACGGCGGGCTTCCCGGCGAATTCGATCGCCGAGGTCCGCGCCACGATCGACCCGACCACCGCCGACTGACGCTATCTCGTTGTACGCCTGCGGACGCAGGAACGCATGATGGCGGTTTACAACCCGCGTGCCGCGCGCGAACGATGCGGCGTGGCGCAACGCTCGATCCCCCAGCCCGTAAGGCATGAACGCCCGATCCTGCCGTGGCGGGTCGTTGCGGGAATCCTGCTGCACGTCATCATCCCGGCCTATCTGCTGACCTTCCTCGCCGCATGCTTCGTGCCACCGCAGCCGGTCTCGATCGCGGCGGTGCTCGGCCGGTTGATCGTGACCGGCGAATATTTCCTGCCGGCCTATGCATTGCTCACCGCAGTCGCGTCGGGCACGGCGCGGATCGTCGATCCGTGGCTGCATCGTCGCCGCGCGTCGCGCCTCGCGCGCGACCCGCGTGCCATCGCCGACCAGTCGCGCGCACGCCTTGCCGGCGCGATGACGACGCTGCGGCAATTGCCGGGCGATGCGCGGCTGAACACCGCGCTGGCGACGCTCGACCATCTGCCATGGGATCATGCCGATCCCCGCGCGCAGGATCTGTCACGCGACCTGGCGACGGCGGCAACCGCCTTTGCGAGTGCCTTCGGATCGGCACCCGAAGCGCGGCGCGGCGAGGTGGTCGACCTGGCGGCGGACAGCAGCGAGCGTATCGCCGCCGCGGTGGGCGCTCTGGCCGAGGAACGCGGCAAGCTCGACCAGGGCGATGCACGGACGATCGCTGGTTACATCGCCGCGCGCTACGCCGACGAGGCGTCGCTGACGATTGCGCCAACCGCACATACCCCTCATTCATGATTGCGTGGCGTGCATTCCGATTCCGCTAGACCGGCTATTTGCACAAGCGTAAATTGAACGGTGATCACAAGATGTGATTGCGAAGACGTGGGGGTGGGGTTCGTACTCAATAGTGGCAACGGTCGTGACGGAGCGGATTTTACTGCACAGGTAGGAGTAAGGAAGGAGCGATGGACTTCCATCGTGACTGACGCGCGACGCCGCTGTGCAGTAAAAGCCGCCCGCCACGAAGCGGTCGCCCGGAGCAGGTCACTGGTCTGCGTCACTTGCTTGCGCGTAGCTTAAGCTACGCGTCTGCGCCGCGCTCCTTGCCAGCGGCCTGCTCCGGGCGATCACGGCCATTGCCACTATTGAGTACGAACCCCTCAACCCGTCTTCTTTCAAGGACCAACTTTCCGATGACGAATATCTATGCGGTCGGCACCTTCGCGGTGGTGGCAGTGATCTTTATCGTCCTCTTCATGGCGTCGCGCTGTGTGCGTTACGTCGGCAACAATCGCATCGCGATCGTCGAGAAGCTGTGGAGTCGCAACGGCTCCATCGCCGGCGGCCTGATCGCGCTCAACAAGGAAGCCGGCTTCCAGCCCGACGTGCTGCGCGGCGGCTATCACTTCTTCTTTCCGTTCCAGTACAGGCTGCACATCCAGTCGCTGGTGACCATCCCGCAGGGGCAGGTCGGCTATGTCTTCGCGCGCGACGGCCTGCCGCTCGAGCCGACCCAGACGCTGGCCAGCAATGTGCGCACGGCGGACTTTCTCGACGCGCGGCGCTTCCTCGCCGAAGGCGGGCAGAAGGGCCCGCAGCGCACGATCCTGCGCGAGGGCACCTATGCGCTCAACCTCGCCCAGTTCGTCGTCATCACCAGCGACCGCATGTACGGGCTGATGCTCGAGGGCGAGGACGCGCAGCTGTTCGCCGAGATGAAGGACGTCATCGACCAGCGCAACGGCTTCATGGCGGTGGTGATCAAGAATGCCGACGACATGATCGGCGTGGTCACCGTGCATGATGGCCCGGCGCTGACCGCCGACCATATCATCGCGCCGCAGGTCGGCACCGACCAGGACGACACGGCGACGTTCCACAACAGTTTCCAGGACCCGGAGAAGTTCCTTGCCGCCGGCGGGCGCCGCGGCCGGCAGCTGCAGGTGCTCGTCGAGGGCAGCTATTTCATCAATCGGCTGTTCGCGACGGTCGAGATGGTCGCCAAGACGATCATCGAGGTCGGCCATGTCGGCGTGGTAATCTCCTATACCGGTGACAGCGGCACCGACTCGACCGGCGAGGAATATCGCCATGGCGAGCTGGTCGAGCGCGGCACGCGCGGCGTGTGGCGCGAGCCGCTGCTGCCGGGCAAATATGCCTTCAACACCTATGCCGGCAAGATCATCATCGTACCGACGACCAACTTCATCCTGAAATGGGACCAGGACACGACCGGCCAGCACAAGCTCGACGAGAATCTGTCCGAGGTGTCGCTGATCACCAAGGATGCGTTCGAGCCGACCCTGCCGCTCTCGGTGGTGGTGCATATCGATTACCGCAAGGCGCCTCTGGTCATTCAGCGCTTCGGCGATGTGAAGAAGCTGGTCGAGCAAACGCTCGATCCGATGGTCTCGGCTTATTTCAAGAACATCGCGCAGAAGAAGACGCTGATCCAGTTGCTGCAGGACCGCAGCGACATCCAGGAGCAGGCGGGCGACGAGATGCGCGCCAAGTTCAGCAACTATAACCTCGAAATGCAGGAGGTGCTGATCGGCACGCCGCGCGCGGCGGAGGGTAACGACCAGATCGAGCAGGTGCTCAACCAGCTGCGCCAGCGCCAGATCGCCGAGGAGAAGGTCGCGACCTATGACAAGCAGAAGGTCGCCGCCGAGGGCGAGAAGAGCCTGAGAGAGGCCGAGGCGCGGGCGCATCAGCAGACCGCGATCACCGAGTCCGAGCTGTCGATCACGGTGCAGGAGAACCAGGGCAAGGCCGCCGCGCGCCGCGCCACGCAGGAGGCCGAACAGACCCGCACCGCCGCCCGCGCCGAAGGCGACCGCATCCGGTTGCTGGGCGAGGGCGAGGCGGCGAAGATCGTTGCATTGGCCTCGGCCGAGGCGGAGCGCGTCAGCAAGGTCGGTGCCGCCACCGCCGAGACGATCGAGAAGCAGGTCGCCGCATCGGGCGGCGCGCAATACCAGCTGACCCGTCAGGTGGTCGAGCGGATCGCCGAGGCGCTGGAGACGTCGGGCGTCGATATCGTGCCGCGGGTGCAGATCAACTCGGGCACCGGCGGTGGCGCGGGCGACCAGGGTTCGCTGGTCAATGCGCTGATGGGGCTGGTGCTGGCCGACAAGGGCCTCGCGCTGGCCGGGCCGGTGGCGAATGACGCGGTGGCCGAGGAGCCGGAGCCGGTTGCGGCGGCGTAATGTTGCGTGACGAAGATGGGGGCGGTCGCGAAAGTGGCCGCCCTTTTTTTTGTGTCGTGACGATGAGAAAGATCGACTGTTCGAACCGCTTTAGCTTCGGGCGGGACGAAATTGAATCACGCCAAACAGCCATCTCCGCTTCCCCGGCGAAGGCCGGGGCCCAGTTGGAAAGGCGGATGTAACGGAGGGCTGACATCCATCATGTCGGTCCCCCAACTGGGCCCCGGCCTTCGCCGGGGAAGGACTAACTGGCATGTCGCTCGATCAATCCGGCAACAGCGTCCGGCTGATCGTTGATGATGAAATGCCCCGCGTCGGCGACCGTCGCCTCCTCAACCTTCGCGAAGCCACCATCACGTAACCCGCGCGCAATCTGCGGCGCCAGCGCGGCAAGCGGCGACTTTGCGCCCACGCCAAACACCAGCGGCACATCGTTCGCTCCGCGATGCTCCCGCGTGAAACGCACATTGCGGTCGAACGCGCGATAGATCTCGCAGACGGCGTGGAGCTGCGCCGCCGAGCCATAGGCCTTGAGGCTCTCGGCCACCCGTTCGGGCGCGAAATCGCCGAAGCCGAGCATATGTTCGATGAACGGGGCGTGGCGGCCGGCGAGCAGGGTTTCGGGCAGGTCGGGCGTCTGCAGGAAGCCGACATGCCACAGGCCGGGATTGGCGAGACAGTCGTCCCAGCCGTCGACACCGGGGAGCGGCGTGTCGAGGATCATCGCGCCGCGCATCGCCTGGGGGAATTGCAGCGCGAAGGCATGGGCGACCTGGCCGCCAATGTCATGGCCAACGATGTACGGCCGGTCGAGCTTGAGCGCCTTGGCGAGGTCGCGGATATCGGCCGCGATCGTCGCGGCATCGAACTTGTCCGAGCCGGCGGTCGAGCCGCCGATACCGCGGAGATCGGGCACGATGACGGTGAAGCGCTTCGCCAGCCGGTCGATCACCGGGCGCCACGCCTGCCAGTCCTGCGGGAAGCCGTGGAGCAGGATCACCGCCGGCCCGCGCCCGGCGCGGGCGAAGTGCAGCACCGCGCCGTGTACTCGCGCCGTGCCGAAACTCAGCCCGCGATCGCGCCGCCGCGCGGCAAGCCGCGGGGCAACCGCGCGGGCGATGGCATAACCCGAACCGGCCAGCGCGACGCCCATTGCGGCGATGCCGAGCAGGGCGCGCGTACCGGAATTGCTCTTCTCTTCATCCATTTGCGTGAATGTACACCGACGCTCCGCACCGCGCCAGTTGCCCTTAGGGCCACCGGACGCTAGGGCGCCCGACATGACGCACCCGCTGGTCGGCATCATCATGGGCAGCACTTCCGATTGGGAGACGATGCATCACGCCGCCGATATCCTGGCGGAACTCGACGTGCCGTTCGAAACCAAGGTCGTCTCGGCGCACCGCACGCCGGCGCGGCTGTACGAATATGCCACCCATGCCGAGGTGCGCGGGATCAGGGTGATCATCGCCGGCGCCGGGGGTGCTGCCCATCTGCCGGGCATGGCGGCGTCGATGACGCATCTGCCGGTGCTGGGCGTGCCGGTCGAGAGCAAGGCGATGAAGGGCATGGATAGCCTGATGTCGATCGTGCAGATGCCGGCCGGCATCCCCGTCGGCACGCTGGCGATCGGCAAGCCGGGCGCCAAGAATGCCGGGCTGCTCGCGGCGGCGATCCTGAGCCTGGGCGATGCGTTGCTGGCGGAGCGTCTCAAGGCGTGGCGCGCGGCGCAGACCGAGGCGGTTCCGGTCGACCCGCAATGAAACCGCTGCCGCCCGGCTCCACCATCGGCATATTGGGCGGTGGGCAGCTTGGCCGCATGCTGGCGAGCGCGGCGGCAGAACTGGGTTATCGCACCCGCGTGCTGGCACCCGATGCGGAAAGCGTCGCGGCGCAGACCGCCTCCAGCTTCACCCGCGCCGATTATCACAGCCGCATCGTGCTCGACGAAATGGTCAGCGCGGCGGACGTCGTGACCTATGAGTTCGAGAATATCGACCTCGACCCGATCGACTATCTGTCGACCAAGGTACCCGTCCACCCTGCCCCGGCGGCGCTGGCCATCGCGCAGGACCGCGCGGCGGAAAAGGCGTTCGTCGGCAAGATCGGCGGGCGCACCGCGCCGTGGCGCAAGGTGACGAGTATCGCCGAACTGCGCGCCGCGCTGGGCGAAATCGGCGCGCCGGCGATCCTCAAGACCTTGCGGCTCGGCTATGACGGCAAGGGCCAGGTGCGCATCATGGACGCGAGTGAGGCCGAGGCGGCATGGGACGCGATCGGCGGACGGCCGGCGATCCTCGAGGGCTTCGTCACCTTCAGCCATGAATTCTCGATCATCCTGGCACGCGGCGCGGACGGCGCGATGGTCAGCTATCCGCCGCCATGGAACGAGCATGTCGATGGCGTGCTGGCGCGCTCTACTTTGCCCGCCCCGGCCGAGGTCGCAGGCTGCTGGACCGAGGCCGCCGCGCTGACCGGACGGATTGCCGACACGCTCGATTATGTCGGCGTGCTGGCGTGCGAATATTTCGCTGGCGCCGAGGGGCCGGTGTTCAACGAGATGGCGCCGCGCGTGCACAATTCGGGGCACTGGACGATCGAGGGCGCGGTGACATCGCAGTTCGAGAACCATATCCGCGCAATCTGCGGCCTGCCGCTCGGCGACACCGGGCTGACCGCGCCGGCGGTGGCGATGGACAATCTGATCGGCGAGCAGGCCGACGCCTGGCACGCCATCCTCGCCGAGCCGGGGGCGCATCTGCACCTTTATGGCAAGGAGATGCGTCCTGGCCGCAAGATGGGGCACGTCACGCGGCTGGCGCGTTGAGCGCTTCGCTTGCCCAAATATACCGCAAGTAATTTTTCCGGCAGTCGTCAAGTAACGAGGGTATTTTGCGACCCGCCATGCGTCCACTTCGCGGCAGAACAGCAATCGACGCCTTGCAGTAACGCGATGAAAAGTTTGTCTTTTCCAACAGCGAGCGCCAAGTTGGCGGCGCGCTGGCGGCAAACCCTAGCGCATCGAGAACAGCCGCTTTTCCTGACCCATTATGCGAATACATGCGGTTCGACCAACTTTCTGCTTGCGGCGCGCGCGGCGAGCATGGCGCCAAAGCCAACAGCGGCGCCACGATCCGCCAGCGCGGTGAGCGCCGAGGATGGCCGAAGTGCCGGGCGCGTTGAATCGCGATCACGGTAAAATTCACCCGACGGCGTGGCGGCGTGGGCCCTAATCCAATCCGGCCGCGTTTGGCACGCCGTGCGCGACCGGGAAGGCGCAACGAACGATGAAGGGACCGAGCGTGACCGAACGCGTGCATCTGGAATTCTACAAGCAGGTGCTACGGCCCGACCCGTCGCGCACCGTCGTGCGGCCGTTCGAACTGGCCTATCCCAGGGGGTTCGATGGCGGCATTTCGCGGACGCAGGAAATCGTCGACCGCATCGTCACGCTCAAGGGCGCCGAGCTGGCGCACCAGTTCGAGGGCGTGACCGAATCGCTCGACGAGAACCACCGCGATGTCGACGCGCTGCTGATGCGCCGCTTCGACCAGATCGCCGAGAGGATCGCCGATATCGAGGCGATCGGGCCTGAGCATCGCCGGCTGATCGGGGCCTATTTCAGCGAGGAATATGCCTATGAGGCGGCGGCGCTGTTCAACCCGAGCATCGTACTCCACCCCGACCAGTCGGGCCTGGCCGAGGGTACGCTGCGCTTCGTCATGTCGCTGCGCGGCATCGGCGAGGGGCATGTCTCGTCGGTGACCTTTCGCACCGGCAGCTGGACGCCGGGCGGCGAACTGGTGATCGACCAGCCCAGCCCGACATCGGTCGCGCCGATCGTCGCCGCGGCGGCGGACGACAGCGACGCGACGGTCCACCTCCGTTGCGGCGGCAGCCGGACGATCTCCGAGACGGTGCTGTTCCCGATGCTGCCGAGCCAGCGACAGGGCATCGAGGACATGCGGCTGGTGCGCTTCGTGGAAGATGACGGCAGCACCGTCTATCACGGCACCTATACCGCGTTCAGCGGCGCCGAGGTGCGGTCGGAATTGCTCAGCGGCAGCGATTTCCGCTCGTTCGACATGCGCGCGCTGACCGGATCGGCGGCGCAAGGCAAGGGCATGGCGCTGTTCCCGCGCAAGGTCGGCGGCCAATATGCCATGCTCGGCCGGCAGGATAACGAGAATATCTGGCTGCATCTGTCCGACGACATCCTGCACTGGGAAGGCGGCACGAAGATCGTGCGCCCGCGCTATCCGTGGGAATTCATCCAGATGGGCAATTGCGGATCGCCGATCGAGATCGACGAGGGCTGGCTGGTGATGACGCACGGCGTCGGCACGGTGCGCAATTATTGCATCGGCGCGTGCCTGCTCGACAAGGACGACCCGACGAAGCTGCTCGCCCGCACCCCGCGCCCGGTGCTCGCGCCGAGTCCGCATGAGCGCGACGGCTATGTGCCCAATGTCGTCTATAGCTGTGGCGCGCTGGTCGCGGGCCGCCGGATGCTGTTGCCCTATGCGGTGGCGGACAGCTTCACGGCGTTCGCGACGCTGGGCGTCGATGACCTGCTGGCGGTGATGGAGTAGAGGATGGGCGCGAGGAAGCTGGGGCGTGTGGGCGCAAGGCGACGCTGTCCTTCTCAACGCAAAGCGAAATGGCTGATCTCGGCCGCGGCACGACCCCGGCACACACGAGCGGCGGTCGTGGCCAACAGTGGCCGCTGCCGGTTGAGGTCGCCGCGGAGAAAATGCTCATGGTAGCGCCGCAACGACCGATCGAACGCGCCGGCCCCAACGCTCGGGCGCGGCTTCCGGCAAGCCCACGCCCCGTGTTCTTCGCCCTGGCTTGTGCCGCCAGCCTCGCCGCAAGCGATCACCTATCCGCGCGCGACTATAGCTCGCGCACCATCGGCGATTGGACGGTCGTGGCGAGCAAGGATGGAAAAGGCTGCTTCCTGACCCGGGAATATGAGCGGGACGGTGAAACGACACTGCTGCTTGGTCTCGATATCGACGGCACGAACCGTCTTTCGGTGCTCAACGCGAACTGGTCGATCAAGCCCGAAGATCGGCTGAAGTTGAATTTTCGCCTCTCGAACAGCAGCTACCCAGCCCACTTTGCCGTCGGCATCATATCGGAAGGGAAACAGGGGTTCGTCACGAGCTTTGGCGCGAAATTCCCGTCCTACTTCGCGGCATCCAGGACTCTTGACGTCTCACGCGGCGACGTGCCGGTCGAGCGGCTGAGCCTCGACGGAGCCGACGCAGCGGTTGCCGAGCTGAGAAAGTGCGTCGACGATCAGCGGGAAAAGCCCGCAGCCGCAGCGGGCGGGAAGGCGCATTCCGACGATATTCCGAAAGATCCCTTCGCACCGGCGCCGGCACGCGACTCAGGAAAGTAGCGGAGGCTCGCAGGCCTTCACCCGTCGCGCCGCCTCGTCGAACGCCTTCCACACGATGCCGGCGAGGCTGCCGCCGAGGCTGCAGCGGCGCACGCCGAGCGCGGCATAGCCGGCGATGCTGTCGTCATATTGATGTACCACGACATTGACCGGCTTGGGCGCCACCGCCGCGACCAGCTCTGCGACGGCACCGCGATCGAGGATGAAGGGCACGAACAGGCAATCCGCGCCGGCCTCGGCATAGGCAATCGCGCGCTTGATGCTGTCGGCCACCGGCATGCCGGGGACGCGGAAATTCTCGTTGCGGCCGATCAACATCACCGACGGGTCGGCCGCGTCGATCGCGGCCCGGGCGGCGGCGAGTCGCTCGACCGCGAGGCCGGTGTCGTACATCGCGCTGCCCGACCAGTCCTCGATCGAGATGCCGGCAACGCCGGTGTGGACCGCCAGCGCGACATTGGCCGCGACCTGATCGGGCGCGTCGGCAAAGCCGTTCTCGAAGTCCGCATTGACCGGCAGGTCGGTCGCCGCGACGAGCTGGCGAAGATGCGCCACCACTTCGTCACGGCTGAGATCACCATCGTTGCGGCCCGCCGCCCAGGCCGCGCCGGCGCTGGTCGAGGCGATCGCCCTGAAGCCGAGATCAGTCAGCCGCTTCGTGCTGCCGCCGTCCCAGGCGTTGGGGATGATGAAAAAGCCGTCCTCATGCAGCTTGCGAAAGGCGGCGCGCTTTTCAGCGGTGGTCGGCATGTGCTTCTCCCTTGCTGTGTCGGGCATGGCGATGGGTGCGACCGGAATCGCCTCCAGCATTCCGATCCGCCTGAAAACGACCTTAGCCACTGTGCGCTGCGATCTGAACCGATTTGGCGTCCAGTCACGTCCGCGGCCATGTCGATATATCAGTTATACTTGATCGTTCGGCGGCGGCGACGCGTGCCGTTGAGCGAGCGGCTCCCAGCACGGTCACACACCCTCCGGAGCCGTTGGCGATCAGCGCCCGGCCAGTTCGACCGCGTGACGCGCGGCACTGGCCAGCACCGCCCCGCGCTGGCTTGCGACCCCCGCCAGCGCCGCCTTGCGGCACCGCGCGACAAGCAGCTTTAGCGACAGGCTGGAAGCGACATCCTCGGGGCAAACCTGCTCGATCGCTTTCGCGATTCTGCGGTCGAACAGGTGCACGCCGGGGGCGCTCCGCAGATCGAGATCGCGATAGGCGACATGCACCGTGGCGGTGGTTTCCTGCGCGGTGACGGCACCCGGGAGAAAGGCGGTCATGAGCACCGCCGGAATGAGATATTTCAACATCGGTAACATCCTTCCATTCGTCGTGATCGACCGCCTCTCCTTGCCGGCGCATCGCCCGAAGCACCAACAAAGCGGTGGACGCCATCTGCAAGCTGCACTTATAATTACTCGATGCAGCCGATCCCGCCACTTTCCGCCGTTCGCGCCTTCGAGGCGGCGGCACGCCACGAGAATTTCAGCCGCGCCGCCGAGGAACTGGCGATGACCCAGGCCGGGGTGAGCTATCAGATGAAGCTGCTGGAGGAACGGCTGGGCGCGGCACTATTCGTCCGCAAGGGCCGTGGCATGGTGCTGACCGACCTTGGACGCCGCATCGCGCCGCGCGTGAGTGAAGCGTTCACCGCGCTGGGAGATGCATTTGCAGTCGCACGAACCGAGAGCGATTCAATTCTCGCCATTACCGCGCCGCGTACCTTCGCTACCAACTGGCTCTCGGCGCGGCTGGGCGAATTCCATATCGTCCGCCCCCATCTCACGGTGCGGCTCGATGTGTCCGACCAGATGGTCGATCTCGCGGCGAGCGAATTCGATGTCGCCATCCGCGGCCTGCCGGCCCCGGCGCCCGGGCTGGTATCGCACTTTCTGATGCGCATGCCAGTGACGCCGTTAGCCAATCCCGGCTTCCTCGCGCGCCATCCGCTGGCCACGCCGGCCGATCTGCGCTCGACCATCCGCATCTCGCCCGAGGACGACTGGTGGGATTTATGGTTCGATACGCTGGCGGTCGGCGGCGCGGAGGGCGCGGGCGGCAGCGGCATTCGCTTCGAATCGCAGGTGCTCGACGGGCACGCAGCGATTGCCGGACATGGCGTCGCGATCCTTAGTCCGCCGATGTTCCAGCCGGCGATCGATGCCGGGCTGCTGGTCCAGCCATTCCCGCACGTCGCGACCTATGACAACGCCTTCTGGCTGGTCTATCCCGAACACAAGCGCAACGCGGCCAAGGTTCGGTGCTTTCGCGACTGGTTGCTCGATGCGGTCAGGCGCGCGGCCGGCGACGACCCGCACGGGATATTGCTGCCGCTGCCCGAGCGGAATTGACGGGCAAACAGGAAAAGCTCGTGCCGGGGACGCATGGCGACCGACGCCGATACGAAAACGGCCTATTTGTCCAATCCCGCCGCGCTTCAAGGGCTCATGGCCCCGTTCGGGCATCAGCCCGGGGAAACAGAAGCGGGGGTTGTCATGAAGATGAAGGTGAAGCTTGTCGGCCTGGGCGTGATCGCCTTTTCCGCGCTGTTCCTTGCCAATTCGGCCGAGGCGCAATGCCGCGACGGCAAGAACCGCCGGATCAAGATCATCAACGACACGAGCTATTCGCTGCGCGAACTGTACGGTTCCAATGTCGGGGCGGATTCGTGGCAGGAAGACGTGCTCGGGCGCAAGGTGCTCGGCCCCGGCAACACCGTCACGGTCAATTTCGACGACGGCACCTGCTATTGCAGCTTCGACCTCAAGGCGGTGTTTTCCGACGATACCTCGACGATCCGCCGCAGCTTCAACGTCTGCACCGAAACCGCCTGGCGCATCCACGAATGATGCGCGCGGGCGGCGCTGGCCTCATTCGGCCATGATCGCTGCCCGCGCCTCCGACGTTTCCGCCAGCACCGCAGCGATGGCGATACTGCCGGTGGGCCCGGCGACGGTGTCGGTCGAGCGGATCCGGGCGATGCCGGCCCGCGCCAGCGCGCGCAGATCGGCTGGGCCGGCGAGGCAGTGGGTCGCGCAAGCCTCGATGTGACCGGCGCCGGCGGCGCGGAGCAAGGCGGCGCAGCCGAGCAGCGTCGCGCCGCTGGAAATGAGATCGTCGACCAGCAGGACAGGCCGGCCGCGCACGCGCTCGATCCCGGCGATGGTCAGTTCGACCTGGCGGTCGCCGCGCCGGCGCTTCGCGCCGACCAGCACCTCGCACCCAAGCGGCGCCGCGACGGATTCGACCCATCGCCGGGATTCGGCATCGGGGCCGATGAGGATGGTGTCGCGCGGCAGCGCGGCGCGCAGCGTGTCGGCCAGCGCGGTCGCCGCCGACACCGCGACGGCGGCGATGCCGGGCATCACCTCGGCCAGCGAGGCGATGCGGTGAAGATGCGGGTCGACCGTCACCACCGCGTCGAAATGCGCGGCGAGCAGCGTGCCTACGACGCGCTGGCTGACCGCCTCGCCGGGGTGGAAGGCGGTGTCCTGGCGCATATAGCCGAGATAGGGCGCGACGAGGACGACACGGCGCGCGCCGCGATCGCGCAGCGCCGCACCAGCGAGCAACAGCTCGACCAGCCGGTCATTGGCATGGTCGAGCGAGCGATAGAGGATCGCGTTGTCGCCGGTCGCGGCGACCCGTACCAGGCTTTCGCCATCGGGGAAGCGGCGCGTGGTGACCGGCCGGCAGGCGATCCCCAGCAGCGCGGCGAGGCGGCCGGCGGGGGCCAGCGCTTCGGCAAAGGCGTGGAGCGTCGGCGCGGTCATGCGACCAGCCGGTAACCCGAATCCTCGGCGGCGAGCTCGGCCGCGAAGCCGAGCCCGGTCTCCGACCGGGCATGGATGCGATAGAGCGGATCGCCGCGCGCGACGCGGTCGCCGATCTTGCACAACAGGTCGATGCCGGCGCCCTTGTCCGTCGGCGCGCCGGCGAGCCGCGCGATACGCGCGATGCGGTGGCAATCGATCGCCACCACCGCGCCATCGGCCGCCGCAACGATCTCCCGGCGCAGCGGCCCGGCTTCGCAGACCATGGCCTGCGCGCCCTGCGCCGCGATGATCCGTTCCATCGCGGCGAGCGCCGCGCCGGAATCGAGCAGTTCGCGCGCGCGCGCATGGCCGCGCCCGCCGGGCAGATCGGGATCGAAATCGAGCACGCGACCGGCGAGGAGCAGCGCGCGCTCGCGCAGATCGGCGGGCGCGTCGGCCTCGCGGCGCAGCACCGCCATGACGTCGCGCGCCTCCAGCACCGGCCCGATGCCGTGGCCGATCGGCTGCGACCCGTCGGTCAGGACGACATCGATCGTCAACCCGACC
>Ga0068864_100000114_pt1 | contig 79636 bp, 67 predicted proteins | sample KBSSwiS72_FD_66586 | JGI IMG/M metagenome (GOLD analysis project Ga0068864, IMG submission 66586) | Switchgrass rhizosphere microbial communities from Kellogg Biological Station, Michigan, USA - KBS Switchgrass S7-2 | ecosystem: Host-associated > Plants > Roots > Rhizosphere > Soil ...
TCTGGCGATCGCCGATGATCAGCTCGCGCTGGCCGCGGCCGACGGGGACGAGCGCGTCGATCGCCTTGAGGCCGGTCTGCACCGGCTCGTGCACCGAGGTGCGCGGGATGATGCCGGGCGCCTTGACCTCGACGCGGCTGCGCTCGGTCGTGGCGATCGGGCCCTTGCCGTCGATCGGGTTGCCGAGGCCGTCAACCACGCGGCCGAGCAGCGCCTTGCCGACGGGGACATCGACGATCGTGCCGGTGCGCTTGACGACGTCGCCTTCCTTGATCTCCGAGTCCGACCCGAAGATCACGACGCCGACATTGTCGGCCTCGAGGTTGAGCGCCATGCCCTGCACGCCGTTGGAGAATTCGACCATCTCGCCGGCCTGGACATTGTCCAGCCCGTGGATGCGCGCGATGCCGTCGCCGACCGACAGCACCTGGCCGGTTTCCGAGACCTGGGCCTCGGTGCCGAACGCGGCGATCTGGTCCTTGATGACCTTCGAGATTTCAGCGGCGCGGATATCCATTGTCAGCCTTTCCCAACAGCTTGTAGCTGTCAGCCTTTCATTGCGTGCGCGAGAGTATTGAGTCGGGTGCGGATCGACGAATCGATCATCTGCGAGCCGATCTTGACGACCAGCCCGCCAAGCAAAGCGGGGTCGACCGTAAGGTCGACAGTGACGTCGCGGCGGAGCCGCGTCTTGAGCTGGGCCTTCAGTTCGGCGACCTGGCCGGCATCGAGCGGATGCGCCGAGGTCACCTCGGCCGTCGTCTCGCCGCGCTGCGCTGCGGCGAGCTGGCGGAAGGCGCGAATGATCGCCGGCAATTGCGACAGACGGCGGTTCTGCGCCAGCACGCCGAGGAATTTCGCGGTCGTCGCATCGAGCTTCATCGACGCGGCCACCGCGGCGATCGCCCGGGCGGCGGCATCGCGGCTGAGCAGCGGGCTGGCGATCAGCCGCTGGAATTCCGGCGACTGGTCGATCGCGGCGCGCACGCCGACCAGGCTCGCCTCCACGGCGGGCAGTGCCTTCTCGTCACGGGCCAGTTCGAACAGGGCCGTGGCGTAACGCCCGCCAAGGCTTGCCTGTATGCTGCCACCCAAATGACCGCTGGATGTCTCCACGCGATTCGTTTCCTCGTTAACAACGGGTTGGCCCATATGAAAAGGGAGGCCGGAATCGGCCCCCCGGATGGGTCGCCGCGCGGTTAGCATCGGGTTCGCTGCGATGCAACCCGGGAGCGCGATCGCCTGGCATGGGCGGCGTTCGCTGCCGCCAGAACCCATGACAAAATTATCCAACCCTATAAGAAGGCCGGGGCCGCGATCGCGCCGGGCGCAGCGCCACGCGGCCGGGTCGGTGACGGTGCGAATTTTGTCATGACCCCCCCCCCCGGCGCGACTCGCCCGGGCTTGCGCGAGCCCGGCCCGGGCCGCAGGACGGCGTCAGGAAGAAGTGGAGGAACGCGCATGCCGGTCGGCACGATGGAACAGATGACGATGTCCGACGGCGCGGAGATCGCCGTCTATCACGTCCAGCCCGAGGGCGCGCGGCGCGGCGGGCTGGTGCTGGTGCAGGAGATTTTCGGCGTCACCGATCACATCCGCGAACTGGCCGATGAATATGCCGGGGATGGCTATGAGGTGCTCGCCCCCGCGCTGTTCGACCGCGAGTATCCCGGTTTCGAGGCAGATTATAGCGGCCCTGATTTCGAGCGCGCCATACAGCTGGCGCGGCAGCTTCATCCGTTTGACCAGTCGCTCGCCGACGTGCAGACCTGCATCGACGACTTGAAGGTGCGCGGCCCGGTGTTCGTCACCGGCTATTGTTATGGTGGCTCGGTGGCGTGGATCGCGGCGACGCGGCTCAGCGGCGTGGCGGCGGCCTCGGCCTATTATGGCAGTCTGATCCCCGGCGTTGTCGACGAGCAGCCGAAGGCGCCGGTGATCGCCCATTTCGGCCGCTACGATCAGGGTATCCCGATGGAGGGCGTCGAGAAGGTCATCGCCAAAGCCTGGCCGTTGGCCGAAGTGTTCGTCTATGAGGCCGGGCACGGCTTCAACTCGGATCGCCGCAAGGATTATCACGAGCCCAGCGCCGATCTGGCGAAGGAGCGCACCCTGGCGTTGTTCCGCGCCAACGGCGGATGAGGACATTTCCGGGACCGCTTTGAACGCAATCCTCGGGATGTGGCGGCGCGCCGACGCGGCTATATCGGTGGCATGACACAGGACATCATCATCGATCCCGACCTCGCCTGGGCCGCCTTTTCGGCGCGCGACCGGTCGCAGGACGGGCGCTTTGTCGGCGCGGTCAGGACGACCGGCATCTATTGCAAGCCGAGCTGCCCGGCGCGCCACCCGAAGCGCGAGCATGTCACCTTCTATCGCGACGCAGCCGAGGCGCGCGCTGCGGGATATCGCGCCTGCCTGCGCTGCAAGCCCGACGAGGTCGGCCGCGACCGTGTCGCGGTGGCGCGCGCCATCGCCCTGATCGAGGCGGCCGAGGATGTCATCGCGCTCGACGAGCTCGCCGCCCAGGTCGGCTATGCGCCGCATCATTTCCACCGCCTGTTCAAGCGCGCCACCGGCGTGACCCCGGCCGCCTATGCGCGCGGCCTCAAGGCGCGGCGCGTCGGACAGGCGCTGATCGAGGAGGCCAGCGTGACCCAGGCGATCTACGAGGCCGGCTATTCCGCGCCGAGCCGCTTCTATGAGGGCGGCGCCCGGCGCCTCGGCATGACGCCGAGCGCGTGGCGCAAGGGTGGGGCGGGGGTGACGATCCGCTGGACGGTCGCCGATACCAGCCTCGGGCCGATGCTCGTCGCGGCAACCGACAAAGGATTGTGTCGCGTGGCGTTCGACGAGGACGAGGCGGCGCTGCGTGCGCGCTTCCCCAAGGCGGAGATCATGCCCGGCGGCGCGGCGCTCGCCGATCTCGCGGCAAAGGTCGTGGCAGCGGTCGAGTCGCCCGAGCGCGACCAGGACCTGCCGCTCGACGTGCAGGGCACCGCCTTCCAGGAGGCGATCTGGCAGGCACTGCGCCAGATTCCGCTCGGCGAAACGCGCAGCTATGCCGAACTCGCCGCGCTTGCCGGCAGCCCGGGCGCGGTGCGCGCCGCCGGATCGGCCTGCGGCGCCAACCATGTGCCGATCGTCATTCCCTGCCACCGCGCGCAACGCAGCGACGGCGGCATCGGCGGCTATGCCTATGGAGTCGGCCGCAAGCTGGTATTGCTCAAGCGGGAAGGCGTGGCATGAGCGGCTTCGTCATTCGCGGGCTCGACCCGACGCTCTTTGCCCCGTTGTTCGCATTGGATGACGACGCGCTCGCGGCGCTGGACGCGCGCCGTGTCGTGGCCACCAGCAAGCCGGGCTTTCCCTGCCGCGTCTCGCTCGAGGATGCCGAGCCGGGCGAGACGCTGATCCTTGCCAATTTCGAGCATCTGCCGGTCGCCTCGCCGTTCCGTTCGCGCCACGCTGTCTATGTCCGTGAAGACGCGGACGACCCGGCCGAATATCGCGACACGCTGCCCGAGCAGTTCCGCACCCGCATGCTGTCGCTGCGCGCGTTCGACGCGGCCGGCATGATGGTCGAGGCCGATCTTGCCGACGGTCGCGAGGCCGAGACGGCGATCGAACGCATGCTCGCCGACCCCATGGTTGCCTATCTCCATACGCATTTCGCCAAGCCGGGCTGCTTCGCGGCGCGGATCGACCGGGCATAGGTCGCATTCAATTCGACATTGCGTGCCGCCGACTGTGTGTTAGTCTAGCATAACACAACGGGGAAGACGGCATGGCGAAGATCGGAACGGCACAACCGACTTTGGGTGCGCGTATCGTGCGCCACCCGATGTTCCGACTGCTTATCGCCTTTCTGTTCGTGGCCGGCTCCTACGCCATCGCGTTCGGCGTTGGCCACGCGCTCGGGCCGCACAAGGGGCCGTGGCTCCTGTTGTTCGCCTGCGTCTGCGTCGCGGCGATCTTCGTTGCCAGCTATGCGCTGTTCTGCCGCTTCATCGAGCGGCGACCCGTTGTGGAACTCGGCCCGGCGGGCGCGCCGCTGGAACTCGGCGGCGGCATCGTTACCGGGCTGCTGCTGTTTTCCGCCGTCGTGGCGGTGATCGCCGCGCTGGGCGACTACAGCGTGGTCGGTACGCGCGGCGCCGGGGTGCTGGTGCCCGCGCTGGCCATCTCGATTGCTTCGGGCTTCAGTGAAGAGATCATCTTTCGCGGCTGGTTCTTCCGGCTGGTCGAGCAATGGCTCGGCACCTGGATCGCGTTGATCCTGTCGGCGGCGCTGTTCGGCGCACTGCATCTCGGCAATGAGAATGCGAGCCTGCTGGCCGGCGCGGCGATCGCACTCGAGGCGGGGATCATGCTGGCCGCGATCTATCTCATCACCCGACGGCTCTGGGGGGCGATCGGCGTCCATGCCGCGTGGAACTTCGCGCAAGGGGGCATCTACGGCATCCCCGTGTCGGGCGGGGCGATGGACGGGGTGCTGGTACCGCGCATCTCCGGGCCCGATCTGCTCACCGGTGGCGCCTTCGGTGCCGAGGCCTCGCTGCCCGCGATCATCGTCGCGACCGCGTTCGGGATCGGGATGTTGCTGGTCGCCTATCGCCGCGGCGACTTCGTTGCGCCCTTCTGGCTGCGGCGCGGCTAGGTCGTGAAGCTCCGAGGCGGAATGGCGGCTAACGCCCCAATAGCGGACATTCGTCCTGCGACCACTTTGCGCCAAATTGTCGCCATCGCGCAGGCTGTCTGTCATCTTGGTCGAACGCTCGGCAACGATCGTCCACCTCATACATTAACGCGCAAACCGTATCAGCACTCAATCGTTTACGAGGTTGTTTTGGGCTGAGGCCATGGGCTAACAGTCGATGCTGTGACCGAGCAAAAGCCGGGGGCGGCGCTCGAGCCAAGGGGGAAAAAATGAAGCGTATCGTCAAGCTCGCAATGGTCGCGAGTGCGCCCGCATTGATGGCGCAAACGACTCCTCCGCAAGGACCGGCTGGCGCAGCTCCGGCACCTTCACCCGCCCCGACGGCCATCGTATTTTCGGAAAAGGGCGCGAACGGGATGAGCGATCTTCCCATGGGCGTCCACCGAATCCCCGACAGCAACGTCGTTGTCTCGGGATATCAGGGCGGTGGTGGGATCGGGGTGCTGTTCGGCGTGGTCGGCATGCTGGTGCAGAGTTCGATCAACGCCCAAACCGGCACGGGTAAGGTCCGCAGTGTCGAGGATGACCTGCGCTTCGACGTCCGGGCAAAGGCGATCGACATGACCAACACGATCATGGCGGGCGACAGGTTCCGGACGGCCTTCACGCTCACGCCCCAGCCGGGTGGCAGCACGATGACGGTAACGCCGTATGTCGTGCTCACGTTCGTCAAAAAGACCGATGATATTCGCCCCTATATCGTGCTGAAGACGAAGGTCGCGACCGGCAGCGACTCTGGCAAGACGATCAAATATTTCTGCTGCGAAGGTAAGGCGATGCCGCTTGCGAGCCTGACCGAAAATAACGGCGCCCGTCTGAAGGAAGTCCTGACGAGCGAGCTTGACACCGCCGTCAACGTGATGCTGCTCGATCGTTCGCAGCCTTTTCCCCGGAACGATGAAGCCAGGCTCGACACCAACGGTTTGCTCCCGTTCATGGGCAAGCCTTTGAAGTGGAGGGGATTCGATCTGGGCAGTTACAAGGACTACAAACTGGTCGAGTTCCGTGGCGGTATCTTCGTCTTCTCGGGCGTGAATATCGTCGAGCCGGATGGGCTGGAAATCACGCCCGTGGTCAAGAAATGAGGGCCGATACCGCGATGGTCTGAAATCTGATGGACCGGGCGATCCAGATGTCGCGCGGTCACACCAGGATTCAAATCACGGTGAGAGCTCGAACGCCGGCATCGACGATGCTCTGCTCTTGCCCCAAAGAATGACATCCGATTTCGGAAATGGCCCGTCCCATCGCCGGACGGAATGCCCGTATGCGTCAACTCGGCACTTCCCCCGATTGCGGACTGGTTGGACCCGGCCCAAGGTTGGCCGATCAAGTCGCTCATCGGAACGTCCGTTTTCCACCCAATAGCGGCCATTCGCGATTTGCGAGTGCCTGCGCTGGTTCCTAAGGCCCGGTCCCCGGCCGGCAGGCATAGACGATCTTCTCATTGGGATAGGTCGGTAGCTGGGTGCGCAGCGCGGCCTGTTGTTGCGACAGGTTGGCGCGCGCCGCCTCGTCGGTCGAACAGGCCTTGAGCGTCACCCCGGAGCGAATCTTGCGCAGCGCGTCCATCTGCGCGGCGGGCAGGAAATAGCGCATCGAGACATAGGCGCGGGTTGCCGGATCGAACTGCAGCACCGACACGGTCTGCTCATCCGACGGAACGAGGATGCGGTCCCAGCGGCTGCCATTCTCGGCATATTGGGTGCGGCCGTTGACGCAGCCGGCGGCGCCCCAGTCGAGATTGAGATCGGCTACCGCGGTCGACACGACGCGGCTGCGCTCGGGCACGTAACTGCACACCATCTTCCCGATCGCCGCGGTCGATGACACCGGCACGACCGGCGTCGACAGCGCGTCGGGCGGCAGCACCGGCTCGCTGTTCGGGCGCAGGAAGAACACCACCCCCGCCGCGACCAGCATCACGCCACCACCGGCGAACACCCAGATCGCCTCGCGCCGCAAGCCCTTGACCTCGAGCAGGCCGCCGCCGCCGATCGTCAAGGCGCCGAGCACGAGCAGCACCGCGGCCAGCGCGATGATGTTCTCGCGGCCGCGCTGGGCGTCGTCGCGTGCCCTGGCCAGCGCGGCCTCATGGGCGATGGCGGCTTTCGACGCCGTCTCGCGTCGGGCGGTATCGGCGTCCGCCCTGGCGCGGGCGTCCGCGTCGCTGTCCTGCTTCATCAACTCGGCCATGCTGGTGCAGGGCGAGCCCAGCGCGACATATTTCTGCTTCGCCTGGGCCAGGAAGGCGGTGAGCTCGGAATCGGCGATGGCGAAACCGAAGCTCGTGTCGCCCTGCTCGGCCTGGGTGATCGCCGAATTGACGCCGATCACCCGACCGCACGGATCGAGCAGCGGCCCGCCCGAATTGCCGCGCGCGATGCCGGCGGTGTGCAGCATCACCTGGACGCCCGACAGTGCGCGCCGGCCGGAGAACACGCCTTCGGAGCGGATCGGGCTCAGCGGATGGATATAGTCGATCGCCGATTGCGCGGTGGCGAGGTCGACATTGCCGGGATAGCCCAGCGCGGTCACCGCATTGCCCTCGTCGACCGGGCCCGAATAGAGCGCGAGCGTCGGCAGATGCGCGCCGCTGAACTGGATGATGGCGAGATCGCGCACCGTATCGATCGCGATGACCTTGCCCTCATAGCTCTTCGTGCCTTCCGACGGGACGATGCCGATCACGACATTGGCGGGGTAGCGCTTGGCAAGTTCGACGACATGGGCGTTGGTGACGATGCGGTTGGGCGCGATGGCGAAGCCGCTGCCATGGCCGAAGCCGACCACCTTGTCGTCGACCATCGCCACCGTGACGACGCGCACCACGCCGCGTCCGGCGGCGGAGATGTCGTCGGCGCGGGCGATGTTGGGCGCGAGGGCAAAGGTCGCGAAAAAAACGGCAAGCAGCAATCGGATCATGTTCGTCCGCTCGGGTGATGTGGCCGGACTGGCTTGTCAGCCTTACCGCTACTTTGCTGGCTTGTCTTTCCCGTCATCTTTGGTCGGCGGATGAAGAAAACGGGTGATCGCGTCCTTGTCGCCATTATCGATGGCGGTCACGAGCATCGTGGCGATCGTCACCTCTTCACCGCCATGGGGCGAATAGGCGATCGGGAGCAGGGTCGTCCGTGCCTGGGCGTTCTCGCCGGCCCGGAGAAAATCGATCGCGACCTCGAAGCGCAGATCACCGTCTTCGGGAGCGAAGTCCAGCGCCTTGCGCAGCGCCGCCCGTGCATTCTCCGTCGGCTGTTCGCCACCTTCCACGAACGATCGATAGTAAAGCGCCAGCGCCTCGGGTTCATCGGCATCAATGCGGTTCGCGGCGACGAAAGATTTTCGCGCCGCGCGAAAAGCCGCCACGTTCGGTGTCGTCGCACGTCGTGCCGCGCTCATCAAAGCGCGGCCCTGGAACACATAGGCCTTCTCGTTATGCGGCTCTGCCCCGATCGCGCGGTTGGCCGCGGCGAGGCAGGCATCATAGTCACGCGCGTCGCAGGCCGTTTCGGCCAATACCAGTTGCACGCCGGCGTCGCCGGGATAAGACGCCGCCGTCTTGCTCGCGCGCGAGAAAAGCGCCGGCGCGGTGCGATCAGTGACGCCAGCCTTCGATCGGATGCGAATCGGCATCATCGCCGCTTCGCCATCGCTCAATTTGCGGATCGTCGCAGCTTGCACATTGATGGCATTCGCGCCGACGGTGTAGACGGTAATCTTCGGCCTGAGGGCATAATGACCGAGTTCGCGGTCCAGCGCACGCAGATCGCCAAACACCTTCGCGGCGTCCGCTGCTCTTTTACCCGAGTTGAGCTCCCGCAAATATGCCGTGAGCTGGCCTTTCCGGGATGGTTCGAAGGTCAGGTAGTGGATGAGCAGCCAGCCCTTGCCGTACAAGGCATCGAGTTCAGCGCCGTCGAGCTTTTGTTTGTCGGCGTTGAGCATCTGCTCGATGGTCAGCGCGTTGCCTTCCAATACGGCATAAGCGCGATAGGCCGGTGCTTGCCCGAACATCACTGAACCATCGTCCTTAATGATCGCGGTCGCGTGAAATTCGGCGAAGCCCTCCACGAACCATTTGGGCAGAGCGAGATTCTCGTAGTTGTCGAACATGAAGTGGTGCGCATATTCGTGCTGCAGGACCGAATCCGCATCGAGATCCCATTTTCCGCCGCTACCTGAGCGGCGCGGTACGAACGCCTCCGGCCCCGTGACGCTGGCGCGATAAAAGCCGCGCACGCCCCAGCCCGAGCCGCCATAGAGACGTTCGATCTCACTATCGCCTTGCACGACATAGACGGTGACGCGTTCGGATCGCGTGATCGGCCGGTCTGTTATCCCGCGAAAAACGCGCAATGCGCCGTCAAAACGCTCGAGCCTGGATGCATAAGCTTTGATGTGATCGGCACTATCGTTAGCATAGACGATGAAGTGCGGCGTACTCGCTTCATACCAATCGGCATGAGCCAGTGTCGGCGCCAACAACAGACCCAACCCGACCATCCACCGCAGCATCCCGCTTCCCTCACCGCAACCCCAACTATTATGTCGGGCAATTCATCTTTCCTTTCAAGCGCTTTAACGCGCCCTGCTCACACGAAGCTGTACGGATCGACGTCGACCACGACGCGGACCTTGGCGGGCCAGTCGAGTGCGCCGAACCAGGCGCGGATCACGTCCTGCACGTCGAGCGCGCGGCGGGCATGGACCAGCAGGCGGTAGCGATGCCGCCCGCGCAGCATGGCGAGCGGGGCGGGGGCAGGGCCATAGACCTGCATGCCGTCCACCTGCGGCGCGGCGCGCCCGATCAGTTGCGCGATCTCCTGTGCCGCCGCCCGGTCCTCGCTCGACACGACGATCCCGGCGAAGCGGCCGAAGGGTGGCGCGCCGGCCTCGCGGCGGGACTCGGTCTCTGCCTCGTAAAAGGCATCGGCGTCGCCGGTGATCAGCGCGCGCATCACCTGTGCGTCAGGGCTGTGGGTCTGGATATAGACATGCCCCGGCTTGGCGCCGCGCCCGGCACGCCCCGACACCTGCATGATCTGCTGGAAGGTGCGTTCCGACGCGCGCAGGTCGCCGCCGCCAAGGCCGAGATCGGCGTCGATCACGCCGACCAAAGTGAGGTTTGGGAAGTGATAGCCCTTGGTGACGAGCTGGGTTCCGACGATGATATCGATCTCGCCCGCCTCCATGCGGTGGACGAACTCGGCTGCCTTGGCCGGCGACCAGATCGTGTCTGAGGTGATCACCGCCGTCTTGGCCTCGGGGAATAGCGCACGCACCTCATCGGCGATGCGCTCGACCCCGGGGCCGACCGCCACCAGCGTATCCTCATTACCGCATTCCGGGCAGGCGCGCGGCACCGGCTCGACATGGCCGCAATGATGGCACGCGAGGCGTCGCACCAGCCGGTGCTCGACCATCCAGGCGGTGCAATTGGGGCATTGGAAGCGGTGGCCGCAGGTCCGGCACAAGGTCAGCGGGGCATAGCCGCGGCGGTTGAGGAACATCAGCGCCTGCTCGCCGCGCGCCAGCGTCTCCTCCAGTGCCTTGACCAGCCGTGGCGCGATCCAGCGGCCGCGCTCGGGTGGCTCCTGCAACAGGTCGATCGCCTGGATCGCCGGCAGCTCGGCCGCGCCCCACCGGCCGGGCAGCTTCAATTCGGCATAGCGCCCGATCTCGACCTGCTGGCGCGTCTCGATCGCCGGCGTCGCCGAGGCGAGGATGACGGGGCACTCTTCGAACTTGCCGCGCATCACCGCCACGTCGCGGGCGTGATAATGCACGCCTTCCTCCTGCTTGAAGCTCGTCTCATGCGCCTCGTCGACGACGATCAGGCCGAGATTGGCATAAGGCAGGAACAGCGACGAGCGCGCGCCCACCGTCACCAGCGCCTCCCCGTTGGCGATGGCGCGCCACGCGCGGCGGCGCTGCGACTGGCGCAGGCCCGAATGCCACGCCACCGGCGCGCAGCCGAAGCGCGCGGCGAAGCGGGTCAGGAACGGCTCGGTCAGCGCGATCTCGGGCAGCATCACCAGCGTCTGCCGGCCTTTGCGGATCGCCGCGGCGACGGCCTCGAAATAGACTTCGGTCTTGCCCGATCCGGTGACCCCGTCGAGCAGCGTGGGCTGAAAGCGATGCGCGGTGACGTCGCCGACCAGCGTGCCGGCGGCGGCGCGCTGGTCGGGCGACAGCGCCGGCTGCAGGAAATCGGGATCGGGGACAGGAAAGGGGCTGTCGATATCGACCTCGACCGCCTCGATCGCGCCGATCTTGACCAGCCCGCGAATCACGCCGTCGGACACATCGGCCGCCAGCGCCAGTTCGCGGATCAGGCCCTGGCGATCGGCGATGCGTTCCAGCGCCTGGGCGCGCTGCGGCGTCAGCCGCTCGGGCACCAGCCCGGTCGGGCGATATTCGGTGACGGTGCGCGCGCCTTCCAGCGCCGAGCTCGACGGCATCGCCATGCGCGCGACCGATGCCGGCGGGGCGAGATAATAATCCGCGGTCCATTCGATCAGCCGGCGCAACGGCGCGGCGAGCGGCGGCACCGGCGCCACGCCCATCAGGTTGCGTAGCCTGTTGTCGCCGACCTCGGCGTCGGACGGCATGCGCTCCGGCTCCCACACCACGCCGAGCAGCTGGCGCGGGCCGAGTGGGGCGACGACGATCGAGCCCGGCTCGACGCTCATGCCGTGCGGCACGCGGTAATCGAGCGGGCCGAGCGCGGAATTCATGACGAGGACACGGGCGCGAGGCATTGCCGCCCCATATGGCGACGGATCGGGCTTTCCGAAAGCCGAAGCCTATTCGTTCGCGGCGCGGGGCAGGCGGCGGCGCGACACGAACGCGCGGCGGTGGCGCTTGTTTTCATAGAGCGCGGTGTCGGCGGCATGGAGCAGGTCGCGCATCGCCTCGATATCGTCGCTGAGCACTGCCGTGCCGACCGTGCCCGACACGGGTATCTCGCCGGCCGGGGTTATCGCAGGCGTTGCCAGCGCCTGCGCCAGCCGTCGCGCGAACGCCTGCGGATCGGCGACGAATTCCTCCTTCTCGACGATCAGCGCGAATTCGTCACCGCCCAGCCGCGCGGCGAAACTGTCGCACAGCCAGGGCTCGCGCAGCCGCGCGCCGACCGCGCGCAGCACGTCGTCGCCGGCCATATGGCCATAAGTGTCGTTGATCGCCTTGAAATCGTCGAGATCGACCACCGCGAGCATCATCGGCGTGCCGCGCTCGCCCGATCGCATCATCGCCATTTCCAGCGCGCGGTTGAAGCTGGCGCGGTTGGCGATCGAGGTTACTTCGTCGATGCTGGCCGAGGCTCGCAGGCTCTTTTCGAGGCGATATCGCTCGGTCACATCCTGCATCACGCCGATCACGGCGATCGGTCTGCCGCCCTCCACCTCGAGCTCGCCGACCGAGCGGATGCGGCGAAGCTGGCCCTTGGCGGTGATGAAATCGGCCTCGACGTCGAACGGGTCGCCGGTCTCGATGGTGTGGGCGAGCGTCTCGGTCGCCCTGGCACGGTGGTGTGGCGCATAGAAATCGAGCGCGCGGCCCATGCGCGGCAACTCACCCGGTTCGAGACCGTGGATGCGGTAGACCTCGTCGGACCATTCGAGCTGTGCGTCGTCGAGCCGATAGCGCCACGACCCGACCCGGGCGAGGCGCTCGGCCTGGCGGAAGGTGCGGTCCTGGCGGCGATAGCGGCGGGTCGCTGCGGCGTTGTCGCGCGCGGCCTGCTCGGCGACGCGCACCGAGAGGCGGGTCGCGATCAGCGCGTCGGCCACGCGGCCGAGTTGACAGAGCGCCGCCTGCTGCGCCTCGTCGAGCCGGCGGGGGACCCGGTCGAGCACGCACAATACGGCGATGCGCTGTCCCGCGACGGTGATCGGCACGCCGGCATAGGCGCGTGCGCCGGCGCCGCGGATGGATTTGAGACTGGCAACAAAGCGCGGGTCGGCCAGCGCGTCGCTCACCAGCAGCATTTCGCCCGTGCGGATCACCACTTCGGAAAAGACCTGGCGGCGCGGGCTGACCAGTCGGTCGATGCCGTGACTCGCCTTGGCCCAGGTGTCGTGCTCGCCGACGATGACGATGCCGGCGATCGGCCAGCCGGTGACGTTCGCGGCGAGCGCGGCGATCGCATCGAGCTCCGCTTCGGGCGTGGCGCAGTCGAGATCGAGCTTCGCCAGTACCGCCAGCCGCGCGGCTTCATCGGGGATTGTGGCACTCATCGAGCCACCTTGCGCCGGCGGAGTTTAAAATCTCGTTGTATCTTGGTCCGGAATGACGGCAAAAGTAACCATATGGAGCAACTGTCCGCCGCCTGGGCCAGCCACCTCGCGCGCGACCGGCGGCGTTCGCCGCACACCGTGCGCGCCTATCAGGCGACAGCCCAGCGGCTGACGCGCTTCCTGTCGGATCATTGGGGCGGCGCGGTCGATGCGGCCGCACTGGCGGCGGTGAGCGCGGCCGATCTGCGCGCCTATCTCGCCCGGCGCCGCGGCGAGGGGCTCGGCAACGCTTCGGCGGCGCGCGAGTTGTCGGCGGTGCGTGGTTTCCTGCGCTTCGTCGGCGGCGAAGGCGCGGCGCCGCGCCTCAAGGGCCCGCGCGTCAAGAAGGGGGTGCCGCGCCCGGTCTCGCCCGACGAGGCTGTGGCGCTGGCCGAGGATGTCGCCGACGATGCGCGCGCGGCATGGATCGGCGCGCGCGACTGGGCGGTGCTGATGCTGCTCTACGGCGCCGGCCTGCGGATCGGCGAGGCGGTCGGGCTGACCGCCAGGATCATGCCGCTCGGCGCGACGCTGAGCGTCACCGGCAAGCGCGACAAGACCCGCATCGTGCCGCTGCTGCCGCAGGTCCGCGAGGCGATCGAGGCCTATGTCGCGCTCAATCCCTGGCCGCTCAAGCGCGACGAACCGCTGTTCCGCGGCGCCAAGGGCGGCCCGCTGTCACCGGTGCTGATCCGCCGCGCGGTGCAGGGCGCACGCGGCCGGCTCGGTCTCGGCGAACGCACCACGCCGCACGCGCTGCGCCACTCGTTCGCGACGCATCTGCTGGGCCGCGGCGCCGATCTGCGCGCGCTGCAGGAATTGCTCGGCCATGCGAGCCTCAGTTCGACGCAGATCTACACCCAGGTCGATGCGGCGCATCTGCTGGATGTTTATCGGAACGCCCATCCGCGGGCATAGCGGGTCAGCGCGACGGCTATGTTTTGGACAACTCGTATTCGCGCACAAGCACGCGTTCCGGCACATGCCACGCGCGGGAAATCTTCCGGATCATCGGCAGGGTAAGAGCACGTTTGCGACCGAGGATTTCGGTCGCACGGGGCTGCCCGATCAGCGCGGCGAGATCTGCGCGGTCATAGCCGTTCATTCGCATCGCGGTCTCGATCGCCTGGACGGGGTCAAGCGGTTCGATCGGCCAGCGCTCGCGCTCATAGGCTTCGACCAGGGTGGTGAGCACATCGAGCCGATCGCCCGCTTCACTACCCTCGTCGGCGCCCCATAGCGCCTCGATCTCGCGCAGGGCCTCTTCATGGTCGGCGTCGGTCTTGATAGGGTGAATACGCATCGGGTTCTCTCGATCAGAACAATTTTACGGCCAGGGCATCGATCCGGTCATATTCGGCATGGGTGCCGAGGAATTTGATGAACGCGATCGAACGCCGGAAATCGAACGCGACGATCATGCGATAGTCGCCGCCCGACACCTCGAAGCGCACACGCTCACCATTGAGCGCCTTCGCTTTTGAAAAATCACCCACCACCTCCAGCGGACTTTGCCATGACGCTGCGCCGGCTACTTCATACCAATGGATCAGTGATGCCCGGGTTTCGGGATGCCTTTCCCAAAACGCCAACAGCTTATTCCGGGCGATGATTCTCACATCACAAACTAGCATTTCCCAACACGGGAAACAAGGCAATTTCCCGGGGTGGGAATTACTGGCTCAACCCCGCCCCGTCACCTTACGCTCGATCGCATCCCAGATCAGCCCGGCGACATCGGTGCCGTCGAACCGCTCGATCGCGACGATGCCGGTCGGCGAGGTGACGTTGATCTCGGTCAGCCACTTGCCGCCGATCACGTCGATGCCGACGAACAGCAGCCCGCGCCGCTTCAGCTCTGGCCCGAGCGCCGCGCAGATCTCGCGTTCCTCGGCCGTCAGCTCGGTCTTCTCGGCCGATCCGCCGACCGCCAGGTTCGAGCGGATCTCGCCCTCGCCCGGCAAGCGGTTGATCGCGCCCGCAATCTCGCCGTCGACCAGCACGATGCGCTTGTCGCCCTTGGCCACATCGGGAAGGAAGGCCTGGATCATGTGCGGCTCGCGCCAGGTCTGGTTGAACACCTCGATCAGCGCCGAGAGATTGGCGCCGTCACTGCCGACCTTGAAGATCGCCTTGCCGCCATTGCCGTGCAGCGGCTTGACCACGATCTCGCCATGCGCGGCGAGAAAGGCACGCGTTTCGTCGAGGCTGCGTGTGACGAGCGTCGGCGGCATGAAGCGCGCATAATCGAGCACGAAGACCTTTTCCGGCGCGTTGCGCACGCTGGCCGGATCGTTGACCACCAGCGTCTTGTCGGCGATCCGCTCGAGCAGATGGGTCGCGGTGATATAGCCCAGGTCGAAGGGCGGGTCCTGCCGCATCAGCACGACATCGGCCTGCTCGCCGAGGTCCAGGCTGACCGGCTCGCCAAAGGTGAAATGGTCGCCCGCGACGCGCTGCACCGTCACGGGATGCGCCTGCGCCCATAGCCGGCCATCGGACCAGTTGAGATCCTCGGCGGCATAATGGAACAGCCTGTGCCCGCGCGCCTGGGCCGAGAGCATCAGCGCGAAGCTCGAATCGCCGGTGATGTTGATCTGGTCGAGCGGGTCCATCTGGACGGCGACGGTAAGGCTCACTGTATTCTCCCTGTCGCCGCGCATGTAGGGAGCCGGTGGCGCCCTGTCATCCGATCCACGCATTCTCGATATGTCTGGGCCGCGTGCCCGGCGCGAGCAGGATGACGTCGACGCGGATATCGTCGCCCGGCCCGGCATAGCGAGGCATGAGATATTCCGCCGCCGCCGCGACCCGCGACAGGCGGCGCTCGTCGATCGCGAAGTCGAGCTCGGCGGCGGTCGCTCGCGCCTTGACCTCGACGAAGGCGACGAGATTGCCCTTCCGCGCCACCAGATCGACCTCGCCCGCCGGGGTGCGCACGCGGCGATCGAGGATGCGCCAGCCCTTCAGCCGCAGCCACCATCCCGCCAGCCGCTCGCCACGCCGGCCCGCGGCTTCGGCGACACGCCGGTCCCTCACCCCTTCATCTCCATCGCCCGCGCATACAGCGCCTTGCGGTCGAGCCCGAGTCGCTTCGCCACTTCGCCGGCCGCCTGCGACGCCGACAGCCGCGTCAGCGCCTCGGCCAGCGCCGCGTCGCCATCCTCGGCGCTGGCCGGTTGCGGCGCGCCCGGCTGGTCGATGACGATGACGATCTCGCCCTTGGGCGGCGCGTCGGCGTAGCGCGCGGCGAGCGACGACAGCGTGCCCGTTACCGCCTCTTCGAAGCGTTTGGTGATCTCGCGCGTCACCGCCGCCTCGCGGTCGCCGAGCCCCGCCGCCAGCGCACGCAGCGAGGCGGCGAGTCGCGGCCCCGATTCGTACAGCACCAGGGTGGCGCGCACGCCCGCGATCTCGGCGATCGCCTCGTCGCGCGCCTTGGCCTTGGAGGGCAGGAAACCGACGAACAGGAAACGGTCGGTCGGCAAGCCGGCGAGCGTCAGCGCCGCCACCGCCGCGCACGGCCCCGGGATGGTCACGACAACATGCCCCGCGGCGCGCGCCTCGCGCACCAGCTTGTAGCCGGGGTCGGAGATCAGCGGCGTCCCCGCGTCGGACACCAACGCCACCGCCTCATGCCCCATGCGCGCGATCAGCCCGGGGCGCACGCTTTCCGCATTATGGTCATGATAGGGTGTCATGGGTCGCTTGATGCCGATATGGCGGAGCAGGCCGGCGGTGACCCTTGAGTCCTCCACGGCGATGACCGCGGCGTTCGCCAGCACCTCGGCGGCACGCGGCGAGAGATCGCCGAGATTGCCGATCGGTGTGGCGACGATATAGAGGCCGGGCGGGAGTGTAGCGTTCATGGGAGTAGGGTTCATGGCAGAGGCGTCGGCAGTCCCGCAACGGGCATCGACAATTTGGCGTGCGGCGATCGTCGCGGCGGCACTGATTCTGGGCGGTTGCCAGACGGTCGTGCCGCGCGGCCGGCCCGCGCCGGTCAGGCGCCCGCCGGTCGCCCGCCCGGTGCCCGTCCAGCAGCCGGTGGTCGAACAGGGCATCCCGACCGACACCGAGCGTCACCGCATCGCGCTGCTCGTGCCGCTCAGCGGCCCCAATGCCGGCGTCGGGCAGAGCCTCGCCAACGCCACCCAGCTCGCGCTGCTCGACACGCGCAATGAACGACTGCGCGTCACCACCTATGACACCAACACCGGCGCGGCAGCAGCGGCGCAACGCGCCATCGCCGACGGCAACAAGCTGATCCTCGGGCCCTTGCTCGCCGCCGATGTGCGCGCGGTGATGCCCGTCGCGCGCGGTGCCGGCGTGCCGGTGATCAGCTTCTCCAACGATGCCGGCGTCGCTGGCAACGGCGCCTATCTGATGGGCAATTTGCCGACCCAGTCGATCGGCCGCGTGGTCGATTATGCCCAGAGCCAGGGCGTCACGACCTTTGCCGGGCTGGTGCCCAACGGCCTCTATGGCGAACGCGCCTCGACCGCGTTCCTCCGTGCGGTCGAGGCCGATGGCGGCAAGGTCGTGTCGCTGCAGGTCTATGGTCCGGGCACGCTGGCCGGCGCCGTCTCCAAGCTCGCCCAGGCCGGGCCGTATCAGGCGCTGCTCGTCGCCGACAACAGCGCGGCGGCCTCGGGCGTCGTCGCGGTGGTACGCCGCGCCGGCGGCGGTGGCGCGCATATCCTGGGTACCGATCAGTGGAACCTCGATGCCGCGCTGACCAGCAAGGCGCCGCTCAACGGCGCATGGTTCGCCTCGGTGTCGGACGATCTCTATCGCCGTTATGCCGTCAAATACCGCGCCCGCTTCGGCACGTCGCCGTTCCGCCTGTCGAGCCTGGGCTATGACGCGGTGCTGCTGACCATCCGTATCGCGCGCGACTGGCCGATTGGCCGGCCGTTCCCGGAGGAGCGCTTGCGCGATCGCGATGGCTTTGCCGGGCTCGATGGCGCGTTCCGGTTCGGCCGCGACGGCATCGCCGAACGCGCGCTGGAGGTGCAGGAGATTCGCGGCGGCACGACCGTGGTGGTGTCGCCCGCGCCGAGCGGCTTCTAGACCGCACCGCACCGGCCGGCGCGCCGCCGCTCGCCCGTTTTGACATTGGTCAAAGCCGCCCGTCGGGCTCGCTATATTGCATAGCTTGTTCGATGGGCGGAGGACGGGCATTGGCAAGCAAGCGGGAGATTGACGGCACCCCGATATTCGACGGCGACGCCGCGATGCGCGGCTATGCGCTCAACGCGATGTGCTTCTCGTTCAACCATGCCGAAAATCGCGCCGCCTTTGTGGCCGACGAAACTGCCTATTGCGATCGCTATGGCCTTACCGCGGCGCAACGCGCGGCCGTCGCCGCGCGCGACGTGCCCGGCCTGATCGCCGCCGGCGGCAACATCTATTACCTCGCCAAGCTCGCCGGCATCTTCGGGCTCGGCGTGCAGGATCTCGGCGCCGCGCAGACCGGTGTCACGGTGGACCAGTTCAAGGCGAAACTGCTCGCCTATGCGCGGGAGCTCTGACGATGGCGACGATCCTCGGGGGCATCTTTACCAGCCACGTGCCAGGCATCGGCGTGGCGATGGCCAGGGGCCTGCAGCAGGATGCCTATTGGAAGCCGTTCTTTGACGGGTTCGACCCGGTCCATGCCTGGCTTGACCGGGCCAGGTCGACCACCGCGGTGGTGTTCTACAACGATCATGGCCTCAACTTCTTCCTCGACAAGCTGCCGACCTTCGCGGTCGGCGCGGCACCGGTCTACAACAATGCCGATGAGGGCTGGGGCCTGATCCCGACCAGGCCGTTTGCCGGCGCGCCGGAGCTCAGCTGGCACATCATCGAATCGCTCGTCGCCGACGAATTCGACGTCACGACCTGCCAGGAGATGCTGGTCGATCACGCGCTCGCGCTGCCCTGCGCGCTGGCCTGGCCGGATGTCGCGACCTGGCCCGTCCGCATCGTGCCGATCGCGATCAACACCGTGCAACATCCGCTGCCCAGCCCGAAGCGCTGCCTCGCGCTGGGCCGCGCGGCGCACCGCGCCCTGGCATCATGGGAAGGCGATGACCGCATCGTCGTGATGGGAACGGGCGGCCTGTCGCACCAGCTCGACGGTGCCCGCGCCGGCCATATCAACACCGCCTATGACCGCTTCTGCATGGACGCGCTGGCCGCCACGCCGGATGCGCTGGTCGCGCACAGCAGCCTCGACATCGTCGAACTCGCCGGCAGCCAGGGCGTGGAGATACTCAACTGGATCGCGGCGCGCGGCGCGCTCGGCCCTCGGGCGCACGAGCGCAGCCGCACCTATCATCTGCCGATCTCGAACACCGCGGCGGCGGTGATGCTGCTCGAAGCCGATCATGCCGACGATCCGATCGGGCATGCCACTGCCGAGGCCGCGCTATGACGATCGCCGACACGCTGTTCCGCTCCCGGCGGCGTGACGGGTCCGTCCTTCAGGAGCCGGTAAGCGCCGCTCGACGGGCGCTCGCCGTCACCACGCGATTGCGGCCGGCGCGCTTGGCGCGGAGCAGCGCCGCGTCGGCGGTGCGCACCAGGCTGGCCTGGGTGCATTGCGTCGGGGCGGTCGCCACCCCGAGCGAGACGGTGATGGACCCAAGCGCCTTTCCGTCATGTTGCAGGCTGAGGGCGGCGATGCGCAGGCGGATTTCCTCGGCGCGCTCGGTCGCCGCTTCCAGCTCCCAGCCGGGCATGAGGATGAGAAACTCCTCGCCGCCATAGCGAAACACGAGATGCCCTTCGCGCACCGACTGCTGCAGTGCCTCACCCACGGCACGCAGCACCGCATCGCCGGCGTCGTGGCCGAAATCGTCGTTGAAGCGCTTGAAATGATCCACGTCGATCATCGCGCAGCTGATCGGCGTGTTGGTCCGTTGCGACTCCGCGAGATGGCGTTCGAGCGTTTCATCGAGCTGGCGCCGGTTGGCGAGCGTCGTCAACGGGTCGGCCATGGCGAGCGCGTGCAGCGCGTCGCGGAGGCGGAGATTGTCGAGCGCCAGGCTGACATTCTCGACCAGGGTTTCGAGATAGATATCGGGAATCTCGCTGGCGGCGATCTCCGCGCGGCACTCGAAATAGAGCAGGCCCAGCGTGCCGTGCTGCCCCGCCAGGGGCAGGCAGATGGTATCCGGGACATCGGGTCCGTCATGTCGCAAGTGATCGCACGGCACGTCGAAATGTGCGCCTGCGGCGCGATGCGGGCTGCCGCGGCGCAGCGCCCAGCACGCCGTGGCGGAAAATTCGCTCACCGAGTGAAGCGGGTTAGACCAGGAGCAGGCCTCGACCATCGCGCCCCGCGCGCCATCGAGCAGATAGAGCCGGCCCGCCAGTTGCGGCAGCACCTCGGGCATGAAGCGCTGCACGACATGCTGCAGGTCGCGCGTCGTGTCGCAGCTCTGCATGCGCTGCGTCATGCGTGACAACAGGTCGCGCACCGCGCGGTCGGCATCGCGCTCGCGCTCCAGCCGCTGGCGCTCCAGGCCGTTCTCGCGAAACACCCTGAGCGCCTGCGTGATGTCGCCGATCTCGTCGATCTGGCCATAAGCGGGCGGCTCGACGGCATAATCCTGCGCCGCGAGCCGGCCGACGACGTCGCTGAGCTTGACCACCGGACGCAGCACACGCTGGCGGAAGATGAAGAACAGCACGCACAGGAACAGCACGCCGGTCGCCCCGAGCACGACTTCCGACACATTGCGCCACAGCCGCGACGTGCTGCTTGCCGCACGCAGCGCGGCGTCGGTGCGCTGGTCGATACGATATTGGAAGTGCTCGATGCTTGCCTGGACGCGATCGAGTTCGCGTTCATATTCCGGCGCGAACAGGATATCGATCGCGCCGGTGCGATCGCCCGACCGGCGCGCGGCGAGCGCCTTCCGTTGCTGATCGCCCAACGCATCGGCCCAGCGTATCGCTTCGTGCAATGCCGCCAGTTCGTCGGCGCTCGCGCCGGCATCGCGGATGTGGCGTGTGCGTTCCTCGACCGCGGCGAGTGTGGCCGCCTCGCGCTGATAGGCGGTCAGGTCAGCGGCGCCGCCGCTGATGGCGAATTGCCGCGCCAGTCCGCTCAGCGCGGCGACATCCTCGTCGATGCCCGAGGTCGCCTGATCGAGCGCGTAACGCTGCTCGACCGCGGCGCGCTCGCGATCCTCGGCGGAGGATGCCAGCAGCATCGTCGTGCCTGATGCCAGGGTCATCGCGACGGTGACACCGTAAGCCCAGTTTGTGATTGTCGCCAAACGCATGAGTCGCGGGCTAGCATCTTAAGGATGCGGAACAGTTAACGATGCCAACATCCGAACAGCATCGATCTCGCGATTATCCCATGGCTGCTGCTTGCCACCGTTTCACGGGCATGGCGAAATAATCAAAGGCTACGGGATATTACCAACTGATAATATCGCCAAGGTCGGGATAGTCAGGGACCACCGAAAACATGAGCGCGTCGCGAATCGGAGGAGTTCTATACTTCATGACTGAGAGCGCGCAACAATATGAAGTGTTCATCGAGTCGGTGGCGGGCGCCACGGATGGTCAGCCCCCGCTCGCCCATTGGAGCTGGCAAAGGCTGGATGAAGGCGGGGAGATCGTCGTTCGCGGCAGCCTGCACATCTCGCTCGCGGCATGCTTCGCCTCGGTTCGGCTGCACAGCGTGGAATTCGGTCACGCGCCGGTAAAGATCAATCTGTAAACGCCAGGGGTCTGGGTCCTAGTTTCGCACCACCTCGGGCAGGATCGCGTCGAGCAACAGCATGCCGGCCTCGCGCACGCGCAGATGGTCGCCGTGGCGCGCCACGAACCCCTGATCCGCCAGCCGCGCGATCGCCGCCTCGTCGACCAGCGCGGCGATCGGCGCGTCACCCAGCATCGCGATCCGCCCCAGATCGATGCCCTCGCGCAGCCGCAGGCCCATCAGCAGTCCCTCCTTGGCGCGGTCGGCGGGTAGCAGCGGCGCCTCGACCTGCGCGCCGTGCCCGTTGCGGGTCACTGCCGCCAGCCAGTTCTCCGGCTTGCGGTGGCGCACCGTCGCCAGCCCGCCACGCCGGCCATGCGCGCCCGGGCCGATCCCGGCATAGTCGCGGTAGCGCCAATAGGTCAGGTTATGGCGGCTCTCGGCGCCGGCCCGCGCATGGTTGGAAATCTCATAGGCGGGCAGGCCCGCCGCCGACGTCATGGCGCGGGTCATCTCGAACAGATCGGCGGCATCATCGCCGTCGGGAACGGCCAGCCGCCCCGCCGCCGCCTCGGTCGCGAAGCGCGTGCCGGGCTCGATCGTCAGCTGGTAGAGCGACAGGTGCTCGGTGCCGAACCCCAGCGCGCGCGCCAGTTCGGCTTCCCATGCGGCGAGCGACTGATCCGGCCGGGCATAGATCAGGTCGAAGCTGACGCGCGCGAACGCCTGCTGCGCCGTTGCCAGTGCCGCCAGGCCTTCGTCGACATCATGCGCCCGGCCCAGGAACCGCAGCGCGCTATCGTCGAGCGCCTGCAACCCCAGCGACACGCGATTGACCCCGGCCCGCGCAATGTCGGCGAAGCGCGCCGCCTCGACCGAGGACGGATTGGCCTCGAGCGTGATCTCGATATCCGCGTCGAACCCCCAGGCATTCGCCGCCGCGTCGATCACCGCCGCAACCGTCTCGGGCGGCATCAGCGAGGGCGTGCCGCCGCCGAAGAAGATCGACCCCAGCCGCCGCCCCGGCAGCAGAGCCGCCTCATAAGCCAGATCGGCGAGCAGCGCGGCGCGCCACGCCGCCTGGTCGACTTGCTCGCGGACATGGCTGTTGAAGTCGCAATAGGGGCATTTCGAGACGCAGAACGGCCAATGGACATATAGTGCGAGCGGGGGCGTTTCGGCGGCGTTCATGGGCGGGGGCTATGAAGGGTTGGAAGAGGCGAGGGAAGATGCGCGCATTGTTGTTGCTGCTGGTCATGCTGGCGGGCTGCGCGGCCGAGGCGCCGCGACAGGTGGTAGAGCGCCGCTCGACCATGGCGCCGGCGCCGCGTGGCGAGGCCCTGCTGCGCACCGCGATGCTGCGCGGCCACAATGCCGCGCGCGCCATGGTCGACGTGCCGCCCCTGATATGGGACGATCGCCTCGCCGACGATGCCGCCGCCTATGCCGCGACGCTCGCCCGCGAGCACCGCTTCGAACATGCCGCGCAGCCCCAGGGCCCCGGCCGCGAGGGCGAGAATCTGTGGATGGGCACGCGCGGCGCCTATGCGTTCGACGAGATGGTCGGTCATTGGGTCGACGAACGCCGCTATTACCGCGCCGCCCCGACTCCGGATTTCAGCACCACCGGCCGCTGGGGCGATGTCGCGCATTATACCCAGATCGTGTGGCGCGGCTCGGCCGCGGTCGGTTGCGCGATCGCCAGCGACGTGGAGAGTGATTACCTCGTTTGCCGTTACTCGCCGCCCGGTAACGTGGTCGGTGAAACGGCGTTCTAGCGCGGCGCGCGGCGCTGTGCGAGGTAGCGCGCGACAACGGGATGAGGTGAATATGGCGGCGGTGATCTTGACGGTGGTGGGCAGCGACCGACCGGGGCTGACCAAGGCGCTGGCCGACGCCGTGCACGCGGTCGGCGGCAATTGGCTGGAGAGCCATCTCGCCCGGCTCGGCGGGCGCTATGTCGGCTCCGTGCTGGTCGACCTGCCCGATGGCGCGATGTCCGCGCTCGAGGCGGCGGCACGGCGCATCGATGCCGAGGGGCTGTCGGTGACTGTCCTCGCCGCGGTCGACCAGCCGGCGCCGGCCGGCACCATGCTGCGCCTTGAACTGGTCGGCCAGGATCGCCCCGGCATCGTCCGCGAGGTGACGACGGTGCTGGCCCGGCTCGGCGTCAATATCGAGGACTTCGCCACCGCGATCGAGCCCGGCGCGCAATCGGGGCTGCCGCTGTTCCGCGCCACGGCCCGGCTGCTCGTCCCTGCTGGTACCTCGACCGATGTTGTCGGTGCGGCGCTGGAAGCGATTTCCGGCGAGATCATGGTGGACTTCACCGTTTCGTCGCCGGGCTGAGCGCGGCCGGCGCTGGCGGGTATCATCTTCGCCCTCTATGCGGCTCGTATGATGTTGAATGATTCCCGGTCTTGAGCGGGCGCCTGATGCGCGTTGGGCGAACTCTCAGCGGGCATGCCACGGTTGCGCTCGTTTTCATCGCGGCAATGGCGCTGTTCTTCCGTACGCCCATTCTCAGCGGATTCGATCTCGGTTTCGGGGACCGCGCCGACGGGATGATCGAGATCACGATTCTCGAACATTGGCGCAACGTGCTGTGCGGTGCCGCGCCCTGGAATACGACGGGGTACTTCTACCCCTATACCGGCACGCTCGGCTACAATGACGGCTATTTCCTCTATGGTCTGATCTACTCCTTCTGGCGGTTGTTCGCCGATCCATTCCACGCCGACACGCTGAACATCCTGACGTTCAAGATAATCGGCTTTGTGACGGCCTACCTGCTGGTCGCCCGCACGATCGGCTGGGGCCGGTCCGCAGCATTGCTCGTGGCGCTGCTCTGGACGGTCGCCAGCAATATCTCGCTCCAGGCGGTGCACGCGCAGTTGCAGAGCGTCGCGCTGCTGCCGATCGCGATGATGCTGGCTATCACGATCGTCCGGGCGGAACGGGAAGCGCGCTATCTCCATGCCAGATTGCTGGCCATAGCGCTTGCGGCACTGATGGCCGCCTGGCTGCTGACCGCCTACTACATGGCTTGGTTCACGATCTTTTCGGCTTGCTTGTTCGCCGTGTGCTGGTGCGCCCTGAGCGGGAATTGGCGCTTTGCGAGGCTGTTCGGTTTCTTGCGCCGCCATGCTGGAACGCTTGCCTGTGGCGCTGGGGCTTTCAGCGTCCTGACCATCCCTTTCCTCGCCATCTACTTGCCCAAGATGCGCGAAACCGGGGGGGAGCCTTATCACGACATGCTGGGCTATCTCGTCACGCCGCTGATCGACATGATCAATGTGGGGGCGGGCAACTATGTCTGGGGCTGGATGTTCCGACCCTTGCTGGCGCTGGTCCATGCAATCCTGCCGGCGGATCCGGCGTTGCCCGCGCGCGTGCTCGGCGGCGAGCATGCGGCGGGATTGCCACTGATTCTGTTCACCCTCGTGGTGACCGCGGCATGGCGGATCATCGTCCGGCGGCGCGTCGGCCAGGGGCGAGCGGCCTCGGTGGAGTTGCGGGCGTTCGCGCTGGCGATGATGGTTGCCTGGCTGCTCACCTTGCAATTCTGGATCGCGTCGCCCTGGGGATTGGTGTTCGAGCTGGTGCCGGGGGCGAAGGGCATGCGCGTCGTGTCGCGCTATCAGCTCTGGCTGGCACTGCCGTTTCTGCTGCTCGCCGTGGCGGCCTGGCAGGAGCGGGCAAGCTTGCTGGCGCGATCGAAGCCCTGGCTGGCCGTGGTGATCGTGGCGCTGCTGGTGACCGAAAATCTCAGCGCCGAGTCTCCCGCGCGGCTCAGTCGTTCCGCACAACGCGAAGCTCTCTGGTCGATCCCGGTACCGCCCCCGCGCTGCGCGAGCTTCTACGTGGTCGCCACCCGTCGGAACGAGCCGCTCTTTATCAATGCCGAGCGGGACGGCCTGTATCCGCACAATGTGGACGCGATGTTCCTGGCCGAGCGATGGCGCGTGCCGACGATCAACGGTTTCGCCAGCTTCAACCCGCCCGACTGGAACTTTGCCAGGCCGCTGGACGCCGATTACGACGCCCGGGTGATCGACTATGCACGACGCCACGACCTGCACGACCTTTGCCGGCTCGACGTGCGGCAGGTCCAGCCATGGACTCGCGTCGCTGGCTGAAGCAAATTGTCCGATAATCCCGACCTTTTGTCGCTGCTGCTGGCGGGACGAGGGTTGCGGGCCACGTCAGCCCAACTCGACGTCAGCGACGAGAAGCGCGCATGTGCCGCGGTGAGCAGGCCACCGCCGCCATTTTGAGACGGCAATGGTGCGCTGTTACCGTCCGTCCGCCGCAGCGCGTTTCGTTACAGGACCGCCGCGACCAGTTGCCGGAACGCGGCGGCGCGGTGGGTGAGGGGGGTCTTGGCCTCGGGCGCCATCTCGCCGAAGGTCAGCGTCTCGCCATCGGGCAGGAACATCGGATCATAGCCGAAGCCGTTCTGCCCGCGCGGCGGCCAGACCAGCGTGCCGTCGACCCGCCCCTCGAACCATTCGACATGCCCATCGGGCCAGGCCAGCGCCAGCGCGCAGACGAAATGCGCGTCGCGCGGCGCGTCGTCGATCGCGCCGAGCCGCTCCTCGACCAGCCGCATCGCCACGCCGAAGTCCTTGTCCGGTCCGGCCCAGCGCGCCGAGAAGATGCCGGGGTCGCCGCGCAACGCATCGACGCACAGGCCGCTGTCGTCGGCCAGCGCCGGCAGGCCCGACAGATCGGCCGCCTGCAGCGCCTTCAGTTCGGCGTTGGCGACGAAGGTCGTGCCGGTTTCTTCCGGCTCGGGCAGGTCGAGATCGGCGGCCGACACCGGCTCGATGCCATAGGGTCCGAGCAATTCCCTGATCTCGCGTACCTTGCCGGCGTTGTGGCTGGCGATCACCAGCTTGCCCGGCGCGAGCTTGCGGATCGCCTGCGGCGTATCACCCTCACCGCTCACTTGGCGACGGCCTTGGCCTGTGCCGCGAAGATGTCGGCACAGCCGATCCGCGCCAGCCGCAGCAGGCGGAGCAACCCTTCCTCGTCATAGGTCGCGCCCTCCGCGGTGGCCTGCGCCTCGGCGATGTTGCCGTTTTCGAGCAGCACGAAATTGGCGTCGGCGTCGGCGTTCGAATCCTCGTCATAATCGAGGTCGAGCACCGGCGTGCCCTTGAAGATGCCGCACGACACAGCGGCGACCTTCTGCGTCAGCGGATCGGCGGCGAGCTTGCCGTCGGTCATCAGCCCGTCGATCGCCAGCCTGAGCGCGACCCACGCGCCCGAGATCGCAGCCGTGCGCGTGCCGCCATCGGCCTGGATCACGTCGCAATCGAGCGTGATCTGCCGCTCGCCGAGCAGCTTGAGATCGGTGACGGCACGCAGCGAACGCCCGATCAGCCGCTGAATCTCCTGCGTCCGCCCCGATTGCTTGCCCTTGGCCGCCTCGCGGCTTCCCCGGGTATGCGTCGCGCGCGGCAGCATGCCATATTCGGCCGTGACCCAGCCCTCGCCCTTGCCGCGCAGCCAGGGCGGCAGGCGCTCCTCGACCGAGGCGGTGACCAGCACCTTGGTGTCGCCGAACCCGATCAGCACCGATCCTTCGGCATGACGGGTGAAGCGAGGCTCGATGCTGATCGCACGCATCTGATCGGGGGCGCGGCCGGATGGGCGCATAAGGTGAGTCTCCTTGGAAAGCGTTGCCCGTAGCTTCCACCCCCTGCCTTGTCATCCCCAACCCATCGACCTGTCTCGTGATCCTGCGGAAGCAGGAGCCCAAAGTTCCAAGCGAGTCGCGTGTCGCCCTGGGTTCCTGCATGCGCAGGAACACGCGACTTTGGCGGAAGCGTTGAGGAGTTTCGCATCACGCCCTACATAGCCACCATGCCCGCGCCGCCGATCACCGAATTGAACGACCGCGCCCGCGACGTTTTCCGCGTCGTCGTCGAGTCTTACCTCACCACCGGCACCCCGATCGGCTCGCGCACCATCGCGCAGCTGTCGGGGCTGAACCTGTCGCCGGCCTCGATCCGCAACGTCATGCAGGACCTGGAGGAGCTCGGCCTGCTCGCCGCGCCGCATACCAGCGCCGGGCGCATGCCGACCGAGACCGGCCTGCGCCTGTTCGTCGACGGCATGATGCACGCCCTCGAACCCAGCGCAGAGGAACGCGCCGCGATCGAATCGCGCGTGTCGCAGGTCGGGCCGGTCGAGGAAGCGCTCGCCGCCACGACCGCCGCGCTGTCGGGCCTGTCGGCCTGTGCCGGCCTGGTCTTCGTGCCCAAGCGCGAGATGGTGCTGCGCCAGGTCAGCTTCGTGCCGCTGTCGGCGGAAAAGGCGCTGGCCGTGCTGGTCAGCGACAGCGGCGCGGTCGAGAATCGCGTCATCGACCTGCCGCGCGGCATCGCGCCGAGCGCGCTGGTGGAGGCGGGCAATTACATGACCGCGACGCTTGGCGGGCTGACGCTGGCCGAGGCGCGCGAGCGCCTGTCGCGCCAGGTCGCGTTGGAGCGCGCGGCGCTCGACGGCGCGGCGCGCACTTTGGTCGAGCGCGGCCTGGCGGTGTGGAGCGAGGATGGCGACCGACGCCCGGTGCTGATCGTGCGCGGCCAGGGGCGGCTGATCGATGCCGCCGACGCCGCGCAACTCGAACGCATCACCGAATTGCTCGACGATCTCGAGGGCAAGCAGGAGATTTCGCGGCTGCTCGACAGCGCTGCGGCGGGCGATGCGACGCGGATTTTCATCGGCGCGGAGAACCAGCTATTCTCGCTGTCGGGATCTTCGGTGATCGCCAAACCGTTCCACGGAGCGGGCGGCCGCGTGGTCGGCGTGGTCGGTGTGATCGGCCCGACGCGGTTGAACTATGCGCGCGTCGTGCCCATGGTGGATTTCACGGCCGCGACCCTCGCGCGGCTGATGAGTTAAGAGAGAAGAATGACCAAGGAAAAGAACGAGACCGCTGCCGACATCGCCGAAGCCGAGGATGTCCGCGCTGAAACCGCCGAGGCCGCGCCGGAGGTCGCCGAGCATGACCGCGTCGCGACGCTGGAAAAGGAACTGGCCGACTCCAAGGCGGCGGTGCTCTACGCCCATGCCGAGGCGCAGAATGTCCGTCGCCGCTCGGAAAAGGAGATTGCCGACGCGCGCACCTATGCCGCGACCGCCTTTGCCCGCGACATCCTGACGGTCGCCGACAATCTCGGCCGCGCGCTCGAGGCGATCCCGGCCGAGCTGCGCGAGGACGAGAAACTCAAGGGCCTCGTCACCGGTCTCGAAGCGACCGGCCGTGAGCTCGCCGCGGTCTTCTCGCGCCACGGTATCGTCAAGATCACCACGATCGGCGAGGCGCTCGACCCCAACCGCCACCAGGCGATGTTCGAGCTGCCGAGCGACGAGGCACCCGGCACCGTCGTGCAGGAAATGCAGGCCGGCTACATGATCAAGGACCGCCTGCTGCGCCCGGCGCTGGTGGGTGTAGCGAAGAAGGCGGACTGACACTTTCCCTCTCCCCTCCGGGGAGAGGGTGACCGAGTATAGCGAGGTCGGGAGAGGGGCAGTCACGCGGACGTTGCGTTTGGGGCCACCCCCTCTCCCCGACCAGCATGGGGTGAACAGCGCCCCGCGCTGTTCAGGTCATGCTGGGGGCATGACCGACCCAATGCTCCCCTAAGGGGGAGAGGGAGAGGGAGAGGGAGAGGCTGGACTCCACTCTCCTCGTGAAGGGGAACCCATGAACCCGAACCTCACCACCGATCGCCCGACCTTCGTCACGCATCTCGAATGCTCGCTGACCGGCGAGCGCTATGAGGCGGACCAGTTGCACGGCCTGTCGCGCGCCGGGCGGCCGCTGCTGGTGCGCTACGACCTGGCCATGATCCGCGCCGTCGCGCCGCGCGCGATGATCACGGCGCGGCCGACCGACATGTGGCGCTGGCGCGAACTGCTGCCGGTGCGTCACATGTCGAGCATCGTCAGCCTGGGTGAGATCGAGACCCCGCTGGTGCCGATCCCCCGCTCGGGCGGCCCCAAGGTGTGGGTCAAGGATGAGGGCCGCCTGCCGACCGGTTCGTTCAAGGCGCGCGGGCTGGTCATGGCGGTGGCGATGGCGCGGGAACTGGGCGTGAGCAAGATCGCCATGCCGACCAACGGCAATGCCGGCGCGGCGCTCGCCGCCTATGCGACGCGCTGCGGCATCGAGACGATCGTCTTCTGTCCCGACGACACGCCAGAGATCAACGTGCGCGAGATCGCCATGCAGGGCGCGCGGGTCTACCGCGTCAACGGGCTGATCGACGATTGCGGCGCGATCGTCGGCCGGGGGGCGGCCGAGGGGAAGTGGTTCGACTTTTCGACGCTCAAGGAGCCGTACCGGATCGAGGGCAAGAAGACGATGGGGCTGGAACTCGCCGCCCAGTTCGACTGGAAGCTGCCTAAGGCGATCTTCTACCCGACCGGCGGCGGCACCGGGCTGATCGGCATGTGGAAGGCGTTCGACGAGTTGGAGCAGCTGGGCTGGATCGGGTCGGCGCGGCCCAAGATGTTCGCCGTCCAGGCCTCGGGCTGCGCGCCGATCGTCAAGGCGTTCGACGAGGGCGTCGAGCATGCCGAGCGCTGGGAGGACGCCCATACCGTCGCGGCCGGCATCCGCGTGCCGCGCGCGGTCGGCGACTTCCTGATCCTGCGGGCGGTGCGCGAGAGTGGCGGCAGGGCGATGGCGGTCGGCGACCCGGCGATCCTCGCCGCGGTCGATGCCTGCGCCAGGCGCGACGGCCTGCTGCTCTGCCCCGAGGGCGGCGCGACGCTCGCCGCCTATCACGTGGCGCTCGACACCGGGCTGGTTGACGACGATGACGAGGTCGTGCTGTTCAACTGCGCGACCGGCCTGAAATACCCGATGCCGGAAGCCAATGTGCTGATCGACAAGGACGGCCCGATCGACTTCGACGATTTGTAATCTTTCCCTCTCCCGCTTGCGGGAGAGAGTGGCCGAGCGAAGCGAGGTCGGGAGAGGGCAGTAACGCGGACGTTGCGTTTGTGGCCACCCCTCTCCCCGACCCTCTCCCCATTGAGGGGAGAGGGAGAAGAAGTCAGATCGTCTGCGCCCGGTTCTCGTCGCGGTGCTTCTTGAGATATTTCATGAACGGCGTGCCGCCCGTGCCGACATCCGGATCGTTGCCGGCGCCTGACGAGGCCTGCTTGTTGATATAGGCGGCGGCATATTCGAGGTGGCGGCTGCGGAAGCGGGCGACCTGCTCGACACAGGCGTTGAACGCATGCTTGAGGCCCTGGCCCTGTCCGCGGGCGAAGTCGCGCAGATGGCTCGCGCCGGCGATGTCCTCGATGAAGGCGCGGTGCTTGCGCGGACGGTACTGGTGCAGGTCGGCGAGGAATTCGCGCAGCTCATCATTGGTGTGGGTGACCTGGAACAGCCCGTCCATTGCCGGCACGATCGAGCTTTGCGAGCCGGTCTGGCCGCGGAACGGCTGGGGCTTGCCGCCGAACTTCGCGACGCCCTCATAGATCAGCCCTTCCGGCATCGCCGGGTTGTTCTTCCAGCCATGGATATAGGGCCGGACGCGATTGTAATAGATGTACGGGTCGCACTTCTCGACCATGCGGTCGAAGATGCCGTTGACCCGGTCCCACACCATATTCATCTCGACCAGCAGCGCCTCGACCTTGTCCGCGTCGCCGGCATCGCTCGCCCGGACCAGTTCGACGCCGAGTTCCAGCGCGCGGCCGGCGGTCGCCTCGATCGCGACATGGACGAGCACGAACCAGTTCTCGTCCTGCCCGCCGGCGAAGTTCTGGTCCATCGCGATATTGTCGAGCGCGATCGCTCCCTGCTTGTCGAGCCGGTACCAGTTATCCAGCACATAGCCGGCATAGTTCATCACCGGCGGGAAGCCGATATGGTCGCTCAGCGCGACCAGCGGGATGGCGAGATTGGCGGGGAGCGAGGCCGGCGCGGTCGCTTCGCCCCACACATAGGCTTGCGCGAGGAAGGAATAGCGTACCATCGCGACGCCGATCTCCGCCTCGCTGGCGCGGGCGAGGAAGGCGGCGATGTCGGGCATGCCCAGCCCGTTCAGCCAGTGGCGGACGCGCCCGGTGGTCAGCAGCCCGGACAGCATCGCCGCGGCGCCCTCCACCTCGGCGAAGTCGTCGGGAAGCTCGATCTCGTCGATCTCGGCATGCGACAGATAGCCGCGATCACCCGAAAGCCCGTAATGGCTCAGGTCGTGGAGAGTCATGATGTCGTCGTCCTGCGGATATGGTTTCTTATGAAACTATCCTAGCGAGGTCGCGCGCGTCGCGCCAGCCACCCCGTTGTGGTTGACAGCGTCGCCGCCAATGCGCGAGGTTCGCCGGACGGCACCCCTGCAGGCGCGAGCGTCGATGTTTCTCCGTTCCCCGCTTCACCATGCCTGAGCGCGGCAGCGCCGAGCGGCTGCGTCTCGCGCTCGAGGCATCGGGGCGGATCGGCACCTGGGAGTGGGACCTCGCCACCGATACGGTCACCGGCGACGAGCGCACCGCGCGCCTCTATGGCGTCGATCCGCGGCTCGCGGCGGACGGCGCGCCGGCGGCGGCATTCATCGTCCATGTCCACCCCGACGACTATGCTGCGGTCAGCGCGCGGTTCCAGGCGGCGTTCGGCAGCGGCGAACCGCTGGAGAGCGAGCACCGGCTGCGCTTCCCGGACGGCAGCGAGCGCTGGATCTCGGTGCAGGGCCGCTGCCGCTATGCGCCCGACGGCCGACCGGCCTTGTTCGCCGGCGTCACCTTCGACATCACCGCCGCGAAGAACGCTGAAGCCGAGCTGCGCCGGGCCAAGGAGGAGCGCGAGTTCATCCTCGCGCTGGTCCAGCGACAGCGCCTGTCGCAGGACCCCGACCAGCTGATGCAGCTCACCGCCGAGGCGATCGGCAGGCGGCTGGAGGTCGATCGGGCCGGCTTCTTCGAGGTGGTGGATGATTCGATCATCCGTTTCGGCCCGGGCTGGACCAGCGACCGGCTCGCGCCACTGACCGGGGAGATGCCCTCAGCGTCGTTCGGCCCGGCGATCGGCGCGGTGATCCGCCAGGGCGAGACGCTGGTGTTCGGTGATGCGGCCAAAGGGCGCGGCGCGCCCGGCGAGGTGCTGGATATCACCGACTCGCGTGCCGGGATCAGCGTGCCCTTCATCCGTCATGGCCGCTGGGAAGGCGCCTTCTATCTCGGCCAGGTCGACGACCGCGAATGGACGGCAGACGAGGTCGCGCTGGTCGAGGAAGCGGCCCAGCTCGCCTGGGACGCGGTCGAGCGCGCGCGTACGGCGCTCAGCCTGCGCAGCTTCAACGAGCGGCTGGTCGGCGAGGTCGCCGAGCGCACCGCCGAGCGCGACCGGGTATGGGAGGTAAGCCACGACCTGCTCGGCATTGCCGACCCGGACGGCACGTGGCGCAGCGTCAACCCGGCCTGGACGCGGACGCTGGGCTGGCAGCCGCACGAGGTGATCGGCAAGACCTCGGCCTGGCTGCTGCATCCGGACGACGCGGCGACACGCGATGCGCGACATGCGCTGCTGGACCGCGACGGCACGCTGGGTCCTTACGAGCTGCGCATGCGCACGCGGGATGGCGACTATCGCGACCTCGTCTGGACCGCGACTCTGGTCGACGGCCGGCTCTACACCACAGCGCGCGACGTAACCCCGGAGCGGCGGCAGCAGGCGGCGCTGCGCGCGGCGGAGGAGCGCACCCGGCTGGTGCTCGGCGCGATGGATGGGGTGGGCATCTGGTCCTACGACATCGCGCAAGATCGTTTCCACAGCGATGCCGGCTTTGCCGCGCTGTATGGCTTCACGGCGGAGCAGGCCGAGCACGGCGCCTCGATGGCGGAGTTGCTGGCGCGCATCCACCCCGATGACGTCGAGCGCGTGCTGGGTGTGATCGCCGAGATGCGCGACCAGACCGGCGGCGGCGAGGTCGAATACCGGGTGGTGCGGCCCGACGGCTCGCTACGCTGGGTGATGGTGCGCAACCACAGCCTGCTCGACGCGGCGGGCAAGCTCGAATCGGTGGTCGGCGTCGGCATCGACGTGACGCGCCTGCGCGAGCTGGAGGAGAGCCTGCGCCAGGCGCAGAAGATGGAGGCGGTCGGCCAGCTGACGGGTGGGCTGGCGCACGACTTCAACAACCTGCTGACCGCCATCTCCGGCGCGCTCGAGATGATGCAGATGCGGCTGAAGCAGGGCCGGATCGACGCGCTGCCGCGCTATATCGGCGCGGCGCAGACGGCGGCCGGCCGCGCCGCGGCACTGACCCACCGGCTGCTCGCCTTCGCCCGCCGCCAGCCGCTCGACCCGCGGCCGAGCGATGTCGGGCGGCTGATCGCGGGGATCGAGGATCTGCTGCGCGGCACGGTCGGCCCGGGGATCGAGCTTCGCGTGCTGCATGCGGCGGATAGCTGGCCGGTGCAGGTCGACGCCAACCAGCTCGAAAACGCGCTGCTAAACCTGTGCATCAATGCCCGCGATGCGATGCCCGATGGCGGCGTGCTGACGATCGAGACCGCCAATATCTGGCTCGATGAGGCGGATGCCGCCGAGCACGATCTGCCGCCGGGCGCCTATCTCTCGCTGTGCGTGTCCGACACGGGTGTCGGCATGCCGCCCGAGGTCGCGGGGCGGGTGTTCGAGCCGTTCTTCACCACCAAGCCCAAGGGGCAGGGCACCGGGCTCGGTCTGTCGATGATCTACGGCTTTGCGCGGCAATCGGGCGGGCAGATCCAGATCCGCTCGGCGCCGGGCGCGGGCACGACGATGAGCCTGTACCTGCCGCGCCATGTCGGCACGGTGGTGACGCCGGGCGAGGGCGGCCGGCGCGCGACGATCCGCCCGGTGGCGACCGACGATGTGGTGCTGGTGGTCGAGGACGAGCCCGGCGTGCGCATGCTGGTCACCGATTTGCTCGACGAGCTCGGCTACCGGGCGATCGAGGCGGGCGATGGCGCGGAAGGCGTCGCGGCGCTGCGGTCCGACGCGCGGATCGACCTGCTGATCACCGATGTCGGCCTGCCCGGCGGGATGAACGGGCGCCAGGTCGCCGACGTCGCCCGCGAGCTGCGCCCCGGCCTGCCGGTGCTGTTCATCACCGGCTTTGCCGAGAATGCCGTGGTCGGCGACGGCCCGCTCGACGAGGGCATGGAACTGCTCGCCAAGCCCTTTACGATCGACGCACTGAGCGCGCGGATCACGCGGTTGGTGGGAGCGCGGTGAGTAGGCGAACGCTCAATCCCGTTCGTGCTGAGCTTGTCGAAGCACCGTTTTTTCTTCTTCGGTCGGAGAGAAGAACAGCCCTTCGACAAGCTCAGGGCGAACGGTTGAGCGGGTAGCCCTTCGCGCTGCTTACGCCGCCCGGTCCCGCTCGGCCGGCGTATCGCGCCTTCGCAGATAGGGCGCGACCAGATTACGCGCCCGGAAGAACTCCTGCCGCTCGGGGCTGAGCGTCTCGAAATTGCCGATCACGCGGCGGCACTCCGGGCTGCGGCACTGGCAGATCATGTGCCAGTTCGATTCCTTGAGCGTGGTCGAATAGTCCCAGGCGATCTCCTCGCCCTGGGCGATGTCGCGCACCGCGATCAGCACCGGCCCGGTGGCGGTGAAGCGCAGGCCGGCATTGGGCGCGCAGCTATGGTTGATCAGGTCGTCGATCCGCCCCGACGGCCCCATATAATGTTCCGGCGTGACCTGGACGAAGCGATCGCTCGACCCGCGCATCAGGCTCGGTACGCGGTCGTGGCGGAAGCGGCGGCCGGTGAAGCGGATGATCTCGTCACCTTCGGCGAACCCTATCGCGGCGTACACCGCCTTGCCGAGATGCGTCTCGCCGACCGAGAACAGGTTGGCCGCCGGCGCATAGGCGTCGAGCACGTAGAAGCGGCCGTCGCGGAAGCCCAATGAGCGCAACGGGTTGATCGTGGCCAGCCCGACCATGAACCACAGGCTGGCATGGCAGAGCAACTCGACCAGGACATAGGCGTATTCGCCGATATGCTGGTCGCCGGTGCGGGTGGTGACGATCAGCGTGGCGAGATCGCCGACCGCCCACAGCCCCCAGGCAGGCGAGCGTTCGCGCGAACGGTCTTCCCACACGCTGCTCCAGGTCGGCCAGAAGCTGACCGGCACCGCGATGACCAGCAGCATGTGCGCCCAATAGGTCTGACGGAAGGCGAGCCACAGCACCAACGCCGCGGCGCAGGCGGCGAGCGAGGCGGTCTCGCCGGTGGAAGGCCGTTCCCACACCGCGCCGCGCCAGATGCCGAGCGTGATGGCGATGCAGGCGATGGCCGAGATGCCGAACACCCAGGCCTGCAGCACGCCCTGGTTGACCGCGGCATAGGTCGCCGCCTCGGCCGCGGTCGCGCCGCTCCAGATCAGCCAGGAGATGCGGTTGGGGCGGACGAGCTGGCGCCTGAGCCCGACGAGATAGAGGATATAGGCCGTAACGCTGCACGTCACGGCGACGACGAACCACGGCTCAATCGATGCAAGGCCCCCCATCATGGTTAAGGGGATACGTGAATCCGTGACTCCCGTCCAGAAAATCCAATGATTCCGGCGAGTCGTTGGGGATTCGTGAGTCTTTGGAATCACTTGGGCGGGATCGGAGGCTGCGGCACCTGCTCCACCTGCTTTTGCAGGTGAATGTCTTTTTTGGGGTGGGTGAAGGTGGTTAGTCGGAGCAATAAACGTCGGTTAATCAATGAGATAGTGTGAGTTCTCCAATCCAACTTAGCAGGCGGCGAGCAGATGATCGAGCAGGTCGGTGAGCAGGTGAAAGCAGGTGAGAGCAGGTGCCTCATTCCTCCCCGGAACGGGGAGGGGGACCACGGCGCGAAGCGGCGTGGTGGAGGGGGCTCACCGCAAGCGATGCGCCTGCTGGCCGCCCCCTCCACCATGCTACGCATGGTCCCCCTCCCCGTGCCGGGGAGGAGTTTTGATGTTGCCAACAATGAGAAAGATCGCGGCAGCACTATGCCAGCGATCAGGAAGATTTGAATCGCGACCTACAGCGCCGCCACCCGCGCGATGATGTCCGCGTAGATCGCGGTCAGCGCGTGCAGGTCGTCGATCGCCACCGCCTCGTCGAGCTTGTGCATCGTCGCGTTGAGCAGGCCGAATTCCACCACCGGGCAGAGTTTCGACAGGAAGCGTGCGTCGGAGGTGCCGCCGGTGGTCGACAGTTCGGGGCGCAGGCCCTGCCGCGCCTCGATCGCGTCGCCGATCAGGGTCGAGAAGGCACCCGGGGCGGTGAGGAAGGCCTCGCCCGAGATGCGCGCGATGACCTGGGCGGCCGGCGCGTGGCGGGTGACGATCTCCTCGATCCGCGCGACGAGATCGGCGCCGCGATGCAGGTCGTTGAAGCGGATCGACAGCCGCGCCGAGGCGTGCGCCGGGATGACGTTGGTCGCCGGGTTGCCGACGGTGATGTCAGTCGCCTCGATATTGGAGGGCTGGAACCATTCGCTGCCCTCATCCAGCACGATCGCGTCGATCTCGGCCAGCGCGGCGACCAGCTTCGGGATCGGATTGTCGGCGAGGTGGGGATAGGCGACATGGCCCTGCCGCCCGGGTACCTCGATCCAGATATTGACCGAGCCGCGCCGGCCGATCTTGATCATATCACCCAATCGGCTCGCGGACGTCGGTTCGCCGACCAGGCAGAGATCGGGTTTCACGCCCTGCGCCGCCATGCGCTCGATCAGCGCGACGGTGCCGAAGGTCGCCGGACCCTCCTCGTCGCCGGTGATGATCAGGCTGAGGGGCGCACGCTGCGGTATGCGGGCGATGGCGGCGACGAAGGCGGCGATCGCGCCCTTCATGTCGACCGCGCCGCGCCCGTGGAGCAGGCCGCCGCGGATCTCGGGTGCGAACGCGCCGCTGGTCCAGCCACTGCCGGGCGGCACCACGTCGAGATGGCCGGCAAAGGCGAGGTGGGTGCCCGCGCCACCGCGCGTGGCGAGCAAATTCTCGACCGGGCCATCGGGCGCCTCGCCGGCGACGAAGCGATCGACCGTGAAGCCGAGCGGGACGAGCGCGGCCTCCAGCACGTCGAACACGCTGCCGCGCGCCGGCGTGACGCTCTCGCAGGCGATCAGCGTCTTGGTCAGATCGACGACATCGGGCAAAAGGGCGGTCTGGTTCATGGGAGGCGACATTGCCCAAGCTCGATCTCGATACAATCCCGCAGACCAACAGGACCGGCTATCCCGCGCCTTATTCCGGCAATGTGCAGGGCCGCTGGTACCGCCGCCTCGCGCCCGCGTCGGGGCTGACGGATTTCGGCGTCAGCCATGTCACGCTGAAGCCCGGCGCCTGGTCGTCGCAGCGCCACTGGCATGAGGGCGAGGACGAGTTCGTCGTGATGCTGTCGGGCGAGGCGGTGCTGGTCGATGATGACGGCGAGCACGTCATGCGCGCCGGTGATTGCGCGAGCTTTCCCAAGGGCGACGGCAATGGCCATGTGCTGCAGAATCGCGGCGACACGGATTGCGTGTTCGTCGCGGTGGGCGCGAACGCCGCAACCGCAGGGCAGGCGGAGAGTGATTGCCATTATTCCGACATCGACATGCATTTGCCGGGCGGCGGGCATTTCGTGCGGAAGGACGGGACGGAGTTTTAGGCTGATCCGCCTGACATCATTATCCGGCGAAATTAAAAAAGTTCAAGAATTGCGCAGCTTACGCTTGCAGGCGTATGAAATCCCATCGGAAACTCATGTGACCTCACCTTATCCGCGCGCGATCCGCGCGCGCGGATGGGCCGGGTCACCATGGCCAATGACGGGAGTGACATGATGACCATGCGAGACGCGGATGTCCTGATCGCGGGCGCTGGCCCGACGGGCATGATGCTGGCGGGCGAGCTGGCGCTGGCGGGAATCGACGTCGCCATCATCGAGCGGCGTAGCAACCAGGACCTTACCGGCGCGCGCGCCGGCGGGCTGCTCTCGCGCTCGATCGAGGTGTTGGATCAGCGCGGGATCGCCGACCGCTTCCTGTCGGAGGGGCAGGTGGCGCAGGTCGGCGGCTTTGCCTGGATTCCGCTCGACATCAGCGATTTTCCCACGCGGCATCCTTATGGGCTGGCGCTGTGGCAGGGCCATATCGAGCGCATCCTGGCGGGCTGGATCGACGAGCTGGGCGTGCCGGTCCATCGCGGCCTCGCGGTGACCGGGTTCGCGCAGGACGATAGCGGCGTTGTCGTCGCGCTGTCCGACGGCGCGTCACGCAGTGCGCAGTATCTCGTCGGATGTGACGGCGGGCGCAGTCTCGTGCGCAAGGCGGCCGGCATCGACTTCGCCGGCTGGGACCCGACGATGAGCCATCTGATCGCCGAAGTCGAACTGGCCGAGGAGCCGGCATGGGGCCTGCGCCACGATGCCATGGGTATTCACGGCCTGAGCAGGATGGAAGGCGGCGCGGTGCGGGTCATGGTGACCGAGCAGCAGCTGGACCGGGCGGCCGAGCCGACGCTGCGCGACCTCAGCGAAGCGCTGATCGCCGTCTATGGCAGCGACTACGGCATCCACAGCCCGATCTGGATTTCCCGGTTCACCGACATGGCGCGACAGGCGGCGACATACCGCAAGGGGCGGGTGCTGCTGGCCGGTGATGCCGCGCACGTCCATTATCCGGCGGGCGGGCAGGGGCTAAACACCGGCGTGCAGGATGCGGTAAATCTGGGGTGGAAGCTCGCCCAGGTGGTCAAGGGCGTGTCGCCGGACGGCCTGCTCGACAGCTATCATGCCGAGCGGCATCCGGTCGCCGCGCGCGTGTTGCGCAACACCATGGCGCAGGTCGCGCTGCTCGGTCGCGTGGACGAGCGCACCAGGGCGTTGCGCGAGACGGTGGCCGGGTTCCTCGCCATGGACGAGCCGCGCAAACAGATGGCCGCGGAGATGAACGCGCTGGGCGTTCATTACGACCTTGGCGAGGGCCACCCGTTGCTGGGTCGTCGCATGCCCGATCTCGACCTTGCCACGGCCGCGGGCCCGTCGCGCGTGTTCGCGCTGCTTCACGATGCCCGGCCGGTATTGCTCAACCTCGGCGAGCACGGGAAGCTTGACGCCGGTGCATGGGCGGATCGCGTGCGGCTGATCGAGGCACGTCATGAAGGTTCGTGGGAGCTTCCTGTACTCGGCAAGGTCAGCGCCCCCGATGCGGTGTTGATCCGGCCCGACGGTCATGTCGCCTGGGTGGGCAATGGTGACGGGGCCGGCCTCGCCAAAGCGCTGGGCACATGGTTCGGGCCTGCCGCCTTGTAGGCGGGCGTTTCAGCAACGGGTGGCAGGGCCATGAGCGTTACGCCCGGACCCCGGGACTGTCGCGTGCGCTGGCGCGGGATGTGGTCGGAAAAGGGAGGAACGGACCCGCGGCTCGTTTCGCGCTCTTCCGCTTTTCGCATCGTCCCGGGCCGGAACCTCGCCGGGGTTGTTCAGATGCCCTTGATCTGCAGGGTCTCGCGGAACGGTACGCGGGTCCGTTCGCCGGTCTCGGCATTGACGATCTCGATATGGCAGCCGAGGCATAATTTGCCGCTCGCCACCTCCGTCGCCATCGTCGACCAGGCCTTGCGGATCGCCACCTGGAACGCGCTGGCCAAATCGATGAGGGCCTGGCCCTCAGCGTCCTCGGTGATGCTGCCGCATTGATGCACGTGGAAAAAGAACCGGGTCATGGGCTTTCGTGGATGGGGAGTTGAACGTCGGGTCCCGATAGGGGTTAACTTGCTCTGCTCTATTGATCTGCATCAACCTGCAACCTGAAAAGGGGTGGCCACACCATAACCCGGCTGCAAACCAATGGCCGCTCCGCGGTCCGCCCCTGGCCGATCTGCGAGGTGCCGGATGGGACGTTTCACCAGCGGATCGAATTTACCTTTCGCGCATTAATCCTGGTCAATCCAGGGTCGCTTACGGGCCGGTAAGGTGCAGGTTGCAGGCAAAGGGAGGAAAAGTGGTGAATTGTCGAACCGAGGTGGCGGGACTGGATGAAATCCTGGCCGGCGGCCTCGCCCGGGGCAGGTTGTTCCTCCTCGAAGGCAGTCCGGGCACCGGCAAGACCACCATCGCGACACAGTTCCTGATGGCGGGGGCTGAGGCGGGTGAGCGAAGCCTGTACATCACCCTGTCCGAAACCGAGGAGGAACTGCGCGCCGGCGCCGCTTCGCATGGCTGGCAGTTTCCCGATCGGCTCGACGTGTTTGAACTCGTCCCGCCGGAAAGCCTGCTCGACGACGAACAGCAGCAAAGCCTGCTCTATTCTTCCGATCTCGAACTGGGCGAGACCACCAAGCGCATTTTCGAGGCATTCGAGCGGATCGCGCCGTCGCGCGTCGTGCTCGACAGCCTGTCGGAGATCCGTCTGCTGGCGCAAAGCTCGCTGCGCTACCGGCGGCAGATCCTTGCCCTGAAACATTATTTCTCACACCATGACGCCACCGTGCTGATGCTCGACGATCTCACCGCCGACGTGATGGACAAGACGGTGCACAGCGTCGCGCACGCCGTCATCCGGCTGGAGGAGCTGTCGCCGAATTACGGCGCGGAGCGCCGCCGCCTGCGTGTGCTCAAATATCGCGGCCGGCGCTATCGCGGGGGCTATCATGATTTCGTCATCGACACCGGCGGCGTGCGCGTGTTTCCGCGCCTGGTCTCGGCCGAGCACCGCAGCGGCTTCAAGCGCGAGACGGTGGCGATCGAGAATGCGGCGTTCAACGGCCTGATCGGGGGCGGCTTCGAACGGGGCGCCAGCACGTTGGTGCTCGGCCCGGCCGGCACCGGCAAGTCGCTGATCGTGCTGAGCTTCGTCAAATCGGCGGTGGCGCGCGGCGAGAATGCCGCGATGTTCATCTTCGACGAGGAACTGGGCTTGTTGTTCGATCGGGCCAAGGGCCTCGATATCGATCTCCAGGCGATGATCGATTCCGGCAAGCTGGTGATCGAGCAGATCGACGCCGCGGAACTGACCCCCGGCGAATTCTCGGAGCGGGTGCGGACCTGCGTCGAGACGCACAAGGCGCGCACCGTCGTGATCGACAGCCTCAACGGCTATCAGGCGGCGATGCCGGAGGAGCAGGCGCTGATCCTGCACATGCACGAATTGCTGCAATATCTGAATCGCCAGGGCGCGATGACCTTCCTGACCGTGGCGCAGCACGGGCTGGTCGGAGACATGCGGTCTCCCGTCGACGTCACCTATCTCGCGGACACGGTCATCCTGCTCAGATATTTCGAGGCACGGGGCCGGGTCCGCCGCGCCATCTCGGTCGTCAAGAAGCGTACCGGCCAGCATGAGGACACGATCCGCGAGTTCATGATCGGCGCGAGCGGCATCACGCTTGGTGAGCCATTGACCGCCTTCCAGGGCGTGCTGCGCGGCGTGCCGACGCTGGTTGGCGCGGATGAGAGCCTCCTGGACCCGGCGCAGGCTTGATCGACCCTTGAACCGTACCCACGCCGAAGGCGCCATCATCCTCGCACCGCGCGGCCGCGATGCCGCGATCGCCCAGGCAATGCTGGTCGAGGGAGGTCTTGGCGCGGAAACGGTGCCGAACCTTCCGGCGCTGGTCGCGCGGATCCGCACCGGGATCGGGTTTGCCATCATCACCGAAGAGGCGCTGCGCAACGCCAACCTGCGCGACCTCGCCGCCGCCCTTGCCGAGCAGGCAGAATGGTCGGACCTGCCCTTCATCATTCTCACCGAACGCGGCGGCGGGCTGGAGCGCAACCCCGGCGCGGTGCGCCTGCTCGAACTGCTCGGCAACGTCACCTTTCTCGAACGGCCCTTCCATCCGACCACCCTGCTCAGCCTGGCGCGCGCCGCGCGGCGCGCGCGGCGCCGGCAATATGACGCGCGGGCGCGGCTGGAGGACATCCATGAGGGCCAGCAACGGCTCAAGCTGGCATTGTCGGCGGGTGGGCTCGGCGCCTGGTCGCTCGACCTGGCGACCGGCACGCTCGACGCGTCGGACGATTGCAGGGCGGATTTCGGGCGTGGGCCCGACGAGCCGTTCGCTCGCGCCGACCTGATCGCCAGCATTCACCCCGACGATCGCCCGGTCGCGCAGCAGGCGGTGCGCCACGCGATCGACACGGGCGGCGACTACAAGATCGATTATCGCTGCATCTGGCCCGATGGGTCGCTGCATTGGGTGCGGATCAGCGGCCGCGTCGAACATGATACGCAAGGCAGGCCGGTCCGCATGGTCGGCGTTTCGCACGAGATTACGCAGCAGCGTGCGATCGAGGCGCGGCGCAACGCGCTGCTCCTGCTCGGCGACCGCCTCCGCCTGCTGACCGACGCCGACGAGATGTCGTGGTGCGCCGCGGAAATCCTCGGTAGCACGCTGGATGTCAGCCGGGCGGGCTATGGCGTGGTCGACCCCGCGGCGGAGACCGTCACGATCGAGCGCGACTGGAACCAGGCCGGCACGACCAGCCTGGCGGGTGTGCTCAACTTTCGCGACTATGGATCCTATATCGAGGACCTGAAGCGCGGCGACCTCGTCGCCATCGCCGATGCGCGGCTTGATTCGCGTACGGCGGGCACCGCCGAGGCGCTGGAGGCGATCCACGCCCGGGCCGTGCTCAACATGCCAATCGTCGAGCGCGGCACGATGGTCGCCTTGCTCTATCTCAACCATCGCGACGCGCGCGAATGGCCGGCCGAGGACCTGGCCTTCGTGCGCGAGGTCGCGGATCGCACCCAGGCGGCGATCGAGCGGCGCAAGGCGGAGGCGGCGCTCGCCGCGCTTGCCGCCACGCTCGAACGGCAGGTCGAGGAGCGTACCCGCGAGCGCGATCGCACCTGGCGCAATTCGCAGGACCTGCTGGCGATCGTCGACGGGGATGGCATCTTCCTCGCGGTCAATCCCGCCTGGACCACCATTCTCGGCTGGGCACCGGACGAGCTGGTCGGACGCCATCATCTCGCCTTCAGCCACCCCGATGAGCGGCCGGCCAGTGAGCAGGCCTATCGCCACGCGCTGATCGCGCCGTTGCTGCAATATGAAAACCGGGTGCGCCACAAGGATGGCAGCTATCGCTGGATATCGTGGGTCGCGACCGCGGAAGAGGGCCGCATCTACGCCAGTGGCCGCCACATCACTGCCGAGCGCGAGGCGCGCGTCGCGCTGGAAAACGCGCAGGACCAGCTGCGCCAGTCGCAGAAGATGGAAGCGGTCGGCCAGCTGACCGGCGGCCTGGCGCATGATTTCAACAACATGCTGACGGCGATTTCCGGCAGCCTCGAACTGATCCAGCTGCGCGTCCGCCAGGGACGGACGGATGACCTGGATCGCTATGTCAGCATGGCGCAGCAGGGCGCCAAGCGGGCCGCCGCGCTGACCCACCGGCTGCTCGCCTTTTCACGCCGCCAGACGCTCGATCCGCGTCCGACCAACGTCAATCGCCTGATCGCGGGGCTCGACGACCTGCTGCGCCGCTCGGTCGGCCCGACGGTCGAGATCGAGGTGGTCGGTGCCGGCGGATTGTGGACCACGCTGGTCGACCCGAACCAGCTCGAGAACGCGTTGCTCAATCTCTGCATCAACGCGCGCGATGCGATGCCCGATGGCGGGCGAATCACGATCGAGACCGCCAACAAATGGCTCGACGACAAGGCCGCGGCCGATCGCGACCTGCCGCCCGGCCAATATATCTCGCTTTGCGTGACCGACACCGGCTCGGGCATGACCGCCGAGACGATCGAGCGCGCCTTCGACCCGTTCTTCACGACCAAGCCGCTGGGCGAGGGGACCGGGCTCGGCCTGTCGATGATCTATGGTTTCGTGCGCCAGTCGGGGGGGCAGGTGCGAATCTATTCGGAGCTCGGACAGGGCACGACCATGTGCCTCTATCTGCCGCGCACCCATGCCGAGGAAGCGGCCGAGGACGCCGGCGCGCGGCCGGTCGACGAGGTGGCGTCGGATGCGGGCGAGACGGTGCTGGTGGTCGATGACGAGCCGGCGGTGCGCGTGCTGATCGCCGAGGTCCTGGCCGATCTGGGTTATGAAACGATCGAGGCGCGCGATGCCCGCAGCGGCCTCGCCATCCTCGAAAGCGGCGCGCGGGTCGATCTGTTGATCACCGATGTCGGCCTGCCGCATGGCATGAACGGCCGCCAGCTCGCCGACGCGGCGCGCGTCGGTCGCCCCGAGCTGAAGGTGCTGTTCGTCACCGGCTATGCCGAGAATGCCGTGATCGGCAACGGCCATCTCGCGCCGGGCATGCATGTGCTGACCAAGCCGTTCAACATGGACGCGCTGGCGACGCGGATCAGGGAGCTGATTGCGGGGTAGCGGTGCGTGGCGCCGGTCGCGAAGGGCGGATCTGGCAGGGGAGCTCGGACTCGAACCGAGGGCCTTCGGTTTTGGAGACCGACGCTCTAACCAACTGAGCTACACCCCTGTGCGGCTCGCGCATGTAGCGTGGTGGACGGAGTCGGGCAAGAGCGAACCCCGCATCGCGTGGCAGGGCGGTTCAGGTCGCCCCCGTCAATGAGTGGCGCGCTCTTCTCCGCCTTCATTCCGAGTCGGCCTGGCGATCGATCGAGGCGGCGCGGCATGGCGAGGCGGTCATCGAACGGCGCGAGAATCTTGGCACCGGGCGAGGCGAGCGCTGATCGGCGCTTCCGCGGCAACAGCGGCAACGGTTCGGCGCGCCTGTGGCGCGGTCAGCGGCTGGAGCCGGGGCAGGTCAGGCCGCGACGGCGGAAGAATCCTCACTCCAGTCACGCTGCGCGATGCCGCGCGCTTCCTCGACCGGCAGCGGGCGCCCGAAATAATAGCCCTGCACCTTGGTGCAGCCCAATTCCTGCACCATGACATGCTCCGTCTCGGTTTCCACGCCCTCGGCGGTCGTCGCCATGCCGAGGCTTTGCGCCAGCGCGACGACCGCGCGGATGATCGCGATCGCCTCCTTCTCGCCCTTCGACGCGCCCTGGACGAAGCTGCGGTCGATCTTGATCGACGAGAAGCGCGTGCGGCTCAGATAGCCGAGCGAGGAATAGCCCGTGCCGAAATCGTCGAGGCTCAGGCGCACGCCCAGATCGAGGATGCGCTCCAGCACCTGCACCGCGCCGGTGCCCTCGCGCATGAACACGCTCTCGGTCACTTCCAGTTCGAGCCGGTCGGCCGGCAGGCCGCTATTGGCCAACGCCTGTGCGACGACCGTGACGAATTCGGGATTGTGCAACTGCTCGGGCGAGACGTTGACCGCGATGCGGATCGGTGCCGGCCATCGCGCCGCTTCCTCGCAGGCGGTGCGCAGCACCCATTCGCCGATCGGCACGATCAGCCGGGCGTCCTCGGCCAGCGGCACGAATTTCACCGGCGAGACATTGCCATGCTCGGGGTGGTTCCAGCGCAGCAACGCCTCGAAGCCTTTCAGGCGCCCCGTCGCGGCATCGACCACCGGTTGGTAGTTGAGGTGCATCTCGTTGTTCTGCACCGCCTTGCGCAGTGCCAGTTCCAGCACGCGACGCTCTTCGGCGTCGGCATGGAGTTGCGGCTCATAGACGTGGAAGCCGCCGCCGCCGCCGTCCTTGGAACGGTAGAGAGCGAGGTCGGCCGAGCGGATCAGCATCTCGGCGGTGCGCCCGTCGCGCGGGCCGAAGGCGACGCCGACGCTGGCGCCGATGTACAGCGTGTGCTGATCCATCTCATAGGGGCGCGACAGCGTGTCGACGATCGACTGGGCGAGCCTTTCGCAGCGCGCCATGTCGCTCGCGTCGCGCACCACGACGGCGAACTCGTCGCCGCCCAGCCGCCCGATCACCTCATTCTCGGTGACCAGCTGGCCAAGCCGTTCCGACACGCGACCCAGTAGCCGGTCGCCGACCGGGTGCCCGAGCGTGTCGTTGACCGCCTTGAAGCGGTCGAGGTCGATCATCATGAAGGCGCAGCGCGAGCCCCATTTCTCGGCTTCGGCCATGGCATGGGCCAGCGCCTCGTTGACCAGCAGGCGATTGGGCAGGCCGGTCAGTGCGTCGAACCGCGCCATGCGGTTGATCTTGTCGGTCGAGGCGCGCTGCTCGGTAACGTCGGAGCCGACGCCGCGGAAACCGGTATAGCTGCCATGATCGTCGAAGCGCGGTGTCGCGGCGATCTCGAACCAGCGTTCCTCGCCCTGGATATGGACCGACAGCAACAGATCGCGAAAGCCCTCGCGGCGCTTCATCTTCTCGGCCAGTTCGCGCAGGCCGGGTGCGAAGTTGCCGGCTTCCCAGGTCGGCCCGGCCAGTACCTGGAGGAAGGGCATGCCGTTGATCGAGGCGGGGTCGAGATCGAACGACAAGGCAAAGCGCGGCGAGGCGCGGATCACGCGGCGATTGGCGTCGGTTTCCCACAGCCAGTCACCATGCTGGTCCTTGAACTCGCGCAGTAGCAGGCTGACCGTCTCGTCGCGCTCGGCGAGCGAGATCTCGCTCGCGCGGATCACCACCAGCGCCTTGCCGCGGCCGAAGCAGGCGATCATCAGCAACGTCGCGAACAGCGCGGCGGCGGCGGCGAGCAGCGGCCCGTCGACGACGAACAGCATCGCCGTCACGGCGGCACCGAGCACGAAGATGAAGCTCAGCGTGGCGAGCGGCAGTGCGGCCATCGCCACCGCCGACGCTGTCATCAGCAGCGACAGCACGATCCACAGGCCGAGCGCGGTCGCGGCATCGGCGCGCAGGCCCAGCGCCAGCGGCGGCACCGACCATATCAGGCCGAGCGCGATCCCCTCGAGCACGGTGTCGCGCACATCCTTGAGCGTCGCGGTCTGCGCGGTACGCTGGCGCGAAGCGAGGCGGCGCAGCGCCACCGTCGCGGCGACCGCGGCGACCGTCGCGCCCCAGCTCGCCAGCGCCCAGCGCGGCACGAGATGGTCGAGGATCAGCGCGGCCAACGCTGCGCCGATCACATTGGCGCCGAGCATGAACAAGGCGAGCTGGCTGCCGGCATTGAGCTGGGCGGCACGAATCGGTGCCCAGTCGGTCGAATCCGCCGGGTCGTACAGGCCCAGTAAGGCGCGGGCGTCGATGCGCGGCTGGGCGAATTGGGAAGAGGGCCGTGTGCTCACCGCGCCACGCTTAGCGCGGCGTTGGTTAGCACTTGGTTAGACGCGGGGCCTTTTGGGTGAATTAATATCGACGTGGATGAAACTTACCGGTCGCACCCACAAGCGGGGAAGGCCCGGCGGAAGCGGTCACCCCGCTACCATGCCGGCGCGCAATATCCGCAACACGTTCCCGCCCATGACCTTCGCGATATCGCCATCGCTGAAGCCGCGATCGATCAGTGCCTGGGTCACCGCGGCGACGTGGCTGGCATCGAACCCGGTGGTCACCGCGCCGTCGAAATCCGAGCCAAGCCCGACATGGTCGATCCCGGCCACGTCGCGGACGTGCGCGATCGCCGCCGCCACCGCGGCGGGCCGCGTCGAACAGATCGCCGCGTCCCAATAACCGATGCCGATCACCCCGCCGCCATGGGCGATGCCGCGAATCTCCTCGTCGGTGAGGTTGCGGTTGACCTTGCACGTCGCCTGCACGCCACCATGGCTGGAGACGATCGGCCGTCGCGCCATGGCGATGACCTCGGCGACGGTGGCATGGCTGGCATGCGCGACATCGACCACCATGCCGAGCGCTTCCATCCGCCGTACGACCTGGCGACCCAGCGGGGTGAGGCCGCCTTTGGCCATGCCGTGCATCGAGCCCGCCACGTCATTGTCGAAGAAGTGCGCCAGGCCGGCCATGCGGAACCCGGCGGCGTGGAGCCGGTCGAGATTGGCGAGCTTGCCCTCGAGGTCCTGCAGGCCTTCGATCGACAGCATGCCGCCAACCACCTTCCAGCCCCTGGCGCGGTCGGCAAGCAGCTGGTCGAGCTCGGCCGGCGTCTCGATCACGCGCAGCTGGCCGCCCGAATTGGCGGCATAGCGATGCAGCCGCTCGGCATGCCACAGCGAGCGTTCGAGCAGCGAATGCCAGGTGCGCGGCGGCTGCAGGTCGGCGATCGCCAGCGCGGTGATGTTGTCGGTATCGGCCGGATTGGCGTCGTAATTCTGCCCCTTGGGTGTCTTGGTCACCGAGGAGAACACCTGCAACGCATAATTGCCGTCGAGCAGCCGTGGCACGTCGACCTGCCCGCGATTGGCGCGCACCAGCGGGCTGCGCTGCCACAGCAGCGTATCGGCATGCATGTCGGCGACCTGCAACGTCGCATGCAGCGCGCGGGCGCGGTCGGTGATCTTGAGCGGGACGGCCACGACCTTGTTCATGTCGCGTTCGACCATGCCGGGCGCAAAGATGAAGAAGGCCGTCACGGCAATGACCACCAGGCCGAGGAAGCCGAGCAGCAGCTTGCGGATCACGCCACGCGCTCCAGCGTGACGAAGCTATGCGCCGGGCGGTCGCCGTCGGCGTGATGGTTCTCCCGCGCGGTCTCGCGCCAGCCATCGAAAGGCGGCACGACGACATCGCCCTCGGCGTCGACATGCACCTCGGTCAGCTCGATCCGGTCGGCGCGCGGCAGGAACAGCGCGAACACCTCGGCGCCGCCGATCACCATCACCTCGCCCGATCCCGCCAGTGCCAGCGCCGCGTCGACCGACGGCACCGGCTCGGCACCCGGCGCGTGCCACCGGCTGTTGCGCGTCAGCACGATGTGCCGCCGCCCGGGCAGCGGTGCGGGAAAGCTGTCGAAGGTCTTGCGACCCATGATCATCGCCTTGCCCATGGTCAGCGCCTTGAAGCGCCGGAGGTCGGCGGGCAGCCGCCAGGGCAGCTGCCCGTCACGACCGATCACGCCATTGTCGGCGCGGGCAAGGATCAGGGTGATCAAACCGCCACCGGCGCCTTGATGTGCGGCTGGGCGGTATAGCCGGTGAGTTCGAAATCCTCATACTCATAGGCGTCGATCGACGGCGCCTTGCGGAGGATGGTCAGCGTCGGCAGCGGCCCCGGCTCGCGCGCCAGCTGCTCGCGCGCCTGGTCGAGATGGTTGGAATAGAGATGGCAGTCGCCGCCGGTCCAGATGAATTCGCCCGGCTCCAGCCCGCATTGCTGGGCGAGCATCAGCGTCAGCAGCGCGTAGCTGGCGATGTTGAACGGCACGCCGAGGAAGATGTCGGCCGAGCGCTGGTAGAGCTGGAGGCTGAGCTTGCCGTTCGCGACATGGGTCTGGAACAGGCAGTGGCACGGCGCCAGCGCCATGGCGTGGAGGTCGCCCGGGTTCCATGCCGAGACGATCTGGCGACGCGAGGCGGGGCTCGTCCTGATCTGCTCGATCAGCTCGGCGATCTGGTCGATATGGCGGCCATCGGCGGTTTCCCAGTCGCGCCACTGCTTGCCATAGACCGGGCCGAGATCGCCTGCCTCGTCGGCCCATTCGTCCCAGATGCTCACCTTGCGGTCGCGCAGCCACTGGACGTTGGTGTCGCCGCGCAGGAACCATAGCAGTTCGACGATGATCGAGCGCAGATGCAGCTTCTTGGTGGTCAGCACCGGGAAACCCTCGGCCAGGTCGAAACGCATCTGGTGGCCGAACACCGACAACGTGCCGGTGCCGGTGCGGTCCATCTGCTCGGCACCGGTGTCGAGCACGCGCTGCATCAGGTCGAGATATTGGCGCATCGCTTTATCCCCGCTTGCACGGTTTGATCGCCGCCGGCGCGGGGCGTGGCCCGGTCGCGCGGAACATCGCCAGGTAACCGCCGGCCGAGGGCATGTCCTGCATCGCGACCTGGGTATAGCCGATCGCCCCGAACTCGCACTTGAGCAGCGTGGGCGGCGTGCCGTGGTTCTGTGTCGGCCGGTTGGCATCGACCACCACGACCAGCCCGTTCGGGCGCAGCGACGGGCGCATGCGCCACAGGAACTCATAAGGCTGCTGGATCTCGTGATACATGTGCACCATGAACACGCGATCGAAGCTGTTGTCGGGCAGCTTGGGATTGGCCGGCTCGCCGAGCCGCACGCTGACATTGTCGAGCCGCTCGCGCGCGACGCGCTGGGCGAGCGCGTCACGCACCTCGGGAACAATGTCCTCGGCCAGCACGCGGCCGTCCTTGCCGACGCGGGCGGCGAGGCGGATCGTGTAATAGCCCTCGCCGGCGCCGATGTCGGCGACCGTCATGCCCGGCGTGATGCCCGAGCGGTCCATCACCGCGCCCGCCTCGTTGAGCCGATCCCGTGCCTCCTCGCTCGACCAGCGCGGCGAGACGATATTGGCGACCGGGCGATCGGCGGCAGGGAAGGGGCCGGGCTCCTTTGCATCGTGCTGGAACAAAGGCGTGGAGCCGTCGCAAGCGGCGAGCGCCAGCGCCATCGCCACCATCGTGCTCCTGCGCAAGCAGGAGCCCAGGGTTCCAAACGCAGCGCTTGTGGCCCTGGGTTCCTGCGTGCGCAGGAACACATGCTCGGGGCACGGTTCCGGGGCGCCGCCAGCGATCAATCGACGTCCTCCACCTCGACCGTCTCGCCGGTGACGCGCTGCGACAGCGCGGCCGCCATGAACTTGTCGAGATCGCCGTCGAGCACGTCGGCCGGGCTGGTCGAGGTCGCGCCGGTGCGCAGGTCCTTCACCAGCTGGTACGGCTGCAGGACATAGGAGCGGATCTGGTGGCCCCAGCCGATATCGGTCTTGGTCGCGTTCTCGGCGTTTGCGATGGCTTCCCGCTCGGCCAGTTCGCGCTCATAGAGGCGGGCGCGGAGCTGGTTGAACGCCTCGGCCTTGTTCTTGTGCTGGCTGCGCTGGTTCTGGCACTGCACGACGATGCCGGTCGGCAGATGCGTGATGCGCACCGCGGAATCGGTCGTGTTGATGTGCTGCCCGCCGGCGCCTGAGGCGCGGTAGGTGTCGATGCGCAGATCGGCATCGTTGACCTCGACCTCGATATTGTCGTCGATCACCGGATAGACCCACACCGACGAGAAGCTGGTGTGGCGTCGCGCCGCGCTGTCATAGGGCGAGATGCGGACCAGACGGTGCACGCCGCTCTCGGTCTTGGCATAGCCGAAGGCGTTCTCGCCCTTGACCAGCAAGGTCGCCGACTTGATCCCGGCCTGCTCGCCGGCATGATAGTCGACCAGTTCGACCTTCATGCCGTGGCGTTCGGCCCAGCGCGTGTACATGCGCTGCAGCATCTCGGCCCAGTCCTGGCTCTCGGTGCCGCCGGCGCCGGCGTTGATCTCGATATAGCTGTCGTTGGCATCGGCCTCGCCGGCGAGCAGCGCCTTGATCTTGTCGGCCTCGGCGCGCTCGGCGAGCTGGCCCAGGCTGGCGACCGCCTCGGTCTCCATCTCGGTATCGCCCTCGGCCTCGGCCATCTCGATCAGCTCGACCGTGTCGCTGAGCTCGCGCTCGATCGCGCGCGTCGCGGTGATCGCCTCGTCGAGCCGCCGGCGCTCACGCATCACCTCCTGCGCGGCCTTGGGGTCGTTCCACAAGGCCTGGTCCTCGACACGCGCGTTGAGCTCGTCGAGCCGGCGCAACGCGCGGTCCCAATCGAGGAAGCGGCGGAGCAGCGCGAGCGCGGCGTTGATCGTGTCGACATGGGCTTGCGCTTCAGCGCGCATTACGGAAACTCCAACTCTCAAATCACTTCTAGGCAAGGGCCGGGATGGCCGCAACGCCGCCCGGTCGCGTTATATGGGGTGGCGCTCAGTAAATGCCGCCCTGGCGCTGCAGGAAGTCGCTATCCTTGGCGCCCTCCTTCTTCTCGGCCGGCGCCGCTGCCCTGGGCGCCGCGACGGCGGGCAGATCGTTGCGCGCGGCGGCGCGGCGGGTTTCGGTCTCCGGCTTGAACGCCTCCCAGATCACCGAGGCGAGCGGATCGTCGGACGGCCAGGCGCCGAACACCGGCTTGCCTGAGGCGCGGTCGATGCGCACCATGCGAATGCCGGCCGGCGCGCGGAACGGGATCTTCTCCATCCCCTCATAGGCCTTGAGCGCGAATTCCTTGAAGATCGGCGCGGCGAGCGTGCCGCCCTGCGCGTAGCCGCCGAGCGGCGAGGGGGTGTCATAGCCCATATAGATGCCGCCGATCATCTGCGGCGTGCCGCCGATGAACCACACGTCGGTCGGACCCGAATTGGTGCCGGTCTTGCCGAACATCGGGCGGTTGAGATCGCGCAGCACGGTCGCCGTGCCGCGCTGGATCACGCCTTCGGCGATATGGATCATCTGATAGGCGCTCATCGCATCGACCACCTGCTTGCCGCGGGTCACCGGGCGCGGCATCGGCCTGCCATCATATTGCGCCATGTTGCAGCGCTCGCACGGGCGCCAATTGTCCGGCCAGATCACCTTGCCGCGGCGGTTCTGCACGAAATCGATCAGCGTCGGCGCATGCGCGCGGCCCTGATTGGCGAGGATCGTATAGGCGTTGACCATGCGCGACACGGTGGTCTCGCCCGCGCCGAGCGCGAAGGCGGGGTAGGGCGGGTATTTGCCGACACCGATACGGTCCATCAGGCTCACGACATGGTCCATGCCGACCGTGGTCGCGGCGCGCACCGTCATCAGGTTGCGTGACTGCTCGACGCCCCAGCGCATGGTGTGCGGACCCGAGCCCTGGCCGCCGCCGAAGTTGCGGAAGCATTTCTGGCCGAGCTTGGCGCCCTGATAGAAGCAGAACGGCGCATCCATGATGATCGTCGCCGGGGTCAGCCCCTGTGCCAGCGCGGCGGCATAGACGATCGGCTTGATCGTCGAGCCGGGCTGGCGCAGCGCCTGGGTCGCGCGGTTGAACGACTGGACGGTGGCGTCGAACCCGCCCTGCATGGCAAGCACGCGGCCGGTCTGCGGTTCCTCGACGACGAACGCGCCGGAGATCTTGGGCACGACACGCAGCGCGAAGTTGCCGCCCTCCGGCGCCACCGCGAGCACGTCGCCGATCTTCAAGGCGTCGAACGCATTGCCGCCCTCGCCGCGCACCGGCATCTGCGCGGCGTAGCGCGGCAATATGCCGGTCTCGCCATTGGCGAAGCCGAGCGTGGCGCTGTCATGGCTGAGCGCGACGACCAGCGCGGCGCGCCAGTCCTGATAGTCGAGCTGGATATTGGTGTTGAGCAGCGGCGGCAGCCAGTTGGCGCCGGTGATCTCGACATGGCGCAGCGGGCCGTTCCAGCCACGCCCCTTGTCGAAGCGGACCAGCCCGTCGCGCAGCGCGGTCTGGGCATATGCCTGCATCTTCGGGTCGAGCGAGGTGCGCACCCACAGCCCGCCGGAATAGACGCTGTACGGCCCGGCGCGATCGTCCTCGCCGAACTTGTCGATCAGCTGGCGGCGCACCTCCTCGACGAAATAGCCGCCGCCGGCGATCTCGCTGTGCGGCGTCTGGCGCGGCACGGTGCCGAGCCCTTCCGCCACCGCCCGGTCATGCTGGGCCTGGTCGATGAAGCCGTTGGAGAGCATCTCGCCGAGCACATAGTTGCGGCGGGCGAGCGCGCGATCCGGGTGGCGGACCGGGTCGTAATTGGACGGACCCTTGGGCAGGATGGCGAGATAGGACAGCTGGGCCAGGTCGAGCTGGCTCAGATCCTTGCCGAAATAGGCATAGCTCGCCGCCTCGACGCCGAAGGCGTTGCGGCCAAGCGCGATCTGGTTGAGGTACAGTTCGAGGATCTGCTGCTTGGTCAGCGCGTCCTCGATGCGGTAGGCGAGGATCGCCTCGCGGATCTTACGCGTCGGCGAGTATTGGTTGCCGATCAGCAGGTTCTTGGCGACCTGCTGGGTGATGGTCGAGCCGCCCTTGGCGCGCCGGCCCGAGCCCATCTTGGTGAAATAGTCGATCACCGCGCCGGCCATGCCGGGATAATCGACGCCGTGATGCTCGAAGAAGGTCTTGTCCTCGGCCGCCAGGAAGGCGCGCACCAGCAGCGGCGGATATTCCTCGTAGGACAGCTCGACGCGGCGCTCGCGGGCATAGCTGTGGATCGGCAGGCCATCGACGCCGCGCACATTGGTCGGCAGCGGCGGCTCATAGCTGCGCAGCTTGTCGACCGAGGGCAGGTCGCTGGCGAAGATGTACCAGAACACCGCCCAGGCGATGGCGAGCAGCACCGCCAGCACCGCCAGTGCCTTGACCCACCAGCGGCCCCAGGCACGCTCGACAAAGCCGGCAATGCCCACCACCTCGCGGCGAATGCGGAAGTTCACGGAGGATTCGGGACTGCTCATCGGGGCTGCCGCTCTAGCAAGATTTGTGGCCGTTGCCAGCGGGTGATGCGGTGGATGGGGGACAGACATGGTTTCACGCGCGGGCAGCGGCCATAAAATCCGGCTTGGTCATGCGCGCGCCGGGCGCGAGCGAAATTCCCTGCCGCAGGGACGGTGGCAGGGAATTTGCGAACATTTTCGCGGACGCCGGCAGGGAATTTGCGCGCGGCGCGTTGCTTCGATCGGGCGGCGGGCTCGAGGATAAGGGCGCGGTGACGAATCATCGCGGGAGATATGCCGTGAACGATCCACCGGTTGAATCCGGCCGTCGCTGGACCCGGTCGGACGGCGCCCCCGCGCACATCGGACACGGCGGCAGGACGTCAGGACTCCCCAATTCCACCCGACCGTGCCACGATCGGTCTCCGACAGGGGAAATCAGATCATGTGCCTGCCCGACGCCGACGCCTTCATGACTGGCGCCCGCCACCATGGCCGGTGAGCCGCCACCGGGCACCGGGCGTGAAGCGCTCATGGTGTGGCTCAAGCTCGTCATGCTGCTGATCGGCGTCTTCGCCTTTGGCGGGATCGTCTTTGCGATAAGGCGCCATTTCCACTGAGCGCGCCGCGCCGGGTCGGAACGCTCGATGAAGCAGCGAGCCTGAAGTGATCGATGCCGAGCGGCGCCGCGCCGCTGGCTTGCCCTCCCGCCTTTTGCACGGCGTGCGGCGGATCGCTTATGGGCGCCTCTCACGACTCAAGAAGCTGAGGTGACGCGCCATGGCGAATCTGTCTTCCAAACTGCGCAAGCTCGACAAGGCGCTGCTCGACCTCCCGTCCGACGAGGCGATGACGCTCAGCGAGTTTGACGGGTTTTGCGCCGGTCTGCTGGTCTGCCCCGATCTCATCATGCCCGGGGAATGGCTGCAGCGCGTCTGGAGCGAGGACGAGGATGCCGAGCCGGTGTTCGACGACCTGGCCGAAGCCCGCCGGCTGATCGCGATGCTCACCGATCATTACAACGACGTGGCGACGACGTTGCACCGCCGCCAGGGCGATTACGGTGCGATCTACGACGTGGACGCGCGGCATGACGAGACGCTGTGGGAAATATGGATCGAAGGATTCGCGGCGGCGATGGAACTGCGGCCGGAGAGCTGGGCAATGATGGCCCGGGACTTCGACGAGGACACCGCCGCGGCATTGTCATGCATGGTCGTATTGATCGAGATCGCCCGGAGAGAAAGCGATCTGCCGGAGGAAACGATCGAGGAATTGACGCAAAGCGCGCACGGCCTGATTCCGGGGCTGGTCGAAACGCTGTACGATGCGCGGCTACGTCTCGATCAGGGGCCACTCGCCGCGCCCTCCGCCGGGGCCGCCGGGCCGGTGATGCGCGGCAAGACCGGGCGCAACGAGCCGTGCCCGTGCGGATCGGGCAAGAAATACAAGAAGTGCTGCGGCCTGAATTGAGCGGCGTTTCCGGGCGCCGTTCGAACGTTCGACGCCAGCCGCCGCGCGCAATGCACCTTGATCGCGGGCAGGATGCTCCGGGCTCCAGTGCTGCTGCCCATATCGCTGGCGAGAATGACGAACTGGTGACCGTCGCGCCAGCGCTCGAGCGCTATGGTGACTTCGCTGCCTTTCTGGGCGAAGATCATGACGATGAGGCCGCGTGGCGCCGCCTGCGCATGGCGGAAACCTCGGGCCGTCCGCTGGGCAGGTGAACGTGGATTAAGTGTATTTGGTAAACTGGCACCGGAATGCAGATCAGCCAGGTCCCGCCCATCACCTTTGTCCTCATTTTCATGCGCGGAACGCACAAGGGGTTGAGCGGATATTTGAGTATAAACCGGGCTAATGCGGGAATCCCGACTAATGAATTGGCACAAATTCTTTACGACTACCGCTAGGTATCTTAGCCTGAATCCTTGTGAGCCACCTGGCCCGAGGACGTGGTGCTCATGGACTACATTTGCGCGTCTCGAAGAGAATGCCGGATATTGGACCTATCCATTTCCGTTGGAAAGCGAATTGCTCGAAACGGGTACGACGGACGGTGGGACGTGGGGACAGCCATTTCTATATGAAGAGATCGCTCACCTCATTATTCCGCGTCGATTCTTTTGGGATATTTCTACGGATGAAGGTTATAAATGGGGTGAGCATGAGCAAGATATAAACGGTCTTTCCCGCGTTTTGCAGATGCAGAGTATTGATCATAGGATAACAGAAATTGTCCTTGAAGTAAAAATTTATTAATATGATGCCACGATAGATGGGATTAAATAATTATATATTAATTAACCTAATATTATTGCGGTACGTATTGATAATTTTGAAATATCGGGGTCTTCTGTTGGAATCGGCGGCGTAAAGATTGCATTTTCAACCTTGCTCGTTGGACGCGCAGATGATCGCTGGGCCGGATTACGGTGCCAGTTTACTAGATTACGGTGCCAGTTTACTAAAAGCATGAAATAGCCGAGGCTGAAGCATGGCCCGTCTCCCGCGACTTGTCCTGCCCGGCATCCCGTATCACGTGACGCAGCGTGGAAATCGCCGCGCACCGACCTTTTTCGAGGAGGGCGACTATGCGCTCTACCGCGATCTGCTGGCCGAGGCGGCGGCGCGGGCCGGCGTGGAAATCTGGTGTTACTGCCTGATGCCCAATCACGTGCACATCATCGCGGTACCGTCGGACGAGGATGGCTTGCGTCGCGCCTTCGCCGATACCCACCGCCGCTATACCGGTTTCATCAACGCACGTGCGCGGTGGACCGGGCATCTGTGGCAGGGCCGCCTCGGTGCCGTGGCCATGGATGAGGCGCATCTGGCGAATGCGATGCGCTATGTCGCGCTCAATCCGGTGCGCGCGGGGCTGGCCGAGCGCGCCGAGCATTGGCGATGGTCCAGTGCCGCCGCGCACATCGCCGGGAAGGATGACGAGCTGGTGACCGTCGCGCCAGCGCTCGAGCGCTATGGTGACTTCGCTGCCTTCCTGGGCGAGGATCATGATGACGAGATCGCATGGCGCCGCCTGCGCATGGCGGAGACCTCGGGCCGACCGCTGGGCAGCGATGCCTGGCTGGAGACGATCGAGGTTGCGACCGGCCGCACGCTACGCCCGCGAAAGCGCGGGCCGAAGCCCAGGATGAAGGTGGATTAAGTGCATTTGGTAAACTGGCACCGTAATCGGACCGTAATCCGCACGCTAAAGCACGCTATGAGCCAGACATGATATCTGATCCGGCATCATCTTCATCGATCGTCGCGGGCGTCGCGTGGATCGAGCATGCATTGCTCGGCACCACCGCCACCGCCATCGCGGTAATCTGCGTTGCCGGCGTCGGATATCAATTCCTGACCGGGCGTGTTCCCGCGCGGCGCGCGATCACTGTCATTCTGGGTTGCTTCATCCTCTTCGGCGCGCCGGGCATCGCCGCGGCGCTCGGCGCGCTGGCGAGTCGTGGGCCGGTGGCCGATACGGCCGAACAGGAGGCGCCGCTGCCGCCGCAAGTCGTGCCGATATCACGACCGCCATCGCGCGCCGCGCCCAATCCGTTCGATCCCTATGCGGACCAGTAGCGCGATCGTTCGACGATCAGCGCGCGGTCGCCCCCAGGTCGTTCGACGCGAGCCGCCTTGCGAAATGCACCTCGACCGCGCGCAGGATGCTCTGGGCGATGCGCTGGCGGCCGGCGGGTGAGTCGATGAACGCCGCGTCAGCCGGGTTGGAGATATAGCCGGTCTCGAACAGGATCGAGGGCATGTCGGGTGCCTTCAGCACCATCAGCGAGGCCATGCGGTGGAAGTTGGGCTTTACCGGGATCAGCGGCTGCGCCTCGCGGCCGAGCAGGCGGGCGAAGCTGGCCGAATTGTTCATCGTCTCGCGCTGCGTCAGGTCGATCAGGATCGACGAGATGTCGGCCGTGGTCGAGGCGAGGTTGACCCCTGAGATGATGTCGGCCTTGTTCTCGCGCGCCGCCAGTTTGGCGGCTTCCTTGTCCGAGGCGACCTCCGACAGGGTGTAGACCGAGGCGCCCGAGGCGCTGCCCGAGCCGACGCTGTCGCAATGGATCGAGATGAACAGATCGGCATGCAGCTTGCGCGCGATGCCATAGCGTTCCTGCAGCACCAGGAAGCGATCGTCCTCGCGGGTCAGCGCGACGCGCACCCGACCCGAGGCGACCAGCTCGTCGCGGATCGCGCGGGCGATGCGCAAGGTGACGTCCTTTTCGCGCCGGCCGTCGATCGGTGAGATCGCGCCGGGGTCGACCCCGCCATGGCCGGCGTCGATCACCACCAGCGGGCGGCTGTCGTCGTCACCATAGACGCGCGGCAAGGGCAGGGTGCGGCTCGGCGGCGGGACGGTCTGGGCAACCTCATAGCGGCGCGCGGGCGATTGCGCGCCGAGGTTGAAGGGGGGCAGGAAGCGCAGCCGCCCCTCGGCCGCGGCACGCGCGAAGCCGGCATCGTCGACCGTGCGCAGCTCGAGCGTCAGTTCGCGGCCGTCTCGGCCGAACGAGCCTTCGGTAACCACGGCGGGGCGGGTGAGATCGAACACGATGCGCGCGCCATCGCCGTGCCAACCCTGCCGTACCGCGGCTACCACGCCCGTGCCGGCGCGGCTGCGCCCCGGCGTCACGCCGTCGACATCGATCGCGATGCGCTCCGGGCCGGCCAGCATGAAGGCCGATGCGTCGGCGACGCTCTGGTCGAAACGCACGACGATACGATCGCTGCGAATATCGACATGCTCGATCGTGGCGGCCCAACCGGGCGTGCCGGCAAACCAGCAGGCCAGCAGGGCGAGAAGGAATGACACACGGCTACAATGCCGTGCCGACCGGCCGCCGGTCCAGCGAAAAGGCATAGGGGCTTTCCCGACTCTTTCCAGATCGTCGGATCCAGCCCGCAAGCCTGACCCCCCGATACTTCGATGACGAACAACCGCCTAAAAGGTTCCGGGTTCCATCACGGTGAAGCGACGGGGTTAATCGGCCGGTAGGCATAATCTTGCCGGCAAGCCGGCAGAAACGTGCCGGTTGCTGCGCCGATCATTGGGTGCTAATCATCAGAATGTTCGGGCAAGCGCTTTGTTTTTCGCGCTGTTCGGCACAACGATCGCGCCGGCTTTCTCGGTTGCGATCCATCCAGGTTGACGTTCGCATGCCGTATTTCCTCGCACCCGCAAACCGTTCGGCGCAAGCCGGCGGACATGCGGGCGTGCGAGGTGTCCTGGGCCACCGGCCCGGACGTGCGGTGCGAGCAGAGGCATTCACCAACTTCATCCCACCGGCCGGCGCGTTCGCCGACGGGGGGCTGCACTCACATCGCGCGCGGCTAGCGCTGCCAGCGTCCGGACCGCGCGCCCGGAGATTATTACATGACCATGCGTATGCTGATCGACGCACGCCACCGGGAAGAAACCCGCGTGGCCGTCGTCAAGGGAAACCGGATCGAGGAGTTTGATTTCGAATCTGCCGAGCGCAAGCAGCTCAAGGGCAATATCTATCTCGCCAAGGTAACCAGGGTCGAGCCGTCGCTGCAGGCGGCGTTCATCGATTATGGCGGCAATCGCCACGGCTTCCTGGCGTTCAGCGAAATCCACCCGGATTATTACCAGATCCCCAAGGAGGATCGCGACGCGCTGTTGCGCGAAGAGGCCGAGCACGCCGCGGAAGAGGCCGCGCTGCGCGCCGAGATGGACGCGCAGGACGAACTGCACGGCGAGGAATTCTCCGAAGACGACGACTTCCATGGCGATGACGACCGTCACGACCATGACCATGACCATGACGATGAGGGGCGCGACCCCGACGAGGAAACCGTCGAGCGCTTCGAGGACGATGGCGGGGCCGACCCCGAGGTCGCCGCCGAGCAGGAGGCCAAGGGAAATCGCGGACGCGGGCGTGGCCGCGGTGGCCGTCGCGGCGGCTCGGACGAGGCGGTCGAGGATCTGCGCGAGCGCCGCATGAACCTGCGGCGCCGCTACAAGATCCAGGACGTGATCCGCCGGCGCCAGGTGCTGCTGGTGCAGGTCGTCAAGGAGGAGCGCGGCAACAAGGGCGCGGCGCTGACCACCTATCTCAGCCTGGCCGGCCGTTACTGCGTGCTGATGCCCAACACGTCGCATGGCGGCGGCATCAGCCGCAAGATTTCGAACGCGGGCGATCGCAAGCGCCTCAAGTCGATCATGGCCGACATGAAGCTGCCGCCGTCGATGGGCTGCATCGTGCGCACAGCCGGGCTGCAGCGCACCAAGGTCGAGATCAAGCGCGACTTCGACTATCTCGCCCGGCTGTGGGACGGGATCCGCGAGACGACGCTCGCCTCGTCGGCGCCGGCGCTCGTCTATGGCGACAGCGACCTGATCAAGCGGGCGATCCGCGACATCTATAATCGCGACATCGACGAGATCATCATCGAGGGCGAGGAAGGCTATCGCCAGGCCAAGGACTTCATGAAGCTGCTGATGCCCAGCCATGCGCGGCGGGTGAAGCATTATTCCGACCCGGTGCCGCTGTTCCAGCGCGCGCATGTCGAGGACCAGCTGTCGGCGATGTACCACCCGGTGGTGCAGCTCAAGTCGGGCGGTTACCTGGTGATCAACCCGACCGAGGCGTTGGTGTCGATCGACATCAACTCCGGCCGTTCGACGCGCGAGCACAATATCGAGCAGACCGCGACCGCGACCAATCTCGAGGCGACGCATGAGATCGCCCGCCAGTTGCGCCTGCGCGACATGGCCGGGCTGGTCGTGATCGACTTCATCGACATGGACAATAATTCCAATGTCCGGAAGGTCGAGAAGGCGATGAAGGAGGCGCTGAAGAACGATCGCGCCCGCATCCAGGTCGGTCGCATCTCGAGCTTCGGCCTGATGGAGATGAGCCGCCAGCGCCTGCGCACCGGCGTGCTCGAGGCATCGACCCGCCAGTGCCCGCATTGCGAGGGCACCGGGCTGGTGCGTACCGCCTCGTCGGCCGGCCTGTCGGCACTGCGCATGATCGAGGACGAGGCCGCGCGCGGTCGCGGGTCACAGGTCCTGCTGCGCGCCAGCACCGAGGCTGCGGTGTACGTGCTCAACCGCAAGCGCGGCGAGCTGGCCGAGATCGAGGACCGCTACGGCGTGCGCGTCGAGATCGTCCCCGATGGCGAGCAGGAGGGCGCACGCATGTCGGTCGAGGTCTCCGGACCGCCGCCGGCGCATGCGCCGCGCTTCGACGCGCCGATCGAGGATCTCGACGAGGACATCCCCGAGGAGATCGAGGACGAGATCGAGGAAGAGGAAGAAGCGGAAGCCGAGGCGCCGCGCGCCGCGCGCGCGCCGCGCGAGGATCGCGGCGAGGGCACCGAGGCCGAGCGGGCCGAAGGGCGCAAGCGTCGCCGCCGTCGCGGCCGTCGCGGCCGCAATCGCGAGGAGGGCGATGTCCGTCCGGGCGAAGGCGAGGGTGAAGCCGCCGAGGGTGGCGAAACCGACGCGTCGGAAAGCGACGATGCCGGGGGCGACGACACGTCGCATGAGGCCGGTACGGCCGAGGGCGAGCGCGGCGAGGGCCGCCGCCGGCGGGGTCGTCGCGGTCGTCGTGGCGGTCGTCGCCCTGAGGGCGATCGCGCCGAGGGTGAAGCAGCCGAAGCCGCGAACGACGATGCCGCCCCGACCGAGGTCGAGGCGACGCCCGAGCCGGTCGCCGAGGAAGATGCGCCCAAGAAGGGCCGCCGTCGTCCCCGCGCCCGTGCCGCCGATGCGGTCGCGGTGGTCGCGGCACCGGCGCCCGAGCCGGAACCCGTTGACGTTGCCGAAGCGGCGCCGGAGCCGGTCGCCAAGCCCAAGCGTTCGCGCAAGAAGGCGGTGACCGGGGAGGCGCCCGTCGAGGCAGCGGTCGAACCGACGCCCGTCGCGCCCGAGCCGGTCGCCGAGGAAGCGCCGGTGGAGAAGCCCAAGGCGAAGGGCCGCGCGCCGCGCCGCAAGGCGGCTGACGTCGCGGCGGAAGAAGCACCGGAGGCGCCGGCTATTCCGCTCAAGGCGGACGCCGAGGGCCCGGCCGATGACGACGCCGATCCCGGCGAGGCCGGCTCGCCGCGTCGCGGCTGGTGGCAGCGCACCTTCGGCGCCGGGGAATGACGGGGAGGGGCGCGGGCGACCCGCGCTCCTTCACCGCCGGTTCAGCCTGCGCGTTCGAAATGACGGCACAGGCAGGAGGAATGGCTTGAGACCAATCGTCAGCCGAAGCGGCCCACATTCTTCTTCAGCCCCTCCCCTTCAGGGGAGGGGTAGGGGGTGGGGCCTCTCCGCGAACGCGGCGCTTGAGGCACTGCCCCACCCCAACCCCTCCCCTGAAGGGGAGGGGCTATGAAGTTGTCTGGCGTGAGACGGTTCATCGCGGCCTTTGTCGCTGCCGCGATGGTGTGGGTGCAACCCGCCGCGGCGCAGTCGATCCTGCGCGATGCGGAGACCGAGGCGCTGTTCGCCGACATGTCGCGGCCGCTCATCCTCGCCGCCGGCCTGTCGCCCAACAATGTCCATGTCGTGCTGATCAACGACGATTCGATCAACGCCTTCGTTGTCGGCGGGCAGACCGTCTATGTCCATTCCGGCCTGCTCAAGGTGGCCGACAACGCCAATCAGGTGCAGGGCGTGATCGCGCACGAACTCGGCCATATCGCCGATGGCCATGTCGTGCTGGCCGATGCCGGCGCCAGGCCCGCGATGGGCATCTCGATCCTGTCGATGGTGCTGGGCATCGCTGCGGTGGCGCTGGGCGCGGGCGATGCCGGGGCGGGCATCCTCGCCGCCGGGCAGACCGCCGCGCAGTATAAATATCTCGCCTTCAGCCGCGTGCAGGAAGCCACCGCCGACGCCACCGGCGCCAAGTTCCTGCGCGAATCCGGCATTACGGGGAAGGGCATGCTGACCTTCTTCAAGAAGCTGCAAAGCGACGAATATGCTTATGGCCTGCAGAATGTCGACCCCTATGCGCAGAGCCATCCGCTGTCCGGCGAGCGCGTCGCCGCGCTGACCGCCGATGTGACCAGTTCACCGGCCTACAACAACCCGCCGGATCCGGCGCTCGACGAGCGGCTGAAGCGGGTGAAGGCCAAGCTGATGGGCTATGTCGCGCCGTACGAGCAGACGCTCCGCGCCTATCCCGATACGGACCAGTCGATCTACGGCCATTATGCGCGTGCCTATGCCTGGCACAAGGCGGGTTATCCCGACCGCGCCGACGCCGAGGCCAATGCGCTGGTCAAGGCCGACCCGAACGATCCCTATTTCCTCGAGATCAAGGGGCAGATCCTGCTCGAGGCGGGCAAGCCGAAAGAGGCGTTGGCGCCGTTGCGCGCCGCGACCGAGAAATCGCGCAACGCGCCGTTGATCGCGACGACCTTCGGCCATGCGCTGATCGCGACCGAGGACAGGACCAATTACCCGGAAGCCGTGAAGGTACTGCGCGGCGCGGTGGCGCGCGATGACGACAATCCGTTCGCCTGGTATCAGCTCGGCACGGTCTATGAACTGACCGGGGACGAGCCCCGCGCGATGCTGGCCACCGCCGAGACCGCCAGCCTCAACGGCGACGTCCGCACCGCTGCCTTCACCGCGCGCAACGCGATGGCCGGGCTGCCGCCCAATTCGAGCGACTGGATCCGCGCGCAGGACATCGCGATGACCGCGCAGAACGAGATCGACGACAACCCCGACAAGTATAAGCGCCGGCGGTGAGCATGACGGTGACGCGGGGAACGCTCGCGCTGGTCGCGGCCTTGTCGGCGCTGATCGGGGCGGGCGCGATGTGGGGCGGCGAACGGCTGGCCGGACGCGGTGCGCCGGTGAGCTATGCTGCGGCGCGCGGCTATGTCCTCGACCATCCCGAGATGCTGCGCGGCCTGATCGACACGGTGCGCGAGCGTTATACCGGCGAGGTGATCGCCGCGAACCGCAAGGCGATCGTCGAGCCCTATGCCGGCGCCTGGGCGGGCAACCCCAAGGGCGACCTGACGATCGTCGAATATTTCGACTATAATTGCGGCTATTGTCGTGCCACCTTGCCGACCATAGCGAAGCTGCTGGCGAGCGACCCCAAGCTGCGCATCGTCTATCGCGAATGGCCGATCCTCAGCCCGGAGAGTGCCGATGCGGCAAAGCTCAGCCTGCTCGCCGCCGAGCAGAACAAGTTCATGCCGTTCCACACCGCGCTTTATGCCGGCGGGCCGGTGACGCCGGCGAGCATGGCGGCGGCGGCGAAGACGGCCGGGGTCGATACGTCGAAGCTCTCCGCCGCTAGCGCGCGGGCCGATACCGAGCTCGACCGCAACATGAAGGTCGCGCACGATCTCGGCGCGAGCGGTACGCCGACCTGGGTGATCGGCAACAAGGTGATCTCCGCCGCGATGCCGTTCGAGGCGATGCAGGCGGCGATCGCCGAGGCGCGCGCCGCGCACTGATTTCAAGCGCTTGCACGTGGTGCGCGCGCTTCCCACTTAGTCTCCACAAGGGGATTTCATGGACAGCATTCTTTCGGTCGCCGGCGTTTCGAAGATCTATGCCTCGGGCGTGCGGGCCCTCGAACCGGTCGATCTCGATATCCGCAAGGGCGAGATCTTCGCGCTGCTCGGGCCGAACGGCGCGGGCAAGACCACGCTGATTTCAATCATCTGCGGCATCGTCAAACCCTCGTCAGGCACGATCACGGTGTTGGGGCATGACGCGATCCGCGACTTTCGCGCGGCGCGGCGGCTGATCGGTCTGGTGCCGCAGGAACTGTCCGTCGACATTTTCGAGACGGTGCTGGCGACGGTCAGGTTCAGCCGGCGGCTGTTCGGCCGCTCGGCCAATGATGCGTATCTCGAAGAGGTGCTCAAGGACCTGTCCTTGTGGGACAAGCGCAACGCGAAGATCCGCGAACTTTCGGGCGGCATGAAGCGCCGCGTGCTGATCGCCAAGGCGCTGGCGCACGAGCCCGACCTGCTGTTCCTCGACGAGCCGACCGCCGGCGTCGACGTGGCGCTGCGCCGCGACATGTGGAAGCTGGTCCACCGGTTGCGCGACAAGGGCACGACGATCATCCTCACCACCCATTATATCGAAGAGGCGGAGGAAATGGCGGACCGGGTCGGCGTGATCGACAAGGGCCGGCTGATCCTGGTCGAGGACAAGGCCACGCTGATGCGCAAGCTCGGCAAGCGACGCATGCTGATCAGTCTGCAGGAGCCGATGGCGGTGGTGCCGGCGGCGCTCGACGACTGGCATCTCGAGCTCGAGGACGAGGGGAGACAGTTGCTGTATCTGTTCGACGCACAGGCCGAGCGGACCGGCATTCCGTCGCTGCTGCGCAAACTCAATGAGCTGCACATCGCATTCAAGGATCTCGAAACGTCGAAGAGTTCGCTCGAGGATATCTTCGTCGATCTCGTGGCGCACGACCGGGCGGAGCAGGCGGCATGAGCGGCATCAACACGCATGGCGTCTGGGCGATCTACCGCTTCGAGATGGCGCGCGCGCTGCGCACACTGTGGCAGAGCCTGGTCACGCCGGTCATCACCACGGCGCTGTACTTCGTGGTATTCGGCAGCGTGATGGGCAGCCGGGTGCAGAGCGTCGACGGTGTGGGCTTCGGCAATTTCATCGTACCGGGCCTGGTGATGCTGTCGCTGCTGACGCAGAGCATCTCCAATGCCTCGATCGGCATCTACTTTCCCAAATTCACCGGCACGATCTTCGAGCTGCTGTCCGCGCCGGTCACGGCGATGGAAATGGTGATCGGCTATGTCGGCGCGGCGGCGACCAAGTCGATCGCGCTCGGGCTGATCATCCTCGCGACTTCCGCCTTCTTCGTGCCGCTGCATGTCGCGCACCCGCTGGCGATGCTGGCCTATCTGGTGCTGACCAGCGTGGCGTTCAGCCTGTTCGGCTTCATCATCGGCATCTGGGCCAATGGTTTCGAGCAGCTGTCGTTCGTGCCGGCGCTGCTGATCACGCCGCTGACCTTTCTCGGCGGCTCCTTCTACCCGATCTCGATGCTGCCCGAGCCGTGGCACACGATCAGCCTGTTTAATCCGGTGGTCTATCTGATCAGCGGTTTTCGCTGGTCGTTCTTCGACAAGGGCGATGTCAGCGTCGCGGTCAGCCTGGGGGTGACGGCGCTGTTCCTGCTGCTGTGCCTCGTGATCATCGCGTGGATTTTCCGCACCGGCTGGCGGCTGAAGAACTGACCTTCTTCTCCAGCTCGCCGCCGGGGAAAGGGAGTTTCACTTCACCACCGGCAGCAGCACCTTCGACCCCGCGCAGACCTTCTGTGTCGCCTTCACATAGTCCGCCGGTTTCGCCCGCGCGATGTTGGCGATGAAGTTTTGCGGATTGCGGTCGATCACCGGGAACCAGCTCGACTGGATCTGCACCATGATGCGGTGGCCCTTGAGGAAGACATGGTCGTGCTCGCGCAAGGGCACGTCCCAGGCGGTGACCTTGCCGGGCACGAGCGGTTGCGGCGCGGTGTCGCTGGCGAGGAAGCGGCCGCGGCGGACATCCATCGCGATCGGCAGCTGATAGCCGTTCAAGGAGCGGTAATAGTCGCCCTGCTTGCGCTGGTCGGGCACCTTCTCGACATCGTCTGGAAAGACGTCGATCAGCTTGACGATGAAGTCACTGTCGGTGCCGGTCGTCGAGGCCATCAACTGCGCCGCGACATGGCCGGTGATCGTCATGTCCTGCGCCAGCGGCGCGGTCTCGTAGCTCAGCACATCGGGCCGGTGATCGACGAAGCGCTGATCCTCGCTTTCCCACCACGACCATTCCGGCCCGGGATAGGTCGGCGAAATCGGGCGCGGGCGGAACGGGACCGGGTTGGCGGGGTCGGAGACGAAGTCGCGGCACGCCTCGCCGACGGCGGGGGCGTCGAACGACAGGCTGCCGTCGGCGCGCAGGTACAGGCTGGTGCCCGCCGCATTGGAAGGGGGCCAGGCGGCATAGGTCTTCCAGGTCCAGGAGCCGCTCTGGAAACTGCGCACTTCGGCGTCGGGCTTCGCGCCCTTGCCATGCAGCCAGTAAGCGAAGAACGGCGCCTGGACCTCGTTGAGGAAGCTGGTCGCGCTATCGACGCCGTAAGGCACGCGGCCCAGCGCATTGGTGCCGGCGCGGCTCCACCAGCCATGCGCCCAGGGCCCGGCGACCATCGAGGCGAGATGGTCGGGATCATTCCGCTGCTGCTTGAAATAGATCTGCCACGAGCCCCAGGGATCCTCCTGATCCCAGTAGCCGGCGACGTTCAATGTCGGCACGGTGACCTTGCCGAGGCTGTCGCTCCAGCGCTGGCCGGTGAAGAAGCTGTCGTGGTTCGGGTGATCGAGCAGGGCGGTGAACATGGGTACCCGGCCCTTGAAGTAACGCGCCTCGATGTCGGCCGGCGACCCCGCTTTCAGGAACCAGTTGTAGGTGTCGAAATCGTCATAGGCGAAATCGACGTTGGTCTTGTCAATCTGCAGTGACGACACCCAGTCGGTGGCGTAGCTCAGGCGCAGCGCGCCGTTGCGGTGAAGATCGTCCGACATCCAGTAATCGATCCACGCCGCCTGCGGGCTGACCGCCCTCAGCGCGGGGTGGGGATGGGCCAGCGCGACGGCGGCGGCGAAGCCAGGATAGGAGATGCCCCACATGCCGACCTTGCCGTTGTTGTTCGGCACATGCTTCACCAGCCAGTCGATCGAATCATAGGCATCGGTCGCTTCATCGACCGCCTTGGGATCATTCGGGTGGACGGCGGTGGAGAGAGTGAAGACGCCGTCGGACTTGAAGCGCCCGCGCATCGACTGGATGACATAGATATAGCCATCGCGGTCGAGCGCAGCCCAACTCTTCGGTACGGAGGTCGGCGCAGCAGCGGGGATGCCATAGGGCGTGCGCTGGAACATGATCGGCAGCGGCCCGCTCTGGCCGCGCGGGCGTAGGATGACGGTCTGCATCCGCGCGCCGTCGCGCATCGGCACCATCACCTCCTCGAACAGATAGGGCGATTGGTCGGCAGCCGGGACGGCGGTGGGCGCGGCTTGCGGCCGGCCGGCGGAGAGCGGGGCGGCGAGGGCGCATAGGGCGGCCAGCGCGGCGCCAAGGTTCAGATATCGCATCGCGCTCTCCTGATCAGGCTCGGTGCGCATGGTGGGAGGGGGGACGGCGCGGTGTCAATCGAGCGGCAGGCCTGGAGGTGATTTTCCCGGCCTTTTCGCGCTCGCGCGCCGGGCCGAAAAAATTCTGGTGATCGGGGTGATCTCGCCGATTTTCTTCGGCGCAGGCACGCTTTACCGAGCGCGTGTCGCAATATGCCGGTGCCCGGGCATTGACGAGCATGCCCGGACTCACGGGTACAGGTAGGGCTTGATGCTACCACCACGCCGGACCGCTGCGCCGCTCGCGCACCGGCCAGGCCATGATCAATCGTGGCAAATGATGGGCGTCCAAAATCGGGATGATCGGCGGCCCGCCTCCGGCGCGCCTCCGCGGCGTCACCGCCATCTTGCGGGAGCCATCGCGGTGGGCGCACGCGCCCATCCCAGCTTCGTCGCTGCAAGCTATCCAAGCCTTGGTGCGAGACTATCATGCAGTTATACTTGAAAAAACGCGATGATTTCTCTCATGATCGCCGACATATTATCAAGCTTGCGCACTATTCGTGGCGGGGTGGACATCAATCATGGCCGGATCAAGATAGCGGTGCCGAAAGGCCGGCATATCGGGCGATCTCGGCGGAGCAGGTCCGGAAATATGCCTCACCTCTTCGGCACCACGCTTGCTTGCGCGCGCCAATCGCGGCATAAGCGCCGTAAAGTGCCCGCTGGCAGCGGAAGGCAGGCAAGGAACCAAGTGTAAGTTTCAAGATTTGACCAATGGTAATAAATATACGGTCTCATACCTTATATAGCAATGAATTTAAATTAATACTTTTGAATAATGGCCATGAAAGTTGGCGACAACAAAAAAATTGATGATGACAAAGTTGCCAAAAAACGCAGAATATCATTGCAGATTGGTAGTAATGCATGTGTCGGCACCGTGTAGATCATATTGTTAAATAGAAAAAATAACATTTTAAAATAATTCATTGATATTCTTTATGAATATAATAGCTATTAATAAATGCCACATAGATTGATACACAGATTTCCGTTGCCTTGGATGATCACTGACAAGTGTGAGCGCCAGCACCGCTATTATGCACGACGTCGCGAAATTTGAGAGAGCCGTTATGGGGGGTGTCAAGGAAATTGCGCGGCCTGTTGCCGCGAGGCGATCCGCGAACTGGTTCGGCGAAACGATCACCGCGTTTCGCGCCCTCGACCCTCTGCTCGAGGGCGTAATGCTGGGGAGTCGGGTTCGGACTGAAGGGCGCGGTCGCGATATCTGGGGGCGCCGTCCCTATGGGGTCGCCGGTCTGCAGGGCGGTGTCAATCTCACGCGCAAAGCTGGTCGCCGTCCCGGCAGGGGATTGTTGTCGGTATACAGGCAAGACAGCGCCAACGTCGGGAACGCCCGGCCACGCGCCGAGGGGGACCCCGCCAACGCCGAGCAATCTGATGCCACTGTCGAAGGCTTGTCACCCGCGCTGCCGCGAGGGCTGCTTTTTGGCTGCTCGATCGCGGCGATCTTGTGGATGGCGCTCATTGCCATCGCCATGGTGGTGCTGGGCTGAGGGCGGGCGGGCAATTGTAGATCGCGTGCGTTGGCGCGCGCGACCCACCGGCCATGACGAGGGTGTAACGCGCGGCGAGATCACGCTTGCCGCGTGAGATCCTCGGGCCGACCCATACTCCGCTCGCTTGTAGACGGCGGCGTTTGACCTGGCAGGCAACGCGCGGCGGGGAACTGGCGAAGGTGCGGTCGCAGCGCTCGACCAGAAAAAAAGCCAGCCCCCGAGGGGACTGGCTATGAAAGTTTTAGGAGAGGATGCCTGAAAGGCACCTGCTATGTGCGTTGCGAATCGAAATGCTGCAAGTGCGAAATGCGACGCAAGCGATTGCATATATTGCACTTGACGTGATTTGGTAACGCTAACCCTTCGCCGGCGCGGCGGCGAGAAGATGGTCGCCGATCGCCGCGAACAGCAAGGCATGGCCGCGATCGACGATCTCGTCGAACGAAGGCGTGCGGGCGAACATCGCCCGGGCCTGGACCAGCAGATCGGCGCGGCTCGGCAGATTCGGCACGTTGAGCGCGGCCAGCGTCTCGACGGTACGCCCACGCGCCTCGGCGAGCGTCTTTTGCAGCGCGGACAGATCGATTGCGTGGAGCGCGGCGGCAATGGCTGCGGCGATATGTTCGGGATCGAAGCGCGCGGCGAGCTGTTCGGCGGTGCGCTGCACGATGCGCGCGCCAAGCTGCTGCTCATTGTTGAGCACGCGCGCCGGCGGCGCCTTGAGGTCATGGACGATGCCGAGCGCGGCGAGCAGCCGCAGCAGGTAGAAGGTCGCATCGACCTCCCACCAGCGGAAGCCCTGGCGCGCGCTGCTCGGGTAGGCATGGTGATTATTGTGCCACCCTTCGCCCATCGTCAGCAATGCGAGGAGCGGGTTGTTGCGCGAATCGTCTCCGGTGACATAGCGCCGGCTGCCGCGGACATGCGCCAGTGAGTTGATCAGGAAGGTGCCGTGATAGACCAGCACGGTGCTCCAGAAGAAGCCGACGATCAGGCCCGGCCAGCCGGCAACGAGAAAGCAGGTGATGGCGAGGATGACGGCCGGCAGCACCTCGAAGCGCTGTAGCCAGACGAGCTCGGGATAGCGCGCGAAATCCGCGACGCGGGTGGGATCGGTCGCGTCGTGGCGGCGCGCGAAGATCCAGCCGACATGGCTGTAGAGAAAGCCGGTATGGCGCGGCGAATGGACGTCGCGCACCGTGTCCGAATAGAGGTGGTGATCGCGGTGCTTGGCTGCCCACCACAGGACGCTGCGTTGCGCGCTGCTCTGCGCGAGGAAGGCGAGGACGAACTGGAAGGCGCGACTCGTGGCGTAGGAGCGATGCGAGAAATAACGATGATAGCCCGCCGTCACGGCGAACATGCGTAGCCAATACAGCCCGAGGCACAAGGCAAGCGCCGGCCATGTCACGCCGCTCCAGATCGCCGCCACGCAGCCGAGATGCACCAGCAGGAACGGAATGGCCGAAGGGTAGACGATGTCGCCGTGATCAGTCGGCGAGGCGGCGGGCAGGGGATCGGTGGCCATGGGAAACCTGTTCAGACGGCGCGAAGATCTTCGGCCGAGACCTTGCCGCTACGCGCATCCACGACGAGCTCAAAGGAGAGTTTTTGCCCTTCGGCGAGCCTCGTCATGCCGGCGCGTTCGACCGCGCTGCTATGGACGAAAGCATCCTTGCCGCCATCATCCGGCTCGATGAAGCCGAAGCCCTTCTGGGCGTTGAACCATTTTACCGTCCCGGTGGCCATGAGATATTCCTTCGACATTCCGCATCAACCGACGCGGAAGGCGCCGCGGCGGGTCGAGGTCAGGGGAGGAATAGCCAGTCAGGCACGCGGGTGAGGCGGCGAGGCCAAGTCGTTCGGCCGAAAACTCGATGCTTTGGAGATGGTGACGCGAGACCGCTTCCGCAAGGATCGTGGGCTGCTTGATCGCAAGGTCGCTCCGTGCATTCGCCCGCGCGCATCCGAAGATCGAAAAAAAGCCAGCCCCCGCAGGGACTGGCTATGAAAGTTTTAGGAGAGGATGCCTGAAAGGCATGCTCTTTATGCGTTGCGAAATGAAATGCTGCAAGTGCGAAGTTAACCGGGGACGGTTGCGCATTTTGCAATCGTGCCGGGCAGGCACTCAGCCGATACGATGTTCGCCATTGACCCAGCGCACCGTGCCCGAACTGGCGCGCATCACCACGCTGCTGGTGGTCATCACGCGGCCCTTGCGCTTGACGCCGGCGAGCAGCGAGCCGTCGGTCACGCCGGTTGCGGCAAAGATGCAGTCGCCCTTGGCCAGCTCGGTCAGGTCATATTGCTTGTCGAGATCCTCGATGCCCCATTTGCGGGCGCGGGTGCGCTCGTCCTCGTTGCGGAAGATCAGCCGGCCCTTGAACTGGCCGCCGACGCAGCGCAGCGCGGCGCAGGCCAGCACGCCTTCCGGCGCGCCGCCCGAGCCCATATAAATGTCGATCGTGGTGTCGGGGTTGGAGGTCGCGATCACGCCGGCGACGTCGCCGTCACCGATCAGCATCACGCCGCAGCCGATCGCGCGCAGCTCGGCGATCAGCGCCTCGTGGCGCGGGCGATCGAGCACGCAGGCGATGATCTCGTTTGGCGCGACGCCCTTCGCCTTGGCGACGGCGGTGACGTTCTCGGTCGGGCTCTTGTCGAGATCGATGATACCCTCGGGCAGGCCCGGGCCGACCGCGATCTTGTCCATATAGACGTCGGGCGCGTTGAGCAGGCCGCCCTCGTCGGCGATCGCCAGAACGGCGAGCGCGTTCGGTCCGGCCTTGGCGGTGATCGTGGTGCCCTCGAGCGGATCGAGCGCGATGTCGATCTTCGGACCCTTGCCGATCGCCGAGCCGACCTTCTCGCCGATATAGAGCATCGGCGCCTCGTCGCGCTCGCCCTCGCCGATCACGACGGTGCCGTCCATGTACAGTTCGTTGAGCGCCTCGCGCATCGCCTCGACCGCGGCGGCGTCGGCCGCCTTCTCGTCGCCGCGACCGACCAGCTTCGACGCGGCGATCGCCGCGGCTTCGGTCACGCGGACCATTTCGAGGACGAGAACGCGGTCGAGAACCCTTGAGGCGGTAGTCATGTCGGCAGGCATCCTGTTTATCTTTGCGCGGGCGTTAAGCGGCGGCTGTGACAATGTCGAGACGAAGTCGCGTCACGGTCCCTTAGGCGGGGCGATTTCGAACATGGTCGGCCAGTATTTGCCAGTGACGTATAGCCGGCGATGGACCTTGTCCCAGGCGATGCCATTGGCGACCGCGTCAGGATCCTCGAGATGGACGGTGTCGGCGAGCGCCGAGACGTCGATCCAGCCCAGGACATGGCCGGTGACGGGGTCGATCCGGGCGATGCGATTGGTGCGCCAGATATTGGCGAGGATCTCGCCATCGACATATTCGAGCTCGTTGAGCTGGTCGATCGCGACCCCGTCGGCGGTGACCGGCAGGCGGCGGCGTTCCTTCAACGTGACCGGGTCGAGGAAGCGCAGGCTGGCCGTGCCGTCCGACATGATCACCGAGGTGCCGTCGCTGGTCAGTGCCCAGCCTTCGCCGGGATAGCGGAAACTGCCGCGGCGGCGCAGCGTGTCGATCGACCAGCGAAAACCCATGCCCTGGCGCCAGGTCAGGCTGATCAGTTCCGAACCGAGTGCGACGATGCCCTCGCCGAAATAGGGCGGGGGGATGGTGACGCGCTTGATGACGCGCCCGGTCTCGGGTGCCACCTTGCGGATCGAGGACTGGCCGATCTCGCCGGTGCTCTCCCAGAAATAGCCGTTGCGGTAGAACAGGCCCTCGGTGAAGGCGCCGGTGTCGTGCGGCAGGGTGCGGATAACCTGCGCCGGCGCGACCGGAATTCCTTCCGGTGTTTGCGAGGCGCCGAGCAGCAGGAAAAGAGGAGCCAGCCAAGCAGGCGTGTTCCCGCGAAAGCAGGAACCCAGGACCACAAGCGCTCCGCGTACGACCCTGGGCTCCTGCTTTCGCAGGAACACGGAGGTCGTGCCGAAACGGTGGTCGCCCCGCGGCATCAGTCGCGCAGCAACTCGTTGATCGCGGTCTTCGAACGGGTCTGGGCATCGACGCGCTTGACGATCACCGCGCAATAGAGGCTCGGTTTGCCCTCGCCGCCGCCGGTGCTGCCCGGGACGACCACCGCGTAGGGCGGCACCTCGCCGATGAAGGTCTCGCCCGTCGCGCGATCGATGATCTTGGTCGAGGCACCAAGATAGACGCCCATCGACAACACCGCCCCCTCGCCGACGCGCACCCCTTCGGCGACCTCGGCGCGCGCGCCGATGAACGCGCCGTCGCCGATGATCACCGGATTGGCCTGAAGCGGCTCGAGCACGCCCCCGATGCCGGCCCCGCCGGACAGGTGGACGTTCTTGCCGATCTGCGCGCAGCTGCCGACCGTCGCCCAGGCATCGACCATCGTGCCCTCACCGACATAAGCGCCGATATTGACAAAGCTCGGCATCAGCACCGCGCCCTTGGCGATGAACGCGCCGCGGCGGACGATGCTGCCGGGCACCGCGCGAAAGCCGCTACTGCGGAAGTCGGCTTCACCCCAGCCGGTGAATTTCGATGGCACCTTGTCCCACCAATGGCCCGCGCCGGCGCCGTTGTCGATCAGCGCATTGTCGTTGAGCCGGAAGGACAGCAGCACGGCCTTCTTGAGCCACTGGTTGACGCGCCAGCCGCCCGCGCCATCCGGCTCGGCGACGCGCGCCTCGCCCGCGTCGAGCAACGCCAGCGCGCGGTCGACCGACAGGCGAATCTCGCCACCGGTGGTCAGGCCGATCGCGTCGCGATCTTCCCAGGCATTGTCGATGATGCGTTCCAGATCCTGGCTCATGTCGCCTCCAATATGTCTTCCAGCCAGTGCCGGATGTCGTGGGTGATGAAATCGATATAGCTGCGGTCGGTATCGGCGGCCTGTTCGGAGCCGTTGTCGACCCACACCGTGGTCATGCCGATCGCCTTTGCGGGCGCGAGGTTGCGCGCCATGTCCTCGACGAACAGGCTCTGCTCGGGCGCGATACCGAACGCGGCGCACAGCCCGGCATAGGCCGATGCCTCGGGCTTGGGGCGCAGATCCATGGCGTGGATGTCGTGGATCGCCTCGAAGCTGGCGGTCAGGCCGAGCCGGTCGAGCACGCGGTTGGCATAGGGCGTGTCGGCATTGGTGAAGACGATCTTGCGCCCCGGCAACCGGCCGATCGCCGCGGCGAGCGGGGCGTTCTCTTCGAGCACGTCCATCTCGATATCGTGGACGAAGGCGAGGAATTCGTGCGGATCGACGTGATGCCGGGCCATCAACCCCGCCAGCGTGGTGCCGTGGTCGAGAAAATATTGCTTCTGAAGACGATGCGCGGCGGCCTTATCGAGATCGAAACGATCGGCGATATAGGCCGTCATGCGGGCGTCGATGCGGGCAAACAGCTTCGCGCTCGCCGGGTACAGCGTGTTGTCGAGATCGAAAATCCAGTTGCGGACATGGTCGAGACGCGCGAGCATGGTGTCGGGCCTTAGGCGTGGGCAGCGCGACGGGCAAGGAAGCTGAAGTTTCTGGGCATGCGTGTGGCGTCGGGGCAGGGACCCGCGCCGTGTGCCCGACAAGGGAGCGGATCGTGATGAACAGGGCTCTGCGTAGCAACCTGCTCCGCGCGGCGGCACTGGCGGGGTTCATCGCGGTCGGTGGTTGTGGCGGGGGTGGCGGGGTCGGAAGCACGCCGACACCGTCCCCGGCGCCCGCACCGGCGCCTACCCCAACGCCAACACCCACGCCAACACCGACGCCAACACCGACGCCGACGCCGACGCCGACGCCTTCATCCTATGATACGGCGGAATATCGCGCGACGGTCGGCGCCGTTTCGGCCAATGCGCTCGCCGCCTATAGCAAGGGCTCGACCGGGCTCGGCATCAAGGTTGGGGTCGTCGACAGCGGCATCGACCTGCAGAGCGCCGAATTCGGCACGCGGATCGACCCGGCCTCGGCCTATGTCGGGGGGACCGGCACGATCGACGACGAAGGCGGGCATGGCACCGCGGTCGCCTTCACCATCGCCGGGCGGCGCAACGACGTCGGCACGCACGGCATTTCGTTCGATGCGACGCTGGTCGTGGCGCGCGCCGATGAACCGGGCACCTGCGCGACCACCGGAAGCGACGGCAAGAGCGGCTGCAAGTTCGACGATGTCGCGATCGGCCAGGGCATCGATCTCGCCGTCACCGCCGGCGCGCGGGTGATCAACATCTCGCTCGGAGGCTCGGCCGCCGGCGCGCCGGTGGTCAACGCGATCAACCGCGCCACCGCGGCAGGGGTGATCGTCGTCATCTCGGCGGGCAATGACGGCACCGCCGACCCCGACCCCTTCGCCCAGGTCGCCAACAATGCCGTGTCGCGCGGCCTGGTGATCATCGCCGGTTCGGTCGGACCGAACGATTCGCGCACGCCCGGCGGCGATGTCCTGTCCAGTTTCAGCGACAAGGCCGGCAACAGCATCGCGCACTATCTCACCGCGGTCGGTGAGAAAGTCCGCGCACCGGACAACAACAATGTCGCCTTTCTGTGGAGCGGCACCTCGTTCGCGGCGCCGCAGATCGCCGGCGCCGTGGCGTTGCTCGCCCAGGCCTTTCCCAACCTGACTGGCGCGCAGATTGTCAGCATCCTGTTCCAGTCGGCGCGCGATGCCGGCGCGGCCGGTCCCGATTCGGTGTTCGGCCAGGGTGTGCTCGATCTGACCAAGGCGTTCGCGCCGCTCGGGGCGACCTCCATCGCCGGCACCCCGGCGCAGGTCTCGCTCGGCATCAACGGCACGCTGTCGGCGCCGATGGGCGATGCCCGGCAGGGCGCGCTCAACACGGTGATCCTCGACAGCTTCGCGCGTGCCTATACGATGGACCTTGCCGGGACGATCACCCGCGCCACCCCGTCGCGCAACCTGGTCGGCGCGTTACAGGCGCGGACGCGGAACTATTCGTCGGATTTCGGCAATACCAGTGTGGCGCTGACCGTCGCCCCGACGCGCGGCGGGGCACTGGTTCAGCGCACCATGCTGAGCAGCTACCAGGCCGAGCGCGCCCGCGCGATCGCCGCGATCGTGACGCGGCGGCTCGGCTCGACCGCGAGCTTCGCGCTGGGCTTTTCGGAGAGCGGGGCGACCCTGTCGGCGCGGCTCGCCGGCCGAGCCGATCCGGCCTTCCTGGTGGCGCAGGACCCGACGCACAATCTCGGCTTCGACAGCCAGGTGCGCGGCTCGGCCGCGGTGCGCCGGATGTTCGGGCGCTGGGGCGTGACCGCTGCGGCCGAGACCGGCGCGGCGCTGAGCCGCGACGCCGAGGCGTTGCCGGCGCTGCGCGATCATTATCAGCGTTACGGCTATGAAAAGGCGGCGCTGGTCGTCGACCGGCGCTTCGGTCCGCTGCAGGCGGCGCTGTCGGGCACGCGGCTGGCGGAATATAATACGCTGCTTGGCGCGCGGTTCAGCGACGGGCTGGGCGGCACCCGGGCGACGACCTGGTTCCTCGACGTCGCGGCGCGGATCGATCTCGGTGCGCGCTGGTCGGTCGGGGGATCGCTGCGCAAGGGCTGGACGATCGCCGATCTGCGCAGCGGAATAAGCGGCGGCGGTACGATCCGCACCAACGCCTTTGCCGCCGACATCGCTGGCGAAGGGCTGTTCGGCGGGCGTGACCAGATCGGCCTGCGCATCGCGCAACCCTTGCGGGTGACGCGTGGCGGCATCGCGCTGCGCTTGCCGACCGGTTACGACTATGACACCGGCGCGGTGACCGACTGGACGACCCAGACGCTGAACCTCGCCCCGACCGGCCATGAGATCGACGTCGAGGGACGATATTCGCTGCCGGTGCTGCGGGGCGACCTGCAGACCAACATGTTCTACCGCCGCGATCCGGGCAATTTCGCCGCGCTGCCCGACGACGTTGGCGTCACCCTGCGCTGGTCGGCGGTGTTCTGAGCTTGTTTCAGCAAAGCTGAAACAAGGGCGGTACCGGCCCAGCGAAGCTGATCAAAAACCACACACTAGCGAAAGCGCCGGCGGCGTCCCATCTGTCGCTCCATGACTGCTTATTCGCTGCTCGATCTCGTCCCCGTCGTCGAAGGCGGCAGCGTCGCCCAGGCGCTGGCCAACGCCGCCGATCTCGCCGCCCATGCGGAAGGCCTCGGCTTCACGCGCTACTGGGTCGCCGAGCATCACGGCATGGCGGGGATCGCCAGCGCGGCGACCGCAGTGGTGATCGGCCATGTCGCCGCGGCGACGAAACATATCCGCGTCGGGGCGGGCGGCATCATGCTGCCCAACCACGCACCTTTGGTGATTGCCGAGCAGTTCGGCACGCTCGACGCGCTGTTCCCCGGGCGGATCGATCTCGGCCTGGGCCGCGCGCCGGGTTCCGACCAGCGCGTCGCGCAGGCGATCCGGCGGACGCTGGAAAGCGACGCCAATGCCTTCCCGCGCGATGTGCTCGAGCTGCAAAGCTATTTCGCCGATGACGGTCAGACCGGCATCCGGGCCACGCCGGGCGCCGGGGCCAAGGTCGATCTGTGGATTCTCGGCTCAAGCACCTTCGGCGCGCAACTCGCCGCGATGCTCGGCCTGCCTTACGCCTTCGCTTCGCATTTCGCGCCCGATGCGCTCGATCAGGCGATCGCCATCTATCGTCGCGATTTCCGGCCCTCTGCGGCGTTGAGCAAGCCGCACATGATGGCCGGCTTCAACGTCTTTGCCGCCGATAGCGACGAGGAGGCGGAATTGCTGGCGAGCTCGCAGCAACAGGCGTTCGTCGCCTTGCGCACCGGCAACCCGCGCCAGCTGCCGCCGCCGGTCGCCGGCTATCGCGAGAGCCTCGGCGCGCAGGGCAGCGCGATCCTCGATCATGTCCTGCAATGCTCGGCGGTTGGCGGCCCGGCCAGGGTGGCAGGCGAGATCGCGGCGTTCATCGCGCGCACCGGCGTGGACGAGGTGATGGTGGCGAGTTCGATCTATGATCACGAAGCGCGCAAGCACAGTCTGGC